>Ga0228710_1000545_pt1 | contig 48771 bp, 28 predicted proteins | sample MedpolnodulmetaG_FD_177995 | JGI IMG/M metagenome (GOLD analysis project Ga0228710, IMG submission 177995) | Root nodule microbial communities from Medicago polymorpha collected in Santa Monica, California, United States - pink nodules | ecosystem: Host-associated > Plants > Roots > Nodule... | reverse complement strand
CTCTTTTTATTTTTTTTAATTTTTTTTTTTTTTTTTTTGTGCATATCTTGTACTTTTTATACTTGTATTAGGCATACATGTTACATGGTAAATTTATGCTACATGTATCATGTTTATACCTACCCATAGCATTGTATGTTATTAAAATGTTTGGGCAACAATACCTGTAGACCCAGGAAAAAAAACCAGAGGCAATGATTACATGCTTATTGATATATATTAATCAGTTTTGCTTTATTGATATGAAATTGGTAACATGAATTGCAAAGTAATGCTTACTACAAGTAATTTCTATGGTGTTGAAGCCAGAATAATATAGATGAACCACACTCATTCGATGTATAAATAAAAGAACATATGCCATAGTGAAGAATTGGTAGATTTTAGTCAAAAACGTAAATGCATGCTATGTTTACTGTATAAACTTGTGAGGTGTGACCACTTTAATTTCAGAAATAATGCTTGATTCTGAAAAAAAATCTATAACTGGTTTTGTCCACTGAAAAAAAATCTATAACTTGTTGGCATCTCTCCTACTTCATCCTTTTGTGATTTCCATGAGCTGCAACACCCTTGGTTTCTTTTCTTCAAGTGTTCACGACCTTACTTTTTTGTATCTTCAGGAGGTGGAGTACTCAGGTGGGGGTCTAAATTTCCGTTGATGCTCCGGTTCTTACGTTTTTTGTATTCTCTTGGAGGAATTTAAGGATTTGGTACTGTTAGCATGTTGTAATGGTCACAAAGGATCTCATTAGGCATGATTTGTTTCTTATTTATGATTAATGTTACCAATACTTGTAGTCACCAAAGATTAGTAATGGTTTGTAGTAGACTGAGTGATCTGAATAGTTAATAACAACATTCCTCTTTGTATGTAGGATTTGAATATTTGCACATTATAAATTTATATCTTTCTTTTACTGCAAATGTGATGTAAAAGGAAATAGCATACTAGAAATGTCAGGGGAGGATAAATTTTTTAGCAGTGGGGATCGAACCCGAAGTCTTATGTTCTTTCAGAGTCCTTTCTTTTAAGAGTTACTTTTCCCACCCTATGCCTTCCTAGCGTGCCCTGTAATTTTTCCAAAAATGCCCCTTTGCAGTCCGGATTTCATAATCTGGACTATGCTTGTGTATAACCAGCAATCATAATCTCTCCCATTTCAGCAATTTTGAATTTTTCTTTTAAAAGCAACCAAAAAAAAGGGTCTATCCATGTCAAATAAAATCATAAAAACACAAGGATAAGAGTTATGAAGATTAATATTGTCTTTAAAATGACTATCCATGCTACAAACATGTTTAGAATTGGTGTTGGTGCTGTCCGGATTACGTAATTTGAACTGCATCAGCTCCATGAAAAAAAAGGTCTAAACGATGAAATTTTGGATTTTGAGGGCGGAGTCCTGTAAGAAGTCCCTTTTAAGGGTGTCTTGATCATAAAAATACAAGGATGAAAGCTAAAAAGATTAATATTGTCCTTAAGATGACTATCCATGTTATAAACATGTTCAGAATTGGTGTTGGTGCAATCCGGATTATGTAATCCGGATATCACCAGCACCATGAAAAACTGGTGTTTAGAGTGTGTTCGGATTCTATAATCCGAAAAAATCAAAGCCCTATTTTTTGAGATTTTTTCGGATTACAAAATCCGAATTGGTGAAAAACTCATTTTTTTCACCCTATTACAAAGGAAAACATCAGTCCGGATTTTAAAATCCGGATTGCTCAAGGGCATTTTCGGAAAAATTACAGGGCACGCTAGTAAGACATAGGGTGGGAAAAATAATACTCTTCTTTTAAATGTCTATGTTGATTCACCTGTAACCTTCCCAATGTGAAGTTGGTATACAAAATAGAGTGTTGCTTTTCTGACATTCAAAATGTCCTATGAACACAAGTAAAAGACCAAAAAAACCCAGCGCCAGTTAACTGCCGCTGGGTTTCTAGTTATAACCCAACGGTAGTTAACTACCGCTGGAGGTATTTTAGTAATTTACTTGTGTTGTTACGAGCTTCTAAATATCACAAAAAGCAATTGTCTACAAAATATGGTCACCCTTTTTAAAAAACTATAGCTCTTGCCTCTTGAAAAGTTGATTGAACGATCTTAAACAAGTAAATGAATAACTCACTTCCAATTTATTCATGAATCTATTACTACACGTAAATTTATCATCAAATTTATCAAAGTAAAAAACTAGTGCCAAGTTGGTCCCTTTTGGATGGATACTGGTTTTACAATGAAAGAACTAAATAAAACATATGTTAGCTTTCATTGATAATCAGAACTAACTTGCCTATATGTAAATTGTCTTTATATTTTGTTTTCATATTATCAGGTTAACTTTCTGTAAAAGAAACTTAAAACATAAAAGTAATATTTTATTAATAGAAAAAAATTATAGATGAGTTGAGTTCTGGAGACTCATTTGGGTTATGGCAGACCTCAAGGCTCAACGAACACCTACAGAAGTACATCATGTATCAAAGAGGTCTTCGCACTGGCAACATGGGTTGAACTCAAAACTTGATAAGTCAATTACTTATCAAACGAGTCAACTTTCATCGATACATAACACATTTACGTACAGACAATATGATTTTTTATGGAGAAAATGTTTGCTCGAATATTTTACCCGGAAATTTAACTTATTAGTTAAAATAATTGTTCACAAATCTTCGTTCACAAAATTTGTTGGTAGACTATTTTACATTTAGCAAGCAAAATTTACACTTCAAATGGATAATTCTCAACACACAAGTCTTTCTCAACAAAAGAATTCAATATTACATAATGTTTTATGTAAGGAAAAATGAGATGTTGAAATTTAGTTACTAGAAGGGAAATTGGAAGAAAATGATCAACAAAGCCCTCTCTTTGCAATAGAACCCATTCTTCCTCTATAAATACTCTATCATTCCTCCCATTTTCTTGTGAAACACTTTGAAAATTTCAAGAGAGAAATTGTGGTGAGTTTTTTTTTCTTCCTTTTCTTCTTTCTTTCCTTTATTTAGTTTATGTTCAAGCAATTATTTTATTATGCTTATGATCCAACATTTATTTTATGTTAAGTTTCATGCCTCTTGTAATGTTATGTTTAAGTCATGCCAAGTTCAAAAGATTTAAACTTTATGGTAAAAAAGTTCTATTAAAGGTTGAGGCTTTGTGTTAAAGTTTCTGTTTCCTGATATAGTTTTGATTTTTTTGCTTAAAAATGAAAACTTTGTGTTATGTTCAAGAGTTTTGTTGGAGATATAAACTTTGTATTCAAGTTTCTTTTTTGTGATCAAGTTTCAATTTTTATGCTTAAAAATCAATGATCTATGTGTTATGTTAGATTGGAACTTTGGATTCAAGTTTATGTTGAAACTTTTATGCTGAAATGTTCTAGCTGTGTCCCCAAAATTTATGTTGGTACCAAGATGCAATCTTTATAGTTTGCAAAATGTTTCCATTATAATACTATGTTCAGGTGAAATTATGACACTGCAGTCATAGTATTGTAACCAGGAAATTTTATAATTTCAATTGTAGTTGAGAACTATGATGAACATGGAAAATGCGAGGGCAACAATCAAAGTTTGGTGGGATGTTGAAAGTTGTCCGGTTCCAGCAAACTTTGACGGCCTTTACTACATTGCTAAGAATATTCGCCTGGCTCTTTCAAACGAAAACTTTCATGGAACACCATCAATTTATGCTTATGGAGACAGAGATGGCATCCCTAGTGAGGTTCGTACTGCCCTCTACCGCACGGGCATCTCCCTTTATCACGTCCCCACTGGAGGTATTTACTTATTTATTCATAATCACTTTTTATTATGCACTTCTCCATAATAATAATGGCGTTCGTTTTTTATTTCAGGTGCGTACAAACAGATTGCAATGGAAATGATAGTTTGGATGTCAGACAATCCTGCACCTGCAACTTTTCTTTTGATTTCTGGCAATGATAGTTTCTCACGTCTTCTTCATGACCTTTCTGTGAGAAGTCACAACATTCTTCTTTCTGGACCTTCACAACTTGATGAATCACTCACCGCAAACGCCAATTTCATTTGGCATTGGCCTACACTCATTTCTCAGGGCAGGCCCCTTAACACTGCTGAACAGGTTAACCTTCAAAATCTAAATCCTATGGAATTCATATATCAATCCAATCACAACTCAACAACTAGTTTTGATTCTGTTTGTTCTAAAGTAGTTTACAAAAACAACTTTTAACTTACATAGAAACAGCTTAAGTACATTGATGTATACAAAAGAAAAAAGATGTACAAATATCTTAGAAAACCACGAGAACCATCCATTCTTACCATTTCATAATTTGACTTGTAGATGACGAATATGGAAAATGCATATACAAATATCTCCGTTTGGTGGGACATTGAAAGCTGCCCTATTCCAACAAACTTTGACGGCATTGACTACATTGCTAAGAATATTTGCATAGCTCTTTCAAATGCCAACTTTCATGGCAAACTATCCATTTCTGCTTATGGAAACACCGACCTCATCCCTGGTGAGGTTCAAAATGCACTTCAGCGCACAGGCATCTCCTTTCATCATGTCCCCACCGGAGGTATTACTTATTTATTCATGATAACTTTCAATGAACTTCTCTATAATCATAATGACTTTCTTTGTTTCAAAATAAATAAATAATGGCTTTATTTTATATTTTATTTTAGGTATGTACAAAGAGGCCATATGGGATATGTCAAAGTGGATGTCAGTCAATCCTGTCCCTGCAAATATTCTGTTGATTTCTGACGATGATAGTTTCTCAGGTCTTCTTCATGACTTTTCTGTGAGAAAGTACAACATATTCTTTTTTCTGGACCTTCACAACTTGACGCATCACTCACCTCCGCTGCCAATGTAATTTGGCTTTGGACAACACTCATTTCTGGTGGCAGGCCTCTGAACACTTCTGAACAAGTAATCTTCAAAATCAAAACCCTTTGGAATTCACATATCAACCCAAACACAACCTTAAAGCTAGTTTTAATCCTGCTTGTTCCAACAGTTGTCGCTTTTTGGTGCAGTTTCCATCATAATCGCGAGAGGAACAGGGTGGGGAAAGCGGCATCTAGTGATGTGTGGTCATAGGCTCATAGCAAACATTGGTAAACTAAAGATGTCCATTTTTTCTTGGCTTCTTTTCGTTTTCTGTCGTAGCATTTTTTAGCTTCCAAAGTTTCATCATGAAATGTTAGTATGTTACAAGATCATTCTTTTGACATTATTATTTTGTTCATGCAATGCTCTTGTTTTGAGTTTTATGTGATACTATTATTTTTTTTTTTTGGTAGAGCAGTAGAAGCTTTCTTAATTTGTTTTGATATAGAAAAACAAGGATAGTTAAGCAGCAGAAATTTTCTCATTTTCAGTTATAAGATTGATGATAGTAGTAGCCTTTTCTAATTGATTGTGATTGCATGTGTTGCTTATATAGATTGTACTATAATATATCACATGAAGTTGGCAAAGTTATGAGGGATATAGTTTGCTTATCTTTTTGTCACTTCCTAATATGAATAGATCACTGCTTCTATTTCATTACTCTAATTTAACTTTTGTCACCATTTTGATGTGTTTTTTTGCAAATTAAACCTTCCTTACAAGACTGACCACATAAACAAGACTAATAGCCTAACAACCATAACAGTTTACAATTTGAATGGATATAGGAGGAGCTCAATCTAAACATTTAGTTTACACACATCTAGGTTTACAAGTACAAAGAGTTGAACCTCTAATTGTAACAAATAATATATGGCTGGCTGTTCAAGCAAGCCGATATTTCAATCAGAATACAAACAAAACTTGGTACTGGGATTGTGCAAATAATCTTCTATGAAAAAACCAGAGACTATTTCACGCTTATTGTTAGATATATAATCTGTTTTGCTTTATTCGGATGAAATGGGTAACATTAATTGCAAAGTAATGCTTACAAATCCTTTTATGGGGTTGATATCAGAATAATTATAGAAGAACCGCAGAAGTTTGGGATGAAAGAACATATGCCATAATAAAGAATAGGTGTAATCCTGTTAGATTGTAGTCAAAACACAAACACATGCTCTGTGTATACTGCATAAACTTATGACCACTTTTTAATTTCTTAAATGATGCTTGATTTTGAAAATAAATCTAAAACTGGTTTTATCTACTCAAAAAAGCTATAACTTGTTTGAATCTCTCCCACTTCATCCTTTTGAGATTTTCATGTGTTGCAATGCCTTTGGTTTCTTTGCTTTATGTGCCCATGATGATTTGTTTTTCTGTTTCTTCAGGAGATGGAGTACTCAAATGGGGGTCTAGTTCTTTATTTTATGGTAGCTTGTCTTGGAAGAAATTAAGGATTTGGTATTCTAATGGTCATAAAGGACCTCATTAGGCATGGCTTGTTTCTCATTTATGATAAATGTTACCAATCCGCGCAGTCACCAATATTTTTGACAGGGTTTGTAAATTGTAATAGACTACGGGTGATTGCTTTGAGTAATTAAGAACATCATTTCATTTAAGATTCTAATATTTGCAAATCATAAATCTCTAACTCTTACTGCAAATCTCATGGAAAAGAAAATGGCATACTAGAATGTTGGCAGCATGGATCAAACCATAGATTTCCTTCTTAATAGCTTCAAATGCTTATGTTGATTCACTTTCAACCTGCCCAATGCAATGTTGATAGGCATTACATAAAATGGTTTAAATAGCCTTTGCTAGTTCATTTTTGCAGCAAACTGCCATTGGTTAAGCTGTCAAATTATATTTGCATATATCGTCAGGTAAATTAATTTGATTGAAATTTTTTGGGTATGTCTACAACTCCGAATCCATGACTAGAACATGATGAATTGAAATTGATTCAGGCATCGATTTGCAACAATCATATTTTGATGTTTCTCATTCTGAATTCAATCATCACATTGGGCAACTCCTTAACAATCTGCCTATTGCTTACCTTTTAGGGAACTGTCCACAGGCTTGACAAACAATCTACTTTCCCCTATTTGTTTTGTAAGCATGCAAAAGCAAAAATCATAAGGGTCTCTTCATTTGGTTGTAATATGGCCAAAAGGTAGTTGAAAATGAAAGATATAGAAGTAAAAGATTTTTTATAAGCATAAAAAATCATTTTAAAGTGAGTTAATCTTTAAGGTTACAAGAACAAATATATAGTGCCTAGGAACAATACAAAAGACACTTATTCCTAAAATATTAAATCATTTTTTTATCAATCTTTTTTATTAATTATTAGAAAAATATCTCTTGGTGCTCAAATACTATACATTTGATCTTGTGATCATATAAAGCTAGATCTTTTAAAAGTATAAATAAATTGATAACTCGATGTTAGGTTTTAAGTGTGGCCATTAAGTTCCACATCACCTCTGAAAGTGTAAAAATGTTGGATTTATAAAAGAGGTGACACACATGCCTAAAATCTTAAGGTTTTGGGTAGAAATATGGCGTCTCCCTCTCTTTTGTTCCTGGATCCTGGTGCATTTACCTTGTTGTCTCTCCCACGGCCTCGTACCCCCAACAAATGGGATTATAGCCCTGGTTCGGCTTGGTGGGGAATGAGAGTCCAATTATAGGAGGTGGGAACTTACACTTATGGTGGATGGGTTACAAGTGTGAGTGGGGTTAAGTCACACTTCGTTTATCAATGGATATAATATTGGATTTATAAGAGAGGTGATCCATATAATCAATGCTTTAAGGTTTTTGGTAGAGATATGACGTCTCCCTCTCTTATGGTCCTGAAGCATTTTTCTTGTTTTTTCTCTTGTGACCTTTGAACTCCTCGGCTCTCAAATATAAGAAGAAACTAGTAAAGAGTAGCAATACACAATTTATTTCACTCTCCAAATTCCTTTCATTTTTTCCCCTCAATATCTTCACTTTCTTTTTTGTCAAAATACAAGGGAAGATGAAAATAAGTGTTTTAACTGAAGTAATAAAATAGGAGTGGTGAAGTGTATAGGATATATCAATAAATTAATACTTACAAAAGTGGAAGTAGCGTAAAAAAATTCCAACTTAATTTATTTAAAAGTAAAAAAATTGTTTAAACTGGCTGGCGTCTCATTCAAGAAATTCGCCGATTGCTTGCTCTGGAGTGGGAAGTGAAGATTTGTCATTCTTATCGTGAGGCGAATTCGTGTGCAGACGCTCTTGCAAACATGGATTGTGAGCATGCGCCTGGGTTGCATGTGTATGAGCACTGTCTAGCTAGGCTTAGTTCTCTGGTGTTAGCTAATGTTATGGGGATAGCGACCCCTAGAATCATCTTTGTTTAGTTTTCTCTTTTCTCGGGCTTAGGCCCCTTTGTTTCCCAAAAGAAAAAAAAATTGTTTAAACTTGTAATTATCCTGTAAAAAAAAAAACCAATTGCAATTATAATGATATAAAAAAAAAAAATCAAACGCAAGGATTTCTCATCCTATCATAATTTCATGGGATAAGTCATCTCTATGACAATGCATCAAAAAGCAAATCAAACATCTACACGAGAGATCTCTTGATAATGGCTTAACTACCTCAAACCATTTGAATTGGGACAAAATTGTGATCAAAATACTCATTAATACTTAATCCTTTTGAAAGGAAAAATTTATTAAATAAAAGTGCTATGAGTAATCTATATCAAGCAAAACAATGAGACTTATAGAGTATGAAATATTGGTATTAGGTTTTGGTTTTGTAAGTGGGGAAAATAAAGGTACACATTTTATAATGGAAAACAAATTATATTATTAAATAAGATAGAAAGCAGTTATTAGCATAAGCCGTGCCCATATACAACAAAATTGTCTGAACAATGAGAGCAAAGAAAGAACCAAAAATGACAACAAAAATCCAAATGAAACAAAACTAAATGCACATTTAGGTTAAATATGTTTTTGGTCTCAATAAAATTGAGACCTTTTAAGTTTAGTCATTAATTCTGCACTCAGTATTAGTCACTCCTCAAGTCAAATTTGTTTAATTTATGCTTAAACTCTTGAGTTTTTGAACAATTTTTTGCAAACATGTTAAGAACATTACTAAAAGTTCCCTGCAAAAAATTGTCGCAAAATTTGATTTCTACGTCAAGATTTTGTTAATTTTATCTTTAACTTTTACCGTTTTAAAAAATTCATATTTAATTCGTTTCATGTTAGGAAATTCTAAATTTTAGTAAATAAACCTTTCATAGTATTCTAAACTTGTCTCAAAAAAATCGTTAAAAAATTTAAGAGTTTAAGGATAATTAAACAAACTTCGTTGTAACAAGGACTAAAATTAGAAGTAATTTTTTTTTGTATGGACTAAAAAACCTATTAAAATTAAGTAAGGACTAAACTTAGAAGTTCTCAATTTTATACGGACCAAAAACATATTTAACCCTTAAATTTAAAGCATAATTGCTGGCATCACCAAACGGTTTAACTTTGGTGCATATTCAGTTTAACTCACACAGTGATTCAAGATAATAACCCTGGTTTGCCTTTCTTCAAAAGAAATAAAAAACAAAAAAACCTGGCTTGTGGTATTGATCTAAGAATTTGGAGTGTGTTCCTCTTAAAATGTGATATTCGATTTTATCCAATGTCAATTTCGATGAATTAGTACATACAAAATTTTACATTAAGTTTAAATGGAGTTTCTACAAATAGACAATAAGATTAGACCCTTAAATTAGTCGGTGTTTGGATCAAATATCTAGCTTTTTAAATAACAAAATATTCAAGATAATTAAATCTGGCTGTAGTACGTACCAAGCATTCCCCTCCATTTCCCTCCAAACTCACAAACAAAGCCTAAAGGCACTAGTTAACATGACGTTTCTAGTTAGCATTTACTCCATCCGTCCCCAACTATAAGATCATTTACAAAAAAATATTGGTCCATAAATATAAGATCGTCCACAAATTTCTAGATTTATTCACTCCTCTTTTTTCAACTATACCCTTAATTAATACTAATATCAAAAATCAACATTAATACATTTATACATAAATGACAGTTTAGTCGGTAAAAGTTACATATTTTTCAAACAAATTTATTATTCCCAACAGTTTTTCTAATAATTTTATAAACTACTCGTATTAAGGAAAGGAGTACTAATATCGACAACCCTAAAGGGCAACCATTAAACAACCTATAATGAGGGTGGTGGGGAGTGTTAGTTGATGATTATAATGATAATTTCGGTGGCACAAGTGGGAAAAGGAAAAGTGCATTTAAGAGTGTGTACATGTCTTTCTTGACCTCTCACACACGCCACACACAACATGTACAAAAGGCTGCTTCATGTCCATTTGCGTTTGTTGGGTCAAGGAAACCAAACCAAACCAAGGCCTCATATTTTTACAGTTGAAAACCCTCTCAGACATTGTTTATAGTGCAATCTGCAAAAGTAGCAGCACTCATTTCTTCTCCCTATCCTCACATATCCATATTGATATGATCAGTCATCAGCTTAACGAGATCTGATTACCTGCCCTATACACGTACGTGTTGCATGTCTATCTCTCTCTGTTGAGTTGAGTTGAGTAAACAACACACTCATAACTCGTGAAGAGACAGATACAGGTGTAGATAGAGAGTTTTTTTAGTGTGTGTCAAATAAAAAAAAACAAAAGGATTTGGTTGGGATTTGTGTTTGTTTTTCTTTTATCTAAATTTTTTTCACTTCCTTAAAGTTTATCTTTATGTGGTATTTTCTTTCGGTCTTTTACTTTTATTTCTCAAACAACTTTTTTAGCATATATCTGCTGTTTTTCCTCTCCTCCTTTTGGCATGTTTTCATGATGTTTTAGTCCATTAACAGGCATGTCTCTTTTCCTCAGATCTGATTCAGTTACTAGTATTTTTCTCTTTTACATTTCTGAAATCTTCTTTTGAATTATTCCTGTGAAGTTTCCATATCTGGGATGTTATTAATTGTATATGTACTTGTTTTGGTATTAAAGAATTTCTTAATTTGGAACATAGAAATTGTCCCTAAGAATTCCACATTAATCGTGTTTGAACAATACTGCTAGAATGAATGATCTCTTGATAAATATCTGTGCTGCACCTCATTCAGAATCGAGTTGATTCTATTTAATGGGATAATATTTAGGTTGTTGTTGGGATATAGAAATTGACAGAAGAGAGTGAGCACAAAGAAGCATTTAGTATATAATGGCTATACCATTGTTTTTGTGTGCTCACGCTCTTTTGTCAATTTTCAATACTGGAGATAGTGTTGGAAATTTCTCAGCTTCTCAGTTTCATTTGTTCCTATAAAACCAAACCAAATTCATCATATAGCCTCTAAGCAGGTTATCTTTTAATCGAACAGTAAAACAAATTCCTATGAGTTGTGGCTCTGGTCTAAGATTAGTTAATTATATTGGCTATTATTCATCATCATTCAATTTTATATTAGCAATACCAGACAGATAAGTGTGATTTTGAGACCACTAACCTAGGTCAAAGTTGTGCCCTGAGTTACTGTACAGATCCTAAGAGGAAACTTTTATGTTTCCTTTTTATTTTTGTCATCTCTAGCTAAGAGAGTGCACGGTACTCCATATTGTCTTACATATGTGACATATCAATTACTTGCACATCTGTATGATAAAATCCACCCTTGAGTTAGAAACTAATATCAAATAAATCATGTCTACAAAATTTAATATTAATATGAAATCATTTGATATGTTAATGAGATAAATTAAAAATTAATGTCTTATTACTTTTATCAAACTAGTTAATTTTGATGAATCTCATTGATATATCACATGATTTCAAATTAATATCAAATTTTATAGACATGATTTATGTTATAATAACTTTTATTCCGAAGATACATTTTGTAATACATATATGCGTTAAAGAATTATGAGGTGTCATAATATTAAATTTAACATTGTGGTGTCAATTATACTAATTCTTTAGTAAGTAATTTTCTTTGTTGCTCCCTCCTCCTTTTTTGTATGCTCTCCCTCTTGATTTTAGTCACTACCTGTATATCATCTTTCTAGTTTTTAATTTTTGATTTTATTTTTGTATGAACACTTTTATTTTACAAACAAACACTGTTGACATTAATTTTTGATGCATCTTGATGATGTAGGAAATAATTATAGATCAAATGTCAAAATTTGTAGATATATATGATCTATATGATAGTAACTTTCTATTGTAAATTCAACAAAGACAAAGTGGAACAAATAGTAGCGAGAGCAAAAACTAAACAACCCAAGAAAATAAAGATTCAAACTAGAACAAATCTAGAACCTATGTGTAGCACAATCAAAACAACCATTCAAAAGAAAATAGATAAAAGAGAGTAGAGGATTCACACCAAAATTGTTTACGCAGTTTGATCCAAAGTTGACCTATGTTTGTTGGAGAGAGAAACTCTTCAATTCAGTATGAGATTTTACAATAGACGCAAAAGAATTATAAGAAATTAGTTTCACGAATTCAAGATGAACAAACTCTAATTTCTACACTTTCCTTATCTATCAACCCTCAAATATTTTAACTCAATAGTACAAGATGTTTACAATGTGCCCTAACATTCCAAGATGTTTACAACGTGTTTCTCAATCCTAGAAACTCATCAAAAAGCTCTCAAACTTGAGATGAATTGAACTAATACCTTGAACCTTGCACTCTTTGTTATTTCTAAGGTGAACAACTCCACCTTCTTTCAACTCCAAAGTCTCATAATATTTCTTTCTTGAACACATGGGATAAGAGCATCTACCTACCATGACCCAACTCTTATTGGTTTCCCAACTTGTCACCGCTAGTTTAACCGCACTATCATTATCATCCTCTGAGGCAATCACAACTTGCACGAAATCATCATTGTCCTTTTCTTGTGACAATTCTTCTCGAAGTGACTGATTTTGTAACAAATGAAGCATTTGTACTTCGATTTTTTGTTCCCCTTTGATTTTGATATAGCCCAATTTCTCTACTCCCACTTGTTCCTCTTGAGACACCCAAGTCTTCCCCATTATCTTCCACCTTCAAGTCTTGAAACTTGGTTAGCTCTTAGGCCCTAATGGATGGTTGGACCTGCTCCAACGTAACAACAGATTCCTTTCCTTAAATGAATGCATCCTTAAAATGCTCAAAAGATCTAGGCAACGAACTCAAAAAGAGTAGGACTTCACCCTCATCATCAAGTTTCATTCAATATTCTGCAAATCTTTGATGTTTAATTTCATCAATTGCTCCACATTAGATTTTGATTCTACCATTTTCAATGAATAAAGTTTTTGTTTCATACATAACCAATGTGCCAACGACTTAGTCATGTACAAAGATTCTAACTTGGTTCACATCTTTGTCGGGGTCTTTTCGCTCATGACTTCTCTCAATATTTTATCTCCAAGGCACAAGATAATGACAAGTCTTGCCTTATCGATAATCTTTGTCTTCTCTGATTGTGTTATAGTGACTGATATTTTTGCCTCACCCTTAAAGCATCTACACACTTCTATTGAATCAAGATTGTTTCCATCTTCACTTTTCACACATTGAAATCGTTGTTTCTGGAAAATTTCTCTATATCCCATTTAGAACCAATGGTGAAATTATAAGATTTGTTCTTTCTCCATAGACGCTTTCACTTGTTGTGAATTCAACAAGACAGTGGAACAAATAACAACGACATCTTTGCCTCACCCTTCAAAGCATCTCCACACTTGTGTTGAATCAAGATTGTTTCCATCTTCCCTTTCCACACATCAGAATTGTTGTTTCCGGAAAATTTCTTGATGTCCCATTTAGTAGCGACGGTGAAAACATAAAAGATTTTTTCCGTCTCCGTAGACTCTGCCACTTGTTGTGAATTCAACAAGACAAAGTTGAACAAATAAAAATGGAAACCAAAACTAAAAAGTCCAAGCAAATAGAGATTCAAACTAGAACAAATCTATAACCTTTGTGTGGAGCAATCAAACAATCAGTTCAAAGAAAAAGATAAAGAGATCAATCACACCAAAATTGTTTATGCAGTTCGGACCAAAATTGATGTACATTTATGGGAGAAAACAACTCCTTGATTCATTATCAATGAGTCTTTACAATACATATAAAAGAGTTACGAGAATTTTAAGAGCTCAAGATGAACAAACCCCAATTTCTATCATTTCCCTTTGTCTCAACCCTCAAAGATTTACTCAAATTCTTGGTGGTGGCCATCCGCCGCTTGAATTCAATGGTATCGAATAGTATCATTTCCCTTACGACTTTTGTGTTGAGAGCTTTTTAGTGAGGTTCTAGGGTTGAGAAACATGCTCTAAACACATTGGATAGCTAGGAATCATTAGAGAAAGAATTCAAGCTTTCTCTATTGTATTCTTGACTCTACCAAGAATCTTGAGTAAAACTTTACTATCTTCTAAAATAGTATCGAATTCGGATAAAATAAATGCAGACGAATGAAAACTGTCCATCAAGTACTTGGTATCCAATTAAAAAATATAACCTTCTTGACATCAAGCTCCACCATATGCAAGCAAGCTTTATTTATACCCAAAGTTTCCCCTTCATAGGTAGTTAGCCAAGATGAGGATCATAGAGTTTCCAGTCTCATCCCTCTACACAAATTCTTTTATATCAAGCACACAAGAAAACCGGGATGTTGACATTAAGCTCCACCATGCAAACAAGCTTGATTTATATCAAGCGCATGTGAGCAATGTTTTACTTGGTAAGTGGGTCTTGCTGGTTTTTCTTATGATCGCTTGAAATTGATTTTTTTTTCCTTTCCATTTTCTTTCATCTGTATCAACCTAACTGTAGGCTCCCCCAGAAGCCGCACCACCTACCTTGTTGACCCTTCATTATTTGACATAGACAACATATCTATGGCTCATGAGTCCTCTTCTTAATGTGTTTCATTGGTGTTGTTGGTAGTCTTTGCTTTCCCCACTATTGTTTTGCAATTTAGTTCAAAGTTGTGACACCTTCAAGTTAGGGCTATTTGTGAAAGTTAGATGTGGTTTTGGCACTAGTTTTGTAGCAATTGGCATTTAGCTCCAATCCATTCTTAATTATTATATTCCTATATCATTTCATAGTTTTTCTCTTTCCAATGTTATATTTGTTACAAGTTTAAATCTAAGCTTCGACTTATACTATGAAAGAATACCGCAAACATCTTAGCACATCTTGATTATTTGTTAAAGTTTATTTATTTATCGCATAGGATTAGTTATTTATCATCTTAGAATGTCTTACATAATTATATTTTCAAATTAGTTTCTACAGATATGAACTATTTCCTGACTTCCTGATTTCTATAGGATTTAGTGTCATGCAGAAATCTGGTTAGTCTTTTGCATCAAATTATTCATATTATCAATCATATCACAGCATGTTATCATATTTCAAAAGTCTTTGTTCTTTCTCTTCTCCTTTTATCTAACACTCATTACTTTGACTATAATATTTATAGATATGCACATATATCAATAACCATGAAAAAATTTAACAACTAATTTTATGATCAAATGTTAGAATACCACGTTTTATTAACTCTCGGTCTATAAAGTACTAAGCAAACACTGAAAAGGATTACTCTTGTTATTATGTTCGTTTAGTTTTTCATTATTTTCCTTGTTAATTAGGAAAAATTTGGACATGAATATCAATTTCTGGTTAATTTGACAGTGACACTATTATAACAACTAATTTTTGGCATGATGTTTTTCAGTCTCCTTTATGCATGATATGCGGGTTCGTTCTCTATGGTTGCCTTCTCAAGACTTTTTGCAGTCTTGGTCCAACAACAATATTTGGTGGTATCTGATATTGGTAGGTGGTAAGGGGTTATTGGCGATTTTTAGATGGGGGAGAAGACATTTTTGTTCGGGAGGAAGGTTTGGTGTCTGATTTCCATTGAGCTTTAGAGACCTTGAACCATTTTCATTTGAGTCTGACAATTGATGTTGGGTGAGTTCACATGACGGTATGTTTTCTGTGTCCTCGGTTTATATATAATTCCTTATCCCTCATCTTTTTGTCTCCTTTAGGTTTGTCGAAGGTAGGAGTTAGCGCATTAGGTTCCAATGGAAGAGTGCATTGCTTCGTCTAAGGTAATTGTCTTCTCTTGGCAATTGTTGAGGGAAAGATTACCTACTCGACTTAACTTATTTAGGAAAATTGTGTCGTAGATTTGATTCATTGGCTAGGGATACAATCTTTGATATTGGGTGAGTTATCTTAGTGTCAGTTATTTTTTTATGTTTGTATCTTTAGTAAATCATGAAAAAGGGAGGTCAATGTTGTTTATTGTTAAGAACTTTGGCTTGGATTCCTTGCAAGATGTCTTATTTTGATTTTGTTGAGGACCAAGTATTCCTTGTACTTTTTTTTAATATTTGAAATATATTAGCCAAATAATAAAAACTAATTTCTTATAAAATGTAAAATCTCTGCTTGATACAATTGCTCATGTACTCTATTAAAATGTATCACCTATTCTTTTCACATTTCTTTTGGTTACTTTTTGTATACTTTGGATGATTGCAAGAGTTGTTAAGATTGACTACTAATTCTTTGGTTTAAATTATGTGCTCCATTCACCTTCATCAATCTTGAATAATACTATTGCAGGAGTTTTTTTTCTTTTCAAATTCCATCTTTTAGAGACTTGATTGTTGTTTTGGTTCCCTATTTTCGTTCGTTCACAATATTGTTCCTCTTTTTAAAATTCAGTTTTTTTATCCTTGCTCAGGTTTTGGACCCAAAAGTGATGACCTAGAAAGTTTTCTAAAAGAGGATGATGATGGAGCCACTCACAAGCTATTCAAGGAAATTAAATAATAAAAAGACCGACAATGTTCCCACATGGCGATGTTGATTGATGCTATATTGACCAAAATCTGAGTTATCCACTATTAAACTGTATAAAAAGTTATGCTGCTTAGAAGTAATTGACTTAAACAAATAGATTAGTTATAACATTTTTCCATCTTGATAAGAAGCTTTATACTGGGTTTTGATCTTCCAAAGTATTTGTGTTCAGTTTGTCTTCGTAATTACTGTATTATATTGGTGGTATAGTTGCAAAAATTGGTGCTTTTTTCCTTCGGCAACGAGCTTTGTTCGCTGAAAATGTTATCACTTGTAATGTTCACTTTAACAACTGTTGGATCAGCCAGATACTAGTTTATCCAGTACTTGCCTTCTGCTAGAAGTAATAATCAAAAAAAGTTGATATCCAACAAAACAACGACTATTAAGTATGTATCATCTGATGATTACACAATATGCAGGATACCACAATACAATATGCTTTTATTAATTATCTACTAATGGAAAGTGAAACACGAAATTATGTATTGGTACGATTAGTTTTGGATCAAGTTATCTAACATTGAGGATAAACTATATCTAATGTCGCACAATCTAGTGATGATAAGTGAACACAGGAATCATAAAAACTTTGTATGTCTAGAATACTTAAACAACATAGAGGAAAAGATCATCTGGGTGATTCACCATCTCGTGGCAACAAGTGAAGCATGAAATAATGTTGGGAGCCTTCTACATTTGGAGCGTAGATTCAAGGCATCATCTACACAAAAGCTAGAATACTTCTTTTGATCAAGCTAAAACTCCACATTTTTCTACATTCGATTGATGAAGCTACAAGGAAAAGATCAAGTATGAGTCCAAGTACCAAGATTCAAAAGACTTTTGGACATCTCAAGACCTTGTACTCCCAACCTAGAAAGTAGAAAATTATTCTAAGACATCTACAAGCAACAACTCTTTTACATAGCCAGATTTCAACAATGGTATGCTTTCAATGGATCTTTCTCATAAAAGGAAGTTCGTCTCTAATGATGGGATTGACAATTTTGGTCTACTACATGAAACGATTATGAGGAATGTCTATGTAGAGAGAGAAAAGAGAAATAAGAAATGAACATTTGAATGAAATATCATACAATGAGAGAAAAGAAAAAGGCAATATGTTCATAAAGGACAAATATTATTCACAAAAGCCTTTAATGAAATGAGCGCAAATGCAAATCCTCTATGGTTAGGGTTATTAGATCTTGTGATTAATCAATCAGGTACTTATATTCTCTATATAAGAAATCAATGCTTGGATTGATACATGATTGATTTTGTAATATCCTCTCTTTGGAAAGTTAGAATCCTACAAACTCAAACTTTTGTAATTAATAGGATAGTGGATATCGCCTTTTATTGGATTGAATACGCAACTCAAGAGGCGAGTGAGAACGGATCATGAGGAATGCATAAGAGAGACCTCTAGGTACCTTGAGAGGTATTGCTATTTGCTAATACTTAGGTTGGTCGACCTGATAAAAATCAGATGGTTGGTTTGGTGGGACATGATCAAAATCATGTATGTTTGTTGATGCTTTGATAATCACATGGTCTAATATGGCTTTGGTAAATAATACCAAACATTTGAAGTGGAGGTTAAGGACTTCTAACCAATTAGGTTATAGAGAATTAAGTCCCCGTTGAATGGGGCAAATCTCTCTTACGGGGGTAGGACTATATGTAACATCCAATTTGAGTTGTGAACTACTATAAAAAAATACTTGTGTTCTTCTCTATGTATACCTTTGTATTTTCTTTTTGAGCTATGTTATTTACAGCGACAAAAAGCTTCACGAAAGCATTACGAGAAAACCTTTGGCCAATTAAAATTTAGTGCTAGCAGAATACATGGGTGTGGTGGGTGGGTGGATAACAAGTCGTTCAACAATAATCATGCAATAAAAACATTCCACCTGTGTCGTCAAACTTTCTTTGGTCTATTTTTCGCTAACAATAGCATTTCTCTTTCTTTTTGGGTTAACCCTTTAGTTCTCATGGGTATGTGGCCCTAATAATCTGGAGTACGACCGTGAGACAAATATAGTCTAACAAGGAATTATTTCATACAAAAATCAAACTCGAGTTCTTTTAAATGCTTTGTTCTTTGGTGAAGTCTACTATGTAACTACTTGAGTCCAATTGTTAGGTTGTCTATACCTTTTTATTACACTTTCTTTCTACCTATCTATCATAACACAAAATATGCTCTCATATTATTATTTTTGGTTACAAAGATAAATGGAAGAAACAACAAAACAAACGAAAAAAGTTGACTACTCCCGGAGGAACAAAGTGTCATCGGCATCGCTTCTGAGAAGATTGATAAGACCAGCAGGGGAGACTCGTGAAGAAGAAGAAGATCAACATTAGAAGAAGTTCCAAGCTTTACCATGAAGTCTGCACATTGGTTCACTTCTCTAAGAGTGTGAGAAACTGCCACATTGATTTGATGGAGCAATCATTTTATGTCTTGGATAAGGACAACATATATATGGTACCTCTCAATGGGGCCATTGATAAGATTAATGCAAACAAGAGAATCAGAATAGCAAGCAAACTCGGCATAACCCAAATCCTTTGCCATGGTTATACCGTAATAAATAGCAAAAAGTTCAGCCAACAAGATATCATTTGAGCCTGGAATAAAACCAGAGAAGACAACAAGGAGTAAACTTGAGTCGATTCGTAAAACTCCACCAAACCTGATTCTAGTAGGAGTATCGTGACTACTACAATCCACGTTTAGAATTGCACCCGAGATATTATATTATTCCATCTTATGTACTTGTGAGCCATAACAACAGTAGTAGAGGAGGAAAACTGACTAGTATGCTTTCCATCGAGTTCTTTATGTTATAAGACAAACGATGCAAAAACCACGTTTTACCACCCATACACATAAGATTTCGATGTTGCTAACACCACTAAACTCCAACATAAAAAATGATAGCCTGAGAACCCTTAGCTCCCCTTCTAAGCCATTCGCGAGCATCAATAGAAGAGAAAAAAAATTAGCATTAGTGAAGTCTAAGTGTTCTCGTATAAGAAAGAAAGGTTTGACAATTCAATAAATTATTAGTAATTATTATTTTTTGACACTAAAATTAAACCCTCTAAGGCTCTAACCCTCTCCCCTACAATCAAACCCTGCCGCTTGCAACCAAAAGAAAAACCCTAGCGCTCCTCTCTGCTCTTGTTCTCTTCTTCCTTCAAGGTAACATTTCGATTTCATTTCTTATCTTCGATTCATAGCTTATTCATATAGTGGATTTTACTTCCTTTATTACATTACATAATATGATCATAGTTTTTTTTTTTGTTTGAAGCTATCTTGTGTTTATGTACATGTTAAATCGCAAGTCTGAATCCAAAATTATGTAATGATCGTTCTTTTGTTTATGAATAGGTGATTTTTGTTTGTTCTGATGACATTATTTTTTTCATCTAGGGTTTTGTATGTCCACATATACTTAACATACATGAACATGTGAATGTCGATGTTCTTAGAGTAAACCACCAAATTCATCAAATTTTAAAAAATTCACCGACTCTGCCAAATTTTACTCATATTAGTATGATAGTATGTTAGGGACTAAATTGATAGTATGTTGTTGAACATAGGACCTAATTGATAGTAGGTGGTTAAACATAGGGACCTAATTCATAGTAAGTTGTTAAAATATAGGAACCTGATTAATAGTAGGTGGTTAAATTAAGTATAGAGACCAACATGTCAGTTTAATTGAGTCGAGATCTTTTTTGAAATATTCATAATCTCATGAAACTGTTTGAGAGCGCCCTACAAAGTTGGGCACTAATTTTTTGGTTTATTCTTCTTTTTGAATATTCATATTGTGTTTTATGTTCTGCTGAAATATTTGGTGTCTATACCACTTGATATTGAATTTTTTACTTGAATTATGTATTTTTTTGTCTTGTGTTGTTGATACTAGTATTTTTTAAATTAGTTTTTTTCCTTCGGGTACATACATGTATTGTTTTCTTTGTTCAATTGGCAGAACTTTTTGTTGATAGTAGATTTCTTTTTTAATTTTCTTTTTCCTTTTTTCATTTGGATCATACTTATGCATTGCTTTCTTTGTTGAATTGGTAGATTTTTTTTGTGGTTTTAAGCTTTTAAGGACAAATGGGTAAGGAAAAGGTTCACATTAACATTGTTGTCATTGGCCATGTCGACTCCGGGAAGTCAACCACCACCGGTCACTTGATCTACAAGCTTGGAGGTATTGACAAGCGTGTGATTGAGAGGTTTGAGAAAGAAGCTGCTGAGATGAACAAGCGTTCATTCAAGTATGCTTGGGTGCTCGACAAGCTCAAGGCTGAACGTGAAAGAGGTATCACAATTGACATTGCTCTCTGGAAGTTTGAGACTACTAAGTACTACTGCACTGTCATTGATGCCCCCGGACACAGGGATTTCATTAAGAACATGATTACCGGAACATCCCAAGCTGATTGTGCTGTTCTGATCATTGATTCCACTACCGGTGGTTTTGAAGCTGGTATTTCAAAGGATGGGCAGACCCGTGAACATGCTCTCCTTGCTTTCACTCTTGGTGTGAAGCAAATGATTTGTTGCTGCAACAAGGTATTTTAACATTTTAGCCCTTGGAAGGTGCATCTGATTATTTCTGTAATTACTTTATTTATACAAGTTCTCATTGTTTTGTTATCTTGAACAGATGGATGCCACTACACCCAAGTACTCGAAGGGTAGGTATGAAGAAATTGTGAAGGAAGTTTCATCCTATTTGAAGAAGGTTGGCTATAACCCAGACAAAATTCCATTTGTTCCCATCTCTGGTTTTGAGGGAGATAACATGATCGAGCGCTCTACAAATCTTGACTGGTACAAGGGTCCTACCCTTCTTGAGGCTCTTGACCAAATCAACGAGCCTAAGAGGCCATCAGACAAGCCTCTCCGACTACCACTTCAGGATGTCTACAAGATTGGAGGAATTGGAACTGTGCCTGTTGGGCGTGTCGAGACTGGTGTCATAAAACCTGGAATGGTTGTCACTTTTGCCCCTACTGGACTAACAACTGAAGTCAAGTCTGTGGAGATGCATCATGAAGCTCTCACTGAGGCTTTTCCCGGTGACAATGTGGGATTTAATGTTAAGAATGTTGCTGTTAAGGATCTCAAGCGTGGTTATGTTGCCTCAAACTCCAAGGATGACCCTGCCAAGGAGGCTGCTAACTTTACATCTCAAGTGATCATCATGAATCACCCTGGCCAGATTGGAAATGGCTATGCCCCTGTTCTTGACTGCCACACCTCCCACATTGCTGTCAAATTTGCTGAGCTTGTTACTAAGATTGATAGGCGTTCTGGAAAGGAGATTGAGAAGGAGCCCAAATTCTTGAAGAATGGTGATGCTGGTATTATTAAGATGATTCCCACCAAGCCCATGGTGGTTGAGACTTTCTCTGAGTATCCTCCACTTGGCCGATTCGCTGTCAGGGATATGCGTCAAACTGTGGCTGTTGGTGTCATCAAGGCTGTGGAGAAGAAGGATCCCAGCGGTGGACTTAATAAAACAAAGTCAGCATTGAAGAAGAAGTGAACCGTGCAGGATGATCTGTTCAAGGAAGTCTATTATGATGATTACAATAAATGGTTTGCTCTATGTAGTACTTTTATTTTTCGTCTTTCTAACTTGTTTTTCGGATTAGGTGTCAAGTCTGCACCTTCATCTCGCAACCTTTGTTCCCAGAACTGGGTTCTAGATCGACGGTGGCAGGGCTATTTCTTTTTTCGTGTTTATGCTTTGACTTCTGTGTTTTGTTAGAACTATATGATTTTGTAAGCAGCTAGACTGCTGTTTTGGTTTTGAAATATCAACTCCATGTGTTTTTTAGTCTATGTTCTGTGTTTTAAGTTGTGGAGTGCATTTATCCTCGCTTTGATATTTCATCATATTGGAAATCGTGAAAGTGAGCATACACATGGTATTTACACGAAAGTGAGCTTACACTTGTGAGCTTTTTCTGATTTTTATTTAAATTTGTTTTTGCTGTTTGGAAAAACCTTCAAGTCATGTGACATCTATACTTACACATATCCAACTGATCAAATTTGAAGGGTATGCACTATTTTTTCAGCTTACATACATGCTGCTATGCTAAAAACAAAATATAAGCTGTGTTGAGCATTGCATTTTCAGCTTACAGTTTATTACTTTCATACTGATATTTCTGATTATGTATGTATACAATTTTGGACAAGAGTTTAAAGAAAATTCGAGAATTATGTATATAAATTTTAAAATTCATATTAAAAAGCATATATGCTCAAACTCATTATCACTTGAACCCACATTCCACACCAATAGGACCACTTCTGAAGTGGAGCTCTAGTAGAGTTTCTCCAGAAACACCTATATCGGACAGTGTGGAATGTAGAAGGGCCCCACCCAAACTCTTTGATGAATAGACAACGGGAACAAGCAATGGCTGCAATTAACAATATCCATTGCCATCAATACCAATAAGAGTCTCTATCTCAAAATAAAAAAATACCAATAAGATTCTTACTTTAAATGAATTATAGTCCCAACATCTTTTTATAAATTAAAATAGTCTTCGTCTTATAAGTCAATTTTATAGAAGTTAATTTTATAGAAGTTGGAGTTAGCATAAATCCAAATTTTAAAATATATTTCATCCGATCACGGTTATAAGCAAGTATTCTCTTTTTACAATAATTGAATAATTGATGTATTTTTATAATATAATCTATATACATCAGTTATTCAATGAGCTTCAATGAGCGTGAAAAGAGAATACTTGCTTATAATAATGATGTAAAACCTTATGAATTTAAGATATTCTCTTTACTATGAACTGAAGCCTTATAAATTTATTGTATACGAGATAATTATTTTGTAATATTGACTTATTTAAATAAAGAAACGTTAGTTTTGGTCGGAAAAAAGAAAGAAAGAATCATTAGTTAAGTATAAATAAAGTGTGTTTAATATTTTATTCTAAGCTAGTTAATTTATTTTATGAATACCAACGAAAAGAAACAGTCGTAAAAAAAAGAAGTCCAACATTTGTGAATGAAATAACGATCGGATGTAAAATATATTTAAAGACAACCAAAATAGCGAACAATGAGTGGTCTCTATTTCGATCGCTTAATAAACTAGTGACCAATTTTTATGCTTTAGTGATCAAAATTTTAGTAACTAAAGATGAGATTTTAAGTGGTGTCAATATTTTTTTTAGGCTTAAATATTGCACTCGTCCCTGCAAATATGCCTCGTTTAAGTTTTGGTTCCTATAAAAAAAAAATTTGTTTTTGGTCCCTGCAAAATTTTTTGTTTTTTAAAATAGTCCCTGACCCCATTTTTGTGATGACTTGTATACGTGGCACATGACGACTGGACTCATTTTGTAGTTTTTGGTCCCTGCAAAATATTTTGTTTTTTAAATAGATCCCTGCAAAAAATTTTGTTTCTGAAAATAGTCCCTGGAGGGACTATTTTAAAAAACAAAAAATTTTGCAGGGACCAAAATCAAAAAATTTTTTTACAGGGACCAAAACTTAAACGAGGCATATTTGCAGGGACGACTACCATATTTAAGCTTTTTTTTTAAAAATATTCTAGGCTGAATTGACTATAATCAAACCATGCATTGTTGGGAAGAGGATTCCTTGTAGTGTCTTTTCCACTGCATTCACACGGTCAAGTCATTGTTGGTCGTCTAATTAAAAGACTGAACTCAAATCAGAATCGCTCGATCTTGATCAAACGGTCACTGAAATATGACTGCATGGTTTTGGTTTTGCTGGCTGCAGTAAATCATGGTCCGCATTATCATAGATCCTCCTATGACATGCTATCAAGTTATTGATATCAAAACACCCATGTCACAATCAGGTACCTACTCAAAATTCAAAGAAAGAACAATGTTCAATGTTTGTTTGAAGATGACAAATTACACAATAACGTTTGGAGCATACCGTGTCAAATTTTAGGCAGTGAAGAATAGCGTGAGAAGTAGGCATTAGTGTAATAGTGTTCCTTTAAACAATCCAGTTTTGATGCATCAACATCAATTAACTTATTTACTTATCTTTTTTCCTTTTTTGGTTGTGACTTATTTGCTTATCTTTTTTCCTTTTTTGTTTGTAACTTATTTACTATCTTGTACATAGGCGTGGCAACAAAACTCATACCCGTAGTTACCCGCCTGAACCAATTTAAGGTAAGAATTTAAAAAGTGTATTTTTTTTTTTTTGAATAAATGGTAATTTAATAAATTGCACACATTTTTATTTTTGAATAAAACATTCCAAAAATTATTTCGTAAATTTACAAAAATAATCGATTGTTTAAAATTTATTTGAATAATAATAAGTGGATGATGTTTTTGTCATATATAAAAAGATACGCATTTGCTAATTTAAACCTTAATGTTTTTAAGTTTGTTTTTTTTAAAGAAGGTTGGTCTAAGTTAACAACCTTTTATATATATATATATATATGAACCTGGACCCCCCTTAAGAAAAATACCTGGACCCCCTAAAAATCATATAAACCTACTTTTTATTTTGGAAAGAACTATTCAATTTTCATGCGCTTGACGCATGAGAACATTCAAGCTCACTCCTCGTATATTTAATAAATAAAAAAATTATTTAGTCAAATAATGTCAGTTACAATGAAAATGAGAGTTTTTTATATCTGAAATTATTTTATTAAAAATATTTAATTAGGTGAACTTCCTAATAAGTAGTCGAGATTGTCCCAGCCAAACAAAACAATACAACCAGCCTAGAAGGGATGTACTAACTAACTGAATGAGTTGACCCTGCCTTACAAGCATGAACATCTGAGTTCAATTTTTGTTGCTGGGTGTTCATATTTTAATGGATAATCTATGAATACTTACTCAATTTTTAACAATAAGTAAAGTTAGATTTAAAAAAGAGATTTGGATTTTTAAAGTTTGCTTTAACTTTGATGAACTCCGAGCCAACACAGTTAAACTTTTTTTTGTTAAAAAATAAAAATAATTTCAAGATTTTCAAAACCAGAAAAGCAGTGAATCAATTTTATTTTTTTTAAAGAAGAAATCAAATACCTTGTTTTCATCTTTTTAAATTTTCTATAATAAATATATTTTATAAAAGTACGAGACATAAAATATAATAAAAATAATGATTAAAGACAAAACTACTTAATGTTCATAAATAAAAAATGAAAAGAGATATATGATTAAAGACAAAACTACTTAATGTTCATAAATAAAAAATGAAAAGAGAAAAAAAAACACAATATTATTATTATCTTTATCATTATTAGAAAAAAAACAGGAACACACAGTTTGTATTTATTGGGAGATAGGTGGAAAGAGAGGACAAATAGCCCACAAATAATTCAGTTTAAGATCTTTTTTCTGTGTGCTTGTGGACCAAGAAAATCAAAGCAACAAGTGCTCCAATGAAAACGAGTCACGGAGCCAAGTCGGCAACCCTTCTCACCTCTATTATTAATACTATCATCATCACTATCATCATTATTTTTTTTATTCTTTCATCTCATTATTAGTACTATTTTAAATTGAATTTTGTTAACGAGTGTCTTAAGTGCACTTGTTAAAGATTTAAAAATAAAAATTTATAAATTTCGTGTAAAAAATTACTGTCTAAAGTTTTAATGTATTGAATACACTATTTTTTCTTTAGAATTTTTAATAAGTGTCCTTGACAAATTTGATAGTAGTATCTATGGTCGTACACTCATTGTCTCGGATTTTGCATCAGTTATTAATGGTTGTCGACACCTATTTTCTTCTGACTTAGCAACCTTTGATGTTAAGTTTATTAAGAGACAAACCAATGAAATTGTTCATAATTTATCTAGGGTAGTTCCATATCATGTTAGCTTCCGTGTTTTCATTCGAATTTCATCTTATATATCTACTCTTGTTTTAAATAAAATACATTAAGTTTCCCCTTATAAAAAACTAATCGAATGAATAATTTAAATATAAAGAACAATAATGTAAGAGAAATATAATTTAAAAACTAATAATGCAAGCCGAATGTATAATGACCAATTAAAAAAAAAAGTTAAAGAATCAATCTAAAATATTACTTTGTTCTTAAATATAAGTAAAAATTGATTAAAAAAATAATTAAATGATGTATTGGTTTAAATTTTAAACCAAATTCATCAACTTTTTTCGATAAATTTTTGCTTATATTTAAGATCAAAAGAGTATAATCAAACTTAAAAACCACATAGACAACCTTGTCTAAATTATATTCTTAAAACTATAGTTAAGATACAAACTGCCAAGGCCCTACTAACGCTCCCAAACTTAACGTGGCCTTCACTTTCACCCTATATAACCTAATTAAATTTCAATTCCGTGTGCTCTCTTATAAATGTAGGAAAATCTAAACAACAAGTGTTCCAATAAATACCAGCCAAACCACCACTCTCTTTCCGCTTGTTTTTGTCTCTCCCTTTTATTAACTATCAAATCCCAACCAAACCTACATCACACAACCAACATTCCTCCAAGTCTCTACCCTCTTCTTCCCTTCCTTATAGCCTAATAACTCATCAACACTCTTAAAAAAAAACCCACAAATCAAATCCCAAAAAAACTAATCATGCATACTAGTTACTAGCTTAATTTGTGACACTATTAAGTTTTTATTTTATTTTTTCCAATGGAAGAAGTGAAAGCACACATGCTATTTGGCAAGTACGAGATGGGAAGAGTACTAGGTAAAGGAACATTTGCAAAAGTGTACTATGCCAAAGAAATTTCAACAGGAGAAGGTGTAGCAATTAAGGTTGTAGACAAAGACAAAGTGAAAAAAGAAGGCATGATGGAACAAATCAAACGTGAAATTTCCGTCATGAGGTTAGTAAAACATCCAAACATCGTCAACCTTAAAGAAGTCATGGCAACAAAAACCAAAATCTTGTTTGTCATGGAATATGCACGTGGCGGCGAATTATTCGAGAAGGTAGCAAAAGGTAAATTTAAAGAAGAACTTGCAAGAAAGTACTTCCAACAGCTTATAAGCGCTGTAGATTATTGCCATAGTAGAGGTGTTTCTCATCGTGATTTAAAACCGGAGAATTTATTACTCGATGAAAACGAGAATCTTAAAGTCTCCGATTTTGGTCTCTCCGCTTTGCCTGAACACCTTCGTCAGGACGGACTTTTACATACTCAATGTGGAACTCCCGCTTATGTGGCACCCGAGGTAGTTAGAAAAAGAGGTTATAACGGTTTTAAAGCTGATACTTGGTCTTGTGGTGTTATTCTTTATGCTTTACTTGCTGGATTTTTACCTTTTCAACATGAAAATTTAATTTCCATGTATAATAAAGTTTTCAAAGAAGAATACCAATTTCCACCTTGGTTTTCACCCGAATCAAAGAGATTAATCTCAAAGATTCTTGTGGCGGATCCTGATAGAAGAATCACTATTTCTTCAATCATGAATGTTCCATGGTTTCAAAAAGGTTTATCGTCACTATCAACAAGTACTATTGCAAATGATGATTTGGAGTTGGAATCAAAAATGAATTTGATAAACTCAACGCCGCAATTTTTCAATGCGTTCGAGTTTATTTCTTCGATGTCTTCGGGATTTGATCTTTCGGGTTTGTTTGAAGAAAAGAAAAAAAGAGGTTCGGTTTTCACTTCAAAGTGTTCTGTCTCAGAAATTGTGACAAAAATTGAAAGTGCTGCGAAAAGTTTAAGGTTTAAGGTTAAGAAGGTGAAGGATTTCAAATTAAGGTTACAAGGGTTGATTGAAGGGAGAAAAGGAAAATTGGCAGTGACGGCCGAGATATACGAGGTGGCGCCGGAGCTTGCAGTGGTTGAATTTTCTAAATGTTCCGGTGATACTTTTGAATATGTCAAGTTGTTTGAAGAAGATGTTAGGCCTGCTCTCAAAGACATTGTTTGGTCATGGCAAGGGGAGTGATGCCACGTGTATTGGTAACATGGGCCAATCAATGTCATGCCTAAGATTCTCTGGACTTTTGGTGTATAATATATGAATATGAATCATATATGAAATTTGTGTATAATATTAATGTGGTATATAATATAAGCTAGAGTTGGCTGCTTATGTATAAGTTCTAACAAATTTTGGTTTCTTGCATTTGATTTGGCCTTTTCATTTTATTTTATAGGTAGTTTGAATCTTTTTTTAAGTAGCTTGAATCTTATGGAGATGTAGATAGTATGATTTTGGTGAGACTGTAAATACTCCACCTTAGAAGTTACCAATTGTAATAATCAGGTATAATTCGACAAGAATTTTCGTATTAACTTTTGGGGTTCTGGTATTTAATTCCTTTTTGTTTATACCTCGGCATATTTAATTATTAATTAATTTTTTTAAGAAAAATAAAATAATATATGAATTTGTGAAGAATTATTTACTTCAATTGTTTTTTTATTGGATTTTTTTTGGTACAACAAGTTTTCTTATTGGTCTCTTATCGAGCTAAAATTGGATTTTTTTTTTTTTTAAGGAACTAAAATTAGACCTTTGAAAGCTATATTTTTCTTTATTTTATATGGTAGTGTGAAAATTTAAAGTGCAGGCTCGCTTCAATAAAAAATTGTTTCAAATGGCATGTGATATATCTTTGTTATTATTATTTTTATTTTATAGACATGATCTGCCATTCATAGTTACTGCTCCGTTAAGTGAAGCTTTGGCATAAAAATTAAAATGAATATAATTTTTTTGAAAATATTATGTATGCTAGATATTGATTTGAGTGATAATGTCTTACCTATTGGTGCACCAGTGATACTATTGACTTAATAGTATAAAATATTAACGACAATAGTGAATATATAGACAGGTTCATTTAAAAAGAAGTTGCTTTATATAACATCGTAATGACGTTGAGAGATAATTTATAAATATATATCTCTCTCTATCTTAATCTTAGTGAACTCTTGTGATCAGTGGTGAAGGTAAATGGGTAGGGCTGGACAGCGGACGGGGTTGGACGGGTTTCGGGCTCAAAGCCCAGATCCGTCTAATCCGACGGTTGGAATATAACCATCCGCTACTGTCCATCGAAGTTTTCGGTTTTAACAGTTGTGGTTCCGACTGGTTAGGCGGACGAGCGGGTGGTTTGTGTCGGTTAAACAGTATACAAAAATTTATTAAAAATAATCAACAGTTCTATAAAATTTTGGATTTAACGCTTTGTATTCACATCAAAAACTAGTGTTCTGGATTTAGATCTCATAACAACAACAACAAGTTTGGATGAACTCGAACAACAAGTAAACACGACCAAAATAGAGAAGGGATGATGAAAAAATGAAGAGAGGATGAGAGATAGAGAGAGGGCCATGAACAATAGAAGCAGCAGCAAAATAACAAGCTTCAACGGCGCCGAGAGAGATGAAGTTATGTGTTAGGGTTAATGATGTTAAATGGGCTGGTGGTATATTACTGGGCTGGGTTAAGTGGGCTCAGGTAGGTGTTGGGCTGTATTCTAACAATTTCGATTCGGGTTCGGTTTCTATCGGTGCTATACACACCCCCCACTACCGTCCACTACTAACCATCACAAACCGGTTTATCCAACCGTCCAACCCGTGAACCCGGTTTTGCTCCGCCCGTTTCCCTTTATTTTCACGCGGGTTGGCCGGTTTCGGGCGGGGCGGCCCAGTTTGTCCAGCCCTAGTAATGGGAGCCTTTAGAGGCCATGGTCCCCCCACCTCCACCCCCACATATTTTTAATAACTTTTTCTATACATTACAACCAATCTAATTAAAATGTTTTTTTTAGACTGCAAGGATGATAAAATGTTATTTTTACTAACTTTACATAAAAAAAATATTGGACTACAAGGTTGATAAAATATTTAACTACAATTAGATGAGTAGTGATTTGGATCAATTGATTTTTTTTTTTTCAATCAATAACTTTGACATCAACGTTACAGATACAAAGACATATTATTTCGAACACTAATATTTAAATATTCGCAAGCTTATATGTTCCAGAGACATGAGTATTGATGACACTTTCCTTTTTGTTTTTAGCGAAATTGTATAGTCGATATACTCAATCAAATTGAATACATGAATATCCTTTGTTTTAATAAAAAAAAATTATATATATAAGAAACAATATATGTATTTTAGCAAATACATTTAATATTTTTACTTATAAATTCGTGATTTCTACTCCAAGACTTTCACTTGTCTTTTACTAAAGATTTTCAATATTATACACAATTGAAAAACTGCTCAAGCTCTAAAGTATGATGTGTGAGGTTGGATCTTGATTTAGTGTACTCCTTCCGTCCTATAATAAGTGAACATTTGTAAAAAAGTATTGCCCTGAAATAACCGACTCATTACACTTTTCAATATAATATTAATTATTTTTTTCAATTATAACTATAACTAATACTACTTTCATCACTCTCAATTCAATATATTCCACTTTACATTTATGATAATGGAGAATGCACCAATATTTAATAAGAACACTTAAAATCATTTTTCTCTCTCATTTATTTATACATTTTTGTTAATATGTGTGAAATGGGCAAATAGCTCAAATTTCCATCAATTTTTTGTATTTCAAACATTTTTTTCCATGTGAAAAGCCATGCACATGGGTGCAAATTAAGCAAAAACAAAAAATGGAAGAGCAAAATTTGAGTCAAAACAAATTTTCTCCCCTTCTCTTCTCCCTTTCAAAAAATAAATCAATCAAACAATTCTAAAATATTTATTCCCTTTTGCTTACCCTTTTTTCTCTATTCATTCCCCACCTTGTTTCTCCAAAGAAGACTGAGAAATGTCATTGTCAACCTTGTTATACCATCGTATTTTCTACACCATTATTGCATCTTAATCTTCAAATTTCAAATATAGAAGAGATACACCTTACTTTTCAACATTGGACGTATGGGCAGATTTTATCTTAGCCAATGAAATCTTGACATCATTACAGTTTCACATGTACTTTTTGGACAGCCAAATAATTGCCCTAGTGCGTTTTGGGGATAAGGTTGTTGGGTCAATTCAATGCACCATGAGAGTTAGGACTTGGGAGATTCCATGTGTCACGTGAAGATGTTTGGCATTTACTATAGGGGAATAATGTATTGTCTGCTGTTCAAGGAAGAACATCCAAAGCATGCAGTTAATCAGTTACATCCATCTAACGGTTGGTGCCTAGAAAACTTTGTATTTTGATTTTTGGTTCTAAATTGTTTTTATTAGGGAAATGTTGAATCAAATATAAAAATATAAAATAGTTTATTGAAATGTGTGCATTACATTTAATTTTTAATTTTTTAATAAATTAAATGGACAAAATTTTAGAAAACATTTCTTTTTTTGACTTTTTTAACATATGCCTTAAAGGCACAAGTTAACACTACCTTTTTTATTATATGATGTCGATCATCTACCTTATTATAGCGAAGCAGGAAAATACAATATAAAGATCTACATGGACAACAAATAAAACCAAAACTTTCTCCCTCTGTCCCATTTTAAGTGAATATTTTGCTAATTTAACATATATTACGAAAAAAAGTGTATAAATGAATGAGAGAGAAATAATTTTGAGTGTTTTTATCAAGTATTTGTGCATTCTTCTTTATCATAAATTTAAAGTAAAATATATTGAATTGGGAGTGGTGAAAGTAGTATTAATTACAGTTATAATTGAAGAAAAAAATACTTCATCCGGTCTTATTTATAAGAAACATTTGACTTTTTTGATCCATTGCATAAATGATGTATTTGGTCTATATTCTAGACAAGATACTCAATTACTCAATGAATATAAAAAGTCAATTTTTTCTTATAAATAGGACCAGAGTAATTAATATTGTATTGAAAAATGAAATGTGTCAATTTTTTTAGGACAATATTTTTTTGCAAATAGCTCATTTTATTCTTTTTTAAATAGTTTTGAAGTAATTAAGATGTACTACGACACAAAATTGTCATGTTTTTCTTTTCCCTTAATGTAAGTATATATTTTATTATTTGCTAGAATAACAAGTTAACATTCAAATCACATCCAAGGTATAGCTAGGAGTGTTTCTTGGAAGTCCCTCCTCTTAGCTTGGTTTCTCTGAATGTGGATGATAGCGTGTTTACGAATTTAGGTTTAACAGGGTTTGGTGGTCTTATTCGAGATCATGAAGGGTCTTTTCTACGTGGTTTCTATGGTAATATTGACCCCCCTTGTATTTTACATGCTTAGATTCTTACACTTTATCTTGGTCTTGATTTGTGTTGGTCGACTGGTTATCGGCGAGTTATTTGCTATTCAGATTCCTTGCATGTGATTCAGTTGGTTCAGGATCCACTTGATATGTTTCACATATTTGGTAACTTGATTAGCTTAATTAAAAAGCTCTTGAGTCAAGATTGGATTGTTGATTTTGTCATATATACTCTTCGGGAAGGCAACTGATCTGCTGTTGATTGTTTGGTTAAGTTAGGTGCTAAAAGTTCTAAGAAATTAGTGTTTTTAGGTACAATTCCTCCATATTTATCGTCCATGTTGCTTGCAGATGCACTAGGCATCTCTTTTGTTAGGCATTAAGTTTTTTTTTAGTTTTTTCTTTTCTTTTTCTCTTTTCTGTTTGTAACCAAAGAAGAATAACAAGTTAACAACTTGTAACGGAAAAATAAAAGAAACAAACAATTGCAAAACAAAGAATGAGACACGATCATTGTTTACGCAGTTAGTTCAACTGTGTCTACCTTTATAACTATAGGGCAACTATAATTTTGATTATTACTTACGTGAAATAGAGAGAGTTTACGGTGTTACAAGATAAATATACAGTATTGTCTCATAATACAATGATACCCTTGAACCGTGCCTCCAGATCAACTACACTGCCCCACACCCTCTTCGGTACTTAAATATGAGCCATATTTACTACTATGTTTATATGTGTAGTTTTGATTATGATTTATAAGTTATTATTGTACTATTTTTCGTTTAGCTTATCTAGGTAGCAGTATAAACGTATTGTTTAAATCATAGTTAAACTCATATTCTAAATAAAACTAGTGTTTCCGAAAGAATATAGAAACTCTTAAAGAAACTACATTCTACTCAATTTCATGAATCTTTTGGATCGTCTCCCAAATTGTCATAGTCAACTTGAATATGTGAAGTTACTCGACTTATGTTCATGATGGTCTTCATTAAGTAAGGAGTGATCTAGGATGACGAAGAGAGGGAGATATATGTGAGGGTTTTTCATACCCAATATTTTTGTGAGGGTTTAACACTCATTGTTCATGTGATAGGTTTATAGTTTGGCGTTATTTGTATGTCATTACGATAGGCAGGGTTTGATAAACTATAAGAGCATGATAGAGAAAGTTTACTTGTTAGATCTTGGGTCCTCAAGGGAGAATTTTCTACGTGTCTTGGAGTTGTATCCAATGTCGGAAATTGTCGTTCAATCCTCGTTTAACTTGACTAGAAACTTATGGAGATTCAGATCAATTGAATGAATCTATGAGGACTTAAATGTATTTGATTTAATTTCTTGTATGTTGTAGTTTTTTTAGTCTTTAGAGTAAGTATTTAGATTATTTTTGTTAATTTATTGATGAATTTTGAGTCACTTTAAATAAATTGTTGTTTTTAATTAATGAGTTATTTAGGCATTCATGCCTTTAATTTATTCATTAATTGATTCATGTAGATTATGTTTATGTTTCATGTCATTGGTTCAGCTAATTGAACAAGTGGATTGTTTGAGTAGAATACTAATACTGAAGTTGTGACATTATTGATGCATTTCCTGGTAATAGAATGATTGCAAATATAGTACTTTATTTATATTGTGTGTGTTATATACATTTATATGTTAGTGTGTAATGGTAGAATCCTAAGCAACCCAACCTAAATGACGATTGGTCAATAGAATAGAGACTTGCATTGACTAAACATGACTTGCCCAATTGTTTGACCCAATAAAAGAAGAAAGGTGCTAAAACACGGATTAAGAGAAGACGATGTGGTGCAAAAACTATTCTCGATGCCATATAAAGATTTTAGAAAATCAGACTTGTCCTCCACCTTTCAGCACATCAGGGAACTCATCTGACTCACAAAAGTGTCTCCATCAATCTCATATAGTGTTTACGTCTAAAAATAATCATCGCCCATCTCATCAAATTGGCAATTAGATTATTATGCAAGAAAGCCTTCCACTTGAGCGAAGGTTAGGCGATGTTAAAGTAGTCGAATGAGGGATTTGATTCATTCTCAAGGTCACTAACTCAGTACGTGGATTGTCAAAGTTTCATAACTGAGTCAAAACAAAGTGGAACTGTACAATGACCCGAGAAAACCACTTCTATGTTCTTAGCACCACTCACTGCTTTGAGAAATGAGGGAGAATACATGATCTCTAATGGAGTTACGCACCAAGGACCTTGTCAATGGATCACACTGAGAAAGGGAGACTAAAGCTGAACGTGGGGCGATTGATAAGTGCCAGATTTTAGTTATTTTACAAATGATTTTAGTTATTTTACATATTTATTAATATAACTGATTAACATGTTTTACAATAAAAATCAATAAAATCCTCAAAAATCATGTTAATAATACCAATTTGGCTACTTTCCATTCCTTTTTGTAGGTCTTTTGAATTGAATTGTTGAGGAGATGGAAAAGAACTAAGATTTTGAATTTAAGCAATTCCTCTAAGCGAGCCAAATCGATCCAAAAGTGAGTCAAGGCAGAAAATCCTAGAATTTTCATTATTCAGAATCCTATCAAGTACGTTGGGCGAGCAGAAATTCGCTAAGTGAATTTCATAATCATGTCCAATTCGTTGGACGGTTTATGAGCTGGAAAAGGCTTAATTCTGAAGAAAGGTGAATTCGCTGAGCTGATTTTGCCTAGCTGAGCGAATTTTCAATTTCCAAGGCTCACATTTCTTTCTTTTTTAGATATCACCATACACAAGAGACACCAGGTATGTTGTAGAGAGGAAAGAAGAGCAACAACATAGAAAGAGAGGGAGATAACTATGACAAGGGAGATCGAGGAATCAGCTTCGACGTCAAATCTCGTTTCTTCTTGTTTCGTATTTTGTGAAACTAATCATATCTATAGTTGGGATTAGGTCTAGTTGCTATAAATTTCATGTAGATACTTATCGTCCTGATTATATATAAATCACACTTTGTTATGTTTTTGGTTTAATTCAATTCTTAGTGTTTTTTCCAACGTGCAATCGAAAAACGAGCTTTTGATTTAAAACTTGCAAGACATCGACTTTTTATCTAACAAATCTGGATTAAATAATGTGTAGATTCTAATGCCTAGACATAGATCTATGTTCGCATGCACACACAATGTCCAGTCATATTCCATTGAAACAATTGAGTATTATGTGTAGCATCGGAAGTCAATTAATATAAAGGATTTTGTGTCGTTTATACCAAACATGGAAACATATGATGAGGGACACATAGATATATAATTGAAACTTAGAAACTATATAATCAATTGAGAAGACACATTGATTGAATAGCTGATGACGTCTTATCCCAACACTAGCTTTTTTTTAATATATATTTACAACTCTTTTCATAAACAGTTTCTAAAACAACCCTTTTTACAACCATTGATTTAGAATAGTGCAAACTTGAACGGACAAAGCCATACCGTAATATCAATGGATTCAATGTTTATTATTTTATAAAAACATGTATACTTATTGTTGTGCGAAGTATAGATACAACCTTTTTGTTAGTGATATGATCCCATTAGTAAGGAAGTTATTACCTATCACCCGCAAAATTAATCAAATAAAGTCTCATCACTGTAGGCCTCGTCGTTTTGTTAACAGGCTTAGTTTTTGCTAAAAAAAATACTAGATCATATACTGTAATTAGACACATTCAATTAAATAAATTATTTTTGCATTTTTATCTCTTTATCTTTCTACCTTTATCTTTATTTTTATGCATTTCTTAGTGTAGTAAAAAAAAAACCAAACCAATTATGTCTAACACTTTACTGGAGACGTCAAGGAATCCAAACAATTGTACCTTGGCGTCAATCACTTGAAATAAAAAGCACAAAAGTTGAGAAAACTCGGTCAACCTCGACTGATTTCACACTTCTGTCAACATATATCACATGCCCAATGGCACAATATGACCTTTACCACCGAAATATTCAGTTTCCCATGCCAGGACTATGTTTAGTGTATGCACATGAGGTCTAGAAAGAGTCTCCGCAATATCACTACAAGAATTTTGCATTTTAATGACAGAATTAAACCCTCAATATAAAAAATCCCTCAGTACTACGCATTAATGGCGGATTGGTGTCCCTCAATAATACTGGCGTCAGTAATGTTACTGGCGGAATTTTCCCTCAGTAATTGAAAGGTAATTCTGACAAAACATTACTGAGGGATTATTCCTTCAGTAATTACTAGCATAACCAATCCGACAGTAATTACTGACGAAAGAATCCCTCAGTAACGCACCATCAGATTCATCCTAGTATTACTGACGGATTTATCACCCAGTAATGTTTTTGCAGATCTGCATTAGTGACAGAATATTCCGCCAGTAATGCACTATCCACCTTTTTTTTTGTTACATTACTTTTTTATTTTAATTAAAGATATAAAATTAATTAAACACAAATAAATTAAAGGAAAAAAATTAAACATAATAAGACACAAATCAATTAAACTAAAAGAATAAACTAATTAGCATAAATATATTTTGTACAAAATCATAAATATTTCAATAATATTCATACAATCCAAAAAAACTTACAGGATAAACTAATTATCAAAATATTTAGGAAAATTTGATCCTCATCCCCTTATGATGATATCCCACTCATGTTTCTTCCTCTCCCTATATTTTGGAGATTTTCTTACGAAACATGATCCATAAAATTATTAAAGTTTCTCATAAAACTTTCCTCTTCTGGTATGTTGAAATCAACACGATTGAAAACAGGTCTCGCCGATGAAGATGTCTGGAGATCACCTATAAGGATATGATATCTATGACACTCATCATGATCACTACACACATATGGGAGCTGGAGGCAAGGGCGTTTGTTTGGTTGCGGCAATGTATATCTGATCGTCGACATCTGCTGTGATAACAGGATCAAGAAAATGATTATATTGAAAATAAAAGAAGTCAAACTAAATATTGAATTCATATTTAAAGATTGAAATATTAGTACGAAATCAGTAATAAAACTAAAAAAAATGAATCGGTTTTAAGTTCATATCCCCAAATTGTCATAATGCGGTGTTATCTTATGATCATATGGATCTCGTTATCAATCACTAGTTATTATATAATAGAAAGAAATGCTTCAGGAAAGGGGGATCTGGACATTCAATATTGGTGTGGCTAACATAAGTGGATAAAGAAACCATAATTTTCAAAAACTAACAATTTGAAAATCAAAGCTACTCAGCTAGTGTGTTTCATACATCACAGACAGTTCATAAACTAACAAATTCCAATTTTAAATAAAATTTAGTATAACTTGAATTGTTCAAATCAGAAAAATGAAAACTGATAGGGTATTTTGTCTTACAATTTAATACATGTGACAACAAGGAGTGGTACTTGGCCCAAAGCATATCTCTAAACAAATATGTATAACAGGTAAAAGTTAGGAATCTAATTCACACAGTCCTATAGTTTGTGTTCCATTAGAAAGAACAAATATTACAAGATAGGAATCTAATTCACAAAACAGAACCTACCTCTGGTTCCAAATTGCAATGTATTAAGCTCCTTTTATTACTTGCTTTCACCAGAAACAATGTAGAAAGCTTTTCTTTTTTAACTTGTTTTCCTCAATCTGAAACAATAACCGCAGTTATTAGAATAAATTTTTAGCAAATATTGAAAGGAAATAAGATCAGAAGGATGACCTATGGACCACTGAAACCCGATAACCTCCGCTTCATTTTTATAATAACCTCGTGGAAAAAGAGAGGACATAACTAGAATTAGAAATATGTGTATTGTAAGATACTAATAACCATGTTTACAATTTGTTTAATACTCAACCTATCATGTAATCAAACCACACCAAAACCAAAACAAGTTTTGAATGGATGTTTCATGCATTAACTACAACCAAAACCAAAAATTAAGACTGGTTCAATACATTGAAAAACTACATCGGAAACAGAGTTGGAAGTACTGTAAGTTCCTTAAAACCTCCCAAATTAACTTTACTTTCATGACCTTAAAAAGACATCATACATTTAGCATAAAAAAAATCGCTAGCATATCTCAATTCATCAGGACATTGAAAGGAAATAAGATCTGAAGGAAGACTTGTAGGCTTGCTTCTTATGATTCTGAGGCGTGAGCAGAAAATTCCAGCAAATGAAAGTTGCAAAAAATCAACTAACATTGGCATTAGTGGTTTATACCTTGAAAATCAACAAAAAGACCGTTTTTAAAATAGTCTTTGAAAAAACAAAAGCAAAATTAACTTTGGCCATCAGTATCAGTATCAGACCAGTTTCCATTCTTTCTAAATATCAATTTCCATTCAAAAAGAACAAAGATTTAGTATAAGAACATTTCATGTCTAGTGCTCAATGTTCCCAAAATTCATTTTTACGATCAAAGGAAACCATTTTAAAACTCAAGCTACATTTGAACCATCATAAATCAGATCACAGAAACCTTTATTATAGCATAGATTCAGAAATATATCAGAGCCAAAATCAATACAAATGTAACTAATTAACATTAGTGATAAGAACCCTCTACATGTCAATAACAAGTAGAGCAACAACACATGACAACATCATAACTCAGTTACTACTTGCTGCTACACAAATAAGTTAATTAATGAATTAAGCTAATTTAACATGAGAATTTTCATTAATCCCACATACAAATTTCAAGCCTAACTAAATAAATTCACACATGTAACAACACACCAACAAAAAGGGAAAATCAGTTAAGGTTTCAATTTTCGTTCTATTGCATGTCAATTTCCTTATCCTAATTGCAAATTCAAGTTCCCTTTTGCTATAATTAGAACCTAATTTGAGAAACTCACCTCAATTAGTATTGATCCTTCATTCCTCGCCTTTTACTCCTTCTTCAAAACGAGCCCTTCATCTTCTTCGTCGAGTAATAGACAGCTGCCTATTAATGAGATGAACACATAAGCAAACCCTTGAAAGGAAAACGATTGAGATAAAGCACTGTTGAACAACAAACAAGAGAGGACCGATTGAGATGAAGGGAAAACGGTTGAGATTTTGATGTTTGAGCGACTGGAAAGCAAACAAGATGAAGAGAAAATGATTGAGATGAAGCCAAATGTGAAGAAGGGAAACCCAGATGTGTATTTTTCTGGTAGAAAGCCAAATGCGTGTTTCTTCTTGTTTTAATTATAAATTGAATTACTGGCGGATTTTAGAGGTAGAAATCTTAAATTACGGGGAGAAATTGAATGCAATGGATTACTGGCGGAAATTAAAGGGTACTGACGGATTATTAAATCTTTCAAAACATTACCGACAGATTTACATCACTCACTAATACAATGTCATGTGGAACTGGCCTCCATTATCATTATTGACGGAAAAAATCCGTCAGTAATCAAAGACAGATTCGTTATTAATATTATTGGCGGATTTATTTGTCAATAACGGAAATTTCTGAAATATTGAGGTTTTATTCCGTCAATGATGTTATTGAGGGTTTTTTCTCGACAACTAGAAAATCAAGATAGTCTCGACCGAGCACTGCAAGCCTTCACAGATGTTGGAAATGCCAGCTTCCATTGCAAATTGGAGAACTTGACACTGAAAACCTTATACGATTTTTTTTGTTATCAGTAGGATACTAATGAGTAATTCCTATGATGCTATGTCATATTTTTGTAACTCATACACATTTTGTTCTGATAGTAAAAAAAGTTTCGTATACGTTATATTAATTAATGATAATATGATGCATTATTTTTCTTTGAAGGGTAAAAAATTTGAATCATTTTGCAATTTGTGTGTGTCATCCAAACATTAATGATATTTTTTTTTTAGCAAAAACATTAATGATATTATGACACGTTATTATGTACTTTCCCACATCAAGTTCTCTAACTTTTATGTTATCTACTTTCTGAAGCCAACTTCTCCGATGAAGATAAACTATTAATTAAGCAATTTCTATAATTTTTATGTTACATCACTAATATCGTGTCATCAAAACATTATTTCTCAATTTGGATGTGTATATATTAGATACGTTTGGATGACAAACAATTCGAGACATTATTTCCTTATTATGATACATTATTTCTCGATTTGAACCATTAAAGATATTATGATATTATACCCTGTTTAAGCTACTTCTATAATTTTTATGTTGTTCACTTTCTCACGTCAAGTTCTACAATAGAGGAAAATAAGCAAGTTTATTTTTTCATGGAACTCACTTGGATATTTTCATCGAAGATGTTCCTAGTAACTTAGATATTTTTATTTTTTCAAAAAAAAAAAACTTAGATATTTTTATTGAAGATTTTCTTAATATGTACGAACAAAAAATAAAACTAAGTAATTTTAAAATTAATAATGTTTTGTTGACTTAAGATTTAGGAGTGTGCCCCTTCTAAAGGTCTCAAATTTGATTCTCTCCAATACTAATTTGGATGAACTAATTTAATTTCTTAAAAAAAAAATAGTGTTCTGTTGACTGAGGTCAAAATAAAAAATTCAAAGTGCATTATGTTCTCAAATCGTGAGATTGTTGTTTCCATCTACACATTTTTCAAAAAAGGTTTCATCTTTGGGAAAAGAATGTCCCAAATTATAAGTCGTTTTGGAAAAAGAATGTCTCAAATTATAAGTCGTTTTACAATACCAATAAACCATAACAATAGCAACATTTTGAGCCGTCACCAAAACTCTAGTTTCTTCTCTTTCATCCACAAAAGAGGGGCGATTTAGGGTTATTGACCCAAAATCACCCATCTAACTTGTTTTTCTCTTTCTCTTTATTGAAATAAGTGATTTTCACATCTATTTCGTTTTTTATTTTGTGATTTCGTCGTCTTAGTGCGACGTTGGTTTGTTCGTCGTCTTTGTGCATCGTTGTTTGTCTTTCTTGTTTCCTTCAGGTATTTGTTCAGTTTAGATTGTCAGATCAGCTTAGATCCAATCAATGACTTTGGTGTTGTCCACATTGCAGATCCGGAGACATGGGTATTCCGGAGACTTAAATATAGCCATAAGTGTAGGCTTTTGTGCTTTGCTGTTTTATGCTATTAACATGGATGTTGTGAGTTTTTTCACAGATTCATCATTTTTGTTTTTAGCGAATTTGCGTTGTATCGATGTACTCTATCAATTTGAATGAATGAATATCATTTATTTTTGTCAAAAAAATACCAATAAACCATAAATGATACTTTTCCATTTATAACCTTACCCATTTATTATTCTCTCTTCTTTCAGTTCCTTAATTTATCTTTTTCATACCATTAATTAAGACCAAATTTGTAATACAACTCATAATATTACTGTGTTAGACAAAATTAATTACATTTTTTAATACGTGTGAATGTCTAAAACGTCGTATAATTTGAGACGGAAGAAGTATTTCTTTATACTCAGTAATGGACATAATTATAATTCATTACCAATATTATTTTTTTCAATAATTGTTTTATTTCATTCTTGTAAAAAACTTTAGGGCTTACAACGTCATTTTGAGTGTGTATATGTTAGATAGATGCACAAGAAGAGTCTAAACCATATCATTAGTTTATGCAATATCCATTGTCAACAAATACAAACGATGGTTAGTACTTAGTAGTTTGCTTATTCTTTTGCATGCAACTCTTTAATCTTTTTCATTCAGGATATCTTTTACATTCGATAGATGCTTATTCTTTGAGTGTTACAGGACTTGCTTATAGTTTGCATTTTGATCCTTTCTATTGCTTCATGCAACTCATGGATTGTAAATGGTGATGATACCCTTGACGTGATTCATTATGGTGCCAAAGGTGATGGCAGAACCGATGATACCCAAGTACGTGTATACACTATACTCCACACCAATTCTGTTTGACTTTTTTATTATTAAGATCTTTTTATCAGGATTAATTTAACTTTTTGTTCGACTAATGATTATAACTTTTTTGTTTGACCATGATATACTTCACCTTTCTTGTAATTTATAGTTACAAATTCTTCCATTTCTAATCGCAGTCTACACTTTTTGTCTATAGGCTTTTAAGGATGCATTCAAAGCTTTATGTGGAGGTAATGATGGGAATACGCTGGTTGTGCCGGATCACTATGCATTTTTTGTGCGTCAAATAAACTTCAGTGGCCCTTGTTACTCTAAAAATATTAATATCAAGGTACAAGAGTTGGAAGCATTTACCTTAATTTTGTATCTCTTCTATATTAAGGAGTAATATCTAATTTTTTGACAAAGGAGCAATATCTAAGTTTAGCAAATGTTTGCAGATTATGGGAAACATATTAGCCCCTAAAAAAGGTGATTGGGGAAGAGAGTGTTCAATAATGTGGATTCATTTCTTTAACATATCTGGATTGACACTTGATGGATCAGGAGTGATCAATGGCAACGGTGAAGGTTGGGGGAGTAGGGTAACTAATCACATAAACTTTTTTATATTTTTTTGAATTATAAAATTAAAACAAATCTTGATCAAAAGGTCATTGATATCTCGATTGTGTAAACGCAGATGTGAATTTAATACAGTTTTTTTATTAAAAAAAATGAAAAAATTTCCAGAATTCATTTTTAAACAATTACGCATAATTTTTGTTTGATTGGATTATAATTACGCACAAATTAGTGCACTAGGTAAAAGAAATATCAAATTGTTTTGCAATTATTATTGTTTGTAACATTTATCAAACAATACACGATTTTAAAAATTGCAGGAGAAAGGAAATGGAGGATGCCCTAGGATACCAACGGTTAGAAACTCTTATCATATCAAATCATAAGTTTGTTTAAAAAACAACCCTTCATTTTCGCACTTTACACTTTAAAGGATCACAAATTAAATTAAATATATTTTTCATCACCAATTGTAATGTTAAAATGTAGGCTTTACAGTTCGATAAATGTGACAGCCTTCAAATAAATGGACTCACCCATATCAATGGTCCAGGAGCACATATTGCGGTGACCGATAGTCAAGATGTAACTATCTCACATATTCACATTAATTCACCAAAAAAAAGTCACAATACTGATGGAATTGATTTATCAAGAACAATTGGAGTCAATATTCATGACATTCAAATAGAAAGTGGTAAAGTGATGCATTTGTCCTACTTATTTGTAAAATTCATGCAAACTAGGCAAGTTTAATTTTTTATTTAATGAACATTCTTATAATTTCATTTGTTCATAGAAAAGTATTTAAACATTACAACAACAACAAAAAAAGTCAAATCGGTCAATAATATTATTTTTTTTTACAAAAAATGGGTCAATAATATTAACAACCAGCAGTGATTTAACCATATCTTTCTGTAACAAAAAATAAAACCATATTTTTCAAAATGTTAAAAAATTATATAGTTAACTTTCTTGTTTCTAAATTGATCTACCACTCCAATCTCAATTACATGTGTCATTTTATCTGCTTATTGTAAAGAAAACAAGTGTAATTTCATCACTTATAGGTGATGATATTTTTTTTACCAATATGTAGGTGATGATTGCATTGCTGTAAAAGGTGGGTCACAATTTGTCAACGTCAGTAATGTTACATGTGGACCTGGTCACGGTATTAGGTTTGTCAATTTATAATTATAACCCCGTCTTGATATTTTTATTGATTGAATTAGGAGTTGTGCACAAAGTGAAACTCATTGAAATAGGCCATAATTAATATGTATTTTTGTCTTCTTTATGCAGTGTAGGGAGTCTAGGAAGAGAAGGTTCAGCAGAATTTGTAGAACATTTTAGTGTCAAGAATTGCACATTCAATGGAGCTGATAGTGCCGTTAAAATCAAGACATGGCCGGTAATGCTACAATTTGCTAATAAAATAAATCATATAAAAACCCTATGTATTTTTGTGTGTTAATTAACAAAATCCTATATATTTTTCAAGGGTGGAAAAGGATACGCCAAAAATATCATCTTCGAGGATATAATCATACATAAAACAAATTACCCTGTATTTATTGACCAACATTATATGAGAACCCCAGAACAGGTTAGTATATAGTATAATTAATGGAAAAATACACTAACCTCCCCTAAGCTTTGTGCATATGTCACTCACATCCCCTCTATTTTCTCAAATGACAAATACCTCCCCTGTTGTTAGAGCAGTCTAGTTCCGTTAAAAAAATTCCTAATCTCACAACTTTTCAATTACCTCCTAGGAAATAATACCCACACTCTCTTCCACCATGAAAGCATCTTACAATACTTAAATACACTGGGTTTTTTGGGTTCTCGTGTGTTTCCATTCCTTACCGGTGTGTTTCTTGTGATTATTTTTTGTTTCCGGTTGTTGTCCGCTCTTGTCACATGTTGATTCAGATCATTTTCTCACACAATTTTGGGATAAAAATGGAGAAAACCAAATTAATAGGATGTTGTGGATTTTTTTATGGGGCTTGTGTATTCACATGGGAATAAAAGGTTTATACTTGCAACGTTTTTATGGGGCTTTATCTTCAATGAAAATAGTTTCAACTATGATAATAGAGATTTGAAATGTAGGGGAAAAAAAGCTTTGAAAAACTTACAACAATGGCAGTAATATTTGGTGGTTTAGTGGAGGAAGATGACTCTCATCTCATCCATTGAAAATAATGTTGTTGTTAACGGATTGTTAACGGTGTTAAGTCAGAAAGGGATGTGTTTAACTATTTTAAGAGAATTTAAGGGAGGTTGATGTCTATTATAAAATTAGAGGGGTCTTTGTGTTATTTAAAGAGATCTTAGGGGAGGTCAGTGTAATTATCCATATAATTAATTTATCTCTTACTTATTGTTGATTAATTTTTCAAAAATATAAGATACTTACATTATATTTTATTTTCATTTTTGTTGCAGCACCAAGCAGTAAAAATAAGTAACATCACATTCAGCAATATCTATGGAACATGTATTGGGAAAGATGCTATTGTGTTGGATTGTGCCAAGATAGGATGTTACAATATTACTCTTAATCAAATCAACATTACTTCAATTCATCCAAAGAAACCAGCTTCAGTAAAGTGCAAAAATGTTCATGGAACAGCCACTAATATCATTGCACCTCATGGTCTTTGTGTAACTAATTAAAGAGACTTTGTTACATCAACAAAACATAATTAATGGTAGTTCCTTTGTATTAATGTTTGTCAGTTGGCAAACTTATCTTATCTCTCTATTTCTGTAATCTTTTGTAACAATTTTAAAATTAAATAATAATTCCATATTAGATTAGATGATCTATTTGACATTTTACACTATTATATTTTGACTTATATTTTTCTACTAATATACAAAGATAAATAACATTATATAAGATGTTGTATTCGTCTTGAATCTTGATGAATATTTGTGAAATATAAAATTTTCATAATTTTTTCTAATAGGTAATTTATGATATTAAAGGTAAAAAAATATGTATTGATATATGTGACAGAGTCAACTGTGTCACTTAATATAGGAGGGAGATAATATTGATTTTCTCTTTGCCCAATTGAGTAACAGATGTTCACAGTCTATACATGTGCACATTTCCTTTTTCATAAAAAATAAATGTTATATATTTGCACTTCCATGATTTTTTGTGTTTGTACCAGTATATATGCTTATATTTTGTTGCAGTGAAATATATTTAGTTGTGTACAACATTTTCTCATGGTTAATGTAAATACTCCCTCCGTCTTATAATATTTGTCTTTTTGCATTTTTTTTCTTTTTCTTAAAATAATTGTCATTTTAAAATATCAATAAATTATTTATTATTATTTTTCATTATTATACATATATTTATTGAATTTCATTCAACTTAACTACTCCACTAACTACGACTAATAAGGATGTTTTAGTGAATGATACTAATTTTACCATTGAAATCAACACAATTAATCATTTTCTTAATAATCCTGCACAAACCTTAAACGACTATTATTTAGAGACGAGAGAGTATTACGCTTCATTTGATGACAAGGATGTAGGATAATGTTCTTTTCTATGAAACAAATATTTTGTGCAGAAAAATACACGAATCAATTCCATAATGCAAGAAAAAAACTCCTCAAAGTTCCCTAAAAAAAACTCAAAGTAAAATAATAAAAACCAGAAGACCTAGTACACTAAAATATTTCACTATGTAAAACAATGGGTCACTAAGAGTACTTAAATTTTTTATTAGATGAATAAGAAAAGTAAGAGTACTTCCACAAGTCGAGAGGAGTACTATAAATAATTGACCTACCAAAATAAACCCCTTAATCCACTTCTGTAATATTAACTTTTTTTTTTAAGAGGCTAAAATGAAATATATTACCACATCAAAGTGTTATTCCTGGTACAAGGTGTACCAAGGAAATACAGTAAGGACTGAACAATAGTTACAAAGGGAAACAAAAACAAGAAAAGAAATACAACGCCTATGCCCAATATGGTGAACGAACTAAGCCACCAGCCATGAAAATCGAAGGGAAGAATAGTATATTTCTCCTTCAACCACATATAGGAGATGGCCTTAATCCTATCAACCACCTGATGAATGGGGCATTAATTCTTTGCCTTTAAACAACCTGTTGTTTCGTTCCTTCCAGATTTCCCAAACAGCTGCATATCATATAACCTGTAAAATCGATCGCCGCTTTCTCCCAATCCCGCCACTGAAGCCAAACTGATGAAAATGATCAGGCACATAAAAAGGGTTGGTCACTGAGACACCAATCCATCTGTAAATCAAGTGCCAAACTGTACCAAAGGTATTACAATGCAAGAATAAATGAGAAGACGATTCGACAAGGTCACACCCTGCCACACACATCCTGGAGTCATGATCAATAACACCGCGCCGGAGGAGATTGTCCTTGGTAGGCAATCTATCCCGAAACAAACGCCAACCAAACAACACCACCTTAAGAGGCACATCCTTATGCCAAATGGAAGAAACATCAACTGGCAACCCAACCTGTGGCTGGATAGCAAGAAAATTATACAGACTACAAACAATAAATGTGTTAGAGTTCTCCAAGGTCCAAAGCCATTTATCTTCCTTATTGACCTGCATAGTAACATTAGCAAGCAGTAAAATGAGTTCCCCCACCATCTCCTCCTCCCACACGAACAACCTCCTCCTCCACCTCCACGCCTCACCACCCTCCCCCCATCCTAACTGCGACATCGCTAACACCGACTCCCCTTTAAAAACTGACAACTCAAATAACCTGTTAAACCTGACTCTAAAAGACACCCTGCCACACCACACGTCGGACCAAAACAACGTTGTCCTACCATTCCCAACCCGGCGGCTGACATGATCGCCGAACCAATTCTCCCTACTCAAACTATGCACAACACGCCACCACTCAGAAGCCTCGCGGCCTCCACCTCTCAGCCTCCCCTCATCGGTGTCATACCGCGCCGACAACACCCTAAACCACAAACTATCTCTCTCCTCCAACAACCGCCAACACCATTTCCCTAGCAGAGCAACATTAAACTCCCTAATTTTCCTTACCCCCAAACCACCAACCTCCTTACTCCTGCAAATAGAAGTCCAGTCCACCCATGATATTTTCCTGTGGTCAGCACCCCCCACCCCCCC
>Ga0228710_1000544_pt1 | contig 48772 bp, 44 predicted proteins | sample MedpolnodulmetaG_FD_177995 | JGI IMG/M metagenome (GOLD analysis project Ga0228710, IMG submission 177995) | Root nodule microbial communities from Medicago polymorpha collected in Santa Monica, California, United States - pink nodules | ecosystem: Host-associated > Plants > Roots > Nodule... | reverse complement strand
TCATTTTCCACATTTTGTTGAATCACTCGCTTCACCGGTCTAGCACCATAGCTTGGATCGTACCCTAAACTTCCAAGAAGTTGGATAGCAGGTTCTGTTACTCGGATTTTCATCTTGCGGTCAGCAATTCTATTCTGCACGCGCTCCAACTGTAATAATAAAAATAAAAATAAAAAGTCATTCATGAGATGTATAATAGCATGAAAACAGTTTGCAGCAAATCTTGAAATCACAGAGATCAAAACAGTCCCTGAAATATAGTATTTCCATTTTAGTCCTTGGAATATACTACTTTCTTTCGATTTAGTTGCTATAATATACTTTGTTAAATTCTGTTTGAGTCCGTATCATACAAATACTGATTGAACTTAAATCAGATATTACATTGACTAAAAGCAAAGAAAAAAAGTATACTATAGGAACTCAAAACACGAGGACTAAAATGAAATATAAACTAGAATGGATCGATTAGTGAGGAAAAAAATTACCTGTAACCTGACAATGCTAATTATTTGGTCACGGTCAAGAGGCCGGAAAACAATATACTCATGAACTCTGTTCATGAACTCAGGGCGAAAGATGGATCTTGCAGCATCCATTACACGCTGCTTCATGGTTTCATATGCCAAATCTTCCGGTGCATTATTCATGAACTCAGGGCCAAAGATGGATCTTGTAGCATCCATTACACGCTGCTTCATGGTTTCATATGTCAAATCTTTAGGTGCAGTGTCATCATCCGAGTCGAGTATGTATTGTGATCCCACATTTGAGGTCATGATGATGACAGTGTTGTTAAAACTTACTGTGCGACCCTGTGAATCGGTTAATCTGCCATCATCCAAAATTTGAAGGAATACATTGAACACATCAGAGTGTGCCTTCTCAATCTCATCGAACAAAATAACTGCATATGGTCTTCGACGAACTGTTTCGGTTAGTTGCCCTCCCTCTTCGTATCCAACATATCCAGGAGGAGCACCAATCAATCTTGAAACTGTATGCTTTTCCATGTACTCACTCATATCAATCCGCACAAGTGCTTCTTCTGTATTGAACATGTGGGAAGCAAGGGCCTTGGCTAACTCAGTCTTTCCAACACCTGTGGGGCCCATGAACATGAAGCTAGCGATTGGACGACGAGGATCTGATAGACCTGCTCTTGAACGTTGGATTGCCTCGGTTACTGCCTTGACAGCAGGATCTTGACCTACAAGACGCTTATGGAGTTCATCCTCTAAATATAACAACTTCTCTCTCTCTGATTGTTGAAGTTTAGAAATCGGGATACCGGTCCACTTGCTCACAATTTCACCGATATCATTCCCTGTAACTTCCTCTCTCAACGTAGACTTACCAGAGCTCATATATTCATGTAACTCCTTCTCTGCACCCTCGAGTTGACGTTGCAAAGAATTTAGACTGCCGTACTTTAATTCAGAAGCACGATTAAGATCATACTCCTGCTCGGCTTGTTGGATCTCAAGGTTTGCCCTGTCTATCTGCATATATACATACGGAAAGGATTAGAATAAGATTTTCATGTTTCGATTAAGAAAAGGCATGGTTATTCTAGAATTAGGGTCTGAATGTTATTTTCAAAAGTAACGAGAGTACAATCACTAAACTGTTTAATTAAACTAAGATGTACAAAAGGGGCCTGATTAACGTGTTCAATACAATCTGTACTGATATATTCCCAACACTCTCATCAAGTTGGTGAGTGAATATATAGTATTGCCAGGTTGCAAGTAAGTTTGTTGAATCAGGGCCCTCGAAATCAGGAGCTCTAATACCATGTAGAATTTGGGAAATAATTTTCTGAATATTTTCAAAGTAATGAGTACAATAACTAACTTGTTTATATAGACTACATTATACCTAACGGACCGAATACAATCTATAAAATCATATTTACAACAGTAATATATTAGTGAATTGCAAATGCCAATGTATAGTTACCAAGTCAACATATACAAGGGCACTAGCTTCAATGTGACAAAATTCAAAACGAGCAAATAGCTACAAAACTAGTTATCTTTAAAAGTTCATCTATTTTGAATAACAAAAGAAAGAGCACTTTCAGCAAAAGTAATAAAAATACGATGACACACCTCTTCTTTGATTGACCGAAGACGAGTCATTACAGACTTTTCATGCTCCCATTGTTCAGTCAGCTCACCCTGTTTCTTTTTCAGGAGAGAGAGCTCTGTCTCAAGACAGTTTAACCTATCTTTAGAAGCCTTGTCTATATCATTCATGAAAGATAGCCTCTCCATCTCTAGTTTCAAAACTGACCTATTAATATCGCCAAGTGCAGTGGGCTTCGAAGATATTTCCATTTTCAGTTTAGCAGCTGTTTCGTCAACCAGATCAATAGCTGTGAGTTATAAACATCTAGAAGTTAGCTCTTCATGAGCATTATGGATACTTAAATCAGTCAGAAAATGTGCTAACCCGAAACCCAGGCCTCATTTTTAATAACCTTGTGACGCATCCTAATAATATAATTGCAATTATTTACTAGATAAAACATAAATGCTAATCAAATTTCCAAATCTCTGTTTAATACATTCATCCACCAAGTAATCACTACCTTTGTCTGGTAAAAATCTCCCACTTATGTATCGATCTGAGAGAATTGCAGCATCCATAAGTGCCGTGTCAGAAATGCGAACTCCATGATGCAACTCATACCTTTCCCGCAGCCCCCTCAGTATTGAAATGGTATTTTCAACGGAAGGTTGGTCAACATAAACTTGCTTAAAACAATGTTCTAGTGCAGGATCCTTCTCAATATATTTTCGATACTCATCTAATCTTGTTGCGCCAATACATCGCAGCTCCCCTTGACCAAGCATAGGCTTTAAGAGATAACCAGCATCCATGGAGCTATTTTTTGTAGGACCTGGCATATGATAGATTATAGTTGCAATTAAATTAAACATTAACATGTTAATTGTAAATTACCACTCACAGGCATCAGATACAAACAGATGCAATGTCTTACAGAAGAAAAAATACATGAATTAAAATGTAATATCTAAGATCCAAACATTTATTGAGTTGAAAGGTTATCATATACAAATTGTGACCGTTGTCAACCTTGAGAGTCTGAAAACTCATGGAATCTCCGTAGACTCGGTCAACTAGTAAAGATGTAAAGTTTACTTGATATAAATATACTGTTTAAAATATTATCATATTAGAAAACAATAATTTAATACTACGTGCATTGTAATATTTAACATTCTGATAATATTCTCTACGTGACCAAACCATCACAATTCAAATTTTATGAGAAAATCACGAGATATGGACACAGCTCAGCACATAGAGAATAACAAGTTGAAAATCGATAAATCACCAGGTTCAAATACAAAAGAGTGAAGATTGGTAGGAGTAGGTATCCCTCATTGTAGCTGGATTCAGCTCGGTAGAGCGAGGTTTCAGCTCATCCGAGTTGGATTCACTCACATCATTAGCCTATTAGGTTCATTGCAAACAATGATGGATTTGTTTATACTTTCTAGTTTGTCACCCAGTTATGCTGAGAGCATGGTGTGGTTAAGAGAAAGTGAGGACCATTCCTAGACCATTCAAACAACTTTTACAATACAAATTAAATCAACTGTCTAAAAGTAGGGAACTTTGAAGCCCATTACCTGCCCCAACAACTGTATGGATCTCATCAATGAAAAGTATAATCTGACCATCAGATTCTGTAACTTCATTGAGAATGGATTGCAGCCTATCCTCAAATTCCTCCTGATATATTGTTCCAGCAATAAGTGCGCCCATATTGAGATATAAGCTGAAAAAACAAAGTATCGGGTCAATTTTACATCTACTCTGGCCAAGACACAACTCAAAAAATGAGAATAAAATACGACAAATATTACATTCTTATAAAACAAATATATGGAATTAAGTGTAGAATTTCTAGACGGCATAATATAGTTTGACATTATAAAAACGTAAAAAGTCAATTATTTTTTTTGAAGAAGCTAAATTAGCCCACCCAAATTGGCACCAGAGAGAATCGAACCTGAGACCTTGAGGAGGAGCACACTCCCAGGTCCCAAGTCAATGCCACTAGACCAACCCAAGTGGGTTTTCAGTGCCATTATCAAGAATATTAGAATGGCCTAATTGGATTAAGCATACCCTTTGATTCATCAAAGCTTGAGGGACGTCTCCTTGAACAATTCTCTGAGCAATTCTGTTTGAAAGGCAGAGTTAGGTCAATGTGCTGAGCATATTAACGAAAAAATTAACAAAAGTTCATGCTAGAAAAAGTATCTAACCAGCTCATGCTAAAAAAATTATTTAACCAGCTCATGCTACAAAATATTATTAAAGAAAAAAAAAACTGGACTTTCCGTAAAAAAAATAAAAAAAATATTCAATGTTATCAATCTCCATGTATTGAGCATATTTTCAAATTGTGAACCCCATCACTTGACTTGGTGCGGCTATAATATTGTTCTTGTGATAGCGTCCGCAACTGCACAATCCAGCAATTGCATGTTGAATTCACAAGAAAAACCACAGTACAACTTAATAGCTATTGAAGTTTTTCTCTCAAGAAAAAAAAGCTATTGAAGTTTTTGTTAACATATAAAAATTCCATAGTTACGAACATAAAAAAACTGCAACAACTCACACCTCAATTATCACAATGCCGGCAACTTTTTATTTCAAAAACTAACCTAACAATAAAAATGTTAACAAAAATACAAACACAAATAACATTTACGAGGGAGGAAGACCTGAGAACTTACGCTTCAGAAATAGCAGTCTTTCCAACACCAGGCTCGCCAATTAGCACAGGATTGTTCTTTGTTCTCCTGGAGAGAATTTGAATGCAGCTGCGTATTTCATCATCTCTTCCTATTACAGGGTCAAGTTTTCCTGCTTTGGCCATTGCTGTCAAATCCTTTCCATATTTTTCCAAGGCCTCGAATTTTCCTTCAGGATCTATAACAAGTATAAGTTGAGCTTAAGTGCTACAAGATATTTAGAATAAAGTACAGCTTCTAATATAGCAAATTGAAAAGCCAATCACATAAATTTACCTCTAAGTTTAACAAGAACTTTTTTCGAATAGAAATTTAAAAACACGTAAACATTGAAACTAAAATTTAAAAAAAGTTCAGATATTATAGATATTATGAAACTGAAACAAGAGAATTAAGTTAAAACGAATATTATACAATAAATAATATATGTACAATAAAACACAATAGAAAATAGACAGACGGGCACGTTACGTCACTAGTAACTATAAAAAGAAGAGAAATAGTAAATAACCTTGATCGATAACTGATGGGTGTCCCCTTATCGAGTCTATAGCTGCTTTTAGAGATTTCTGAGATATTTGAAAATCTCTAAACAATATCTTCCCAAATTGTCGATCTTGGGCAAAACCAAGAACAAAGTGCTCAACTGATACAAATGAATCCCCATATTCTTTCTTGAATTCCCTGGCTCTCTGAAGCAATGCGACCAAGTCACCCCACATTGAACTGGCTGATTGCCCTAGAACCTAACACAATTGAATAAGAATTTAAAATAAGGTCTGTGAGCACCAGATATGTGCAGTAGTTTACTGAACTATTTAACAAACTAAAGGGCAAATTTTAGAAGCATATTACTTCTAACGACATTATGTGATGATCCCATATCAGTTTCATCTCAAATGTTAAGTCACTCCAAAAACAAAACTTGATTGCTATTACTTCCCTTCCAAGCTTCTGTTGTTAAGCTTGAATTTTACTATTTCCTCCAACTTCACTTCTACCACCAAATTATAAACTTATTACAGTTTCTATTTAGGTCTAAATTTTAAGAAGAAAAATCATGTCTGTAAAGGAAGTTGAAAGAGAATATAGGTATAAGTATAACCAACAAAATACTACACCTAAAATGCATGTCAGCATGAAGTGCGTGTTTGGATTCACTTTTAAAGAGAGTCAAAACTCAAAAGTGATTCTAAAGACTTAAAATTGATTTTGGCGTGTTTGGGGGTTCTCAATTAGAATTGGTTTTACCTCTAGAATTGATTCTAACTTGAAGCTAGGATTTGTAATTTTTTTCCTTCAAACGTGATTTTTACTCCCAACATTGATCACTTTACCTAAAACTTGCTTCTAATTAAAATCAATTTCACATAATCAATTTAACTAAAATCATTTTTCTACCGTAGAACCAAACACGAACAATGGAAGTATGACCGACAATGAAGCACGGACACATGACACTGACACATAATTACATTGAATTAAGTCATTTTCTCAAAATTATTATCAGTGTTCGTGTCATGCTTGGTGTCCGTGCTTCATAGTTGACTGACAATAACAAGCTAAAGAAATAACCATAGCACCAAAGCATATTTGACTTTGTGAATCACCTTGGGTTGGCGCTGAATGTAGTTGTCGGTAGCCTCCAGAAGGTGGGTGCTATCGACCCCAACCTTGGTGAAGATCCGGCAAGCAAGCCTCTTTTGCTCTAATAATGCTTTCATCAGGTGCTCTGTCTTGACAACTTGATGCTGATTCTCCTTTGCCATTTCATGCGATGATACAATTGCTTGCCAGGCCATTTCTGTAAATTCCTGTTGTGAAACCTGCCATTGCATCAAAAGTCAAAACCCAATATAAACCACTATACTTTGAGGATCCAACCAGACCTATGTTGCACCGACACTTCTAATTGAAGATGTGTCCAACACGTGTCGTGTCCAACATGTGTCGTGTCTGACACAAACACTTGCGATTACATTAAATTATGTCATTTTCTCAAAATGTTGTCAGTGTCGACGTGTCAATGTCGTGTTTGTGCTTCATAGAACTAGACACAACTAGCATAATAAATCACCCAAATCACAAAACCAGACCTATGTTGCACTGACACTTTTAATCGAAGACGTGTCCTAGCATCCAACACAAACAATTGTGATTACATTGAATTATACAATTTTCTAAAAATTTGATCGGTGTCGACATGTCAGTGTTAGTATCGTGTTGTGTCCGGTGTCTGTGCTTGATAGAGTCAGACACAATTAGCACAATTAATTACCCAAATCACATACAAAAATAATTTTTCACAATTACAAACGAGGTTGAATTTCTTACAAAATGGTCTGATCTAAACAAGTGACAAGCAAATTTATAAAACACATCGGTTATGATTTCATGACAAATCTTGCATTCGATTGCATTTTCACCATCAATTGAAATTCCATACTGCCAAATTTTTTCAGTATCTTCGTTGGAAATTTCAACGCAAGAATCAACACTAGCATTTTCAGAGATTGAACGGTTAGAGGTTGGTTTTGAACCCATTTTTAGGGTTAGGATTTAGGGATTGAAACAGAAAGAGAAGAAGAATCAAGAAACCGAATGAAATGAAGCTGAACGAGCGATTAGGGTTTCAGAGTAAGATTGTAGAAGATGAATCAACGAATGAAGTGGGAAACTTGCGCGGGAAAAGTAGCGCGTTACTTTCACTTTGTTTAAACCGTTTTTATTTATTTATCTTTTGTGTTAATATCTAATTTAAGAGTATTTTGGTAATTTAGAGTTCGGCAAGTGGGACCCTTGAATAGAGGTGGATATGATTCGGTTTGGAAGAAAAATCAAATCAAACCGTTTCTAAATGCATTTTTAATCGAAACAAATAGTTAGGATAACTAGTTTTTTAAAAATTAAAATTTACTATTCTTAACCAAATTAATTTGTTTTAACCGAATTGTTATTATTAGTAACGTTGAAAAGATATATATATAAAAAAAAACAATCAAAATAGAATATTAGAACTTTTTAAAAACCAAAATCGATCCGAACTGAACCGCACTGATAAATCATGAATTGAATCAATATGTTTCAATTCAGTTCCAATTATTAGTGATGGTTTGGTTCGATTTTTTTGTGTCATATTTTTGAGTTTTTTTTTAGAAAAAGGCATGGCATATATATTTTTGTCATATCGTGTCATATTTTTGTGTTAATTTACTTAGAAATAAAAATTTTAAATGATTTTTTGTCATAAATATTCTACCCAACTAAATTTTAGATATCTAAGAATTTACCATATATATGTATATAGCGTGTCCTATATTATTTTCATTGTGTTTTCTTCTCAAATATACTAAATATATAATTTGAATAAAAACTTAGCAACATTTTTAGGGAAACAATTATCATGTTGATAGAAAAGTGTTATATACTATCGGCGTGGAAGGGTTAAATTACTACAACATGTTAAACCAAAGTTTTAATCTCAACTTAGAAAGGTAGTTTCAACGGAGGAAACCAAACAATGTAAGTTTTTGTAAAAAAAATAAAGTAAAATATAAGTTCTATTTTATTTCGTAGGTAAGATTTAAGTCTTTTTATGTTACTTCCTCAAAAAAAAAGTCTTTTTATGTTACGTCCACTTAAGTAGATCTAATTAACTAGAACCAAAATAATTGCAATTTAATTTGATTTCTAAACACTAACATAATAATAAAGACAAAAAAAAATCCATCTTATGCACATTCATACAAATGAGCAAACTGACTACAACCACCCTCGTTTTATTTTTAAATCTAGTCAAATGAAGGCGGAATGATCTAGCAAACTCCAAACTTCAACGGTGTTGAGCATGGTTCATATTCATTGGTAATTGGATACACGTTGCAGCGTAGCACGGTAGAATGAATGGGTGGAGTTGAAAGTGCAACAAGCGTAATGGTGTGAAGTCACTCTCTTATCAAAGATGTATGCTCAATTAGTCAAGAATAAACTTCTAAACTCGATAGGGTTAGTGTTGGTGATGGAACGCGGTGTTGAGCAAGGTAGTGTTCAGTTTTATTTCGACAATCAAAGTGCTAGTTATTTGGCAAAAAACCAAGTGTGTATTGTTAGGGCTAAACATATTGATGTGAAGTTTCACAAGATCGTAGAATGGCTTGCATTTGAACAAATATTACTTGAAAAAGTGAATACTTGTAAGAATTTATCAGACATGTTAATCAAGTTAGTCGCCACTATTGCTTGAACTTGTTACATGTATCTCAGATGTAGAAGACATTGAATTATTTTCAGAGGGAATTGATATTCACTGATAAATTGACAGACACTCGAGCATGGCATAGCGGAGCGAGCAGAGTAGAAAGTGCAACATAAATAATGGAGCGAAACGAGGCCCCTCCATTGACAATGGTGTTCGTGCAATTGTCTGACGCTTCCGCAGTACAGTACAGTCCAGCGGTAAACATGTAAACTTTTTTTTTTGAAGAGTTGAACCATTCTAACAAAACTTTGTACTCTGTAACCTTAATTTCATTTCAAAATTGAACCATTCTAACAAAGTGCTTGCCAGCAGAGTTTATGTTTTAAACTAGCATATCAAAATTTCAAACATTGTGACAAAATACAAGTCATTTCAAATGCTATTTCCAGAAATTTAAAGATAAGGCAGGTTGTAACTATACTTTTTCAAGTATGATAATTTGTATTGACCAATAAAAAGTAAAATATAAATAACTATAAATTATATGCAAGCTATACACAGGACCAGAGCTCCAGTCTGTAATAACAGAACGATCTATTCTCAAAATTCGTGTAAACTTGGCATGGAAGATAAAAGGAAATCATTAAAATGTCTTCATAGAATCTGTGGAAAACTTTCCCTGCTGTCTTTAGCAGTAGATTCTGAATCAGCTTCAACCCTCCTAAACACTAGCTTTTGCTGAGGACGCTGACCGTTGGCAAGTATTGTGACTTCTGTGTCGACTAAAATTGTGTCCTCTTCCTTAAATTCTCCTCTAAGAATACCCTTTGCAAGTTCATTTTCCACATTTTGTTGAATCACTCGCTTCACCGGTCTAGCACCATAGCTTGGATCGTACCCTAAACTTCCAAGAAGTTGGATAGCAGGTTCTGTTACTCGGATTTTCATCTTGCGGTCAGCAACTCTCTTCTGCACACGCTCCAACTGTAGTAATGAACATAAATAGTGAGTCTTGGGATTTAAATAGCATGAAAACAGTTTGCAGCAAAATATAGTTTTTCCATTTTAGTCCTAGTATTATACTATTTTTTTTTTCCGATTTAGTTACTATAATATACTTTTTTTCAGTTCCATTTGAGTCCCTATCATACAAAGACTAATTGAACATAAATCAAATATTAAAAGGACTAAAAGCAAAGAAAATAAGTATACTATAGGAACCCAACACAACGAGGAATAAAATGAAATATATATTGGAATGTATCAATTAGTGAGGTAAAAATTACCTGTAATCTGACAATGCTACTTATTTGGTCACGGTCAAGAGGCCGGAAAACAATATACTCATCGACTCTATTCATGAACTCAGGGCGAAAAATGGATCTTGCAGCATCCATTACACGCTGTTTCATGGTTTCATATGCCGAATCTTTTGGTACAGAGTCATCATCCATGTTGAGAATGTACTGTGATCCCACATTTGAGGTCATGATGATGACAGTGTTAGTAAAACTTACTGTGCGGCCTTGTGAATCGGTTACTCTGCCATCATCCAAAATTTGAAGGAATACATTGAAAACATCCGAGTGTGCCTTCTCAATCTCATCGAACAAAATAACTGCATAAGGTCTTCGACGGACTGTTTCCGTTAGTTGCCCTCCCTCTTCGTATCCAACGTATCCAGGAGGAGCACCGATCAATCTTGAAACCGTATGCTTTTCCATGTACTCACTCATATCAATCCGAACAAGTGCTTCTTCTGTATTGAACATGTAGGAAGCGAGGGCCTTGGCTAGCTCGGTCTTTCCTACACCTGTGGGGCCCATGAACATGAAGCTAGCAATTGGGCGATGAGGATCTGAAAGACCTGCTCTTGAACGTTGGATCGCCTCGGCTACCGCCTTGACAGCAGGATCTTGACCTACAACACGCTTATGGAGTTCGTCTTCTAAATATAACAACTTCTCTCTCTCTGATTGTTGAAGTTTGGAGATCGGGATACCAGTCCACTTGCTCACAATTTCACCGATGTCATTCCCAGTTACTTCCTCTCTCAACATAGACTTACCAGAGCTCATATATTCATGTAACTCCTTCTCTGCACCCTCGAGTTGTCGTTGCAAAGAATTTAGACTGCCATACTTCAATTCAGCAGCACGATTAAGATCATACTCACGTTCGGCTTGTTGGATCTCAAGGTTTACCCTGTCTATCTGCATATATAGATAGGAAATCATCAGATTAAGATTTCAATGTAACAATACAGAATAATCATGATTATCATAGAATTGGGGATAACTTTCCTGATATTATTTCAAAATTAATGAGTAGAATCATGAAATGTTTGAACAGACAACACTATACCTAACAGGTTGAATAAGTTCTGTACTTGCAAAATATACGAGCATATTTGCAACACTCCCCCTCAAGCTGGGAATTACCATGTGTACCCAACTTGCAAGTGAGTTGACTGAATCAAGACCCACATAATACCATGTAGAATTGAAGAATAATTTTCTAAATATTATTTCAAAAGCAATGAGTTTACAATTACAAAATTGTTTATATAGACTATTATACCTAATGGACCGAATACAATTGCAATTTGTACGAATAATAACAAAATATATAATCATATCTACATTATATTAGTGAATTGCTAATGCAAATGCATTATTACTAATCTGTACAAAAACACTACCTGTCAATGTGATGTAACGAGCAAAAAGCTATAACATTGACTATAGAATAAAAGTTCAGCTATTTACATAACTAAGTAAGAGCAATTTCAGCAAAAGTAATAAAAAACTTATGACACACCTCTTCTTTGATTGACTGAAGACGAGTCATTACAGACTTTTCATGTTCCCATTGCTCGGTCAGCTCACCCTGTTTCTCTTTTAGGAGTGAGAGCTCTGTCTCAAGACGGTTTAACCTATCTCTAGAAGCCTTGTCTGTATCATTCATGAGAGATAGTCTCTCCATCTCTAGTTTCAAAACTGACCTATTAATCTCATCAAGTGCAGTAGGCTTAGAAGTGATTTCCATTTTCAGTTTAGCAGCTGCTTCGTCAACCAGATCAATAGCTGCATTTATAAACATCTAGAAGTTAACCCTTTATGAGCAATATGGATACTTAAATCAGTCAGAATATGTGCTAACCCGAAATCCAGACCTCATTCTCATTAAACATGTTATGTATCCTAATAATATCATCGTAATTATTTACTAGAAAAACATAAATGCTAATGAAATTTCCCAATCTTTATTCAATAAATTCACCCTCAAAAGTTTTTATTTTCAACGAGTAATTACTACCTTTGTCTGGTAAAAACCTCCCACTTATGTATCGATCTGAGAGAATTGCAGCATCCACAAGTGCAGTGTCAGAAATACGAACTCCGTGATGCAACTCATATCTTTCCCGCAGCCCCCTTAGTATTGAAATGGTATTTTCCACTGAAGGTTGATCTACGTAAACTTGCTGAAAACGACGTTCTAGAGCAGGATCCTTCTCAATATATTTCCTATACTCGTCTAATGTTGTTGCACCAATGCATCGCAGTTCCCCTCGACCAAGCATAGGCTTTAAGAGATTACCAGCATCCATAGCACCATTTGTAGCACCTAGCATATGATAGATTATAGTTGCAATCAAATTCACCATCCACATGTTAATTTTAAATTACCATTCACGGCCATCATCTACAAACAGGTGCAATGTTTAAGGAAAAATACATGAATTAAAATGTATCATCCAAGATCTGGACATTTATTGATCTCAAGGGTTATCATTTACTAATTGTAACCAATTGTGTCATCAAACTCGAGAGTCAGCAACTCATGGAATCTCCATAGACTCAACTACTAAACATGTAAAGTTTACTTAATTACTCCATATACTGCAAAAAAATCTATCATATTCCTAACCAATAATTCATTACTACGTGCATGGAAATACTTAACACTAATAAATATTCTCCAAGCGAAGAAACCCTCACAAATCAAAATTTATGGATAAACTCAACTCCAAGATAGGTACTCAACTCAGCACACAAAAAGAGCATTGAAGAGTGAAGATTGATAGGGACTAGGTACCGCTGAAGATTGATAGGGACTGGGTATCCCTCATTGGAGCAGGATTCAGCTCGGAAGAGATAGGTTTCAGCTCATCCAAGTTGGATTCACTCACATTGTTAGCCTAATGAGCTCATTGCAAAAAAAAAAAATGGTTTGTTTGAGCTTTCTAGTCCGTGACCTTGTTTGTGATGGGAGCCATGGGGCTAAGAGAAATTGAGAACCAATACCTAGACTCTTCAAACAATTTTTATGATACCAATATACAATCAATTGTCTAAAAGTAGAGAACTTTGAAGCTCATTACCTGCCCCAACAACTGTATGGATCTCATCGATGAAAAGTATGGTCTGACCATCAGATTCTGTAACTTCTTTGAGAACGGCTTTCAGTCTATCCTCAAATTCTCCTCGATATTTTGCTCCAGCAATAAGTGCACCCATATCAAGAGATATAAGCTGAAAAAACAGAGTATCGGATCAATTTTAGATTCAAAAGGGAGAATAAAACAAGACAAAAATTTCATTCTTATAAATATGGAATTAAGAGTAGAATTTGTAGAGGGGGTATACTATACAAATAAAGTTTAACATGGGGGAAATGAGATAAAAACTTAAAAAGCCGGTTGGTTATTGTCAATATTATTGTCTCTTTTTCTTCTATTCTCAGTGTTATTATTCAAGAATATTAGAATAGCCTAATTGGATAAAGCATATACCCTTCGATTCATCAAAGCTTGAGGGACATCTCCTTGAACAATTCTCTGAGCAAGTCTGTATGAAAGGAAGAGTTAGGTCGATGTGCGGCAGAACATAATAATTAAAAGATTAACAAAAGCATCAATGTAAGACCCAAGCAAGTATCTAACCTGGCTCATGCTAAACAAAATTATGGAAAAAATGGAATTCTGGTAAAAATAAATTATTCCATTGTTATCAATCTCCATACCAATTATTGAGAAGGCTTTCAAATTGTGAAACGTCTCGCATCACTTTTGACATGATGCGGCAATAATATTTGGTAAAAAGAAATAATGATAACAGCATAAAAAGTTTCATTCAAAGAATATTTTAACAATAAAAATGAAGCAAAAATACAAACAGACAACATTTAGGAGGGAAGAAGACCTAAGAACTTACCCTTCAGAAATTGCAGTCTTTCCTACACCAGGCTCACCAATTAGCACAGGATTGTTCTTTGTTCTCCTGGAGAGAATTTGAATGCACCTTCGTATTTCATCATCTCTTCCTATAACAGGGTCTAGTTTCCCTGCTTTGGCCATTGCTGTCAAATCTTTTCCGTATTTTTCCAAGGCTTCGTATTTTCCTTCAGGATCTATAACAAATTTAAGTTGAGCTTAGTACTACAAAATATTTAGAATAAAGTACAGCTTCTAATATAGCCAATTCAAAATCAATCGCATAAATTTACCTTTTAAGTTTAACAACATAAGATTTTTCAAATTTAAATTTAAAAACATACAACATAGATATTGAAACTAAAATTTAAAAAGTTCAGATATATATTATAAAACTGAAACAAACAAATTATATTACAGCGAATATTATACAATAAAACATATATCAAAAGAAACATGACAGAAAACGGACAGACGGACATGTTACGTCTTTCCACTAGTAACTATAAAAAGAAGACATATAGTAAATTACCTTGATCAATAACTGATTGGCGTCCCCTTACGGACTCTATAGCAGTTTTTAGAGCTTGCTGAGATATTTGAAAATCTCTAAACAATATCTTCCCAAAACGCCGATCTTGGGCAAAACCAAGAACCAAGTGCTCAACTGATACAAATGAATCCCCATATTCTTTCTTGAATTCTCTGGCTCTCTGAATCAATGCCTCCAAATCACGCCCTAACATTGAACCGGCTGATTCCCCTAGAACCTAACACAATTGAATAAGGATTATAATCAGGTTCGTGAGCTACAGACATGGACAGTAGTCTACTCAATCAGTTAACAAAATACAATGTCAAGTTTTATAAGCATATTCCTACATAACCACATTATGTGATGAACCTAACACAATTGATATTACTTCCCTTCCAAGCTTCTGTTGTCAAGCTTTAATTTTGCTATTTCCTCTAACTTCACTTCTATCATCAAATTATAAGCTTAATACAGTTTCTATTTAGCTATGAACTTTTAAGAAAAAACATGCCAATAAAAGAAGTTGAAAAAGAATATGGGTATAACCAATAAAATATTACATAAAGATAGCACCAAAGCATATTTGACTTGGTAGATCACCTTGGGTTGGCGCTGAATGTGCTTGTCGGTAGCCTCCAGAAGCCGGGTGTTATCGACCCCAACCTTGGTAAAGATCCGGCGAGCAAGCCCATTCTTTTGCTCTAATAAAGCTTTCATCAAGTGCTCTGTCTCCACAATCTGATGCTTGTTTTCCTTTGCCACTTCTGGTGATGAAACAATCGCTTGCCACGCCATTTCTGTGAATTCTTGCTGTGAAACCTGTCATTGCATCGAAATCTAATATAAACTACTGCACTTTGAAGATCCAACCAGACACAATCAGTATCACATATGACCCGAATTACAAACAACTCTGATTTCTGCAATTACAAATGAGCTTGAATGTTTGCTTCCTCATAATTTTTGACACTTTTTTGAATTACTTACAAACACATGGGCGATAACCAAGAGACTTATTGCTGTATTTGGTAGTATTACAGTTATAACATAAAAGCTAATATGATGGAAACCAAGTATTCAATTCATCAATCTGAAGTGATAAAGAGAGATGTTTTTACAGCCAACACACCTCAACTAACTAGCTACTAGTAATGGTGGAATACCAGAAAACCAGAAAAAATAACTATATTTGAACTCTAACTCGGTCAACATTGTGTAAAAGAATTTGTGTAATAGTGGACTAAAAAGGACCGACACAGCACAGGACACATATATGAAATGATCCATATTTAAGTACTTGTGAATACATTACTTCTATAGTCAAAAAGAAAACAAGGTTAAATTGTTTTAATATAAACTATAAGCAATCTGCATATCATTTTCATAAGCTATTTTAGAGAGTTGCTGAAATGAGCTAAAAAGTAAAAACAACTTATAGGTAATGGCATAAGCTACGTTCACACACTCTCTCAAGTGCTTTCCTGAGTAGATAAGCTAAAATGAGTTATTCATAAGTCAATCCAAACACATCCTTTGTGTCATAAGATAAACCCATACAAGTTCTTCCAAACACCCATAATTGATGTTATGAGATAAAGAAAATACATCAAAATATGTCTAGAGAATCAAACACGCAAATATGTGCCCAACACAGATTGCTGGAAAATCGCACTTTGTTCAAATTCCGCTACACTACAACGCTATAGTGCTGCTATAACTGTTAGTTGATACAACTTCATACTAAATCGCGATACACGATTTGTTAGAATTCCGCTAAGCTATAACAACACTTAACAAAATTACATTAAGACTACTATTTCCAAGTGTCTAGCGTCAATGCTTTCTCGATAAGTGGATTGTTCTGAATGCACAAGTGTTATGATATCCTAAATTCCTATATATACAAATATATGTCCAACACATTGGAGAAAATAGTAGTTTGTTCAAATTTCGCTATACTACTCTGCTATAGTGCTTCTATAACCACTACTTGACAACACTTTATACTAAATCACATAGCAAATCGTTAAAATTATGCTACGCTATAACACCGTTATATAACAACATTTCACAAAATTACAACAAGACTACTGTTTCTAGGTGGAATTATGCTAGCAACACACTCTTTACCACACTTTTCTCAATAAACTCTCTAATTAGTTGAGAATCAAATACTTCTCTCTAATTGGTCAAAATTCAAACCGGTCTCGCTTAATTTAAGTGGGACCTACATTTGAAATAACCAATTAGAAAGTGTGTTGAGGAGAGTCTCCTATCTAAAGAGTGTGTTTATATCAGTACTCTTCTTTCAAAGTATCTAATGTCAATGGTTTCTTAATTAAGAATTACATTATGAAGGCACAAGTGAATTATTTTACACTGTCATCCAACAGAAACCAAACCATGTATTCTATCATCCAATAGCAGCCATTGGCAGTGTAAAATAATTGTACACTATCATGTCCTATGCACTATAATATCCTAATGAGAAAATAGGCTACTCATTGACAGTGTAAAATAAGTGTACACTATCATCCAATAGATACCATGTAGTCTGTCATCTAATAGCAACCATGTTCACTACACCCTACTTAAATAGTATGACTCGAGAAAGAAATAATTGATTCATATTGGCTGTCCGTGTAAAATCATTTTACACCGACAGAGCATATCCATTAAACTCAATCCAAATTCCTATACAAGTTTTTACCTTTCCACTTGAATCTGCACACCGAACAATAAACTGTTTAGGGTTTCTCCTCATTCTCGAAAACCCATTTGAAAAAGCTTCTCTTTTCTTCAATGGAAGCGAATTCAAAGAAGTGGGTTTCAATTGAGAGGTAAAAGAAGCTTGAAACGGACCCAATTGAGCATTGTTTCGGTTCCGGGAAATTGGAACAGAATGATGAAGTATGAGACTTGAAAACGACGTAGTTGAAGCCATCGCCGGAGAATGAAAACTCCGATCAATTATGCGGCGATGAGAGAGTGAACAGTGAAAGTTTAAAGAGAGTTTGAAACCATGGTGAAGAACACACGTTGTTGGGTTTGTTATGTTCGGTGAAGAACACACTACTACCTTAAACTAGGTTCATACACGTGGCTTTCTTTTAATGGATATATTTTTGTTTTTAAATTTGAGATTCATAATTTTCTCAAAAATTGTTTTGATAGATTATTTATTTAAAAATTGTCAAATATAATATCGCACAATAAAGAAATGTGATTGAATGTTTGTGTAAAACGATGTTATATGGAAGATACATGTTTAGTAGTTTATGTTTACATGAAGACATAATTATTTTGTTAACCAAAATCAGTATATATACGCGATTTAAGGATAGACGAATTTCTCTTGGTCAATGGCAAATTATGCGAGTGATATTACAATTGAAAAGGTGTTGGATAGTTTTTTCTCAACTTAAGGTCTTGAAGACATCAGATTTAGGGTGTGTTTGGGCTACCTTTTTATTAACTTATCTTCTTAAATTAATAGTTGTGCCAAACAATTTATCTAAAAATATTAAGGAGCTTATAATTAATCGATAATATCATATCAATAAATGAGTTCATTTGCATTATGGATAAGAGAAAATCACCACTCTAATTGAGTTGGGCATCTTTGTAACGTAGCCTTAAAAGTTAATACCCTTTGTATAATTTACAAGTAGATTCAGCTTAAACACTTCATGGCATCGGGTACAAGTTCAAGTCAGTCACTCAAACTTGTAAAATTTGTGGCAACTATCTGTTCAATAGTTTTTTAACCATTTTACTGAACACCGAACTCTGAATGTGCATCAGCGCAAATTGTATAAAAAGTCTTAACACAAATAACTTATTACGATATTTTTTTGAAGCATCTTACCGAACACTGAACTCCGAATGTGCATCAGCACGAATTGTATAAAAAGTCTCAACACAAATAAGCCTTAGAGCTAAAGGGAAGGGGTTGTGAATAATCACTTACTCTAGTTTCATGTGTGATTGTCTGAAACTATAACTTTGTTTCATCATGGAATTACTGTGAGATAATAAGCATGGAGCGTTAAAAAATTTGGTTATGTTATAAAAAATATTTTTGTTGAAAATATATGTTATGAAAACTATTTTACCCTCATGATTTTAGTTGAGAAAAGATTTAGTTCAAAAATTTGGCTACTGATTTAGTCCGAAAAATAGTTTACCCTCATGATTTCAAATCCTATAAATATACCAAACTGCAACAATATATTTCATTATCCTTAAAGAAAAAACAACATATTTCATTAGGAAACCTTGATTTGCAACTTCAAGGGTTTACGGGCACCAGTGATTGAAGAGAAGGTGTTTTGCTAACGCTTTAACCTAATCCCTTTTTCTTGTTTCCTATAATATTCTTACTATTTGAGTTTTCAATATCTTTAATTTCTTCTTGTCAATGGAGGCAGTAGATTGGGGAAATTTAGAAGCACTTCCTCTTAGTTTGATTTTTGACGAGTTAGTTGAGCGTATCGATCACATTTATTTCAGCGTGGTATCGCAAAGTTTAGTTATCAAAATCACCAAATCAAAAACAATGTATTACCTATGCTAATGATTCCCACAAAAAGAAGGTGTAGAACAAAGAGAAGTTTATATGGGATTTCATCCAACAAAATTTACCACTTCCAATTACCACTCCCTTATAACAAGAGGCTTTGTAGTTCAAGTCATGGTTGGGTAGCAAAGGTGGATTTTATTTCCAAACTTACAATAATTACCCTACTAAATCCTTTCAAAAATCTTGTTTCCATCCCTCTACCACCCATCTACATGCCAGATATATATAGACGAGTTAGATATTATGAATGTAACGTTCATAAGGTTATTTTATCGGCAAATCCTACAATTAGGCCTCACGATTATGTTGTTGTTGCAATTTATGGTACGCGTAAATGTCTTGCTTTCATAAAAGCTGGACAAAAGTTTTGGACTTATGTTGATGACGACTATTTTTGCTTTAGCGATGTTATATTTTATAAAGGGTTAGTCTATGCCGCGGGACGATGGAATAACATTGTCTCTTTTGATATTTGTAACTCGAAGGATTCTTTTGATTGTGAGAAGATCATTGAGACAATCTACGATTAGTTACTATTTACAATTTACTGTGTTGATTGAATGTCTATAGTATTGTGTAACTGATCTTGCTAGAGTTATTAATTATTACTGCAATATGGGTTTGTCTTTCTCTTGATAATAGCAATTTGTAGAAGGTAACAAATATTGTAACACATTTTTACTTATATTTCCCTTGGCAAAAATGGCTTTCGTATTCCTGTAAAAAAAAAAAAAATGGCTTTCTTATTATTAGTTTGAAGTAGAATAAAATTGTGAGTGACACCATAAACATGAAGGATTTGTCTTTTGACCTACCTTTAGTAATAATTGGAAAAAGAAAATAGGCGTGGTGTGATTGAGTGTATTCACATGTGTCGGTGTCTTGTTGTAAACTATATATGTGTATTTCATTAGATTGTGAAAACTAGTTACAACATGCCTTATATAGGACTTATTTACATGACTTGCTGAGTAAGCAATCGAACAAACATAGCTAGATCGTCTAACTAACTTGTAACAAACTACTAAACATGTTTTAATCCAAACAAATTTGAATTAAAAACTAATCAAACTATTAAAACTTGAATTAAAACTAACAAACAAACAACAATTTCTAACTCTAATGAAACATCTTCATAATATAAACCTAAGCATATATGTGTGATCACATGTCTCAAGTTTTACACCACACTACCAAAGGAGTTGCTGATGGTGACAAAGGCTGGAAATGGAAAAAGTTATTTGCTTGAAACGAATGCAAACTGCTCTGATTCTCAAACACAAAATAGAAAGATTAAATTCAGTCATCAATTAAAACTTACCAACACAAAACGTGAAAGAAAAGCAACAGATCTAGAGCAGAGCAATGAAGTTAACTCCTTAATATGATGTTAACTCCTTGTATACACGTTTTTAATACAGTGGAATTTTGGTGACAAATTGTCTCAGTATAAAAATCTCAATTTTAAAACTGCTATAAACACAATACAATGAAGTTATTCGTTTAGTTACACCTAAGTCCTAACCTTTATATTACTCTTTCTGTTCCTTTCTAGAAGATTTCTTAATTGCTTCCTTTCAAAAAAAAAAATTCTTAATTGTTTTATGCCTTTATTTATTGTAAGAAGAATAACTCACATATTTTTCATACAAGAAAGATATAGAATGACATGAAGGAATATTTAAAAATAAATTTTATATTTATATCACTATTAAGTGAACTAACTATTTTCAATATATTCCAACTTTTTTTTGGATAAATATAAATTTTGATTTTTTTATTTCTTAGAAAAAAAGAGAATAGAGTGTTCAATGGATTAGTTATACTATTGAACCAGGAGATTGGACTATTATTCAACGTGAGGCCACCAAAATCATAGAGTAGTTGAGCAATTTGTTTGAGTGAATGAGTGAAGTTGAATTGTCACTTGACCTTGTAATGTTGTTTAACAATCAAAGTAAATAACAAAAGGGTTAATATATGTTTACTCCATGTAATATTAGCGGTTTCCGGTTTATCTTCTGTAAAAAAAATTGTTTAGATTCAAATCCTGTAATTTGAAGATTTTTGGTTTTGGACCTTCGTGAATTTTGACTGTACAAAATCGATGATATGATAGGGGATAAACCGAAATATCGATGATATGGCAAGGGGTAAAACGAAATTAACTCAAATTACAGGGGGCGAAAGTATCTTAAATTTTAAAATTTGATGCCATGAAGGTCCATAATAAAAAAATCTTCAAATTACAGGAATGGTATCTAAACAATTTTTTTTCAGGGGGTAAACTAGAAATCACTAATATTGCAGTCGAGTAAACATGTATTAACCCATAATAAAATCATAATCAATAACAAATAGAAACAGAGCCAATGACCAATCTCATGTCTTTAAGCTGAACCATAACCATAGAAGAAAGAGATGGTGACAAAGGCTGGAAATTCAATAAAAAAAACACCTTACATTGTTCATAATTTAAAAATTCAAAATGAATTCTAAGGGTTAGAAAAGCTCTACAATGGAAACCGAAAAAACTAGAAAAAAAAATTAATGGTTTGCGCTTCATTTGGGTGCATATACATTTGAGAAAAAAACTAGAAAAAAATAATTAAATAATATCTAATTTTAAATAAATAATGGATCGTATGTATTTTTATTTGTGTGCATTGTGTTAACATTGATGTGAAGTTAGAAGAAAATATTGGAAGATTAAACACTAAACAATAAATAATAAGACTTTGAATTAATGTGATGTGAATTGAAAAAATAGAGAATGAGGCTCCCATATAAAATAGAACACACACATTAGTAATGTTTAAATTACGGTATTTGATTTTAAATACTTGATAATGATAAAAATAATAGTAATTATTATTTTTATTCATGGATATCATTTATCATAGATTTAGTTTATGTTTGTACTTGCAAAAGTACAATAATCGATATTAAAGTTTAGTATTGTATTGGTCATGCCTTGAGATGGCTCTCAAGGGTGGTATTTATAGCCCTCTATGAGCTTGATTACCTATGACTTAAGCTGGTGGAGTCGGTGCCCTCGGAGGGGCACACCCTAGGTCTTAGAGCCCTATAAAGGGCGTTGAGATCTCTAGGAGGGCCCTAAGACCCTTTTGGGAGGACTCCTAGGTCCTAAGGGAGGTATTGACGATTCACAGCCCCCAAGTACGAATCTTGGGACAAGGTGTAGTGATTATTTTGACGTTCCTTTCTTAAAAAATTATTGTATGGTGTATGCCTGTACTTTGCAGGTGTCTCTGGATGTTCCAACTGAAGCTTCAGAGCCCCCTTAGGGTGGTCACACTAAGCATCAGATCCCCTCTGAGGGCTTCGTGGATTTTTCCTTAGGTATATGCTGATCTTTCGAGGATTTATTGGTGCTTAGTCATATACTGATGGTTAACAACCCCCCCAAGCACGAGTCTTTGGATCAGGTGAAGTGATTAATTATGAAGTCGATAGTCCACAATCCCCCAAGCACGAGTCTTGGAACAAGGTGAAGTGATTAATTTTGACGTTGGTTTGGATATTGGAGTATGGGCGACGTCTTCATTTTACACATCCATTGGCGAGCTTTGCACATTTTGCATGATGTTGTAGCACCTTTTTGAATCCCTGTAATTTTATTGGGCAGTTATGTCTGGCGTCTTAGCAATTTCACTCATAGCTTTAATTTACTTTGACTTTGTCTTTTTTTGTTTTTAACACAAATTCTTTCCTTCTTTCCTGAAATAGCCTTTTTCGCTGAGATTTATGGTCTTGCAAAGTTTGTTCAGGATGGTGAATAAGCCTTTTGAGGTGGTCTTTTATTGTGCTTTGGTAGGCGAATTTTTTGAAGGCTCTTTCATAGAAAAAGGGTGATGTTTCTTCTTGCATGTATTTCTTCGGGCTTGTTTATGGTTCCTGAGGGCTAGTTGGACTCTTTGTAAGATCATTTAGAATGGCAAGTGATGTCGTTTCTACTTTTTGAGAATACGTGTTTGTTTCGTCCTTCAGTTTGTAATTAACGCATTTTAGTGCTTCTAGGCGATTTGATTTTGCTAACGGCGCCCGAGGCGTTTAAAGGTTAGCTTTTTCCTTGGCGATTTCTAAAGAGAGGTTTTTTTGCGAAGTTTGTGTGTAGAACCCTTTGTGGCGTATGTGTATGTTCAGAGTCTCGTAAGGTTGACATTAATATTTGTTCAGAGCCTCTTAGGGTTGAAAATGCGTTCAGAGCCTCATAGGGTTGACGTTAATATATGTTCAGAGCATCTTTAGGGCTGACAACGCATTCAGAGCCTCATAGGGTTGACGCAACGTTTGTTTTTAGGATACAGATAGAACCTTTCTTTTAAGACTTCTTTACTTGTTTTTTATTTATTTATTAATTTTTGTCATTTTAATAACTCGCTCACTAATTAGTTTCTGAAGCATTTCTACATGTCAAAATTGAAGAAAAGAAACAATGACCTCTCACTGCTATATTTATTATTTTGATAATAAATATATGCAAGAAGGGAAACTGAAAAAGGCTTTATAAATCCACTACTAAGTGCTAGAGAAGCTCTAAAATGGAAACTGAAAAAAGACATCACACGATGAAGGGATCCAGCGATGGGCAGGGCCAAAGCACCCCATCCCATTTTCACAAACATACACATTATATATATAGTACATATATAATATAATTTATTAGAGGAGCTATATAATATTGGTTTGCGCTTCATTTGAGTGCATACACATTTGAGAAAAAACTAGAAAAAAATAATTAAATAATATCTAATTTTAAATAAATAATTGATCGTCTGTATTTTTATGTGTGTGCATTGTGTTAATACATTGATGTGAAGTTAGAATAAAATATTGGAAGATTAAACACTAAATAATAAGACTTTGAGCTAATGTGACGTGAATTGAAAAAATAGAGAATGAAGGCTTCACATAAAATAGAACACACATAAGTAGTGTTTAAATTGCGGTATTTAATTTTAAATACTTGATAATGATAAAAATAATTATAATTATTATTTTTATCTATGAATATCACTTATCATAGATTTAGTTTATGTTGGTTCTAACAAGAATAAGAATTTAATTGAGTTTCTTATCTTTCCTTCATTCATATCTAATGAGTTTGTTTCTTTCACTTTTGTGGATTTGCTTTTTATTGCTTCTTATTGATCTTCCCATTATTTTTTCTAAGACCTACATTAGTTTGTTGTATGTCTTTCCTTTTTAAAAAGGAATGTACCAATCAATTAAGCAAATTCAATATTTTTAAATTTTAAGATTCGCACACAAACTAATTTGTCCAATTTTTTTTATCATGTTTGGGATAAATAATGGGAATCGTTCAACATTAGTGCCGGTCTCCATTTATGGAATTAAATATTTTTTTCTTAATACCGTCAAAAGAGTTACTATTTCTTTTGATTTTATTTACGATAAAAGAGTGATTTCTTAATTTATATAGAAGATTTGGTGAAATGAAAATTTACCTTTGAGATACATTTTCTTAGTTTTTCTAAGATGTATGTACATTGGTTTGATACGTATGTCTTTCTTTTTATTACCAATCAATTAAACAAAATCAATATCCTTAAAATTTTACTTAATGTGACAAAATGAATAACTCCAAAGATTTGCACATAATTAGTTAGTTCAATTTTGACTATGTTAGGTTTTCAACCTCGATATAAATAAGTACAAACATGTCTTAGCCAATACCACGAGAATTTGTTTTCTTTGCACACAAAAAAAATACCTTTGTCAAGCTACAATGGAAAAAACGTTGAAAACGATGATGAAGTTGATGTTGTTGTTTGTTGCTATTGCAACTATCCTAGTGGAAGTTGTTCACGGTGCAAGAAGACTCGAAGAATATTGTGTGCCATTAATCGAAGCTTGCATAGTAAACCCTAAATGTTGTCCTCCTCCAGGACCTCCTCCTCCTTATTAAAATTCTTGTGATGGTGTAATCACTCAAATAAAAGTTCTCTCGTGGAACTGTTTCATTTGTTGGGAAGGTAAAAATACAATCATATATATATATATATATATATGTTGTACGTGGATTAAAGTATCTCTTCTACTCTTTTCAATAAAAATTTGTTTGCTTATAAAAAATAAAATCTTAGCACTTTTTTATATTTCTATTACTACAATCAGTTTTAGTTTGAGAATAATTGGATGATCATTTCTTATTAATAAATTGAAATTATATGATGGATACTATATGATTTAGGATTATGATTCCTTTTTGTCTGGTACATTTTGTATTTTGTTACATTTTTTTTTATCTTCAACAATATATTGAAACCAAAATGTGAATCATAGCAGTATCATCTCAACTCAACGTGACACCAAGATCATGGTTCAAATCTCTTCCCTCTTGACTATAGGTCATAAGTTTCAATCTAACATTGAGAATGTAGAGTTAAATTTTTTGCTAAAGAGTTTGTCATTCATTGTAATTTTAGAGTTGTGCATAGTGAATATCTTATTTAAAAACTATCAATTGATCATTGTTTCATATATAATTAGTTCTTTAATAGCAGTAATTAAGAACTGTATTTTACACAAATATAAGAGTAATTATGATCATTTAATAAAAAAACATCTTCTCGTCAAGATATTTTATGAGTTAAAATGGTTAATCCATTTCAAAGGAATATTTTGGAATTTTCAGATTTCTATCATCATCATCTCACAAAGGTTTCTGATGAGATCAACAATTTTAATGAAATCATTTTCTTTATCAAACATTTCAATATTATTATTGGGTTTCTTATGAGACTTATTTGGAACAATTGCAGCTGTAAGGTGAATCGATTTCATTTCTCATCATGTAACTTGTTTCTCCTTTTGGGATATTTTTCTATTTGAGAATGTAACACACCTATTACATGGTTATCCATTTTTGGGAATAAAATGAAATGTTGACACCCACCCATTTCTAGCAAATTTCAATAAGATTAGATGTTGTTTTTTCAAAATAAAATAATAAGACTGGATACTAGCATTCCACTTGATTTTTGTACTTTCTTTCCTTTGATAAGGTATATTTGATTTTGAGAACTTACATTGGATTAATCTAGGTGAAAATGATTTTATGCCTTATCATTTTGGAGATTTAATTTCAAAAAAGTCTAGACCATCAGAAAACTGTTGATAACGTCATCTCATGGAATTCATATCTGTAATGACCCAAGATAGGGCTAAGAAAACCGTTGTTTCTCCCTTTAAAGATTATGATGAGTTAATTGCATTAGGTATTTTAAAGGTGAGTCATCGTGTTTTATAATGATCTAGAGAGATCCATTACATTGAGTCATTAGATAAGTTGTTAGAATACAAATGTTATAAATAATGGATTAGTCATTGTAATCATTATCAAATGAATAAATGAAGAAATTAGTTTGTTAGAATAGTGTAGTCGTAACTTTTTATCCCTTTGGAGTAATTTCTTCTTCTTTGCAGGTACCATGAAAAGTGGTACCGTACCAAATAGTATTAATATGCTTAATCTAACTTCTAAAAAAAAGCTTAATCTAATATTTGAATTAAATTCATATTTATGATTTTTTTTTTTGTATATATATGAAATGATAATAGTTACTTGAGAATGTATATACATGGAGGAGTCGAGGTTCAAACCTTGATCATAGCCTCACGTTAATGAAATTTATTGTTGTACATAGTTGATGGTGATATTTGATAATTAAAATTAGTTGATGATTCATATTATTGATATTATATAAAATTAAATTAGTTTAAAAACCTCAAATGAAAAGTATAAAAATTTATTTTTAATGAATTGGTTATAAATTTTGATAGTTCTTAATATATACTAGCAAAAAGAGGGCACTCACGTGCTCGTCTTTCCGCTTTTTTTATTACACTAACGTTTGAAAATTATGAACGATGTTTTTTTTAATGAAATTTTGATTTTGATTAAAACTAAAAATATAAATGTTTGTTGCTTTCAAGTTATAGCAAACAAAACTAATCATGATTCTTGTAAAAAAAAAAAAACTAATCATGATTATCTATTTCAATGACACCAACAATATAACAAAAAAATATAATCTATTTTTTTTAAAATGACATCAACAATAATCTTTATTATAGAAAAAATTGTTTAATAGTATAATTGGGATAATGAGAAAGTAAGTATAAATATAATCATTTAGTTTGTTACACTTTTTATAAATATAATCATCGTGTTTGTTACATTTTTTAATATTTATTCTTATATATTTGTTACAGGTGTTATTTGTATTGAAAATTAAGGGCGTTTGAAAGGAAAGAGTGAGCCCAAATATGCTGAAAAATGTAGTTTTCTTTATATATAGTATAGATATACAATATTCTTTTTTTTTTGAAAAAAAAATGGATGTATTATTCTAGCATTAATTTAAATTTCAGTTGCATTCTTGTCTATTTTTCGGTCTAAATTTAAAATTCTACAAAAAATTTTATCTTCAAGTAATCTTTTTAGATAGAGTGTGTGCAGATCGGATTCAATCAGTTTTGAGAGGAAAAATCATATGATTCAACCCTTTCAAGACTCTTTATTTGAGACTTCATCTTGTTCACGATGGACGGTGTGTGACTTTCGACCATAACGACGTCGGGATGGTCTATAGCTTCAGTTGTTATGACGTTGAGACGGCCTGGCATCATATTATTGTTTTGGGACTTCATTGTGGTTACAACTTAGTGAAGGCATTTTAGAAGGAAGACAGTCTCTTGGGTTTACATTTCACCTTTTCACCATTTGTGCCAGTAGGCAGTAATTGAGTGAATGTGCTGAAAATATGATAAACATCCTTGGGGGGGAGATCTCTAGTTTATTTATAGTATTGTGTTATAAAGGTGCTCTCATATTAGTTCATATATCTGATCATGAGATTGCTTCAAATTTGGTTCATCCTATTTAGAGAAACTAAACTTGAGATACACGTTATCGCCTACCCTATTTAAATCCACTCTTTAATGCTAGAAATGACTAACTGTCTATCTTATAGTTTGTTGCTGTTAAAAGACAACGGAGCACATAGGCACTGTTGAATTTATGACGTGAGAATGAACCTGAGTTCTTGCGATGAGTACAAAAGTATGAGTTACAAAATTGTGAGTGAGGTTTTCCCTATGGTTAAAGTACGTATAATAGGTATGGGTACAAACACTTATGTACTTATAGGTTACAATACGGGTATTGAAGTTGTTACCTGCACGAACATGAGTTTGGTCACAATAATATCCTACCTCACCTTATCAATTGTGCATTGTCATCCCTAGTTTGATTCGTATCCATTAAAAAAATTAAATAAAGAAGGGTACCAATCAATCAATTATTAATTATAAATCAATAAATATATTTTTTATAGAGTAAGTTTATTCTTTAACTAGTAAAAAAATAGTCAATATCTTTAAACTTTTACTTTTTTTTTTGGACCATTTTAATTTTTTTTTACTTAATGTGATAAAATGTATAATTTCAAGATTTGAACACAATTAATGGACAAATTTTTCCAATTTTGAGTGTATGTTAGAATTTCAACCTCTTTGTATAAATAAGCACACACACGCCTTAGCTATGCCACAAGAATTTTTTTTTAAAAAAAAACACCCCGAGTTATAAAGAGTGATTAATGCAACACTTTACGTGTTTCTTCAAATCTTATTAACGTGTTTATTTCTTGAATTTATTTTTTTTCTCTCCTCTATTAAGTATTACACAGTTCCTGTACAGTGCCACTTAAAAGACACATTCTACAAACACACTATAGCTAAACATTTTATTCTCATCTCATGTCACTTAAAGACTCATTTCATTCTACAAACAGTTTATTAGCACAGTTTGCTCTTTTGGTGTTTAGTATCAAGCTGAATATGCGGCATCAACATGTTTTGGACCTACCAACTCAATGTTAAACGGTTGCGTAAATACTTTTTAACGAAGTTTGATGAAAAAAGGTAACAATGTAAACATATTATAATTTAAAGGACTAATTGGATACATTAAAAACTTAAAGACTAAATTGTTATAATTATCTAACTTAAATAACCACAAGATGTGTTTCACTTAAAAATGTAATGATGATAATATCAAAAATAACTCTTCTTTATAGAAATTGCTAAATATAGAAATAATGTATTGAAATACGTGCATTAAATTTAATTTTTGATGTTTTAATGAATTGAATGCACAAAGTTTAAGAGAATATTTCTTTTTTGGGATTTCTTAGCATGTGCCTTAAGGGCACAAGTTAACACTACCCTTCATTTTAAAGGTATTTTGGCCAATTCATTTCATGGTGTAATCGGGATTTTTTGGAATATGATCTCAAGTTCTCAACAATAGGGATCGATAGCTCAACTAGTTTGACTTAAAAATTAATGAAGTTGGACGATTGAGTTAAAAAAGCTCTTATACCCTTTGATTTGCTCACATACCCCTCATTTTCCCTAAAATAATCTGTCGGGTTCTACAATCCGATTGGATTAGATGTTAAGACCCGATGGTTTGATTTTGAGGTTATAACCCGATTCAGTTCCGAGCTACTTCAAGAGTTACGACCCGATCCAAAAAAAATAATATTGGATCTTCCAATATACTCCCTCCGGTCTCAAATATAAGAAATTATTCCTTTTTTAGGTTCAGTAGTTAATGTATCTGGTCTACATTGTAAAGCAGACCCATTAAGGGAAATGCTAACCAATGCCCCCGGACACTGGTTAAGGATATGAAAAAGGAAATTATATAACAGTTAATGCATTGAAATTGTGTAATTAATTTATAATAAAGTCAAAAACAGTTTCCTTTTATAGTAATAATTCCCTTTTATGGTATGCTTAACCAGTGTCCGGGGCACCGGATAGCGGGACCCATATATTAATTATTCAATGAATTAAAAAAATGAATCTTATATGTAAGACAAGAGTGAACAGCAGTAAACCTTATTTATCATTCTCCTATCACAGCTCTTGAGTTACCATACCAATTACCATTCTCACAAACATGGGTCAGTGTTTTTCTCCTCACTTCATTCAATCACAATCACACTCACAAAAAATGCAATTTTTTTTCCCTCTATTTTTCATTTCTTTCTATTACATTCAGATGAAACAGAACAACAACAAGAAACAACAACAATGGAAGGAGTAGCATCAATAGCATTACTTCCAAACGGTTCAATCTCAGGACACTTCATTCATCTTCCTCATTCCACTTGTTATGGTCTTCATGGCACTGGTAACTCACTAATTCAACCCTGTTTTTCATGCTTTAACATTCTTTAAGGTTGTGTTTTTTTTTCTTTGAGGTAAGTTAAGGTTGTGTTTTTATGAATGTTTTAATCATTTTGTTGAAAATCAAAATTGGGTTTTTTGAACGTAAGATCATAGAATCAGAAAATCGTAGAATCAATGCGGTTTTACGTTAAAAAAGGGGTTTTTTTTGTGATGGTTTTTTTTGACCCGGTTGCAAAAAAAATGATCTTTTTTAGGTTTATATAGAAACCCTAAACCTAATTTGTGTTTTAGCTTCATTTCATTTCATAGAGTTTCTGTCTCTTGGTCTCTTTCTGCCTAAACATGAGTTCAAAGCTATGAAGCATGGATACAGACACGGACACTGACACGCCGACACAGCTAATAATTTGAAAAAAAATCACATAATTCAGTGTAATTACAAGTGTCGGTGTTGGACACGACACGTGTCTGACATCGGGACACGCCTAATCCGAGGTGTGTCCGTGCTTCATAGGTTCAAAGCCAACCTCTGCTAACCCTAAAAGCTGTTTTTTTAGGGTTTGAATTGAAACCCTAAACCTAATTTGTGGTTTAGCTTCATTCTGTTCTCTATTTCTCTGCCCTAGAAATGAGTTCAAAGGCAAACTCTGTTGATTGCGTTTCTGGAAATGATGGTTTAGATTCTAAGATAATGGGGCCAAAGAATGCTATTGATGTGGTTATGGAGCATGGTGTTTTAGTTGATGGAGAAGATATGATAAGTTGTAGATATTGTGATGTGTACTTGTCTCGCGGGGTTTACGCATTTTTACGTCACTTGGCTGGAACTGGAACTGAAAATGATGTTGAAGTTTGTGAGGGTGTTGGTGATGAGGTGAGAGAGGAAATGTTGGGGATTTTTAGTGATTTGCAGGAGAGTAATGAGGAAGGGTGTGTTGGAGTTGGTGAAAAAAGAAAAGGGAATGAAGTGGATGTTGGGAGTTCTAGAGATGATTTGAAAAGGAGGAGAGCTGGATCGCAAGCTATCGTCGTCAAGAACATGGTTAAGAAGACTTTGAGAGGGGAAGCTTCTCGATCGGTTGCAAAGTTTTTCTACAACAATGACATACCTCGATGCGGTAAAGAGTGATGAGTTTATTACTATGTGTGAGTTGGTTTCAAGACATGGATTAGGATTTGTGCCACCTTCTTTTGATGACCTTAAAGGGAAACATTTGACCGAAGAAGTTAAGTTGACAACGGAAGCTTTGGAAGAACATAGAGCTATATGGAAGATGAAAGGGTGCACCATAATGGTTGATGGATGGACCGACCCAAAGAAGAGGAACATACTACATATTTTAGTGAATAATCCCAGGAGAACATTCTTTATGAAGTCCGTTGATGCGTCGAATATGTTGGAATCACCTAACAAACTCTTTAAGATGATGGATGAAATTGTTGAAGAGGTTGGGGAAGAAAATGTTGTCCAAATTGTGACAGACAATGCAACATACTACAAAGTTGCTGGTGAGATGTTGATGGCGAAAAGGACTAGGTTGTATTGGACACCTTGTGCAACACACACAATTGAGATGATATTGGAAGACTGTGAGAAGTTACCCATTCATGAAGAGACAATTACAAAGGCTAAAAGAGTTTTAGCCTTTATTAATTCAAGGGCTTCTCTCATTCCTCGATTGCAGCACTTCACTAAAGGAATAGATTTGGTGAAACAGGGCATTACTTGTTGTGCCACATCTTACCTAACTTTAGGTTGTATTCATGAGAACGAAGGAGCTTTGAGAAGAATGTTCACATCCAAGGAGTGGAAGTCCAGCCAGTTGGCGAAAACGAGTAATGGGAAATATGTCGAGGATGTGGTTTTGGACACAGGGTTTTGGGAAAACGTCATGATTTGTTTTAAAAGTGCACATCCTCTGGTTGAAGTGCTTTGTTTGGTCAGTTCAATAGAGGAGCCAGCCACAGGTTCCATTTATGAGGCACTGGAGCAAGCTAAAGAGGAGATACGAAGGAGTCTTTCCAAAGGTGTCATAGAAAGGTAAATATGTCTTGCAGGATCGAGTGTCGACTTTAGCTTTACTATTGAGCTTTTGTGTTGTTGTCTTGGTTTGACCGTGAAAAGTAATTCACTTTTTTCAATTTTCAGTTTTATGCCTCCATGGGAGATCATTAATGAAAAATTAGACAAACAAATCCACAGCCCCTTGCATACTGCAGGCTATTTTCTTAATCCCAAATATCACTATAGTCCTGGATTTAGAGGTGATATTAAAGTTAAACGTGGTCTAGAAAATTGTATAACAAGGATGGTGGCCGATCCCGAAGAAAGAGCTAAGATTGAGATTCAACTTGATGATTTCGATAAACGGGCAGGTTTTCTGGGTGATCCCGTAGCCGTAAGTCTGGCTGATGAAAATAATCCTTCACATTGGTGGGACTCTTTTGGATTTAGACAATCAGAGCTAACAAAATTGGCCATTCGTATATTGAGCTTGACATGCAGTTCTTATGGAGGTGAGCATAATCAGAGTGCCTTCGAGATGGTAAGATGATAAAAAACATTGAATATGAATTGTAAAATACCTACTACTTGCTTATCTTAATTGTATTTGTATTGGTATAGGTCCACACTGAGAGAAGAAACCATTTTAGGCAAAAGACTCGTAATGATGTTGTCTTTGTCATGACTATTCAAAATTAGCCGAGAAAAAGCAATATTGAGGGTCAGTTGAGCTTAAATCTTAATGATAATGGAGACATTGAAGGTTTAGATGTGGACAACTTGGATTTGGGTTTGGATACTCCATATCTGAAGTCTCTATATGATGTGATTGCTGATTTGCATGATGAATATGCTACTGGAGATTGAGATGAAGATGAAGATTGGATGGAAGATTAGATTTTAATTTTGAGGAATTTCTATATTAAATATCGAGAATTTGACTAGGATCTTGCAATCCTTGCTAAAATCCCACTCTTTACGTTCTTGACTTCCCTTCCCAATCCCTAGTAAAATCTCCATTTTGGTTCCCTTCTTAATTTGCGTGTAAGTATTGTAGTGTGTTCAGTTAAGCGCTGATTTATATAAACTGTTATAGGAAGCTTATTGTAATAGGCTGAAAACAGTTTATAGATGTCGCAAGCTATTCTGGAAGTGAACTCAAAGATTAATATAAGTGTTCATGTCATGATATAAGTCTATATAGCTCTTCCAATTTCCTTTAAGTAGAGAATACATCGGCGCATATTTTTATGGTGACAATTTTTTTTAGTGAAGACAGAACATGCATTTTTGACTTTTACTATTTTATTTGGTGGGTCAAGGGAGTAGACTAGTGAACATTAGAATATAATGATTGATACAACAGTTATCTATAGAGCACATGATTGAGTTGTTATTATCACTCAACTGGGCTTAAAGAGAAGAAGCACAGATCTGCACCATGTTGGGAAATAAGCTTTGGTTTGAAAAATGTCTCTATTTTTACTTTTTAATTTAATGTTATTACCATTGCCTTAAAAGCCAGTTCAAGTATTGATTTCTTGTATACTCTTGGTCAAATGGTTGAATTTTATGTACTCCTTTGTGTTGCTGCTTTGAATGAGAAATTTAAAAAGCGCAGCAAATTGCCTCCGGTTTCTGTGGTAAAGTATGTTCAAGGTATAGTTTTTAGTCAGTCTTTCAACTAGAGTTTGTAGCTGTGACTATCGTCTCTCAAGGTAGTCAATACCCTTTAGTATGCTACCTTGTTGATTAATTTGTATGCTTGTTTCTTTCTCATGATTCTGCTAAGTGAGGCCATTATCTTTACAGTAATTTTGATAGTCTATCATCTCAATTGAATAATTACTTATGTATGTTTTCCTTTCTGTCTTTTTCATGGTGAAAGAATTGGAGTGCGAAAGGGAATGCAGTAAGGGTGAGGACTATCGGCTCATCAAACTCACAATCACCGATTTCAATGTAATAACAGTGACATTTGTGTTTTTTTTCTTTTCATGTCTATGATATAATTAATGCCTATCTGTTTTTGATAAAATAGACGAAGGAAGAACAAGCCACTGTTGTGGAGTGCAAAGGTCACGATGCTGCTCGGTTCCACTGCATTGATCATGCTCATGGGTAAGTCCAGTGATCTAAATATGATATTACTTTATATAAAAGGCTAAAGTGCACTTTTCACCCCTTAAGTTTTAAAAAGTTGCGATTTTGGCCCCCTATGAAAAAAAATGACAAAAGTGACCCTCCATGTTTAGGGAAATATGCTCTTTTGACCCCCTAACATAAGGGAAATATGATCTTTTGACCCCTTATCTTCTCAAAAAGTGGCGATTATGGCCCCTTTTTTGGGACACGTGGAGTCTTCTCGGCAATTTTGGGACGAAAGGGGCCAAAATTGCAATTTTTTTTAATAGGGGGCCAAAATCGCAACATTTTGAAACTTAGGGGTCGAAAAGTGCAGTTTAGCCTGTATAAAATTTATTTTCCACAACATTGAATATCTTGTGGTTTCTACTCAAGCCAAACTATAGGAATCAAAATAAAAATCTGGCAAAAATGTAGAGACTAATTGTTTATTTCAACATATATTTTACATTTTGCACGAAGTAATTATCAATGATTTTTTGCATCAGATTGAACTTCTCTATTTATGTCCAATTCATTGTCCTCCGTACCTAGTTTTACAAACCGACTTCTCTTTGATTACATTATTTCTCCTTACAAATTGTGTGTTTTGCATTCACCTTAACAGTTGGGATAAGGAGATCACAGGTATGGTTGAACAAAAGGACGGGAAGAAAAGAATCACAGTTTCATTCGAGTGTGAGACACTGAAAGCTGAGGATGCAGCTGAAGACCACATCAGGAAGTTCATGCCAAAACTAGCTGGGATGGATGCTGTTGGTATGCCAATACTAAAGTTTTGTTTCAATCTATCAATATTCTTTACATTACTGTTTTATAACTCTATAGGTCTTGCTGTTAGTTATAGTTTCATGTCAGTTCGGTTCAGTTCTGACAACCTTGGTTGTAATGGAATCTAGTAGTATAATTACTTTCTTCTAGCATTGTATTAATTTCATAATCAGAATATACAGAAGTCCCGCAGAATATGTCAAGGTTTTATACATGCACGAGCTTAAGCATTGAAATATAAACGAGTACCTATTGATTCATCGTTTCTTCCCCCGCATGCTGGGTCTGTTTTATGGCTAATTTATCATCCTGGTTCTGTTTTGCTTAAATGTTTCTCTTTTTATTGACTCTTATATTTTACTTTGTGGTTTGAATTCTGCAGTTAACGTTGGAAAGATGACAATTTCTGGGCTGGATTTTGGAGCAGATGACGAAGATACCGAGTAGAAAATCTGATATTGTAACTAGTTAGTATCCCATTAAGCTATTAGTTTAACGACTAAGTTGTTGCATGATTTGAACAAATCTTGTAGAAAACTATTCTGTAGAAAGGTAGGAACCTGAAGTTTGCCTAAAAAACCATCCTGGAATAGAAACACGTGCTCGTCACTTATTAAAGGAATGTGTGTTTTATTTTACTTTTTCCTTCAATCCAGAGTGCACAGTCTAACGATCCAAATTGTCTGATATTGATCGAATGACGGTGGACATTTTGGATTTGCATTTTAAACCTGATTAAAATTGAAGAATTTGTTGGGCACACAAGACGAGTTGTTTCTTTTCATACCTTGGCTATCATACTTAAGATACAAGGTTTGAATCTCGGAGAATTTTCTTAAAATAATATTATACACGGACTGCAAATAATTTTGCGTAAAATATAGCAGTATATTAACTAATGTGGTTGATATGGCTCGAGATAAAATGATAATTTTGAGCAAATCACATGAATTGAATTACTATTCTTATAATTTGCAACTCTATAAAACTGGCTTGTAGAGTGAAGAATATCTCTCAAACTTATTTTTCAGACATTATCTTGTTAAAGGCTAAATTTTTAACACCCTTCACGTCTAGGACTAGACATCGAGTGCACGATCCAATAGCAGGTAGACCATAAAATGCTTCTTATTATAATGTTTTGATACAAGAACTTATAACTTGTAATGATGTGAATGTTTAGCCACTATTTGTAAAATAATGGTTTACAAAAATCAAGTTTATTAATTACATTAAACTTGACTGCAAAGATTGCCATTACTACAATTTTGTAAGCAATTTAGGTACTAGGTAGCTATGCCACTATTGCCTCAATTTAGGTACTAGGTAAAATAATTTTATAACAAAAATCAAGAACATGATGGCAAACTAGTAGATATAGTTCATTTCAATCAACAAATACAATGTGACAAGGAAAAAAAAATGATCTTCTATGAAAATTGTGTGTGAAGAAACAACTGGCTTCAGTTCACAAACTTGACAACTTTTTACATGTAGTAATAGTAAAGTTTACAACCAAAGAACTTGTGTATGAGAAAACATTTGAAAGCATAGACAATGATAAAAATGAATACAAATGTGACTTTTAACCATAGACAATGGAAATTTCTTTTCTCTAAAAAGATGACATCTTCTATCTATTCATTGTGAATTCTATAATATAACACAAACACATTTGCTTTGCATTGCTTCATCTGCTACTTTCTTATCTGTTTCAAGAGAAAACAACCAGAAAATCAAATTAAGCACCAAAACTATATGAACAAAAAATTGTTCAAACACTCGAAGACATTGTTAGGAGAGTTGGTAACATGATTCTCTCTGAAGAAAAGAACGTGACTTTGATTTCTCGAGTCGCTCATTTGGGTGGCAATCCAACCCGTGTGAAACAACCAGAAAGTGCCAACACACGTTTTAACACACTATAATTGCAGGAATCAATGACCAATAAAATCCAAACACACACAAACCTTTGTCCAAATTGGGTGGTTGCACAACCACAAGCATTGTTGTAACTCCACCAGGAAGATTACACAATGGACTCTGACATTCCTCTACTGTTTTGTTGTTCTCCAATATTTTTCCAGCACAAATTAACTTCACATCTTTTACAGTTTTTGGACCATACTCCTTATCTTCAAAAAAGAAACAATTATAAATTTCACATAAATAACACTAAAAAGCATTAGAGAACATTTTAAGACTTTATAGTTGGATTGTTGCACCGACACTTCTGATTGAAAGCATGTCCTGGTGTCCGACACCTACACGACACCGACAATTGTGACTACAATGAATTATGTCATGTTCTCATAATTTTATCGGTGTCCACATGTCAATGTCGTGTCTGGTGTCTGCGTTCGTGCTTCATTCCTCATAAAATGTTAAACCATTATTAATATAAACATTTGAATGCATGACAGTACAATATATAGTTACAATCCTACACTTAAATGGAATCATCATAACTTGTTATACATCATTATATTCCTTCCTGCTATCAATCAATACATCCACATTAATATTCCTAATTTTCCATGTAATTCAATTCATTTAACTACCAGTTTTTCTTAATTTGCAGTATATCATTCATTACAACAGACACAAATTGATATCTTAGTATTCATAGGAAGACAAAAAAAAAGGTGAAAAAGCGCTTATCATGTAAGTGCTTATGTATAAGTTAATTCTATAACAAATGATGGAATAAAATCAAATTGTTTTCTTATAAGCTGTAACCAGTTTACATGTAAGCTATAAATAATTTTCAGAACCTGTTTCTATAAGCTCTACTAAACAGTTTCAGAAGTGCTTATGCCAGTAGATAAGCTTAAATAAGACAATCCAAACAGACCCTAAATAAGATTACATAACTAACCTTTTGGCCATTGAGTAAGAATACTTTCTTTCAAAGTTGCAATACTAGTAGCAGCAGCAAAACTTTTCGGGCCAATATCCGATCCATCGCTCAACCGAAACTTGATCTCTAATTGATCTTGTTTCCCAGCCATACTCAAAGAGATACAGGTTCTCACAATGAATCACTTCAATTCAGTTTTCTCAGAAATGAATAAAAGGAATTCAACCAAACTCTCTCCTTCAAGACTTTGCAAAATTTGATGCAAATTGAAAAAGTTGAGTCCTCTCAATCACACTTGATACCAAAACAAGAAGCAAAATCTGAAACAGTGAAAGTGGACAAGTAAGAAAACTAAGAAGAAAGGATGAAATTTCTGAATTCTGATCAAACTTTTTGTCATCACACTATGAATAAATAAATTGGTGACAAAAACTAAGCTATGTCTATCCAAATAAATAAATAAAACATAATAAAATGATTTTATTTTTAATGGACAAATTTCCTCTGAGACAATTTTACTAGGTCTCAGAGGAAATTTGAATTCCGTTTCTTGAGGTTACAAAGTCAAACTCAAACCACTGAGCTAACAAGTCATGTAAGCAGAAAATGATTGAAATCCAACAAACAAGTAATGATCATAGGAAACATCATAGCATAAACCAATCAACAAACTTACAAAAAGAATCTTACAAAGCTAAATCCAAAACAAACACACTATTCAAATGAACATCAACTAAATCACAAAAACATATTGAATTCCAACAATAACAAAAACAAAAAAATGAACCTTGAGTGATGTTTTCTTTTCTTCCAATGATTGATGATATCACATGAAATTCAGAAGAAACAGTGAAAGTAGATTGTGAGTGTGTTTCAAAGAGTCTCAAAATTTGTTCTATAACTTTTCACATGGAAATGGAACATGTTATTCTTATCACAACATAGAATCAAAAGGGTCAACTTTTTTAGTGTCAGTTACTGTTCCAAAAGTGTGGAATCAGACAAACGCGTGTATACATGTGTCTGTCATCACTATTACCACATTCTTAACTTTTTCAAAATTACTATGTAACATAGTCACGTGATATAATCTAACACAAGTAACAACATTCCTGTACTGTTTTTTTCATAGTCACTATTCCAATTATATTTATTAGGGTATTTTTCATTCAACACAATTTTTTTTTGGTCAAGGCATTCAACACATATTTATTACGGTATTATTATTATTCTTAAAATAGTCTATAAATATAGCACAAGATAAATTATGGTATTATGTATTACCAAAAAAAAAAATTATGGTATTATTTTCTTGTTACTTTCCTTCTTTTTCACTTTTATTCTCTAACTTTACCAAAAAATTTAAAACCAATTTGTTTTTTGAGAGGACCAAATTTTAGATAAATGATATTGATTATATTTCTTCATTTTCATATAAATTTAAAAAGGATTCAACTTTTACACATGTCAATGTAAACAAAAAATACACGGTTAACCAATCATAATCATCATATCACTACAAAGTATTTTACTTTAATCAAAATAAACTCTAAAGTCACTTATATAATTGTTAAAGTTATTAGTTTTAAATAATAAAAAATGAATGATATTTTTGTTTAAATAAAAATGTGCAATACTTGCTAATTTAGACCATGTATCCTCCGTCCTCATGAGCTTAACTCACTTGTTAAAGACAATGCATGGTATATGTAAGGTCCGAGTTCAAACCCCGACCACTACAAAAAAAAAAAAACAATCTACACTCCACATGCACGCATCATCTCATCTAAGTATTCTTGAATTAATAAATATTAACTTGAGACAGATAAATATCTCAATTTAAATACTAATTAATGATTATCATTAGGCATTTTATATATCCAATTATTCGCCTCTCAAAGGAAAAAAGAAAAAAAAGATATCCAATTGTTCATGCACGAAAAATTCAACACATAATATGTTTAGCTTTTGACATTTTTTGTTTGCAATTTGAACCAATTCCTCTGAAGTTAGTGTTTATCTGTTTATAGATTCTCTCCTATAATATATTTAGAAGATTCGACTTTTCAACATATATGCACAAGTTGTAAAAAAAATAAAAATATATGCACAATTGAGTGACACTTGTAACTTGTTAAAGTTTAATCATCATATATAGTTGGTTTTAATGTTGAATTATTGAAGTGATGTTATTCTTTTTTATATTTAATTATTTTAAAATGAATTTAAATTTTAGATTAATTTTTTCTATAAGATACGATCTAGCAAACACAAATCTAGGTAGAATGAATAATCCTAAAAAGAAATGGTAGGTTTATGCTTTGATTTTAAATGTCTTTATTGAATAGTGATATCCTACATGCACTTAAAAAGGATCATTGAGGAGGAATTATAGTTGTAAATGGAATTCGTGTCATCACAACAAAGGGTGGAAGATAAAGTAGAAGGTAAAGTAAGATAAAGAAGCAAGAAGGATTGTGATCATATTTAAAAAGCTAATTGATGGTTGGGAAAAATACAAATGTTCCAATGATTAAAATCTTCAAGAACACTTTTCTATCAAAAATAGTTTGAGCAGTAAAAGGGTTATGTTACAAATTTTTTATTAAAAAATAAATTTTGAGTATGAAATTGTTACAACTAAAAGGAATGTATCATCTACTGTTTGCTTTGACAATTTCAACGACACGGAGATGTCGGTTCTAGAGTTCGAACCCAGATGTTAGCATTTGATAATATGTGTATGGTGTTTATTTGTCATTTAGACTAAGCAGGTAAAAAAAAAACTTTAAAATTTAGTGAAGAAATTAAAAACTTTTTTTTAGTAGTGAAAATGTGTTACGTCTGCAAATAGAGAGAATTTGTACTCTCTTTAGTGGGATGTACTTGGTTAATTTTTTAATAAGAAATAAAATCTTTGAAGAAAGATCTTACTCTTGTTTAATGGAACTTTAATAATAGGATACTAGTAGATTTATTCCAAAAAAGGGAAATATGCAATGGTTGTAGTTATTTTGGTGCAATCATAGATTTCATATGTGGAAATAATTGAAAATGCAAGGTACTACTCCATAATGAATGAATCTTTTTGGTGCACTTTGTCATAGTTGAAACTTTATTTGTTAGAATAGTAATTCTATTTAAAAGATAAAAAAAATGTATAAGGAAAAATATAGAGATTTGAAAGAAAACAAATACAAATAATACAAAGATCACATAAGATTTAATCACAGAGTTCAACCAAAAGTATCCCTACGTTTCTGGCTACAATGTATGTCATTTAAGATCATTTTAAACTTTATATATTGATCTTGCGTAAACAATGAGTAAACACTATTCATTTTAAATATTTACAACTAATATACATAAATTTGTCTAATCAATACAAATGGTTTGGTACATGAGAATAATTGTACATCCCCTAAAGTCTAAATAAGAATCAAATCAAACCCTTTGTAAAAAAAAAAAATAAAGAATCAAATCAAACCCATAAGAAAACCCTACTTATACATAGTAATGGTCCCCTCAATAACACAATTCATGATAACCTTATCTAAGGAACAAGGACACACTACCATGCGTCACTCTACCACTAAGGTCTAAGGCTGCATGCTGCATTTCCAACAGTTCATGAACATGCATATTGACCATGAAAGTAACCTAAGTACAAAAAATTTATGATGAAATATTCATGTTAATTTAAAGTACAATACTATTCCACATGCATGCTTGCTTAACTTTTAGTTAGAAAGGGGGTAAAAAAAATTAACATGTAAAAATGTGATATTGAAATGTTTGATTGAATGGGGCAACTATATTTTTCATGAAATGGAGTGGACCACAAATTGAAATTGCACTTTATTTTTGCATCTCTTTCAAATTTTATTCCCTAATGATTAATTCTTTGTACTATATTAGATAGTGTTATCATCACACTTACATAAACAAAAGAGTGTGTAGGCCTAGTAGTAGACCAATGAGTAAGTCTAGTATATAAGATACTCTCAAAAACCATAGTCAAATATGTACTTCAATTTTTTCAACAAAAAATTGTCTTTTTCATCAAAACAATTTCACTACCCCTCACTGGGAGGGTTAAATAAACTCATTGGGACATGTCTATCAAATTCTAAACTTTAAGTTCAACCTAGTGCAATTAAGCAAGAAGTTAAATCATAAGAGGTTGAAGATTTTTATGATGTCCAAACTAGGTATATTTGTTATGTTGTGTTTCCAAGTTTATTTTTTTTGTTACAATTACAATGACATTTTGTCATTTTCCCTCTCAAAAGTATATATGAATGTTCACTGAAGGATTTTTACCTAATAAAAAATAGGAAGATGTTTTTACCATGATTCAATATATTGCTACCTCATGATATTGCTTCTTTAAATAATCCCCGTGAACTTAACTCAGTTGATAGGGATATTACATATTATATGCAGGGGCCGGGGTTCGAACCCCGGACACCCCACTTCTCCACAATTAAATTGTGTGAGCTCTAACCATTAAGCTACTTGACAAACAAAAAAATATAAAAAAAAACTAAATAACTGTGCAAAACTTGTTTATACTGTCATTATAGACATATTGAACCATATAGTAAATCAAAATTTAAAATTTAAATATTTGAAATTATAGTGGTCGATCAATTTAATCTCTCAAATTAGCAAAATTGCATTTTGGTCCCTAAAATTGAGCGTCAGTCAATTTAACATTTTTCCAAAATAGATATTTTGGCGAAGGGACTAGATTGATTGACGTTATTTAATTTACTAAATTTCTTGGCATTTCGTAAATTTAAGGGATTAAATGGTTTGAGGGCATTTCGTAAATTTAAGGGATTAAATGGTTTGAGGACCTTTACATTTTCGAGGACCGAAATATTCAGTTTCTCTTAGATGTATTGTAAGATCACCTTTATAAGTGATTAAGGGTGATCTTACAATATCTTGAATGATGAAATTAACTACATGAAATTACTTGAATGATGACTTGGAAAAAGAATTATCTGCACATTTCCAATGTCTTGTAATCATTGTACACAACAAATAACTATAATATATTATATCCTACAGACAGTTTCCTAATCCAATGAACCCTGTAACAAAGCAATCTCATGAACTAAACCTAGAATTCACCATCATGATATCAAAATCAAACAAGGTGAAAGTAAAATTTGGCACTGACAAAAATTTAACAAACTAAAAAATGAACTGTTCTATAGCACTTGTGTTCTCAACACCAAACTATATATTGATGACACATGCATGTGACCCTTTTATCTTCAGAATTCAGTTTATTCTCCAATTTCCATTAAGGAATATTCTTTGATGCTCTAGCCACAATGAAAGACCAATAATAGTGTCTATATGCTTTCATCAACCAAAATTAGAGGACGTGTTTCTATGTAACAAGACTCTGATCGTCAGGTCCATGCCAGGACAGATACCGTGTCTGCGAAAAACGGTAGGGGGTGGCAACGAATCCACCCACCATGTCCTTGACCAATTTGTCCTCTCAACCAATTTTCTACTCGCCTGTTCAAAATTCATCTCGAAGAAAATCTCAAGCTGCAAAAATTTTAGATGAAACATGTATTCTTTACTCGTCCGTTCGGTAGTAGTATCCAGTGATGTTTTCAAACCATAGTGCTTCTTTCTCATTGGCAGACTATGATTCCATGATATGACAGTTCCTAACAAAATCATTTGAATAATTGACATACTTGGTCCAAAATGGTTTAAGATGTTCAAAACCAATCTCCAACCAAGGTTTTGATTGGCCATTGTAATGAATAACAGCAGCCATTTTCACATTTTCAACACTTGTTTTGTTCTGATAACCTAAACCAAGCATGTGCCAAGAAGGGTCAATTGGATGAACATGACCTCTAAATGCAATCAAAGCTGGAGGTAGGGTGCCGAGCTTCCACATTGTCATGTTTGACCTCAGATTCTGCCATACACAACACAAGCTGTCAATTATAACTTCTCCACCAAAACATAATTTGAAGGTCAATAAACAGGATAAGAACAAAGGAAACTGAAGTCGCATAAGCTCTCACACTTCCTATGTAGCACTGACACTTCAGATTGAAGGCGTTCTGGTGTCGATGTTCGACACCGACACATCACATGTAGTTATATATTCAATCACTTTCATTTTCTTAAATTATTATTGGTGTATACATTTATCATGTATAATGTTCATGTTTGTGTCAGTGTTATGTAGCACACTATTGCTCACCAATTATCAAATATATTAATATATAACAAAACATTGATGGCAGTACAGATGCATTAATATAAATTCAGAACTTGCTAGATTTCAAATATTAATATACTAAAAGTCTAAAACCGTAAAATTTGGAATGATTAAATGATATTGGATTGAGGGTATGATGATTTTATACCTCTTTAAGCCAGGAATGATATGTCTCTCTAATATTTGCTGCTCTCCATGCACGAAGATCAAAGACATTCATCCCATAAGCCCAAGCACACTCGTCGGGATCCAAATGCTTTGCAATGAGGGGATGGGAAAAATTGAAGTAGTTCCTAAAATGTTTTGACATAACCCATTCATCTTCGCCTCTGCAGGTTTCTACAGCTCCATTAACTTTACCATTCAGATCAATTTCCCATAGTGGAGACAAGTCACGCTGAACCACTACATCGTCATCCAAAAAAACCACCTTGTCAAGGTTTGGGTAAAGCTGTTCAACACAAAAGACAAACACAATCAGCACAAATTTGAACATAATTCATCAAACCCATTTTCTACAGTCTTAGATCAATCATTCATTTCAATTTTATGTTGATAGTCATGTTATACGAAGTATCCAATGTTGTTTAGCAATGACTAATCTCTGACGAGAACCCCGTTGTGCACACAAGGTGATTCTTAGTTTTCTCCATACGCAAGAGTCAGGATCAAAAGTCCCTTACCACTTAGACCAACCACATGTTGGTACATTTCAAGTTTCATTAAATAAGTAAAGATATTATCAAAAACATAAATATTATGATTTGAAAAGTTTCAATATTCAGAGAGAGGAAACAGACATATGGAGAAGGCTTACAGAAAGAGTGAACGTTGATGAATCCAACTTACCTCAGGAATGTATATGCGGATATGATTGAGTAGAGATATGTACTTTGGACTTCTCGACTGCAATTTCGATGCAAATTTACGCGGACTGGTATCACTGAGATTGGCTCCCATTATATGATTCCCATGGTAGTAATTCCTGATTCCATTTTGACTTTCTACAGCTTCAAGTACTGGAACATTTTCTCTAGTTAACCAGTCAAACTGATGAATGCCTTTGACTTCAACAATAGCAGGTGAGGGAGGATTTAGTGCAAACCAAGAGTGCATACCCGCGTAAGTTTTTTTGTCGGTGATGACATGGAAAACTATATTTTCAGGTTTCTGAGACGATTGTACGGTAGAGGTAACAACGACTGAAGCAGCCAAGATGTTATCAGTTGACAAAATAAAATGGTGGAAAGAGTTGTCGGAGAGCATTGGCAGTAACTCCGGAGGAGGCAATTGTTTGCGTGCATGCGCATTTGACGAGTATTCATCGGTCAAACGCAAGGAGAGACAATTAATCCCTTTAGGGACGGAACTAGCTGCAAAGTGTTTATTCATCAGCTCTGCAAATTTAGATTCTCTGATTTCGTTCTCAAATTTCTCCATCTGTTTAAAGAAGCATAGCATCGTAACAAAGATCAATATAATTCTCATTTGCTACCACTATCAATACAAGAACCGGAAATTCTGTTATGATTAATGTGACCAACTATTAGATAAAAAAAGGGAATAATGGTTATGCACTGACGGGTAAAATAGTTTTACACGGTCATCTAATAAAAGTTTATCACATTGCTATCTAAGCCTAGATTATAACCGCTTTTTAAAGCTAACTATCAGATACTCAATTCTTATTGGACGACAGTATAAAACTAGTTTAAACTAACAATTAATGTCCCATTTCTCATAAAAAAAATAATAAAAGATATGAGCATTCTACGTGGCATCAATACTCCAGAGACTGAACCATAAAGTAATGGTTATCTATCAGATATATTGATGATCTTAAACTTTCTAATATTCAAATTTCAGATTTCAGTGACAAAAAGTGCCTAAATGCGTGTTTTTATTTCAATCCATGTGTTAGATAACTTATAAGATTCGAAAACATCATTAGAATTCATTGCAGACGCCTTTCACGAATTAATACTAATTAATCAAGAAAAATATGATAACTAATGTTAACATTAAATGCAACTTACCATTCCCTTTAACATGAAAGCGAATGTTTTGGCATCATATTGATTGTTCTTCATATCAGAAACCATTTGATCAAATGAATCTGGTAGCTTTAAACTAGATGGAACTTCCCCGGTTTTCACTTCGTTGAGTATGTTGTAAAAATCTCTAACTAATCTCTGCAGCACCATTACCATCATCACAAGAAGCATTCAGATAAAGTTGGTTAATCAAAACATTGGCTGATATGATTATCTATTCTGAAATCTATTTTAACATAAAAAATAATTTACCGCTGAATCGTCAGCCCTTCCAAGAAACCTTGGTCCTAACCGTCTACCTAAACAATCTGAAGACAAAAAAAAAAAAAAAAAAACAAAAAAAAGGAAAAAAAAAAAAAAAAAACAAAACAAAAAATGAGAAAACAAGGAACCAATAAAGGGTTAGAAGTAGACAAAAGACGAAACACAAATTGTGCACAACAAACTTTTAGAACCAAATAGGAGTAACATAATGAAAGAAAGACACAACCACATGAGGCAACATTTCGAAATGCTAGAAATCGATAAACCAAAACTTATATTGATAATCGACAACAACAGAAACCGGCTTGTTTTCCAGTTCTAAATTGTAAAGCACACTCCAATTTTGATTCCTCAAACGAAAGAATCAACACAACACGATACAAAATTCAGCAACACATTGCAAGAAAACATAATCATCATCATTATTATCACCATGACTGATCTAGAGCATTCCAATCGTGAATTAGATATGACATTATATTCTGATTTCTGAATGGTAAGATACATTACCAATAAAGATACGACATTTTCAAGTCCAAACCAATGACATAGGAAAATTATTAGTTGGCATGCCATATATGAACCTCAAAATAATTCAAGATTCAAGTTATAAATCAAATCACAAACGAAAAGTAGCTAGCAATACAATGTTGAGAAAAAAAGTGTCTGACTACACTAAACCTAAGTAGTTATTCATTAGAATGAATCGGGATTCAACATAACGAATCATGATCCAAAATGAGATTCATATCCAAAATAGATACACAATAAAAATTCATATCGATTGAATTTAGTTTTATATCAAATCGAGATACAATTCGAATGCATCCTAACTTACAAATAGCATGGATTCAAAGTTCATATGAAGCCAAATCATTCAAATAAAACGCTCAAATCATCATATCACACTTGAGATCCTAAAATGAAGGAAATCTCCACCTAGAAAACTTCCATAATGGCATAATCACAAGGGAAACAAATTCATGTTTCACCTCAAACAATTCCATTAACATAACTTTTGATCCAATATTCAAAATTCAAATCAAGATCTATCTTAAACAAACAAACACATATCAATCCAAATACAAATGATATATATCAAAACAAAAACATGTCATAACAAAAACATATATCATAACAAAAAGAAAAAGAAAAACATAAGAGGATGAAAAGGAGTACCAAAAGAGGAACACTTGTTGACACCTTCAAGGGTAACAACAGCAGTGAGAATGAAGACAAAAGGCAACACAAAAGCAAGGATGAGGATAGTATGAAAAAGGGTTCTATAAGAAATGTGACAAGCTGCGACCTTGATCTTCATCAAGTCAATAAACCCATTGTTGCTTGATATCGTGATGCTTCTCATGCTAGGCGAGAACTGAAGCTGCATCGTCGTTTATGATGCCAAAAAGCACCACTATGTCATTGCCACCGACAACAACCTTAAACGACAATAACAACACTTTACTACTTTTTCTTACACATGAAACATCATCATCATCATCAACCTTAAAAACATTAACATTAACAAAATCAACAATAACAATAACAACAAATTTTCTTTCACAAGGTTTCACAAAATCCACCATCAGATCCAACATGACCCTTTGAATCTGAGTTATTGTTTGGTCTTTTGAAAGACCGCATTGAAGTTTTTAGCCAAAAGGGTTATCGAATCTAGCTGAAAGGAATCAAATTTCTTCTGGGTTTTGTTGGAGTTCTTCTTCCACCTCCATGGATCAAAGAAGAGAGAGAAAGTGTTTTATTTCTATTTAAGGAAAATTATGAAAGAAAAGTGAAAAAAAAAATTATGAAAAGCT
>Ga0228710_1000543_pt1 | contig 48805 bp, 20 predicted proteins | sample MedpolnodulmetaG_FD_177995 | JGI IMG/M metagenome (GOLD analysis project Ga0228710, IMG submission 177995) | Root nodule microbial communities from Medicago polymorpha collected in Santa Monica, California, United States - pink nodules | ecosystem: Host-associated > Plants > Roots > Nodule... | reverse complement strand
TCTTTATAATCAAATTCTCTTCTAATCATCTTTTAAAAGTCAATCAAATTAAACAACTCCCTGTTGGAACGATACTCTCTTTTTACTACTTCGGCAGAACCGTACACTTGCGGTTTTGCTCATCAACATCCAAATTGATGAAAGTAAGAGATATAGGGTCTCCTTCCCTTAAAGAGTTCATATGCTGTTTTCTCCAAGATAGGTCTGATATAGATTCTATTTTGGACATAACATGTTGTATTCACTGCTTCTGCCCAGAAATGTTTAACCAGATTATTTTCATAAATCATGGTTCTATCCATTTATTGTAAAGTTCTATTATTTCTCTCTACAACCCCATTTTGCTGTGGAGTTCTAGGAGAAGAGAATTCATGGATAATTTCAAGTTTTTCACAAAAAGTTTCAAATGGCTCATTTTCAAATTCTCCACCATGATCACTTCTGACTTTTAAAATATTCATTTCTTTTTTCAGACTGTATTTGAGTGCAGAAGTTACTGAATACATCATATGCATTATATTTACTTCTCAAGAATTTAACCCAAGTCCATCTGCTATAACCATCAACAATCATTAATCCATATTTACTTCAATATAAGGATGCAGTGTTAACTGGTCCAAACAAATCAATATGGAGTAACTCTAAGGGTCTGGAAGGTGAGACAATGTTGTTTGTTTTAAAAGATGATTTTACAATCTTCCCTTTCTGGCATGCACCACAAAGTGCATCAGAATGATAGTCAATGTTTGGTAAGCCTCTAACCAGTTGTAACTTACTAAGCTTAGAGATTAATCTCCAGTTAGCATGTCCCAACCTTCTATGTCATACCCATTTCTTATCATTCACTAATAGAAGGCAAACTACCTTCTGATCAAACAGTTCAGAGAAATTAATTTTATAGACATTATCCATCCTCTTTCCCTTAAATACTATGAAGTTGTCATTTCTGTTAACTACTGTGCAGTTGGTCTTATCAAACATCACATCATAACCATTATCACAAAACTGACTGATACTAAGTAGGTTATGTCTAAGGCTTTAAGATATCAGACTCTGAGTTCATCAAACTCTGAGGTACAGGTTCTGATCTCTTCAAAATCTTGATCTTTGGGGTCTTAGAATCAGAGTTGGTCATTGCCTTAGGGTTAGTGTTCTTTGACTTTGAAATATTCTTAGTCTTAAAACTAGAAGCTTCAAGTTCTGAGAGAGCGACAGTTTCAGACTTAGCACCTTCAGGTACAAAGGTTTTCAACCCTTCCTTAATGCATTCACAACATGCTTTAAGATTGATTCCATTAGGTTTCCCTTCTGAGAATCCAATCCCTTTACCATTGTTCTTGTAAATGCTATAAATCATATAAGCTACTTTCCTTCTGTCAATGTCAGGTATAATAAAATCTTCAAGAGCTATTTCATGTTTACTTAAAGGTTTTCCATCACACTTTTCTTGTAGCATCTGACAAAGAAACTTGAGTTTGTCTTGAGATGTTCTACAAATGAAGTTAAAACCTCTAAGTCCTTCCTCAGATGCCTTCAGATCCAATAGAGTTGATTCTTGTTGTTTCATCAAAACAACATATTTTTCTTTTAAATCATTCATCTCATTGGTTCTGTGTTTAAAATGTGTAAGAAGCTCTTTAAGAGACTCAATAAGTTCTTCTTTGGGAATTTTAGAATATACCTTATTTTCATCTATAGAGTCTGAGTCAGGTTCAACTTCTGAAGTCACTGTAGCCACTAACCCCATAGCTACATTTGCTTCATTTCCAGCTTCTTCCTTATCAGATCCAGATTCACTATCTAAATCTAAATCTAAATCAGCCTCTTCAGATTCAATGACTTTTAGAGCTTTTGAAGACTTTCCTTTAGATGGTAAAGCAATGGATTTAGCCTTCTTAGCAAACTCATGTTCATTGAGAGTAATCTCATGAACCTTGAGAGAGCTCAAAATATCTTCAACACTTAAAGTGTTTAAATCCTTAGCTTCCTCGATAGTAGTAACTTTAGGCCTCCATCTAGCAGGTAAGCTTCTCAAAATCTTGCTCACATGATTAGAAGCTACGTAACTTTTCTTTAGTATTTGAAGTCCAGAGACTAGGGTCTGAAATCTTGAGTACATTTCCTCAATACTTTCATCATCCTTCATTTTGAACAACTCATACTGACGAACAAGCATGATAGCCTTTGATTCCTTGACCTTCTTACTACCTTCAAAGTTTGCACAAAGAGAAGCAAACATTGCCTTTGCAGTAGATTTGTCACTCATTTTCATATACTTTGTACGAGGTATAGAAGCAACAATTATTCTTTTGATCTTGTGATGTTTCTTGTAAAGTTTCTTCTGAGCAGGAGTATGTTTCTTTCTATCAACGACAGCTTCTTCTTCATCAAGGACCAAGTCACCAACACCATCTTAAAGAATATCCCACAGTTCTTCATCTAATCCCATGATGTGACTGTACATGTTGGTTTTCCACCAAGAGAATTCTTCAGGATCTCCATTAAACCTTGGAGCTTTAATGGAGTCAGACTTCTTACCCTCAGAGGTACCATAGTCATATTGAATAGCATTGTTCCTTTCAGGAAATGGGAACTTCACCAGACATGTTTTTCTTAGATCTTTTTTTGTTACACTGTTAAATGTTAAGACAACAGACCAATGCTCTAGATACCAATTGAAGGTGAGAAAAACAAAAGAAGGAGGCTTGAATTGTGGTTTCTTTTTATTCTCCTAAAACTTAAATCACTGTTCAAAACCTGATAGAGTTCAGCTTCTGAAGAGATGTTCAGAGTCTAAATGCAGAGAATAAGTAGAGAGAGAGAGAGAGAGAGAGAGAGAGAGAGAGAGAGAGAAGAAAGACACAAAGCAACTTATAGTAATTCCTTCCACAACTCGGAAGTAGTTCACTCCTCCTTGAACTTCCAAGGAAAGTTCACTAAAATCAATATCTGATTACAACTGCTCACTGCTCAAAATAGCAAGAGACTTCAAACTACTCAAGCACAACTGCAAGAGACTTCCTATGCTCAAGCACAACTGCAAGAGACTTCCTTGTATAGAGAAATACCAGCGTAGTCACAGCTGTTGTTCTTGTACTATTGAAGATACAAAACAGAGTAGTGGAGATAGTGGTTGTACAATTGTACTATTGTCCTTTTTCCTGCGCTCTTCAGTGGATAAGCATCCAATGCCTTCAAATTCCTCTGAAATATCCATTGCTCCAGACTTCCATTCCTTCTGCATACATAGGCATGAGAATAACAATATTTAACAAACTCTGAAGCTTGCAGTCTTCCAGCTTCTGATGATCTTCAGAACCTCTGATGACGTCAGCTTCTGGTAGACAGCTTCTGATGAGAGTGCTTCTGATGACGTCAGCTTCTGGTAATCTTCAGAACTTCTTGTCTTCAGAACCTCTTTTCTTCGGATGCTTTCTTGCAACTCAAGCTTCCATTTTGTAGATTCACTTGCTCTCATTTGTTCTTCAGAACCTATGCTTTATTTAACGACACTTAAAATTTGTCTATGGTCCTGCACACTTGAACAAATATTAGCATATCCAATTGACATTTTTCAATACCTTGTTATCATCAAAACTCAAAGGGTAATGTTAAACACATTTTGTTCCAACATGCACAAACAAAACAAATCACATTTATGTGTTATTAAAAAGAAAAAAAAATTAAAAAAAGTGTTAAGGTTCAAAAGTGTTAGACAATTCATTACCATGATCAGTGTAGTGCTTCCCCCAAGAGCTTTACCATTAGGCAAAGAGAATTAGCATTAGGAATTCTCATTTAGGCATTTTAGGCAACAACATTCACATCACAATCTAAACAACATTTACAACATACTATAAACACCATTCAAAACCACATTGAACTTAAACATAATCTAGACATCATTCTCAACAAATACATTCATCTATAACATCATAAACTAACTAAATAATCAATGCAATTCTCATTTAGGCATTTTTTTCATACACTTTGAGTGCAATGTATGAAACATATTCTCATTGTGTTAATTGGACACCATTCACAACCATATTGAACTTAAACATAATCTAAACAACATTCAAAGTAATTATATTCATCTATAACATCATAAACTAAACATGCAATCTACCAAAATGTCAATTCATGCATAAAACCTAACCACGTGCAAACTACCAAAATTAACAACAACAAAAAACTTACGCACTAACATTATGATTACAAATGATTAATACTACTTACCTGTGATTTTATGGAGATGATTCACTTGATTTTCATCCAAATGGAATTGGAGAAGATTGGAGGAATTGGAGAGAATTTGAGAGGTTGTATAACTGATGTTGTTTTGTTATGTCGAGGAAAACTTTAGTAGTTAACTATCGATGGTATTAACCGGCGGCAGTTAACTACTTAACTACTGAGGGAGCATTTGTGTCTTTTTCAGGTGTGTTTTAGCCTTATATGAAGTGTGAACAATAATTTTCCACTTCTAATTTGTCATCTCTATTAATAAACTTCCAAAAAATGTTAGATTTGTCTATATAAAAAAGTCTGATCTAACTATTTTTAAATTAAGATACTTTCATGCTTAGTGTTTTTTTTGGTAGATTTTTTTTTTTAGGTATGATGGTTCGTGGAGCTCATTAGGATTAGGACATACATCAAAATTTACATAGCATTCACAAAAATACTTATAGATCACTCGTTAAAAAGAGATTCATACATTCATAATAGGAGTTGAATATATGACTACACGCGTGAATCTTTGTTAACAACCAAACCAATTTGTACTCGCTTATTTATATGCGTAGTTGTTCACAAAAATTTTGTCCTATTTTACTTCGTTTCTAATTCCCTCTCATAATATAGGAAGCCCCTAATATGGACCTCAATTTAAAGGGATCATGGGTGGACCTCAATGACTTACTTGTTATAGCAAGTCACCATTGTAAGGGTTATAACCAAGCTTATGTTCGTCTATATTTCGGTCATAGAAAATAGCTTAACATGTCATAAGTTGTTTCTCTAATCTCTTTCAAACAATCTCACAAGTATTTATAACAATAGATAATCTCAAATTAAACAATTTGGATTTGAATATAGGCTTGTTGATTACCTCGTTGGAATAGATGTTTAATAATGTAAGTATTGTACAATAACAATAATTTATTTCTATTTGATGACTTTCCTTCTCTTTTATTTGTGAGTAAATATGGACCTCTGGTTTTGCCTCATCCACTTTCAGTGAAACACTTATATATTACTATGTCATGTCCCTTATGGAGATTTTTTGAACTTGTTAATGCATTGCTGAATTCATTTTGCATACTATGCAATCTTACTTCAGGTTCATTGGAATGCTTGAGGTCAACCAGTTGGGGAAGAAATCCAAGGTTTTGTCAGTTACATTGGAGTCATCATTCGTCGGGACAATTAGTTTGGAAAATTGGAGAAAAAAGCCAAGGTTTTGTTAGTTACTTTAGGTTTGTCATCATTCATATATATGTACTGGGCATAAACTTTGAATTTTTATGCAAGTGTACATTAGATGTCATTTGTAATTAAGTTTCTGATCAACACATTATTGTTGTTTATTTCTATTAATGGATTGTCAGTGTTTCTGATCCGTATATATATTTTTTGTCCGATCAGTATCTTATTATGAAGCTTTTGGTTGTAGATTTAATAAAATTGGGACTTTTATTAGCGCTTTTGGGGGGTGGGGGTAGTTAAGATAGCACTTTCCAGAAAACGCTAAGAAACATCTGTTTAAAAATAGCACAAAAATAAGGCTATATTAGCGCTTTTCTGAAAGCGCTAATGAAACGCTGCTATTTAATAGCGTTTTAGAAGTGATATTATAGGGGTTTTGACCTATAATAGCGGGGGCTTTCTTAGCGTTTCACAAGCGCTATTCATCGCCCAAATGAACGCTATTAAAGGAGGTATTTTATAGTAGTGTTACCAAGCTTATGTTCGTCTATATTTCGGTCACAAAAATTAGGTAAAATTGGTCCTCAACATGTTAGTCACTAAATTCGTCTCTTATTTTGTCTTTAAATATGTCTCCATATATGTCTCTATTTTCTGTCTTTAAGATCTGCCTCTATAAGGGTTCACCAATTCTCTCACTATGGATTAGATTAGTAGTTGATTTTGATAATATAGTGACAAATTATTCGATTTCTGGACATTTCTGTTGTAGTGCTTGACACTTGTAGATTTTTTAAGTTCTTCTAAATCTCTATGAATATTTTATTTTTCTTGTGCGTTCCTTAAAATTATTTTCATGTGCTGCATTCTTCAAATTTCTCTGAGAATTTTGTATCCTATGCATGATTATATACTTAACCACAAGAGGTTAAGTATACTAAAATGATGGAGCTGCATTGTTTTATCTTTGACGACCTTACTATATGTTATATATTTAATTTCAAATTTATTTTTAATATACTAAAACAACTCCCAAATTTCTTGCTCTATAACATCTCTTTACGGGTGTTGTGTAATCTATCGAACTTAGATCATCTCCTTCTTCTATTCTCTCCTTCTCCCTCCTTCTCCGTATATGTGCAACAACCACAAAATGTTATGTTCAAGAACTACAATACCTTCTTGTGACAATGCACACATCGTACCTGAAAGGAGTTCGAAGAGGCTAGGATTTGTGTATCTCCAAATACACTCTTATGCTTATGTTAGTTTTGGTATATGGTTATGGCCAAGGTTGTCAAAATCAGGATTTTGCTTCAGGTCGAAAGTGAAGAGCAAAATCGACAATCGTAAAATCGCAACCAAAATCGAAGGATTTTTACTTAACTACTTTTGTAGAATTGATATAAGAAATTATAAAATCGCAATCAAAATCGATGGATTTTACAAAAAAAATAAATACTAAATATCTTAATCTTAATATATATAAATGTTAAACAGTTCTGACCTAACCTTAATCCCGCCCTTTTTGGCGGGTCTAAATAATTTTTATGAAAAAAAAAGTTTTGCAAGGAATCAAATCGGGTACTGTTTAACTATACTTTACAACTTTCACCACTAAACCACTTTCATTTTGATTGAAAAATTGTTGTTTCCAAAATTGATATACCGTACTAAAGCCTTTTTTTTTAAGCCACAAATGCTCTAGCAATTTCTTTTCATTATTAACGGTTCCTTTCTTGGTGGTCATTCTTTTTTGTCGTCGTCATCATCATCATCATCATCATCATCATCATCATCATCATCATCATCATCATCATCATTATGTTCTGTCGTTTACCACATAAAAGTTGCGTTTCATATTTCTTAGTAGTTCCTTTTCCTTTTCATTTTTATAGATTTAACAGCCCTTGCGGTTAGGATCAGTTTCTTGGTGTTACAATATTAAAGTTGTATTTTTAAAATTGTTGATAATTTGAATGATTCAGATGATAATTTTATCATTAGAAACTTGACTTTTTAGCGTAATTTTGTCAGTCTCTTTGTTTCTCATATATTATATTACTTGAAGTTATTTATTTTGACTTTTTATTTGCAAAAATCGTTAACTTGCTTATTTTAAACATGTTTACCATTTTCAATTTGCTTATTTTAGTTGTTCTTTTAACATGAATGTAATCAAATATGAAGATTGAAAAAGAAGAAATTCAGTAACACAACCTGATAATATTATTTGGTAAAAAATAAAGTTAATAGTTTAAATTGGTGTAATTTTTGCAATTTTTTGTTGTTTTTTGCAATCGTTTATAGCATAGTATTGAATGTATAATCAATATGATATTTATATACGAAATTATACAAAACTCGTGCATCGCACGGGTTAGAGTCTAGTATATAAATGGTTTATAGTCATAAATGACTTAGTTTATAAGAAATAGTAAAATCGCAATCAAAATCGATGAATTTTGCCTATTTTGTGATTCTATTATGGATTTGAGTCGTTGAAGGTAAAGAAAGTCGCAAAATCCTGAATTTTAGAATTTAAGTCGGGATTTTGACAACAATGGTTATGGCTATGGAATAGTATGCACAAGAGGGAATGACCCCCTCAAGGTTTGATTTGCTTGAATATCGTACGAGTAAGTAATTTATGTATCTCCAAATACACTCTTATTAGAATCATGAAGATGGTTTGGTGGTAAAGACACTCATGTGCATTGTAGATGTTATGGTTTCAACTCCCACCAAAACCATATTTAGGTTTTTTTTACTATAATAAATTTTTCAACTCCCAATACCATATTTAGATTTTTTTTACTATAATAATTTTTTTTTAGTTTGATTGGGCGTAATTTAACATGAATTTAAGTTCTAGCTATTCTCAATACTTTTTTTTTGTCAAGTAGCCTAGTAACTATAGCTCACACAATTAAATTGTGGAAAAGTAGAGAGTTCGGGGTTCGAACCCCGTCCCTGCTTATAAAATGTAATATCCTCAATACTCTATTTTCCATTAAAAACACAATATTTTTTTTTCTTTTTTTTTTAAAAGACTTGTATCATTTTTTCTCTTAAAATAAAGTAATGTTTTTTTTACTAGGGGCCTATCTTTACAGTTTGAGCCGAGCCTCTAATTTTGTAGGAACGTCCCAAGGTGTCATTTTCATAAATATTGTAATTTTCTTACATTAGTTGAATGGTTAACCGATAAAATAGATGCATTCAATTTAATATCTTACCTTTTTATATCGGTAATTGAGAAGGTTAACTAATGTAAAAATATACATTTTTATTGATTTTATTTAGAAATTTAAGAATAATACCAATTTAAAATACTTTCTTTAAAAAGTTAACATAGTTATGATTTATGAATCATAGTTGGATGAATGCTAATTATTTAAGTGATTAGTATGAGAATGGAGAGGCATGTTTTCTATAATTTTCTAAAGGAAATTGATGGAAAGTAAAGGAGAAAAATCTCTTTAAATTATAGCCTCTCTTTACTATTTTTCATTGGCTATATAAACCATGCCCTGAATCAATTTTAATAACACTGTGAGAAAACTTTTTAAGAGGAAAAAATTTGATAGAGAATTTCAAAAATGATTGTTCAAATATCATTTCTTCAACTAAAATTTCCGTAACGAACAGGTGTCGTTGACGAGGATAGGACCTTTAGATGTTTGGCATTTTTAACCTTTGGGAGGACACATTTGGACAAAAAAGCTAACCTTTCTTGAAATACTACGCGTTCTCATGTTTGATGAAACATGTTGCATGTGCTTGGCATTGAACACCACAAGTCTTTCTCGGGGATCACTTCGTGTTGGGCACTTAATAGAATCTTGAAGTTGACAAGGAAGCAAGACGTGCTAAGATTATAAACAATGTACTATTTGTATATTCCAATTTGCTGTTTCCATTACCTTTAATACCATGAACCCTCTTGTATATTTTCTTGGCTGCATGAATGTCGGTCCTCTTGAAAGTTTCAAGGGCTTTGACTTGCGGGACAAGTGTACAACAATATAATTAATCCGTACAACTTGCATATTCTCTCATATGGAATGTAACAATCAAAAGTTACTAGCCTACCCTGCTAGCTAGAAAGTTCCATTCCCACATTCACAAGAAGGAATGGGTCAAAAGTTAGAGGAATCTTGATACAGATTAATAGTAATAATTTTATTTTTGTGTATCACATGTTAATTATGTTTTGTTTTTCCTTCCATTGGATGTGTCTTATCTTAAGATGGAGTCTAATATAAATCCGGTATAAGTGTGAACTTACTATGTTAGTAAACTTTACTAACGCCGGCTAAAACAATTCCTCTTACATTTGAACAAGTTATTACAATTTTTGAAGAATTTACACAAATCCTCGAAAACTAAAAAATCTTCTTGCAATACATTTTTCGAGTTCTCTATTTAAATTAGAGAGATATTGTATTCCTTAAAGTCCTCCCCTCCAAAGTCTCAAATCCCTTCCACTTACTCCTTTATTTTTTTTCTAAAGTCTTCCCCTCTCTTTCTCCTTAAACTTCGAAAGAAACCTTTAAAATGATATACTTCATCCGTCTCAAATTGTACGACGTTTTGTACATTTCACGTGTATTGAGAAATATAATTAATTTTGTGTGGTAAAGACATATTATGAGTTGTTTTACAAAACTCTCCTTAATAAAATGTATGAGAAAGATAAATTAAAGAATTAAAAGAAGAGAAAGTAATAAATAGTTAACGATATAATAAGAAAAGTAGTATTAATGTTTCATTAGTATTCTAAAGCCATATAATTTGAGACAATTTATTTTTATCAAAATCGACATACAATTTAGGATGAAGGGACGACAACAACCAAGCCTTATCCCACTAAATGGGGTCGGCTACATGGACCAAATGACGTCATAGTGTTCTATCAAAAACCATATTTGGATCCAACTTATTGACCTCTAAATCTTTTCAAATGGTTTCTCGAATAGTTTTCTTAGGTCTTCTTATACCTCTTTTAACCTGACTCTCCTCCATTTGATCTACTCTTCTTACAACGGCATCTACAGGTCTTCTCTCTATATGTCCAAACCATCTAAGCCTATTTTCTACCAACTTTTCTATTATAGGTGCTACCCCCACTCTCTCTCTAATGGTGACATTCCTAATCCTATCATGTCTAGTCTTACCAGTCATCCAGCGCAACATCCTCATCTCCGCTACACTTACTTTACTCTCGTGTTGGCTCTTAACCGCCCAACACTCTGTACCATACAACATTGACGGTCTGACTGCAGTCCAATATAACGTTCCTTTCAGCTTAAGTGGTACTTTCTTATCGCACAAAACACCTGAGACTCTTCTCCATTTCAACCATCCAGCTTGAATATGATAATTTACATCTGCTTCTATTTCTCCGTCATTTTGTACTATGGACCCAAGATATTTAAATCGTGTAACTTGGTGTATGATATGATCTCCAACTTTCACCTCCAAGGTAAACCCACTTCTCCTTTTGCTGAAGTTACATTCCATATACTTCGTCTTGCTTCTACTCAAGCGGAAACCATACGCTTCTACGGCTTGCCTTCAGGTCTCTAGCCTCCCATTTAACTCCTCCCTCGACTCACCAAGCAATACTACATCATCTGCAAAAAGCATACATCTCGGTGCTAACTCTTGGATGTGTTCCGTCAGTACATCCAAAACTAAAGTAAAAAGATAGGGACTCAGGGTTGACCCTTGGTGCAGTCCTATTGTTATGGGAAAATCTACGGTATCCCCATCCTGCGTCCTCACACTAGTCGAAGCTCCCTCATACATATCCTGGATTGCTCAAATATAGGCAATCCTCACCCCTTTCTTCTTCAGGGCTTTCCACAAAATCTCTATCATACGCCTTCTCGAAATCAATGAAAACTAAGTGTGAGTCATTTTTATCCGTCCGATATCTCTCCATCACGCGTCGAAATAAGTAGATCGCTTCCATAGTCGACCTCCCTGGCATAAAACCAAATTGGTTATCCGTAACGTGAGTCTCTTTTCTTAGTCTTCGCTCAATTACCCTTTCCCATAACTTCATGGTATGACTCATTAGTTTAATTCCCCTATAATTCGCACAATGTTGTATATCCCCCTTGTTCTTATAGATTGGAATTAAGGTGCTTCTTCTCCACTGATTTGGCATTTTCTTCGTCCTCATAATCTCATTGAAAAGTTTTGTGAGCCACACAATTCCTCTATCGCCAAGACTTTTCCACACTTCGATAGGTATGTTGTCCGGCCCAACTGTCTTGCCATTACTCATCATTTTCAACGCTTCTTTCACCTCGTGCTCTTGAATCCGACGATAATAGTTATAGTTCTGATCCCCCTCTCTGATGTATAACATGTTAGAGTCTGGTAAGATCTCATATCCTTCATTAAATAAGTTATGGAAATACTTCTTCCATCTATCCTTAACATCTCTTTCTTGAACCAAAACTCTACCCTCTTCATCCTTAATACACTTCACTTGGTCTAGGTCTCTTGTCTTTCGCTCTCGTCCCTTCGCAAGCTTGTATATAGATTTATCCCCCTCCTTGGTACCTAAAGATTGGTATAATCCTTCAAATGCTTAAGTTATCGCTTCGATCATCGCCTTCTTAGCCTCTTTCCTAGCTATCATATATTTATCCCAAGTTTCGGCATTTTTACACTTAGACCAATCTTTAAATCAATCTCTTTTGATCCGAACTTTACTCTGAACATTGTCATTCCACCACCAAGATTCTTTACCCCTACGTCCAAAACCTCTAGATTCTCCCAACGTCTCTTTTGTCACCTTCTTAATCTCATGAGCCATCCTCTCCCATATATCATTAGCGCTTCCACGTGGTTGCCTGAAACCTCCCTCTCATATCTTGTGTTGGAATATCCTTTGTTTGTCACCCTTTAAATGCCACCACTTGATTCGCAGAGCCCCGTTACGGCCTCCTCTCTTTGCCATCCTCTTAACCCTTACATCCATCACCATTACTCTATGTTGGGTAATTATTTATTAAGCCCTCTCCAGGTATGACTTTACAGTCTAAACATATCTTCCTGTCTGTTTTCCTAACAAGAAAGAAATCGATCTGAGAACATGAGGCCCCACTCTTGTAAGTGAGGAGATGCTCCTCTCTTTTCCTAAAACACGTATTAGCTATAGTAAGATCAAAAGCCGATGAAAAATCTAAGATGGAATTACCCTCCGCATTTAACTCCCCGAGACCATACCCCCCATGCACACCCTCGAAACCTCTCAAAACACTCTCTACATGCCCATTTAAATCCCCTCCTAGAAAAAAAAATTCCTAATGGGATATCATGTATTAAGCCTTCTAGCTCCTCCCAAAACTTTACTTTAAGGTGTTCTTCTAACCCTACCTGAGGTGCATAAGCGCTAGTTACGTTAAAGATGTCTTGTTCCACTACAAACTTTAGGGCTATAATACGATCTCCAATCCTTTTAACATCCACAATATCTTTCTTCCACTCCTTATCCACAATGATGCCTACCCCATTTCTCGATCTAACTTCGCCCGTGTACCAAAGCTTAAATCCTGAACTATCAAATTCTTTCGCCTTTTTCCCCACCCACTTAGTTTCTTGTAGGCACATAAAATTAATCCTCCTCCTAGTCATAGTGTATACTTCTTCCATAGATTTACCCGTAAGAGTACCTACATTCCATGTTCCAAAATGAATCCTACTCTCATGAACTAGCTTCTTTACCCGCACCCGTTCACGAAGATTTGGGAACCCTTGCTTATTTTTCACTACACCCAGGCGGCGATGCAGCGGCCCTTGCTCGTTTGACACTATACTCGAGCTATACAGCGCGTTGCTTCCGGGCAACGACCTAGCATTCACACTATTTCGTATTTGGTCCATGTCATAGAGATTCGACAAAGTTTTACGTTGGCTGTCGAGGCCTAACACAACCCTCTCCTTTTACCAGGGCTTGGGACCGGCCTTGGCAAGATTAATTTAGGACGATGGGAGTATGTTTTAATTATATGTGCATTGAATTTCTTAAAAAAGGATTTATTGTAATTAATTAATGTATAATTGTTTTGCAAAAAAATTAATTAAGATATATATGGGTTTATATCTCATAGTTTGGATATGGGTTTGGATCGTTGTTGCTCATTTACAGTGGTTTATTCAAGATCTCGTCGTCATTGGAACTCAATATGGCCTGTCAAATAGTTGTTGCCATGTGTGGTGAAACTATGAGATATGGCCTATCTCAAAATTAATTATGCATACAACTTATTATTTCGATGCTTGTTAATACTCTTAATTTACCAAAAAAAGAAAAATAATTGTAGCAAAATAGGCGATCCCTCAAAGAGGAGTTTATTTGGAGCAAGGAGTTAAATATATATATTAAACAAACTAGATTTAATGACAAATTTTGAGAAGGATTTCATATTTTCCATATACTAGAAAAATATTAAATTTATGAAAGAAATTCAGTGAAAAAAATTGACATCTTTATTAAATTCTATGGTCAATAAATTAATGACGATTTAGACAAGAAAGTTCATGTTTTTCCTATCTAGATTTTTATTTATTTATTTTTTTATAGAAACATTGTGGTATATATATACCCAACAATAGCCTTTCATGCAATTTACATGTGAAAATTGCCATATATATGATTGAGAAATGTAATTGATTGATAAAGGGAGCATACAACTGCCTATCTCATTAATGGTTAAAAATATCTCTTTAGTACTACTAGAAATAAGCTAAATTAAAACTAACACGAGGATGAAAGCTTAAAACAATTATGTAATAATAGAGCTACTGGTGTAAATTTGAATGCATGAGGGTTTTACCAAAAAGGAAAATGTTGGGTATGTATATATACACCATGATAGAGAAAGAGATATGCTGAAATGATGTTATGGACATGATAAATCGATAAAAACATCTTCAATGGAAGGTCTTTAAGGATTCCTTACTTAGTAAAGAATCCCTCCGTGTTAATGACCCCATTGATAAAAAGAGAGATATATAAAAAATAAAAAAATAAAAAGGTGTTGAGATTTGAGAATGGATGTAGAAAATTAATGAACATCCACATATCAAGGTTGTACCAAAAATGAATGCATGGTTAAGGGAGTGATGGATGGGATAAACATCATTCAAACAGAAAGTCACAAAGGGGCCTACAAGATTAGGTGAAAAACCAACCCGAATTGTGTGAAGCCTCCTAAAAAGTGAATGAATATTAATTTAAGATTTTTTTTGTACTTGTTTTGGAACTCTGCATTTTGTGTTTTGTGTATACTCTCTCTCTCATGCGTGTGTCAGTCCAAAATTTCCTTCCTAGGTTTAGTATATAAGTTAAACTCACCTGCTTAAGAAAGTATCTCATGCATCCTTTCAACAAAAGAAAATGGAGCTTATAAAAATCATCACTTTTCTATGTCTTTTCTTCTCTTCTTTACTAGTTGAATCACATCCTTCATTTCAGCACCAAGGTATACACAGAATCTATCTATCTACCGTTCATGCTTATTATAAGTTAAATTATATTAACTTGTAATTAATTTTGTTCTTGTAATTAAATGATTGTAAATACAGACCAGCAGCTTTCTCTACCAATACTTCATAGAAAGCTAATGTTCACTAAAAAGGTAATATATAAATCTGAAGAAGCTTCTTTAGTCATCATTATTTGTTTCACTATATTTATGTTATTTATTTCTGACTATATGTTCCTATATATAACTAGGTTAAAGAATCTGATGAAGCTAGACATCTTGTATCACATAAGGAGAAAGATTCCCTTCCTGCAGGTAATGATCAAACTATGTATTAATTAGTTACTAGAAACAGTGATCACTGCATGCATATTGAATGCAAAATATTATATTTTTTATGCTAGCTTTCGTTCGTGTCATTTTTCATATCATAAAAGTTTATCAAGTATTAGGTATTCTTTAACCTAAGCCGCATGCTCTATTTACCTTTCCTTGTTGGTGCATGAAGCTAGGTTTTATCATGCAAGGGGGTAGACAAAAGTTCTTTTCATTTTTTTCAAACAAAGGAAAATTTTCTCAACAAAAGTAGAAAGCCACGCTCAAAGTTTTCAAAAGAAGGTCCACAACTTTGACATTAGACGCGGTTTAGATCTTATCAAACCGTAGTAGACATTTTAATCTTAGTAATGATATTTGTATAACTATTTGGTAACAATTTTTTTAACAACCTTATTTTCTCATTTTTCTTATCGGTCAAAACCGATAGAAAGAGGAAAAGAAAGAGAGAAAATAACAACATAATATAAGTATGAGATAGAAAATTGTCTAAAATTATCACAAAATTGTTGTACAAATACCATTCTTTTTTAATCCACTACTATAAAACTTATAATTAGTCAAACTTTTGAAAAGAAGGTCAACAACTTTGATATGTATCTTGGCATTAAGTGTTTTTATGTAACTATACTAAACAAATTTTGAATGTGTTTAGTTATACGATGGCAAATTGAATAAATGAATTCATATTGAGATTGATCCTACCTAATAGTGAAAGTAAAATTATTGATTTTATTTTAAATGGATATACATTTATAATATTTTTGTTCATGTGTTACTAAAAAAAAAAAATTGTTCATGTGTTAGAAAATTAGTACTCCTAATACTTTTTGGGAAATGCTAACATGTACCACCATAAGGGCACATGTTAATGTGCTAAACATAGAAATTTTGTATTGGAAATCGTGTTAATTTATTTCTCAACAAGTTAAATAATTCATGTGAATTAATTCTTCTCAATAAATACTTGCTTCTTTTAGAATTCTTAACATGTGCCCTAACACACAAGTTACGAAGACCCATACTTTTTAAACTAATTTATTTTTATTTAAAAGAACAAGATTAATGATCATTAAATAAAGTTCAAAAGGTATGGTATGTCCGTATGTACATACATATATATATATGTTATCTTAATCATATTACTATAATTCAAAATACAATATCAATTTACTCAACATGTTTACGAAATTGTGCAACATTACAGGGAAACAAAACATGAAAAAGCAAAACATGGAGGTTGGAACCAAAGGAACAAGACAAGAGTGGATGGAGTCAGATGATCCTTCACAATACTTTACTATGGATTATAATCGTGTCAAAAGACGGCGTCCTATACACAACAAGCAATTGCCGGTTGGTCCATAAACATATAGGAGAAGATATATAGACCACTTTGATCATATCTCTCCAATAAATAACACTACCTAGGAAGTCTTTAAGGCTAAAGTTTTGCTAAATGTGTGTAACATTAGGATATAGGAAATGGGTTTTTAGTATGATAGTCTTTCTTTTATTTAAAAAATGTATGAAATGACTTAGAGCACTTGTATCAACAACTTAATTAAACCGTTTATTTGAAATCACTTCATATTGTGTGTATATATTTTGCTTATAAAAAACATCTAATATGGGCATGGTTTAAATTTTGCTTACTTAAAGCATCTAATATTGATTTGGTTTTTTTAGAGGTAATATGGATCTGGTTGAAATGTGAATCCAACATTTTCTAATAAATTTTAATAAAATATTATATTTGTTTCCTATTTTTTAATATTATAGATTTTTTATTTTACGAAAAATAGTAATAACCCACCTTTGAATCATTTTTGAGAAGTTCACGTTACACGCATCCTTCAAAAAAATATAACCATTTGTATTTATAAAATATATTTCTATAACTTACAAAAAGTATCCTTAAAAAAAGTTACAAAAAGTGGTTAAACTGTTGCATATACAAAGGTGTTTTCATATTTTTTAAAAGAAAGGAAAGGTGTTTTCATATTTGGTGACAAAGAGTTCTTTGGAGGGAGTTGACGTTGCCTTAATTGGTGGGTCTTGTCGTAAGAACAATTTTGATGAAAATGCAGAAAGAGAATTAATGATTTGATTGTTGTAGTACTAGTGTTACGCATCAGGGCAGTAAGTACAAATATAAATTCTAAGTAAAACATGGGTGTGAATAGAAGGTCTGTGAAATAAGGCTAATAGATATTCAGATGTTGGACTGCAAATAGCCCAAAGAGGAAAGACTGAGTTTGGTCCAATTCAAGCAATAAAATGCAGTATAAAAAAGGGTGTGTAAGAAGTAGTATGGTTCATAAATATTTTTCTATTAATTCATGTTCAAAAAAGAATACTAGACACTCATTCCTTTGTCCATCACTAAAAATTAAAATCTTAGTCTCTAAAACACTGGACTAAATTATTATCATCTTTCCAAAATGATTAGAATAATTAAATATACACAATATTAACAATTTATATTACTTTCTAAATCAAATAAATATGTATAAAATTATCACACCATAACAATTACACATATAAGAAAAATGATCACATTATTTCTAAGGCACTAAGATAAGTATTTATAAAATAAATAATTAGAATAAGATTATCATTAACAAACATAAAACTATCTAAAATAATAGCTAATAATAATAATAATAATAATAATAATAATAATAATAATAATAATAATAATAAATAGGTTGAAATATAGTACATAGAAAAATTGGGTTGTTACGATCTTCATATGAAATGTGTTCTTTGTATGAACTTTAGAATGTTTTTTAGGTTCAAGCATTGTTGAATGTCTTGGAACTTGTGTAAGAGATAAGGGAGTTGAGTTTTCACTTCATGTCCATTAAGGGATTTCGTTGACAATGAGCAATTTCTTATCACTTATGTGTTGAGTGTTCATTGGATCTGATTGCTTTTGTATATTTGCTTTTGCTTTTTGTACCTTTTTGTACTTTGTATTTTGTCATTGAAAGCATGTGGTTGCACGAACCTTATGATGTTCATCATAATGCTTCATTGTTCCCATTAAGGATGATTTGTAAGACTTTGATGTAATCAAATCATAATAGTTAAACTTAATGAAGTCCATCATGTATAACAACAAGGATGAGCTTCTTTATGACTTAGAAGAATATTCTTATTGTGTTCGCACTTCATTTGTTCTTAAAGTCTTAATGAACAATGTATGTATTTCACATATATGTCTTTAATGCTTGTTTGATCTAAAGTTATAGTCCTATTTTGTATAAATCCTTGTTTATGTCACGTGCTTTTTAAATGTTCTTAGTATGAGCATTAATTTCTGGGTTTGCTCATGATGAACCTTATGAGCAACCTTCTGAATTCTGACTGGGTTCATAGCTTTTTTTAATGTTCTTTCATCACTTGATTCTTGGTTTGATTTATATTTTGTTCATGTCTTAGTTAATCCCTCAAGAACGGATATTAAATACCAAGAAACTATCAAAGTCAATTAATCCTTTAATCATCAAGGTTTATTTATCTTTAAACATTCGACTGATTTTGCCTAAACATTTGTAACATAGCAGTGTCAAAGCAAACTTATTTATAACATAACATAGCTTAGTAAAATTGTTAAAAATAAAATAAAGGCTTAAATGTTCTTTTGGTCCTTTGAGTATTTAGTTGGTATCGTTTTGGTCCCTTAACTAAAAAAAAGATTGTTTGAGTACTTTAAGTTTTTTTTTAGTCTCGTTTTAGTCCCTTATGTTAGGTTTCCGTTAGGGTTTAAAAAAAAAAAGTTAACTCATGGACACGTGTCACGTGTCACCTTGTCATTGGCTCTGAGATTTGTTTTTTTACAAAAAAAATAATTTTTTTAAAAAAATCCCAAAGCCAATGACAAAGTGACACATGTCACCTTGTCATTGGTTCTGGAATTTTTTTACAAAAAAATAAAATATATATATATATTAAAAAATATATATTTTTTTAAAAAATATTTTTTTTATAAAAAAAAATTCTTAGAGCAAATGACATGGTGGCACGTGTCCACACTTAACGTTTTTTATTAAACCTAACAAAAGGGACCAAAATGAGACTAAAAAAAAACTTAAAGTACTCAAACAATCTTTTTTTTAGTTAAGGGATCAAAGCGATACCAATTAAATACTTAAGGGACCAAAAGAGCATTTAAGCCTAAAATAAAATAATGATGAACGAGTTGGCAAGTGCACCAAATCATAATAAGTAATAAAATAGTAAGTTATCGTCACCATAGGAATTTTCGTTCAATTTAGTAATCAACGGAATTTATTAATTTATAAAAGTAGCAAAGAGATTTTATGATTTTGCGAATTTTGAATTGTCTTGCACAATACGAGATTAAGTTTTTTGATTTAGATGTTTAATGAAGATTAGGGTATCCTTGAATCCCCACTACATTCTTTCTTAGAATTAACTCATTTTAATATTAGTTATGACCTTGTCTTGATAAACGAGAGTTACAATATGACCCTGTGATGTAACACTGGGAAGTTTGAGTCTTTGTGCCTCGACAAGGGCTATACTTGCGACGTTCCCCTAAAGATGAATCACAATCTTAACAATCATACTTATATTCGATTAAAAAAATTAATTAAGGAAATAAACAATTTACTACTATTTTTGATCGGGCACATGGAGGATATCCAGTCTTATACCTTACCCTATATATCAAGTCAACTGCTAGCTGAAAAAGCATTGAGAATGAAACATATACAAAATTAAACCAAGCAACTAAATCATAAATTGAATATAAAACTTTATTAATTGAATCCAACAAATAAATAGAGGTTGATCGTGGAACCCTAATCAATAGAGGTTTAGTTACTCATGATTACCGTCATCATTACAAAACAATTGAAAAACATACCATAGTGAGAACAAGAAGAGGAGAAAACCCTTTGGCTTGGCTCTGATGTTTGACCCTTGCATTGTACTGTTTGATTTCTCAATGAATAAAAGTGTGTGAAAGAGTCTCTATTTATATTGCATCATTATTTAGAAGTTAAGAGATGAACACCGAGCATTTTCCAATGATCCAACTTGGAAAACAAGCAGAATGTGCAATTTACCGCATAAAAGCACATGGGCGCATAGACTAAGGCACATGAGCGCATAAGGCAGCTCCCAGGTTTGTCCCATGCGCAAAGGCACATGAGGCAATAGCCAAAGTGCAAATTTGACATTTTTTTCGACTTTTTTCGTGCGTTCTTCCGTCTTGAAAAGTCTTGGGACTTGAAATAAATTGTCCCCAACTTATATTGTCTTCAAAAACCTTATAAGAACCAATGATCTTCATTATTCATATCCCTAGATCCTTCGTGCGGTGTCTTGTTTTGCTGAATTACATGATTTAACAACAAAACGACTCAAAACAACTATGGAGTTTCATGATTTGGGATAAAAGTGAATTACAATGACTCAAATGAAAACAATACAAAATGATTTCAAACCATTGACAACTCCTCTAAATGACCTCTTATTTATCTTCAAATACAAAGAAAATAACTAAAAACATAACCTAAAATATCATATGATATTTCATTATCACATAAGAAAGCACATAAACTAGGTTTCTCCTCATCAAACTTCTTCCCTAAGTTGTCCAATTATACCACTATAATTCCTATGATTCCTAGTAATAATCAAATGATTAAACCTATACTTCACCTATATTTATAATTATCATAATATAAATAAAGATTAATAAGAATGAGTGTTTTTCATAACAAGATTATGAGGTAAATGATTCAAATTATACCCAATTATATAGCTCGAGGAAAAAGATGATTGAACTCTTGATCAAAGATGATAGATTTTGGACACAATGTGCAAAATTTTGTGACTTCTGCTCGGCTTAAGGTAAGCCACAATTAATTTTTAGAAGATATGGATGGTAAATCATTTATAGACTCATAAAATTTATGTCAGAGATTATTTTCATGACCTATATGAGAACCAAAGTAATGTATGAGCTCCTGGTTTGAGCAATTTATCCCAAGCTATTGAAGACGAGGATAAAAATATGTTGCTAGCAACTTTTTCTAAGGAGGAATTTAAAGAGGCTATTATTTCCATAAAGGCAGCAACTGTAACAGTCTGATTTTCGCTAAATTTATTTTATTATTTATTTATGTGTGTTTATATGTGCTTGTATGTGATTAATTGCCTCTGTGTGTATTTTGGTTGGGATAATTAGAATTATGTGTCAGAAGGGTATTTTAGTCATTTTGGACTTATGGGTATTTTGGTCATTTTGCGAGCAAGGGTAAATTAGTAATTTCATGGTGAGAATTATTTTTAGTATTTCAAGTGAGAACCATTATTTTACTAAGTTACTAGTGTAGTTGTGGTAATTAGTTGTGAGCTGGTAATTATTTCAATAACTTTTAACCGTAAGTGAGTAAAGACTTTGTGGATTAGTTATTGAGGGTCTTATATGCCCATTAAGACTTTTTAAGGGTTAAACCCATTATTGTGGATACTATTTAAGCTCTAGTCTTTGTAGAAAAATAGGGTTCACATTGATTTCATAAGAATTTGAGAGAGGTAGAGAGAGAAAGAGCAAGAGGAAGAGAAAAAGGGTTAGAAGAGAGAAGCTTGAAGATCAAGGAGGTGATAGAGATTCTATGAGCTAAATTGAAGCTTTTGCTAGGTTTGTTACCAATTGAGGTAAGGAGGCTAGTTTTCATTCATAATCTTTTGTATAATCTCTTTTTCTTCTTAAACTCATAAGTGCTTATTTGTGAAAAGTGATTAATTGTGAATTTAATTGGTGAAATTTGTGCTTGTATATTGATGTAATGTTTGGGTATGTTAATTTGTTGATAATCAAGTTGTTGATGATGAAACTACATGCTCAATATATATTTATATGTATACTTTGTTGATTTTGCTCAAATTGGTATAAATTAGTGTTGTTGTTGTTGATTTGTGATGACTTCATGTTTAAACGAAGTTATTGTTGAATTAGATATGCTGTTGTTGTTGTTGTTGATTTGTACCATGGGTATTCCATTTTTTGAAGTTGTTGTTTGAATTGGTGAAGTTTGTGCTAAGTTGTTCATGTGAAGGACCAAATTGAACTTTTGTTATGAGGTTGTTGTTTGGGAGAAAACGGGTTTTTCGTATGAAATGTCGGCGTTTAAGCGTTTTTGCAAATAAGTGATTATGTGAGGTTTTTGAAAAGGATTTTTGGAATAGTTGAAACTTGAATTTTTCTGTAGATTATGATAGAGCTAAGTGCCAGGAGCGTGTAGGCAAAAATGGCACAAAAATCCGATTAACGGTTTGAATTTTACGTGCAAAATGGTGGAAGCGAAAAAAAACGGAAAATCTGTGCTGTCAGATGAGCACGGCCGTTCCTGTGCACAGCACGGGTTGTGCGTGAACTTCTGCCTAATTTGGTATGGCCGTGGGTGTGCACGGCACGCCCGTGCGTTCTGTCAGGACTTCGGTTTTTGTGTTTTTTATGCTTTTTCATCCATTTCTGTTTTGAATTGGCCTTTGGTGTGCATGAAAGTTTTAGGTAATTTTGTTAGCTTTCCAATGGCTTTGGTTTGGCTTGAAAATGTTTTGTGGATTTTTAGTTATGATGGAAACACTCCAAGTGGATCTTGGAGAAATTTTAAGGAAACTTAGCATAACTATTTCCAAGTCAACCCAAAACTTAAGGTTTGTTTCCAAGCTTCAAAATTTAAGTATTAAGAGTCCTATTAGGATGTTTAAGAGTAATTAACCTATGTCTTGTTGAATCAAACTTAGTTTTCTTTTGATAATGAATTGGTTTTGCAAAATGATAAAGTGAGAGACGAACTTTGTCGAAAATAATCTTTAAGACCAAATATTTGGCAAATATTTTGTGGATAGTTTGATATGATTATGTGAAGATATGTGAATGATTGCTAGGTGTTGAATATGATGTTTATGATAATACGTTGTATTTCTCCTTTACTTGAATTGTGAGAAATTGTATGAAGTTGTTATGATGTTGGTTGATAGTTGTGATAATGATCATGTTAATAATGATAATGTGGTGATGAATCTTATTTGAATTGTGACTTGTTGATTGTGTGGACGTAAATACTTGATAATGCAATTGTTGTTGAAGTTGATCAATGTAAATGGAGGTGATCACTTACATTGTTGTTGTTGAATATATATGGGGTGATCTTGCATTGTCGAGTCTTTGCTTGTATGTCCATGCATCATAGTCATATGGAGTCATATGTGTTGTAAAAGGGCGGTGAACTTTTACTTCGTTGAAATGTAAGACGGGTGTGAAATCTTACATATGATGTTTTTGTTTCATCATGAGGTGACGACCTTTGTTGTTGGTGACGGTACCGCATGCATCTAGAAGGGTCTAGAACATTGCATGCATTTGAATAATTGATGAGTTGTGTCATAATTGAATATGTGATTGGTGAATTTGTGCATTGGTGAAATTGTTGAATGTTATAATTATGTGGATTGATGTATATGTACATTGGTAGACCTTGTTGATGGTTGTGAATGATTGAACTATGTTCTATTTGCATGTCTTACTTGCTTGTGCTTGTACACTTGATCGATATATTTGATGATAATTACTTGAATGATTGAAGTTGAATTATTCATGATATAATTAATTGAAATGCTTACCTTTTCATATTAGTTTATGTTGATTATGATTGATGTGAAGGTAACCCCTAGTGGTTTCGACCGCCTATCTGTTTGTATGAATGGGTAGACGGAGTGCAGGAGTAGTTGCTTGTTTGGTGAGATGCTCGAGGATAGCGGGAGCTTCCTCTATTTATCCGTTTCGATGTTTTAGATTAGACTCTGATCTAGGATGTTAGTCGTTATGTTTGTTTTGGATTGAACATGTTGTTGAGATTTGACCCATATGTCGGGATTTGGAGATTTTTATGTATTGTCATGTTTGGAGTTATAACATGTATACTTGGAGATGTATGTTATATATTCGCTGCGTAGTTGTTTGAATTTTTATGCATGTTATATTCTGGTGAACTTTTGGAGACGTGACGTCTATTTCTTGAATAAATGTTTTATTCGCGTGTTTTATAGCTTTAATAGAAATAGAGTGTTATAGCAAGTATAATGGGCTTGAGGGTCTTAATCTAGGTTTTTATCAACACTTTTTATCGTTGTATGGACTTGAAATTTATTAAGACTATTACTTTTTCCATCTTATGTTATTCTCGTGCGTCCTGTGTTTTTTTTTCAAAAATGTCCCTGTAATTTTCGGATTTTAGAATTCAAACTGAGTTTTTCCTTTGTTATGGGGTGAAAAAAAAATGAGTTTTTCACCAATTTAGATTTTATAATCCGAAAACCTAAAAAAAATAGGGCGTGTTCCTTGATTTTTTGGGATTATAGAATCCGAACACCCCCAAACACCATTTTCAAGGGAAAAACAGTTCAGATTATATAATTTGAACTCTATCAGCACAAATTTTGAACATGTTTGTAACATGTATAGTCATTTTATGAACAATATTAATCTTCCTAACCCTCATCCATTTGTTTTGGGTCATTGTTAGTTGTTCTTAGTAAAAAAATACAGTTTTCGGGCTACTTGGTCGGATTGTTCCAAAACTTTCCCAGAAAATCAGGAAAAAAACAAGGATCAAGACTCCCCTATAAGGAACTTCTTACAGGACTCCGCCCTTCAAAATCCAAAGTTCCATCGTTTAGACCCATTTTTTTTTATTTTTTTTTCCACATTCTCAGAGAAATCCGAAAAAAATTTCATTAGTTTTATTTGATTTTTTGAATTTGTTGGCCGTACTTTTATATTTTTATGATTTTATTTGACAGGTTTTTAGCATTTTTTACTTTGTTTTTTTGTTGTTTTTCAAAGCAAAATTCAAAACTGTTAAAATAGAAGAGATTCTACATAAACATATTTCAGATTATAAAATCCAAATTAGTTAAAAATGATTTTGGATTTTAAAATCTGAAAACGTCAAGGGCATTTTCAAAAAACCCAAATTATTTTTGTAGCAGGAAGTTCTATCTAATCTAAGATAATTAATTCCATATGTGCAATAGGGCCAGTGAAGTAGATTTGAAGCTTGATATGATAAATTTGGATTACTTAAAAAAGGTGATGGGCTTGCAGATCATGGGATACAGTGGATTATGATATTTATAGAAACAACTGATTATCATGTTCTAATCAATTTATTAGAGTTCGAATTTGAATTTTCACAAGAGATGACAACAGTAACTTGGTTCTATCCAAAACATAATGGTTTTCTCTTCTTTGTGCTACTGAACAAGAGGAAGCTAGTGGATTGCTTATTGTTTTACCATGGATTCATGATATTCATATTGAACCTGCTGATTTTGGAATGGACTCAAAAATTGTGGTGGAAAATTCCATAGATTCAAAGAGGATCTTTATGAATTAGGTGTTATTTTACTAGATTGTAGGGCTCCTTTGTCTACTTCTTTTCCTCAAAGCTCAATGGTTGAATTTATTACAAGGCAATCCAAGGAAACAACTCATGCTCTTTTTTCTACGTCACATTTGAACTTGTACCACGACATCTTTATTGATGAAATGCTAAAATATTTTAGGTTAAATACTTATTATAGTCATTTAAGTTAGATGTTTGTAATATGTAATCATTTATGTTTTTATGTAATAAATCGGTCCTTTTAAGTTATAAAATGTGTACATTGTTACCTTTTTTTTATCCAACATCATTAAGAAGTGCTTATGCGACTCTTTAATATTGAGGTGACAGGTTCAAAAATGTTTTTGATATCAAACATGATTACTTAAACGAGGAATGTTAGGGACACTCACTTTTCAACATTCATTCTCTTATTAGATGAAACAAATGTATGACCCATCACTTTTAGTGGAACCCATTTCCAAAGTGTGAGACTCAACATGATTTAAGCCAATAAAAAATAAGTGGTGAAAAGAGTGTTGAAAAGAGAGTGTTACCAACACTACTCTTACTTAAACACATTTTCGTCTTGTTTACAAATTCAAATCTAATTTTACAAATAAATATTTTATCAAAAACTTAATAAATTAAGTAGTTGGTCAATTTTTGTTTCAAATTAATATTATAAAATAATACGAACTCTAGTTTTAAGAACGGTAAATTTAAACCTACAAATAATAATCACATTTTAACCGACTTTATGATTTAAGAGATCAATTTATTACATAATTCTTTTAAACAATATTACAAACATCTATCTTAAATGACCATTTGAAGTATTTGATTTTTTTTTACAAGGCTAAGCAAAATACTTCAACATCAAGAACGTGTAAATATCTATCTGGCCACCTTTTTTAAATGTCAAAAGGTTGACAAATTTCATATCATAACTCTTCAGTATTTGTCAATTTTTCCACGTTTCTAGTTCTACATGACCCATCGCCCAAACAGCGATGACAAATTTAACAAAAGTAGATGGATATCCCCTACCCTACAGAGAAATTGGTTTGACGCGTCTCTTTAATTTATTTTGGTGACAGGTACATTACTATTAACAAAAGTTAAGTAAAATATTATTTGAGTTATCACAAATCAAAATCATTAATTTGTTTATAAGAGTACTACTAAAAGACTAATAAATAATTTTAATTGATGTAATTAATTCAAATGAATAACCTATATTCATCTTTTATATTGATGTCTAAATAAGAATTTTGGCTTTATATTTGGTTAGATTTTCGGTCTTTTTGTCCGGGATTAATTTCATTGTTTTTTTCCCAATAAATATAAAGTAACTTTCGTGACAAATTTTAATGTCTCTTTTTAAGAAACACTTTTATATGTGTTTAGTCCTTGTAAATAGTGATCATTTAAAAATTAGTCCAAGTATTTCTTAATCTTAGCATTTTGCCCTACCAAAATTTAATCACTTAAAATTCCGTCTTTCTCTTCACTTAATCACTGTCACATCACTAATTACTGGAGTATTTTTCTAATTTCACGTTTGTAATTACAGTGACATGACAGTAATTAACTGGGCTGAGAGACCAATTTTTAAGTGATTAAATTTTGGTATGGCAAAATGCCTCGATTAAAACACATATAAATGCCTTAAAAAAAATAATTTTTAATGTTAATTCCAAGACAAGTAGGTCCAATTCCGGGTTCTATCCGTAGACCAGATCCGTCCAACTTGATAATCTTAAAATGCAAATCAAATTACTCAGCACACCTCAAAATAATAGAAACCTACTATTTTAATCTCATTTAATTGTATTTTATCTCCTTCAGATTATTCACACAAAAACAAAAGATTTCATATTTTTACTCATGTTGTTTTACTGTTTTTCTTTTATGTTAATTAGTTATCTATCTAAATTTTTTGACTTAAGGCTCTTTGGAGCAATAACAAAACTCACAACCCATGGATGTTGTTTTTTTTCCTGAGGGGAACGCATGGATGCATGCAGTTGCTTGTTCACAAGTTATTCAGAATTTTTTTTTAACAAAGAGTGATTTTTGGATTAAGAGGATCTCCATCTATAAATATATAGAGAGAGATATAGTTGACTATCTCTATTATTATTATTTTTTTAAATAGTTTAAATGTTAGAAATTCAAATCTTAATAAATAATTGAGTTGGAATTTTAATACCTGCATATATTATGCAATGTTTCTATTGAGTTAAGCTCACAACTATCTCTATTTAATACGAAGTAATATTTTAATTTCTTTTGTCGCATAAATATTAGACCATCTATAATAGAGTACTTCATTTTGGGTACTTAAGTGGGTTATGTATGTACATATAACCTATTTAATAGGTGGGTGTTGTCTTCAAGGGTTTTTAGGATGTTTATTTTCAGGTGTTTCGCCTATATACGGCCCTTTGTGTTTGTATTCTTAGTTTCACCGATCTCTATTCGTCTTGAGCAGAGATCTGGTTGTTTAATAAAATTTGCTATTTCAAAAAAAAAAATATAACCTATTTAATAATTTTCAATCATATTATTTAATAAACACCCATTCTCTCCAACCAAACACATTAAAAAATTTTTACTGGATGTGTTCTACTAATATCTAAATGTCATTGTATTTCAACAAAGTTTATTGATTTGTGTATAATTTATTCCGCATAGATAGCCCATGAAAATTAAAGATAGAGAGGATGCTTAAATAGTCACACTTCTCTATAAATATCAAACATTTTCTCTCTATAATTGGAGTGTTTATTTATTTAAGTGCTAAATAGGTGAAAGATCCATACACTATAGCGGAGGCTCTCAGTAAACTCCTATCACTGGTTTCATGATCAATCACTATTTGTATTGGGAAACCGGTTGGAAAATTCGTGGCCATCACTTCTCGATCATTGATAAATTTCCAAAAATGGATGCTTAAAATCAAACTTATAATCTGAATATTATATTGTAAAGGTATGTGAAAAGAATTTTAAATACAATGACCAAGACCAAGTCATTGGCAACGTACACGGTATTTGGTAAGAATCAAACAATGAAAAACTTATCTATAAATATTTCTAATATTATCTTCAAAACATGCACACAATCTTTATCACAACCAAACCCATTCCAATTTCCAAAACTTTAATCATGCTATCTTTTTGCTTTTTTTACTTTCTTCTATTTTTAGCATTCAAGAAAATTCAGTTTTCCAAATTAGCATTGTTTTTCAAACCAGTTCAAAAACCTAAAAGAGAAATGGTATCAACAACCATGGAGAATTTACCACATGAATTGGTATCAAACATTCTCTCAAGGTTACCTGCAAGAGAGTTGTTGAAAAACAAGCTTGTTTGCAAATCTTGGTACCATCTCATAACTGATCCTCATTTTACAAACAATTACTATTCTTTCCACAACCAACTTCAAAACCAAGAGGAGCATCTCTTAGTCATTCGTAGACCCTTTATTTCAAGTCTCAAAACTACAATTTCTCTTATTTCTTCAACTTTCAATGATCCCAAAAAACATGTTTCTTCTTCTCTTTTAAACCCTCCTGAGCAATACAATTCTGAACATAAATATTGGTCTGAAATTATGGGACCATGCAATGGTATATACTTACTTCAAGGAAATCCAAATGTCTTGATGAATGCTTCTTTACAACAATTCAAGGCTTTGCCTGAATCCCATTTGACAGATTCAAATGGCATTTATTCTCTCACTGATTATGCTAGTTTTGGCTTTGATCCAAAAACTAATGACTACAAAGTTATTGTGCTTAAAGATCTTTGGTTAAAGGAAACAGATGAAAGACAAAAAGGGTATTGGTCAGCTGAGTTATATAGCCTTAATTCCAATTCTTGGAAAAAGCTTGATGCTGAAACCCTTCCTCTTCCCATTGAAATTTGTGGTTCATCGTCGTCATCGTCGTCTCAGGTATATACTTATGTAAACAATTGTTGTCACTGGTGGAGCTTTGTTAATGATCATGAATCTCAAGGTATGAAACAAGATTTTGTTTTGTCATTTGACATAGTCAATGAAGTTTTTAGAAAAATTAAAGTACCAAGAATATGTGAGTCTTCACAAGAAACTTTTGTAACCCTAGCACCTTTTGAAGAATCTTCTACAATTGGTTTCATTGTTAACCCTATAAAAGGAAATGTGAAACACTTTGATGTTTGGGTGATGAGAGATTATTGGGATGAAGGTTCTTGGATCAAGCAATACAGTGTTGGGTCCATTGAATTAGAGATTGATAGGCTTATGGGGTTCATTGGGAGTAATCGTTTTCTTTGGAAATGTTGTGATGATGAGTTGGTATTGCATGAACATGACTCACAAAAAACAAAGGATCTAAAAGTCAAAGATTATGGGAAGTATGATGATTCATTCAGAGCTGTTGTATACAAGGAAAGTCTTGTTTCACTTCAAAGGGGGATGTAGCATTTATCAACTAGTAAGGGCCCACTAAGGGTGTATGCCATTTTTTACTGTATATACTTTGTAAATTGTTTCACATGGAAGATGAAATTTGTTTAATAGTTAATTAATTAATTTCCTAAAAGCATATATCATGCCGCTTATGGCTATGTTTGGTAAAAATAACTTATTTTGAATAACCTTTCTCATGGCGGATAAACTCAGTAGACAAGTTAGGTGATTAAACAAAGGCGGATGCTAGCGTGCATGACCTTATCAAGTTTCTCACTCTGAGAGACCAATTTTTTTGCAATTTTATCATGGACATCACACACCTTAACATTTTCTCTCTCTTCTCTCTCATTTTTTTCCTCATCACGTACATTTTCTTTAAATCCCTTTTCAGCCATTGTTGTCTACGGACGCCAAGTCGCCAACCACGCTCAAACCTGGCAGTCATCCAATCTTCAACATTGGCCTCCTCTCCTCCCACCATCACCCCCATTTCACAAAATGCTAGAATTTGTAGTTCATAATTAGGTAAATATCAAATACCCTTCAAAGATATATGAGAGCAGTGTGGTGGAAAACCTTACATATTATCTGCGAATTGGGTTCCCCATTTTATTGCAATTTGAAATATGAACTCTCTACGAAACACTATTGCTCTACCTTTGGCCTTATTTAAAAAAAAAAACTCTAACTCTAGCCTCTAACCCTCTTTCAATTGTCCAAGTTTATTATTTATTCAACAATTAAACAAATAAACTATTGCCAAGAAACTACTAAATAAGGTTTAACAAGGGTTTCTTAAAAAAAAGTTTTAACGGGGGTTCAAATTCAAACCGATCTAAAATAAAACTATAAATAGATAAAAAACAAAGCGAAAACCGCAAAAAAAAAAAAACGAATATTTTCGGATGCATTTGGATGTTTTGTAAAAATCGCTAAAATTGGATTGGATTTCAGATCACTTTATTAAAACCAAACCAAATCGCAAAAGTAAATTACATCTTGCATTTTGGATATCCAAAAATCGATCCAAAGTAAACTGCATATATCTAAATTATATCGGATTTTTTTAGAATAGTCGTCCAAATCAAACATTAAGAGGGGTGTATTGGATTATGATTCTAAGGGATTTTAAAAGACTTTTTTATCATGAAAAAGTTATGTGGTATTCAATCAAGACTCTTTTCCAACTTAAAAAAAGTCTTGTGGTATTCAAAATCATTCAAATTTTGAAGGATTGTTTAATAAATCGGATTTTGATGGATTTTGTGGGATTTTCTAGTGAAATTTTAGCATGAAAAAGTCTTTCATGAAAACATGAGATTTCTTAAGATTATTTTTTCTTTTAAGATTTTACTATCTATCTCCCTTCTCTCTCTCATCCCTTCTCTTCCTAAAAGAGTCTGCATGGAGATTTTGAGAAAGAGAGTGTGCTATGATCATTTTTTTTCAAATCTCATCAAAGTCATTAAAATCTTGCAAAGTCTTTTAAAATCTTCAAGACTTTTTTAAACAAAAATTGTCCTTTAAAATCCTAATCCAATACACCTCCTAAATTTTTTTTATTGTGGGTTTCAAGTTATTTGATTCACAAATTAAATTTAACAAATTAATTGTCTAATCAAATTCAGGACTATATTCTCGATTCATGTTTTAGTGACAAAATTAATTTGGTTCATTTTTTTTATCAAGTAATTTAGTGGTTATAAATTCTTTTTTTTAAAGAAAATAAATAAAGTGTTCGAAATTCGAATACCGTTCTCTACATTTATTATACAGTGTTTCTACAAACTAAGTTAAATTTGCGGCGACAAAATTAACTTGTTTCATTATGTCCATATCACATACTGTACGTGAGATAGAAAAAATAGTACGTAGAATTAATAATTGAGAAAAAAATAAAGTGTTGTGAGTTCACGTTAGTATCCATAAAACTCTTTGATCCAATGATAAATATTAATCATGCACGGTGAGAGACATGATAAGCTCTCCCACCGTAACATCCGCCTTAAATAAAGGATTTTGTTAACGAATGTTTCGGGATACTTTTTAGGCATTCTAAATTAAAAAGTGATTTTTAAAAAAAGTCAAATGATTCAATTTCAACACATTAAATACACAAGTTTTTGTAAAAAAGTTATCATTTTAAACCCTTAAAGAATGTCACGGAACACTCATTGACATTTCTCTTCAATAAACTGAAAAATATACAACTACCCAAATATATATTTTATCGTTAATTGATATTTAAGTCATTTTCATTAAGATCACTCACAAGAGTAAAATCTACTCTCCCCCTGAAAAAAAAAGTAACATCTACTCTATGAACTCAAATGCCATTTGAAGTAATGTTTAAAAGAATGTTATTAACTAGTCAAAATGATATTTGAAACTTGTGAGAGAAGACTAATGCTTATCAGCTGTACTCTAATCATACAAACTCAAACGCTATCTCATCCGTCGCATCCTATCCTATAATAAATAAATTGGAATAAAAAGAAGAATTAAGAAACTTGAAAGACTAGGCCAAAATCTAAGAAATAAATAAATTGACAACATATATATCTCGTTAAAAACCTCATAAGAATAACTCAAAGATAAAATCATGAGATTTAAGAACCTAAGTAAGAAATTGTGTTCACTTCTTGAAGTTAGCTTATACTATCAGTCTCGATCTCCTTTTTTAACAAATAAAAATTGAGTAAATAGTCACTTTCATCTTTGACTCTGCACCTCATTGTCACAAAGATCCCTGACTCAGAATTAAATACAAAGTGGTTCCTGAACATGCACTTCCGTTATCCATTTAATCCCTAACGTTAAAAACTTATGTTAACTGATAAGGTGGCGCGCATGAGGTATCACATGGATTAAAGTAAAAAGTAGAAAATGATCACTTTAGTCCTTGATCCAAAAATCAATATCCCCAATTTGAATCTCAAATCCTTAAATCCTATTTAATTTCCAAATCTCCAAATCTCATCTAATTCTCTCTTTTGTTCAAAATCAATTTTTTTTTTATTGTTGTTGGTAATCTTAGACTGTATTGAATTTTAATGTTTATAAGAAATCACCATATTTTACTCATAAATTCCAAAAAGTTTAATTTTTCCCTCATTCTATAGTATAAGTGCACTGAACCTGATTAGTATGTTTCTACATGCATGTTTGATAAATGTGTTTTTAGTAGAAAGTAAGTTACGGTTTAAGCTATTTTCGATTATGTTTAGTTAAACCAGAGTTTGGAGGCATTTGACATACATACTATTAATTATAATAGTTCACACCATATAAACTAAATCATTTGATTGGCAGCACAAAAGATTTAGATCATTTACTATGTTCCTTTCTTACCACAAATCTCCACTTATTAACAACATAAAAAAAATTGATTTTTAACGAAGAGGGAATTAGATGAGATTTAAGCATTTAAGGATTTGGGAATTAAATTCGGAATTTAGGGATTTGAGATTCAATTTCAGGATATTGATTTTTTATTCAGGGACCAAAGTGGTCATTTTCTACTTTCACTTTAGTCCATGTGACACCTAATACACACCACCTCGTCAGTTAACAGAAGTTTTTAACGCTGGGGCTTAAAAACGGAAGTGCACATTCAAGGACTACTTTGTAATTAATCCTAAGTCAAAAACCTTTGTAACAACGAGGTGCCGAGTCAGGGACCGAAGTGACCATTTATTCAATAAAAATTTGATAATTTATTCCTTCAAAAAAACCTTGTTTTGACAATTTGCTTTGAACAAGTGAAAACTTTCAACTCAATTCTCCTATTAACATATATGTAGCTGTACAGGTTGGCCATCATCTTCTACTAACCCCAACATATGCTTTTTAAAAAGGTTAAATTAATCCAATGATCCCTTAACTAATTCTCAGTTTTCGTTTTGGTCCCACAAGTCCTAAAATCATCAAATTGGTCATTTAACTCTACTAACTAATGTCAAAAACGTCTTTCCGTTAAAACACTAACTGTACCATTAGGAAGTGATTATGTGGCGCATCTAGATTGGCATCCAACGTGGCACGTATATAAGGAACATAAGAACTTTATAAACCCAAAATTAGGGTTCCTCAGATCTGGTCTTCCTCCTCCTCTCCTTCTATCTCTTCGAAATCATCTCCTTCCTCAGATTTTCTGTTCAAAATTAGGGTTCTTGAAAACTGTTTCGAATCTTTCCATAAAAAAAATAGGGTAATTAGTTTAGTTTAGGTTTCATAAAAAATAGGGGTCAATTTTCTTTTGTTTTTAATAAAAAATAGGTTTGTTTTGTTTTTCATAAAAATAAAAAATAGGGTAATTAGTTTAGTTTAGGTTTCAGAAAAAAATAGGGGAAGACTTTCTTTTGTTTTTAATAAAAAATAGGTTTATTTTGTTTCTCATAAAAAATAGGGTAATTAGTTTAGTTTAGGTTTCATAAAAAATAGGGGTCGATTTTCTTTTGTTTTTAATAAAAAATAGGTTTGTTTTGTTATTCATAAAATATAGGGCAATTAGTTCTGTTTAGGTTTCATAAAAAAATATGGGACGACTTTCTTTTGTTTTTATTAAAAAAAAGGTTTGTTTTGTTTTTTAGTAAAAGGAAATAATAGGAGGATGTGTTTATTTTGCAGAAAAATTAGGAGTATTTGTTTATTTTGATGGAACGATTTGTTTATTTTGATTTCCATAACAATTAACATTTTGTTTAAATTAAATAAGGTTATTATAGTAAAATTAAGCAGAGAAATTTGGGTTAACTTTAAGTAATACTAGACTTTTGACCTGTGGATCGCACAGGTCTGACGTACTGTTTAGTATTCACATAAATTATTTATAAATCAACACATATTAAATAAACTATCTATCTCATAAAATTGTTACCCAATAGCTAAAGTGTTGAGACGTTAAATGAGTGTAAGAAAGAGATCCATTAACATAATTATTGTATTGTATCATATGAGGTAGGAAAATATGATGATTTGTTAAGTAAGGATTGGATTAATAGGAGCGATCTATTAACAAAATAGGAGCAATCTCTTATTTCAGAGGTAAGAGATTTCAGAAGTATTTGAAAATAACATTTTGATTAAATTAAATAGGGGTAATACAGTAAAATTAATCATTGAAGTTAGGTTAAATCTAGGGCAACATTTTGCGTTCGGATTAACTTTAAGGAATAAGAGATAAGAGATTTCAGAAGTATTTGAAAAAAACATTTTGATTAAATTAAATAGGGTTAATTAAATAGGGGTAATACAGTAAAATTAATCATTGAAGTTAGGTTAAATCTAGGGCAACAACATTTTGCATTCGGGTTAACTTTAAGAAATAAGAGATAAAACCAGGACAAAGTTTAATTTTTTATTTTTTTAAATGCTAAATTTAATTTTTTTTCTTTCTAGGAAAAGTGGAAAATAATTCAAAAGTCCTAACTTAACTGGTAAAAATGTCAAAATTGTTTTCTTCAAAAAAAAAAAAATCAAAATTGTTAGGTCGAATGCCATTACCGGAGTTCGAACCCAGTACCACTTGACTTATGTGTGTCAGTTTATAACGACTTTGCCATTTCTTCTAGCTAAGAAAAATTGGAAAACAAATAATATTTCCTCATCATAAAGACCGAAATTGAAATGATCCCTACATACATATTATAGCTCCCACGTCCCCGTTACAATACGTCGCCGTATCCTCTTAAAAGAAAAGTCCCAATCTTCCAAATCTTTTTTCCTCCTTTCATCTTCAACCTCTCTCTCACACTTCTTTTTCTCTCACTCACCACGAAATGGAAGACTTCTGGAAAAGAGCGAAGACATTCGCCGAAGAAGCCGCAAAAAAATCCCAATCTCTAACAACCTCCTCTGCCACTTCTCGAATCGCCGATCTCGTCTCCGAAACCGCCAAGAAATCCAAAGAACTCGCCGTCGAAGCTTCCAAGAAAGCCGATGAGATCAAATCCGCCGCTCTCCGTCAGGCTGATCAGATCAAGTCCTTTTCCGATAACATTTCCATTCCTCCTCAATTCTCCGCCATTGCAGCCGCCGCAACAAGTTCTACTGTAGCTCCTCCGGTGGAAAATCTTGAGCGATTCGGTATCACCGATGATCTTCGATCGTTTGTTCAGGGACTTACTTCTACCACGTTCAAACATTTTCCTGTTAATTCAGGTAATTTGTGATTTAAAATCGGTTTTATGTTGTAATTTTTTTGATTATTTTTTTCAAATGATTTGTTTTATGTGATTTGGAATGCAGATGAATCTGAATCTGAGGGTTCTGATGTGGCTACTTCTAATGTTAGGAAGGATCTCAATGAGTTTCAGGAGAAGCATGCTACTCTAGTTTTAACTACTGTTAAGGTAAATGCATATTTTTATGAGATTTTTTCTTTCTTTCTATTTTTATGAAATTATCTTATAATGTGAATGCGTTTTATATTGGTTTCATACTATAGAGGAATTGAATTTGTGTTATAATGTGATTATTTTGTAATGCATTTGACTTCACATTTTTACTTTAGTAATGTGTAAAAGCCTAGAAGGCGTGAAAACCTTCCTTAGTGTGGTTGGTGATTTTTTCTTTTTGTGTGAATGTTTTTCTTAGAAATCGTGGTTACCTAACACAACCCCACAAAACCGGCTTATGAGGTGAGGATTGCCCTCACTTATGAACACATTGTTAGGCCATGTCCTTCCAATGTGGGACTCTTAACACACCCCCTCACGACCAGCACTATTGGGCTTGGTTCGTGGACATAAATGGTGGGTGGCCTGATAGCGGAAACCTGATAGCAGGTGGCCCAATGGATCTTGGAGAGACTCTAATACCATCTTAGAAATCGTGGTTGGGTCTAACACAACCCCATAAAACCGGCTTATGAGGTGAGGATTGCCCCCACTTATTAACACATTGTCAGGCCATGTCCTGTCCGACGTGGGACTCTTAACAGTTTTATTTAAGAACCAACACGAGAATAAAACAAGTGTAGTGGAGATGAGGATGTTGCGTTGGATGTGTGGTAAAACTAGATGTGATGGAATTAGAAATGACAATATTAGAGAAAGAAAGTTGGTGGAAAATAGGATTAGGTGGTTTATGCATGTAGAGGGAAGGCCTATAGATTTTGTAGTAAGGAGAGTAGATCAGATGGAGGATAGTCAGATCACTAGAGGCAGAGGAAGGCCTAAAAAAACTACAAGAGAAACTATTAAGAAAGATATAGAGATAAATGAGTTGGACAGAAATATGGTTTAGGATAGAACGTTATGACGTAATTTGATCCATGTAGCCGACTAAGCTTGGTTGTTAAGAATTTATGAAATAAAACTGGGTGTCCCCCTTAATAGTCAGTCCTTGGACCGGATACTGAGTTTCAGAAAAACGAAATAAAAGTGGGTTGTGATTGTGAGTTGAGTTATCGATATATAGGGTTTGTACTTTATATTGCCATAGTGTGACCGTCTTTAGATCCACAATCCACCGGCTAGCAGAGAAGGTGGAGTTTGAAACCACAACATTGCTTTTTTCTTCTAAAACAACTAGCAGAGAAGGTGGAGTTTGAAATTACAGCATTTCTTTTTTCTTCTAAAAACAAAATTTCCTCCAATTTGAGAATAACAGCTGTGATTGTTCTAGTAGAGATGATTTCCCAATGACGAAAATTTTAGTAATCAAAACCACAACATATCTTTTTTCTTCTAAAAACAACTAGCAGAAAAAGCGGAGTTTGAAACCACAACATTTATTTTTTCTTCTAAAAACAGAATTTCCTCCAATTTGAGAATAACAGCTGTGATTGTTCTAGTAGAGAAGATTTCCCGATGATGAAAATTTTAGTAATCTGAAGGAGGAGTACGGGTGTTCATGGTTTTCAATCAAAGTGCAGGCTTCCTTCTTTACAGAAAAATAGAAGTTTAGGAACCCATTTTGATTTTCATGCCATGCCCTCTCCGATGTTGATACTTGGCATTCTGAGGGATCTTTCTCCATATTTTTTTTTGTTTATCTCCACTTTTTATCTACTGAATCCCATAGTGTCATTTTTTTTAATGTTATAATTTACCCTCACATCATCTTTGCCCTCTGAGAGGCACATGAATAGCAAGTGAAAAAGTAGAAATGGTTTGGGTGTCAATACTTTCTAATTAGAGAAAGCAAAAGAAGCTGGCTCTTATAATTCCAGTTGAACGGAGCGGCAAGGGATTGGAGAGGGGTAGTGTCTGTGTCTCGGGGTGAAGGGAGAGAAGAAGAAATAATATATGTATTTTAGAAGTTAAAAAACTTTAAAAACAATAAAAATGTAGTAAATGAGCCCTGATCTATGGTGGACCACCTAGCATGCTGACCCTACCTGCATTTTTGGCCTTATAATGCATTCCCCTTCACATATAATGAATGATTCATGATTAGGAAATTTATGTATTTAGTATGTCTTTTGTGTTCTTACTTCTTTGCCCTCTTTTTTATTTTTATTTTCATTCTTTAATTTAATGATTGGTGATGCTGGTGTATTCTTATTTTCATGCATGGTCTATCTATTCTCATTCTCTCTCACTAAAAAAAGATTGTATAATGCATCAATTAAAATATAAAAAAGACATGCTTGTATTTGAAAATTCAAGGTGCATCTATAAAACTGTTTACCTATTTTAATTTTTATTCCTTTACAGGAAATTTCAAGGTTGAGATATGAACTATGCCCACGTGCTATGAAGGAAAGACACTTTTGGAAGATATATTTCACACTTGTCAACACTCATGTGGCTCCGTAAGTAGCATACATTTTAACAGGTCATATAATATGTTAGGTTTTTTAATGCTGGTTAAGAAATTTTCTATTTTATGAGATTTTGTTGATTAAACTCCATGTTTTTGGAGGGTTGGTTAAGTCCTGTTACCATGTCTGGATACAATTTTGTTCACTGTTTGCCTCGCTTTTAACACCAATTTTAGCATGAAAATTTGTATAGCCACCTCAGACAATTTAATAGAAAATTAAACAATGTTAATATTAAAGAATCTAATTACAAAAATTTTAATCTTTAAGGTTAAAGTGTGAGCAAGATAAGTTGATTGTATTATTTAAAGGCTATAACCCTAGATGAAACATTTTCATGAAGTACTTGGCATTTAGGATGCAAGTAATTTGAGCTACATATATAATACGAGGGTAGTGTTTCAGCAGTTTTTATCATTTAATAATTATGACTTTACAAGCAGGTTTGAGAAGCAATACATGGAGGAGCTGAGAGAAGCAGCAAAGAAGAGTGAAGACGCTAAGGTAGAGCAATCTGATGTTAGTGGAGGAAGTGGAAAGGCCGAAGTAACAGGGAAGATTGTGAGTAAATCTTCTAATTCATCCTCTACTGAGCAAGACTTGGATACATTTCTTCTTGGAGATCTTGAAGACAGTGATGAAGCTCCAGGTATGTTATTCAAACAAAAGTTTGTTAATACACACACACACACACACACACACAGAGAGAGAGAGAGAGAGAGAGAGAGAGAGAGAGAGAGAGAGAGAGAACTATGTAGTTTACCATGGCTATTTGAATTTTGTTTATATAACCAGTAACTGAAATTATGCACACATTATGTAGGGATTTTTATTTGCATAAGCATGAATACTTACCATTTTATGATTCTAGAGAATTAACTTAATTTTGAATTTTTCTTCTTCAAAAAAAAAAATCTTGATTTTGAAATCTTTGGGCAGACACTGTCTTTGATGATTATAATTAAGATTTGTCTGTCAAGTCATGATCTGCAAATGCTATGATCTTGCATTGTTTTTGTACCTTTTTGTGTAATATTTTATATTTTTCAGATGATGGTGAGGGAAGCTTTGATGATGATTTTGACAAGATTGAAAGTTCTGTAAGTGCTTTTTATCTGGATCTACTTTGGTTTGGGTTTCTTGTTTTCCGTTGGTCTTACAATCTTTAGTTGCCTTAATATTGTTAAGAGAGCAGGCAAATATGAAGTTTGCTGTGAAAACTGATTTTGTTATTAGTTAGTAGAATCATAATTGATCTTCATATTTTGGGTCTAATAAGCTAAGGTTGTATATGCTTTATAGCTGTACAGCCCGTAATTGCTTGAACTTTTGGGCTTGCTTTGTGGATGATAATATGGATGGATAATAGATCTAGCATATACTCTAATAGTATCTTAGGTTAGGGTTTTGAATTTGATTCAAACCCAGAAAATTGATTTGTAATGTGGGGGATTGTCTAAGTTTTATAAGCTCTATTTTGTATACATATCTTAGGTGGGAATTGAACCATGTCTTTTGAGGTTACAATGCTAAGCAGCAACCATACCAGCATACCACTAAGCTGTCAGCTCTTGGACATTTTGGATATATCTCTAATTAACGGTAGAATTAGGTTTTTGAGGAGTGCTAGGAACACTCACTTATTGACTGAAATCTATGTAGGTCCCACACTTTCAGAATGGGTCCCACATAAAGCGGAAGGACCCAATAAAAGAGTAACTGTTAGTGAGTTCCTGTGGCACTCTTGGGGTTTCTCCAATAATAACTGCAGTAACATATCATAAAGAAGAAAAAAGAAAAAAGAGAACTAGGGAGCTAGTCCACTTCTCAAAAGAGGCGGAAAATTTAATAGGATTATTAGGACAGCGTGTAATGTTGATTGAGAAGTTTTTTATTTTGTCGGCATATATGGCCTTCCTCAGCATTTTATAGTAACTTTAGCTGTTAGCAGCTTTATTTTTGGTTAATACAATTTATATTTATCATGTCATGGGAACTTTCAGGATGTTGAAGATGAGAAGCATGCAAAGAAAACATCAGCTGCAACAGTTTAGGATGCAGAGTTACTCTTTTGACCCAAGTGAAAATGAAGTTAGCTGCTTGCAACTAGCCGATATATTCGTGTCAGAGACGAACGGTTGTAGCAGTCTGAGAGTTTAAGATCAGTGGCTGTGGTACCCTGTAGATTTGGTGAACTGGTGGAAAATGCTTATGTAATTCGTTATTGTTTATTTGTTGATCATAGTACCCTATATAGTGGTGGATTAACTCATTAGATAAGTTAATGATGAACCCGGGTACTTGCCTTGTACAGTTGCCATAATTGTTGATGTTACTAAATTCTTAAATAATGTTTTATTCCTGGGCTTGTTACGTGGTTGCTACTTGGGGGGGATAAGTATATTGAGCAAACAGCTTTTATAAGAAAATCTTATTTCACTCTTAATATAATTTTGCACGTTAAGTGTTTGATGTCCCAATGGATGTCATATTAGCACGGTGTCTCCAATTTCCTTTCTCTAAAAGTGTGGACATACAGTTCTTGTCAATTAAAAGTGTGCTTTCTGTTTCACATCTTATATTTGATCATAGATTGTATGGTCGTATTTTTTTTGTTAATGTTGCAAGGTCTTTAGCAACAAGACCTTGTACATGTCATAATAAAATCTGGTCAACATTGTGTTGAAGAGCAGTTTAATGCTAGAATGGAATGGTTCAAACAACATTGACATTTATTTATTTTATTTATTTTTTATCAGAATTGAACTACTATCTAGACCATCCACAACAGAGCACCCCGATTTAAGTGCTTAAATGGGATATATTTGTCCACATCACTCATTTTACAATAGTACTTAATAAGCACCAATTTTCTCCAACCCATAACATCGACTTAGAAATTGAATTTTGAGTTGGTTTTCTCAGACACCTCAATACAAATACATCTAGAGGATTTGCAAAGTTTCGCAGAAAACTGACAACGTTTCGATTTATTTTGATTTTTCGATCGAAGCGTGCAAAATTGAATTTTTTCAAATGTGCGTCCATCCACGGGACAAATTTAGTTCCCCAAAAATTCAGTCATGTTTGGGACATCATAAGGACCTCCACCGAGAAATTTTGGCGATTTTGCATGAGGGATTCGTTAATTACGAATATTTTAAGCGTCAATAGCCGAAGAAACGAAAAAACAAACCCCAGTTTGCCTCCCGAATTGCAAAATGCCGCCTTGCCGTGGCTTGGCATGGGAACAGGTCTGTAACACCCATACTAAATTGTCTAGAATATTTAGCATGCACGTTAACTTAGTACTGAATACATTAAAATTACAACATAATTTTGGCCGAATGAATATATACATCAATACCAGTTCGTACATCTGATAAATTACCAACTGTCAAATACATATATCTGATACATATTTGATTACATGAATAGGTAATCTGAAATTGGTATGAATGAGCATTTTGACGATGATCCATTCAGCTACACATCTGCTACATCTTGCTACAAGCAACCTGTTGATCTGTAAGATAAATAAAAGGATTGGGATGAGATAGAATGTCTCAGTGAGTTCCACCTATCTTAGGTTGTAGGCAATCGCGGGGAACCTATGATCGCCATTTGTCTATACATATATCTGATTATAGATTTTACTATTATATTCTGCATTTAGCGATCGGGGGAAAAATCTAGGATCGCTAATCTGTATACTATCATGATTCTATCATAAACATATTTATATCATATTCTTAATTATGTTAGAAGGTTAGCGTTGAACAAACAATTATTATCTGGGTTGATTTTACGGAATGGATTCCGAGGGGAGTAAACCCGGTCACCATCACACTATAATCCGGTGAAAATTCCTATCTGAGGCTAGTCACCGGAACTCCTCTAATTATAATCGTTGTGTAGATTTCCTTTGTGGGGAGAATCTCATCCGGCGGAACCCGAAGCCTGCTGAGGGACACAACCTATAAGCTTTTACAGAAACATTCAGGATTTGCCTTTTAACTAGGGTTCTTATGTTACCCAGGTTTGCCCCGCTTCGTTTCATAGCTTTAACTGTTAAGTCTTTACTGTATTCATACCTAATGCATTCCTGTTATTGTATTATACAATTACTATCCTATGCATATATCTAATATGCCTTTGAATACCATAATAGCAAACTATTCTCAACTATCTATGTCGAGTCTCTATTGTTTCCCCATCTCTAAGGGTTAGAATGCTACCCAACATAACACATATTCGTGCGTAATTGACTCTCATGAATGCAAGGACATTGTATTAGAGCTTAATTACTTGATTTCATGCCTTTCTAAACTGTTATGGAATTACAAGATAAGTCCCTTATCATTAAAAAGGTTTGAGCAGAGAAAGTATTGTAAAACAATGTCATTTTTGAGTTTCTGTTGTTGGCTAATCGATTACCAGAGGTGGCTACTCGATTAGCCTGTGTTAAAAGCCAGAATCTGCAACAGAAACATGTGGTAATCGATTAGCTAGGAAGGACCAATCGATTAGCCTGTCAAAGAAACAATTTTTTTCTGCACTGTTTTACGGCATTTTCCTACAAGTTATATTTTGGGAATTTCTTATCATTCCAAACCATTATAAAACAGATTTCAGCAAGGCACAACAAATAATTAGCAATGAACAAGTCAATACATTCATTAGGGGAATTTACTAATCATATAATCATAAAACCTAGAATCATGTTATCTCACATAACAAAACTCGTAATCCCAAGGGTGGGAACTAACTAAGGAACTCACCTCTAATAATCACTTATGGAATCTTTAATCCTCCTTGATGCTTCAGCTTAATTCCCCATAATTGCTTCTGCCTTCATCTTCCCAAAAACAGCTCATTCCTCAAAAATCATGCCTAAACCCGTAAGCAAATTTTCTGCATAATTACCAACTTCAAATCCGTTTTCCGAACTTGTTTCTAATCCGAATCATACAAAATTTATGACTAAACTGAAGGGAATTGAATGGAGAATCCAAAACTTCAACAATCATTCAATTCCAAGCCACACAGCAAGAGATATGAATCAAAAACCATAACCTGCGCCTAGCACTATTTCATGAAATTCGGCCATAATCCCCACAATCCAAACATACAATATATTTTACACCTCTTCTTGATTCTTGCTAACACACATCAGTTCTAAGAAGTATGACCAACATAACAAAAATACACACGCACAACTTTCCTCTGCTTCTTGGTTCATAGCAGACCACAAACAGCACCCCTAAAAACCCACTAATGTTATCTCCTTGCAACCCTTCACTAAGCAGCTTAAGCTAAAACAAGGACAACTTAATTTCAGCTTATTACTGATTAATCACTTCTGGCCTTAAACAAAAACCATTTCTCTTGTTTCTAATTCCAATAGGAACCACAAACCAAACCATCTAAGGCACATAAAAAACAGTTGATAAGCCAAATCAACATTCCAAGTTCTTAAGAGGGAGAGAGAGAGCTCGGCAGAGAGGGAGTAACATAGAAGAAAAGGGTAATTTTGGTGCAGCAAGGTGATTACTAAAGCACAAAGGTCATGATTTCATAGTTGCATGTTGATTTCCTCTTGTTTTGGGTTGAGTTTGATGGATTGGAGTGAATGATGGAGAGAAATGTGAGAGATGGAGAGGGAACAGAGAATTGGTTCTCTGTATGTGAGAGAAAGGGGAGAAGAAATGAAAGAAGAAATGAGGTTTGCCCCTTTTTATAGTCTTTAAGTGTTAATTACCAAAATGTCCTTTTTATCGTATTCTCCTCAAACACATCAAAACTAATACTGCTGACCCATAAAAAATTTAGGCGGGATATTACCATTAAATATTCCCCGCTATATAATTAACCCTTCATAGATATTTCTTCTCTGACACTTCACTGATACCGCAGTCTATTGAGAATTTAGCGGGATGTTACAAGGTCGATTCCCAGTCGTGAACAAAAATTTCAAACCAGTATGACCTTAATAATACGGGTACACAGGCGCGCGCGAAGAATTTTGGCCTACGGGACCCCTCCCGACGTGGTTTGGCCTGAGCACGGGCTCCCAACTTGATTTGGCCTGCCGAGTCCCAGACATGAACAAAAATTTCAATCAGTATGACCTTAATAATACGGGCACGCTATTTTTGCCTACGAATCCCCTCCCGACGTGATTTGTCTTGTGCCTGCCCAAGTCATCATAAAATGAGTATTACATCAATAGAATGGAATATAGTAGACATTTTCCAAATATCTGAGCCATAAACTCAAAACCCTAATTTTGGTTTAACTCAAAACCCTAATTTTAGTTTAACTCAAAACCCTAATCTTGGTTTAGCTCAACATGTCCTATATCAGCCACTTCTTCTTGAATTGCTGGTAGGTACAGACCTAATCTCAATCTCTCTTGCAGCTTTAGCAATAATGTCTTATGTAATGGTGACTAGAATTTCCATTACAGACCTAATCTCAATTCCTCTTGAATTCTTCTAAACCCATTTCAGCTCTTGTCTTCCCTTTCAGACTCTCATCTCCTTCAATCTTCTCAAACTCCTCCATTTTAGCAGCTTCTCTGTCGTAGACTTCTACCCTTATCCAGAAATCCTTTACCAGTAGGATCTGACTGAAATCTTGCACACAAGCATACCCTGAATAAAAATATTTGGTCTATAACAAAGAACCTATCATACCTCTGAACAACTTCTGATCTACCTTTGATACAATATCTTCTTTGTTATGTCATTTATTTCTATTGCTATTTTAATTGGACCTCTGCATATATTTTGAAACAAAAAAAAACCTCTGCATATTTTCATTCAAGTCAATCATCCTTTGCAAAGGACTTAAAAAAAATGATTTAAACAAAGTCTATATGATTTATCAAGCAGTTATATCAGCTTATACAGGGGAGGAGGTAACATTATGCAAAGGTTCTTTGATTTCTCCCATGGTTGGAGGAGGAGTTAGCGTTAATGGGGGGGAGTGCAAAGTCTCCCGAGTGTATAAAATGTTATTAGGTATATAGTGTTGAGAGTATTGAATTTGATGTGAAGTTTGTGAAAATGGGTCAAAAGTTATGATTTTGATGATTTTAAATTTGACAAGTGAAAATAAACCCTTCGGCCATGATTTTAAAATAGTGTGATTTTAAAAGGATTTTAAATTTGACAAGTGAAAATAAACCCTTCGGCCAGGATTTTAAAATGAAGATTGCTTTTCTGACTTCAAAAACGTCATATTGACACAAGAAAATTACGTTACAGCCCCCAGCGGTAGTTAACTACCGCTGAGAAAACCGCCGGTAGTTAACTGCCGCTGGCCTCAGCGGTAGTTAACTGCCGTTGCAGTCTGTATCGTAAGAACGCATAAAACTTCCAGTTTCTGGTTAACAGAAACACATGCAACAAAGTTTAAAAACATACCAAATTCACCCAAACCTTCATTTGCACGAAAATCATCCAATTCGCTTCAAGTAAATCACAAGTAAGTATATTTCTTCCTATTTACATGCAATGTAGTTTGTTTAGGGTGTTAGTTTTCATAATTTTGAGCAAAATGTTAGTTTTAGGTTAGGTTCGAAAATTGCAAATTTAGCATGGTTTAGATGTTTTAATGTAACTTTGTTGTTGGAATTGTTCATTAGAGTAAGTATAGGTACAATGTAGTTGTTTAGAAGTTGAAATTTTAGTAATTGTGCTAGTAATTTAGAATGCACTTAAGGTGTTTGATGAAATGCCTAAGTGAGAAAATCTTGCTTTTTTTGTGTAATTTTTTTGCAAATATGTTCAATTTTATAATGTATGTTATAATGATTAGGCTTAAATGCACTTTTCACCCCCTATGTTTTAAAAAGTTGCGATTTTGGCCCCCTTTAAAAAAATGGATATTTTGATCCCCTAACTTTTGGCCCTCTTTTGATTAGCTGATTTTATGCCAATTTCTCAGTCTTTGATGGTGTAAACTGGCATGGGGATAAAATGATGCTGATAAGTGGAGTCCAAACTAATAAGTGGATCCTTCTTTAGGGGGCCAAAAGTTACACCATGCTAGTTTGGACTCCACTTATCAGCATCCTTCTATCGTCATGCAAGTTTACAACATCAGAGACTGAGAAATTGTCATAATCTCCATCAAAATCAGCTAATCAAAAGAGGGCCAAAAGTTAGGGGGTCTAAATATCCATTTTTTTAAAAGGGGGTCAAAATCGCAACTTTTTGAAACATAGGGGTTGAAAAGGGCAAAGGCTATTGTAGGCAACCTCCTTAGGTTTTCTACCACCGTAGGAGACTTCTTGTTGTTGTTGTTGTTGTTTTTTTTTTTTTTTTGCAAAATGGACGTGAACCATTAGATATAGGAGGAAGTTTTTGAATGGATGGGATTTCAGGTCATGTGACCCATAGGATTCTATTTTTTAAACATATATAATGATTTTAAAAAATTGAATTGATTTTGAAATCACATTTAACAAAGGGTGTTTTTGGCATTGTTGAAAAAATTATGTAACCCAACAAGCTCAAACATGCCTTTTTTTATTCTCTCTAGGTGCACACTCATCCACTGCAATTGCATGAAATTGTTCAAGAATAATTATTAGTCTTTATCAACACAACGATCTTGCATTTTTTTACAAAATAAAAACCTACAAAAGAAATTTTCTGTAAATTAACAATGTGTAATAATAAAAAAATCAGATGCATTAACCAAAATATTCAATAAATATATCTCGTTGCAGCCAAAAAAATGGTTAGTATAGAAATGGCAAAAAAAATAGATTTTTTTTAATGCAAAAAAAAAAAGATAATATTAAAATTTATTTTGACAATTGATACCGAATCTGGTATTAATATTAACAATTTGATAAATAGTTTGACCAAATTGTAAAAAAAAAAATCTAATTGTTGTATATAATTTGTATGATGTGATTTATATCAGAAGATATGATGTAAATATTGTAGGAGTATTTAAACGTAAAAATCATGGTCGATTGTTGTTAAAAGATTTAGTTATTATAATTATAAATGATAAAAAAATATCTTATTATCTTTAAAAAAAAAAAGAAGTCATTTAACTATTAATTTAAGGAATTGGTGTACTAGTACACTTAAATTTTTAGGTGTTCTATAGAATTTGCTTTAGTCTTCTCAAGACTAACTTCCTCGCTACAGGAATCTTTCAAAATACTAACTTCTTGTCTGTGAGAATCTTCCAAAGACTAGCATCTGTTTTATCAGAATATTTCAAAGACAAATTTCTTATCTTTAAGAATCTTTCAAAAGACTAACATTCGTTGTATGAGAATCTTTCAAAAACTAACTTCTTTTCTATAAGAATCTTTCAAAAGACTAATATTCGTTCTATGAGAATCTTCCAAAGACTAACTTCTTATCTATAAGAATCTTTCAAAAACTAACATCCGTTGTATGAGAATCTTCCAAAGGCTAACTTCTTATCTATAAGAATATTTCAAAAGACTAACATCTGTTCTATGAGAATCTTCCAAAGACTAACTTCTTATCTACAAGATTCTTTCAAAAGAATAACATCCGTCCTATGAGAATCTTTCAAAAACTAACTTCTTATCTATAAGAATCTTTAAAAAAACTAACATTTTTTCTACGAGAGTCTTCCAAAGACTAACTTCTTATCTATAAGATTCTTTCAAAAGAATAACATCTATTCTATGAGAATCTTTCAAAAACTAACTTTTTATCTATAATAATCTTTCAAAAGACTTGTAATATCCCGCTCGTCAGTATCGGAATTATATCAGCTGAAGGTGCGCCAGAGGGAAATGTTCATGAAACTCACTACGGTGAGGAATGTTTTACGACGCAGTGCCAGTCGAACATGAGTTA
>Ga0228710_1000542_pt1 | contig 48835 bp, 25 predicted proteins | sample MedpolnodulmetaG_FD_177995 | JGI IMG/M metagenome (GOLD analysis project Ga0228710, IMG submission 177995) | Root nodule microbial communities from Medicago polymorpha collected in Santa Monica, California, United States - pink nodules | ecosystem: Host-associated > Plants > Roots > Nodule... | reverse complement strand
TTAGGTGGTTAATAGTTTGTAAATAAAGATAAGTTAATCAATCTATGTAACTAACAACTCTTTTAATTTTTCTAAAAAAAATAACTCTTTTAATTCTTTTAATTTATTATTTAACTTACAAAAACAAAAAAAAATTAACATAAAAGGACAAAAGGTCGTATAATATGAAATCCATTTACAAATTTGTATTGGTATTTTTTGTGATAATTTGTATTGGTATAAATAGATATTGACTGCATAAGTTTTTTGGGTAGGAATTGTATAATATAATTAGATATTAAATTGGATATATGGAGAGTTGCAAAGTTTCAAGAGAGGTTATACATTCAATTGATATAGTGGAGTGTTGCAAGGTTTTAAGAGAGGAGAGAAACCTCTTTGTAGAGTGCCACATCATTACAATGAAAGCCTAAGAATAGTTCAAGTTTCTAATTCAAAGATATATAGATTGTTATCATGTTTGAAATGTGACCAAATATGTTCCACCAAGTCTCCCTGCAATTGTCGATGTTTTTCTCTTTCACGAACAATGCTCTCCTTTGCAAGTATGTAGTGAAATCAGGATGAGGACCATTGAATACATCAGTTGTGGCGATGTTATTGTTTACATTATTATACTCAAAACTACCATCATATGTGTCTCATTCATCTTCAATGATCATATTATGCAATATGATGCATGCATATATTATATGTTTGATTGTAGCCATGTGCCAAGCACGGGCCAGACCACGTATAATCCTAAATCGAGATTGAAGCACTCCAAATGCCCGTTTCATATCCTTTCTCATCGACTCTTGTTTTTGGGCAAATAACTTCCTCTTTTCTCCTTGTGGCATTAGGATAGTCTTAATAAATGTATCCCATTCAGAATAGATACAATCTACTAGATAATACCCCATATTATATGTGGTTTTATTCACCATTAATGTAAGATATTTACATGTCATATTTCTATTTGCACGTGAGTATATTAGGATCGTTTCCGTAGGGAGTTGTGTATATCTTAAGCATTTCAACGTCATTTATCATATTAAGTATTTGGGTATAAATGTTTGTTTATTTAAAACTATTTTAACTATTTGACATAAAAAATAAACAGAGACGAGATAGGGCTATTTCGCTTGGGGTTAGAGACACTCAACCAAGCGTAACAACTGCAATCTCATGATCAAATAACAGATTCTAACTTTTTAAACGATATTATCACAATCACTTAACAACATTATTCATGTCTAAATAATGTCATGATTTCAATCGTTATTTATGTCTAAATAACTTCATGAATTCATTCGGATCGTTTAATCAACGATTTCCCAATCTATCAAACGATCTAAAAGCATTAAGTTTCTAATTACAAAGTGATTATCAAAGATTAAACCCTATGTCTAGAATAAAAACTTAGATAGATTATTATTCTAACCCTAGATCCAAAAGTATTTTTCAATAACATTTCAAATCTTAAATAAACTTTAAATGCAAGAGTAATAACAATATTGAATAAATAAGCTAGAACCATATATTAAATGATCAAGAGTTTACATAATAGCTTGTTTGAATACCTCAAAACTCACAAGGATAGATGTAGCTACATATGTCTATGCAAGCTTGGTAAAGGATGAAAGAAAGATGAAGATTTCATGCTAAGATTCATAATGTCTCAACAAATCTTGGTAAGAATCTACTCCTAACAACCTTGCTGTGTGTTTCTCTCTCTAGAAAAGCCTTAGTTCTCTCTCTAAAACCAGAAAAATTGCAATAAAACAGTGATAGCTCCTCTGAAAAGAGTAGGTAAAACTATTTATATGGGCAAAAATCGTGCTCGTTCGCTTAAGCGAGCTGAGGCCGCTTTAAGCAAACGACATGAAAATCTTCTGTTGGCCACAGAGAAGCTGCCATGTGGGCCTTATCCACTGCAGATGAAGAACTTCGCTTAAGCGTGCCATAAGCGAGCCGAGGTCTGGTGCTCTCTAGAACTTGCACGCTTGAGCGACGTCTGGTGCTCTCTAGAACTTGCACGCTTAAGCGAGCTGAGGTCGCTTCAAGCGTGCATTGATTTGCAGCAAGCGTACATGAAGCGTACAACTAAGCTGCTCTTTGGAACTTGCATGCTTAAGCGAGCTGAGGTCACTTCAAGGGTGCATACTTTAGCTCAGGAGCTTCTTTCTTGTTCCTTGCTTGTCATTTCCTGCATCAATTGGGTAGAATAAGGCATGTAAAGCATAAATGGTAAAAAGTACAACAATTGATAGCTTTTCCTTAGATAACTTGCAGAACAAGTCACTAAAATGCCTAATTTTAACACAAGAATTATATTACTTTTGAGCACTTATCAACCATGTATTGTAATGTCCAAGCTTCTCCCGACAAAACATTGTTAAACACATTAGATTGGTTAACATGTTAATGTCATTGTTTGAACCATTAATGCAAAAGAAAAAAAAAAAAAAAAGGCATGTTATATCCATAAGTCTTAGGATGTCACAACTTCAAGCATGATTGCGGATTTTCCATCATCATCTCGACAATATTGATATATGCACGCAACTGGACAATTTTTCCATTCCCAATGCATACAATCGATGGACCTAACATACCATGAAAGTCGCGTGCCTCCGCTAGTTGTAGCAGGCGTTCTTGGTTTTGGTTGTTAGGCCTTCTCAAATAGTCAGCCTCAAATATTGCATTTATACCTGTTACAAATCTCTCTAAGCACTCCACTGTAGGGCTTTCACCAATTTAAACATAGTCATCTACATTGTTAGCCGGTGAACCATATGCCAAAATACAAATAGTAGCAGTGCACTTTGCAATGGTGAAAGACCCCTTCTTCCAACTGCATCAACCCTCAATCTGAAATAATCATCATGAATTTTCTCAAAGAAGGGATTTAGTTTTCAAAACTTAATCCTAATTCTCATGTTTTCTCTTCTTCCAGCGCCACTCACTCTCCCACACTCCCCATCCTCATTTTCTTCTCATCCCACATGATGCATCCACCCTCATACAACAAACTCACATCCCACCTCTATTGGTCTTCATCCCCAACTACCCTTATCCCTCATGTGAGTTCATATATGAATGATTGAAGTAGATCTATGGAAGATAAGACCTCTGATGAGAATTATTTTATTAACCTCGTCATGTTTTCCTTCTTCTTTATTTTGCAATATATTCCTTATTTTTGTGTTTTTTCTTTTATTTTGCTCTTTTCTCTCTCCTTTGTTGTTTGTTTTGTCTGACATAACACCAGCAAGAATGTGTTCCCCTACGAGAACCATTCTCCAACCTGCCTTCCAGATCACTTTCCTCCAATGCCTAGAACAAAATTATGTGTTCTTGTGTTGTAAGAACAGCGTGTAGAACCAAAAATACAGATGCTCCAAGAGCTTGTAGAAAATTCATTTATATTATCTTTGCAGAGTAGTACATATCATGGAACGCATCTACAATGAGATTACGCTATAACATTATGAAATTAATCAGTTAAAAAAAATCTAAAGTAAAGATTACAAAACGCCTATAAAAACAGACACAGGACACACCAACATTAACACTAAGTTTTTTTTTTGAGATTTTAAGTTAAGTTGATTTGTGATACATAGAACAAATTAAGTTGATGAATGATTTATGATTGACATGATCCAATCTTCTAAATTCAATTAGTAAAATAAATACATATGAATATTTTTTAAATAGAAAATATTTTCACCATCAAAAGATAAAATATAAAGTGAGGGGAGACGAGAAAATTCTTGTAATAAAAGTACTAAGATGACCCTAAAAAATTCAAGTATTGTCTTCTTAGAGCAACTCATCGCGTAGTGCTTATGCAGTTGCATATAATGCGTTGGTACTCATTGCTTTTTCCAGTGCTAGAGTTGTGTGTGAAGTGGTGTATTTGATAGCTTAAAAATTAGTCACATCATATCATACTTATTTCTAATCTTTGTTAACACTTCAAACAACCCTTGAAAACCCAAAACCTAATGTTTTGGGCGACAACCTCCACTTGGTTAGCCATAATTCATTGCCACTTAATTGCACACGTTACCAAACTAATTTGATAATTGAATTCCCCCCAAAACTCTAACCTCCAAACTGCCATGAATAAACCCTCTCACTTTCCATTTATGTGATAAATGAGTGTGTATTTTCCCATGCAAGTAGCTTTATGTATGACCATCCTTCTATCTATGTGTGTGTGTGTGTGTGTGTATATATATACACCCAAACACACATTGTTCTTCTACTATTCTTTTATGTTTCAAATGAATAAATTGAAAATTATGCTAACGTTCTTCTGCTATAGGCTATTCTTCTTACATTATAAAACACACATCAATTTGTTATTAGGTGTCCTTCCTCTTTATTTTATTATGTTGTTCGGTTGCTATTCTTATTTCCTTTGGTTTTTATAATATTCTTCTTCCATTATAAAACACACATTAATTGATCAATGACTTCTTTTAAACATTTTCATATTGTATAGCTGAACTTGGTTGGTCTGCTATTGTGCTATTGCTGGTGGCAATGAGAGGTAGTTTAATATTGCTGGACTTAAATTTCGTTCTTTTTGTGTTGAGTTTAATCCAAAAAAGGTATAATTTAGTATTAAGTTTCATATTGATCATTTAATTTATTTTGTAAAAAAGTATGATTTTTTTTTTGTTCTAATGTGATATCTTTTTTTTAATTAATAGGATGATGTTGTCATTCCCTCGTAGTTGGTTGATGATTTTGGTCTTAAGCCGAGACAAATCGTGGTCTTGAATGACGTTGTCTATAATGAATTTGGAGTTAGACTTGAGATAGTTATAAAGTTACACCTATTAATTAAAGAGGTGATTGCATATATAATTTTGATAAAAATCGAGTCATTAGCCATGAAATCCATAATGTTACATCAACATAAAATATATACTACACATGACAAATAATACCATGCTATATATCTATATGTATGATCCCGTTAGCAAAGTTTATAGCCACATGAAGGTCTAATGGTTTAGGACAGATACCCATTAAATATTTTTCTTAATGACATCCTTGATAATAGTTATGTAACTATCACCATTAGTGAAATCATTGTTGTATTGGATTTGTTCTTGGTGCCTATACATTACCATTTTAATTTGTTTGACTAATTACTTTCTTTTAACATGTTTTTAATTGTACATTGCAAGTTTATTGGTATGTTGTTGCTACTTGCGATGATAGTTAGCTTGATATTACTCGAATTAAATTTCATACTTTTTGTATCAAGTTTAATCCTAATGAGGCATTATTTTTATATTCTTACACTCGATCATTGTTATGTAAAAATGTATGTTTTTTTTTTGTTCTAATCTTATTTCATTTTTTTATTAATATCATGTTGTAATCATTCCTTCTATATTTGCTGCAAATTTTGGTATTGAGATTAGGTGATTTGTCGTATTGAATGATGCCGCCTATAATGAATTTAAAGTTTTGGCTGAAAAGAAAGATGGGAGGTTATGTGATTACGCATGGATGGTGTGAGCTTGATGGTGTTTATAGTTTAAACTATGACAACTGGGTTACATTGGTTTACATGTGTCTTTTGGATGAAAGAGTTTATTGTGTGCTCAATGAATGGTAGACGTGCAATCATTAAATTTTTGTGGCTCAATAAAGTAGTATGTCTATTATAATGCACATGTTAAATGTTGTGAGATAGACAAAACTGCAGGTATGTCTATTAGCATGGTAGATAGGGGTGCACTAAAAGAGTAAAAACTTGAATATATAGGCATGCAATCATCAAAAGTTGTGTGGCTCAATATGTTCATTTATGAGCGAACTGTTGTAGATAATCGTGCAAGCATTAAAAGTTGTGTGGCATAACGTATGCATTTGTTAGCGTACCATTTAGATAGATGTGCAAGTAATGAGTATATGAGATGAATAGATAGGCGTGCAAACCATTAAAGGTTGTGTGACTCTATGTGTGCCTTTATGAGTGAACAATAGTAGATAAGCATGCAAGCAATGAATATATGAGATAAATAAATAAGAGTGCAATAATTAAAAGGTTTGTGGCTCAACGTGTGCATGTGTAAGCGAACAATTTTAGATAGGCGTGCAAGCAAGGAGAGTTGGAGATGAATAGACAAACGTGTAATCATTAAAAATTGTGTGGCTATTTATGTGCATTTTTTAGCGAACTATATATTCATGAACGGGTAGCACTTGGGTTACATTGTGGTTAGTGACATTGGTCAACCACAATGTCACAAATAGCTTTCTTTTTTCTCTTTTGCAAAGTTTTTTTGTTTTTTTGTACACTTGTGACATTGTGGTTAGTCAATGTCACCGACCACAATGCCACCCAAGTAATTGAACATGTGAATGAAAGGGACAAGTTACAAGAGTGTAAGAAAAATAGAAGAGTAAACTAATTGCTCTTACACTTGAAGAATTGGAGTAAGTTATATTGAACTTTTAAGTACTACCTCTGCTTTTTAATTGTCACTTTTTGATATTTTACACAAACCTAGACAATCAATAAATATTACTACTTTTAATACAATAATTTATGGTTAAACTACATTTTTTGCCCCCTAAGTTTCAAAATGTTGTGATTTTGACCCTCAATTAAAAAAATGGCAAAAGTGACCCCATGTTTACGGAAATATGCTCTTTTGACCCCTAACATAAGATAAATATGATCTTTTGACCCCTTATCTTCTCAAAAAGTTGTGATTATGACTCCTATTTTGGGACACGTGGCGTCTTTTCAGCAATTTTGGGATGAAAGGGGCCAAAATTGCCATTTTTTAATAAGGAACCAAAATCACTTAACATTTTAAAATTTAGGAGACGAAAAATGCAATTTAGCCTAATTTATATTTTTACTAGAATAGTCTTGTTTATTTAATGTCTCACTTTATATAGTTTTCTCGCCACAATAAATAACTAAGAATAATATTGATAAAACAACATTTAATGTTACATTGAACTTTAAAAATAAACGACGGTTGAATAAGAACAATTTTTTTTTTAAGAAACGAAGAAAGTATTGGATAATTATGTCGAATGCACGGTCAAAGCTCAATTTATTTAAATAAACGATGAGATTTATTTAAATTGAATGGTTGCTTGTGATTACAACCCATTTCTCTTATTCGTTCAAGTGACGTGAGCATTTGGGATAGTATATATAAGAATACTTTTTCGAAAGAATATTTGAGAATGCCTTAGTTCATGTTTAGCTGTATATTTTGGGGCATAGGTTCATTACAAGATTAATTAGAAATCAAATTAAATAAAAACTCTCAGATTCAGCTCTCACCTTCACTTCCATCGGCCGCCGCAAAAGTTTTTGGGTCAAGTTCTGACCCTTTCTTGTTGCTAAGCTTTTCAGGCTTAGATTTTGAGGCATTAGTTCCGGTGTCTCCGCCGTAACAGTGTTCGGGTCAGTTTCCAACCCGTTCTTGTTTTGGGTTTTTTTTTATCTTTATGTGTAGCAATAGTTAGTTACTCAATATATCGAAATTTCAAAATAGTTACTGCATTTGTTATTCAAAATATTCTCTGACGCTAAAATATTTGGTTAATATTGACATACGTGTTTTTTATTATTAAATTAATTAATTATTTTTCTCTTGCTTGTGGATCCAGTTTTGTTGATGTTCTGATATGGTAAAACATGTTCTGATCTGAAGCGATTCTCTTCCTTCTGCCATGACAATTTGTTCCTCAGATTCGTCGTCTTCTTCCAACAACTCAAAGGCATGGATCATCCATGGCATTTTGGTTGGAGTTGTTTCAATTGCAGCTGCAGCTGGTGCTCGCGCTTATCTGAATCGATTCAATAAATTCCGTAGCCGAGTCGTAGGCATTATACCTGCGAGATTTGCTTCATCCAGGTTCCAAGGAAAGCCTCTCGTTCATATTCTTGGCAAGCCTATGATTCAGGTCTGTCACTTCCTCCTCTCTCTACAAAATCCTGATTTCAACTTCTTTATTTTTATTTTTTTTTAATTTGTTTAGTTTAGTTGAGATCGTGATTTGTTTCTGAATAAGCGAGGACAGTCCTCACCTCATAAACCGGATTTGTAATGAGAGTTTTTAAAGAGTCGCACTGCAAATTCTTAGAATATTAAGTTTTTTAGTTGGGCGTGGGTCTAACTCATCTTTACAAAACCGGTTTGTAAGGTAAGGAGAGGGGTGTCTACTTTATAAACTCATCTTCCCAATAAAAGCAACAATGCTCGACATATTCAATGACAATGATCAAAATGATTGTCTACTATTTTTATTTTGAGTTCATTTTTCATAAGACTGCTAAGTTGATTTTCAAAGGTGAGACCATGTTTTGTCATCACATTTGCTTCTTGGTTGGTCTCCTCTAATATTTGAATCCAATATTTGTAACTCTTCCTTTGAATAAATGTCATTAATTATTACCAGAAAAAACACCTCATTAATGACTTAGACAAAAAAAAAATCCATTTTGTAATCACCTATGCTGCCATCTTGGCTTGGAGTTAGAGAGAACCGTTACATTATGGAAACCCCTATCCTAAGCAATTTTGATCCACGAATGATGGTCCATAAATACTGCAACACTAAGAGTTAGTACAGCTGTACCTAACTGGCTAACTGTGAAGCAAACCCGACAACGAAATAACCTTTGTCATCTCTAATCATGCCCCTACATGCTGCATGGTGTCCATGATTTGAGGCTGCACCATCACAATTCAAAAGTCACTTCCCTAGGATTTGATGGTTCCCAACGAACCATCATCTCCCCTGTACTAGTCGTATTATGAATCTTCCATATGCAAAGGTGCTCCCACTCAGAATAAAGGCCTCTACCATCATATTACTCCCTTCTGACAAAGATCTAGCATCTGGTTGCTCTTCATTGAAGAGTGATTCATTGTGCATTCTCCATACTTGATTCTTCATCGTATTAAATACAATCTTCCAACTTGTACTAGTTTCTTCTGAAGTGTCGAGGAGATTTTCATATGCCCACATCTGCCAAAGCTACCCAGAGAAAAAAAAAATACTGAAAATCTGCTTCCTACTAAAGCATCCTTAACTTTCTTGCAGACTTGAAAATTATGGAAATTGTCTTCCACGGGGTGGGAACTTAGCAAGCATTAAGGATTATGTTCATTCTCCTCCTATAAAATGGCTTACTTTTTAAGAGTGTTTCATCACTAGCCTTCTAAAGAAACCCATGATTGCATTCCTGCCCCTCTTAATTTATATGTTTCCAAGAATACTATTTTGTAAAGATGGACATTGTTGCTCCTAAGGGAATTACAGGAACAAGATGTAGAAAAACTGCCTTCATTGGAGCGGCTCCAAGCTAAGCAATCGTCTAGATTTGCAGCTTATGGGGGAAACATCACTCTAATTTGGTTCCTCAAGGAACTGATAATTAGTTGGCTAATTACTCCAAAAACGGACCGGCATTGGGAACCCATCAATCTGTCTAAAATTCATTATTCTCTATATGATATTGGAAAAATTACACTGATAGTTCTTTAACTTAATTTCAGGTAACATTAGTCCTTTATCTTCTTTTTTCCCCGATTAAGTCCTTTATGTTTGAAAATGCTACCACCATCATCCTTTTTTATACTAAAAAACCAAAAACTCATAAAACACAGAAAACTCATAAATTCATACAGAGTCCAAGACCATCATCATTCTTTTTTTCCAGCTGAACTCTGTCTTGATCACCCTAAGTAAGATTCCTATACTTATCTATTTCATCCACTATCATCAAATAGCGGCCATGGTGGCGCAATGGCGTATTGTAGTGGTGGCTTTTTTGCCAACATCTTGCAGTTGTGTTATTCTATCACAACTAAGCTAATAGTCTGTTTGTTTTATTTTGATAGTATTGATGTTTAAAAGTTCACTTTAAAATGAGTGAGGTTAAAAAAGTTGATGGTAAAGTGAGGTTAAGTGAGTTTGAAAGAACTGATTTTGTTTGGATGGTAAAGTATAAAGGATTTTGTGGATCCCACCCATAATCAGTTTTGCTCAAAGGAAAATAGGAAATGGTAGAAATTGTTGCTTACATCAAAATAAATTTTGCTGCACACAATTTTGTAACCAAACAATATGTTACTGTAGCAACAGATTTTCATCAAATCCATTGAACTGAAATGAAATGATTGTTGGGGGATTCCGGAATCTCAATCAAACATACACTACTAAATACTTGGTTTTTACATTTTATAGTTGATTAGAAATAGAAACTTTCAGTATGACTTGTTAACATATTAAACTATTCCCGACACTTTTTCTTGTCAAAAGTTGGTTGTCTCTTATGATAAAATAATGTTGTGTTTTACCTACAATGAGCTGAATTTTACAGAGAACATGGGAAAGCGCAAAGCTGGCAGCTTCATTGGATCATCTAGGTAGGTCTATCAGTATGATCTTCCTTCAATCTGGCTTAAATAACTTTAATATATGAACTTGACTTGGAATAATCTCTGAGAATGACATAGGGATACGTGCCTCTAAATATGAATCTAGGACCACACACTATTTCATGCACTTGGCTGTAAAATCCTAAATATGATATACGGAGAGTTTTGCTTCAAGAGTAAACCACAGTTTAATATCTGTTTTCAAATGCATGTCCAACATGTGTTGCTTCTGAGGGGCATATTTGAGCAGAGCGAAAAAATTTATAGACGTGCCCGTTTATAACTATAACTGGATGAGTAAACTGCTTGCATTTCATTTCACTTGATTTGGTTTGGACTGTGGTTCTGTATGCACGCCGATTGATGTATCATATTTGTTGGAATATTTGCCTATTTACTATTTACCTTTAATTGTTACAGCTACTAGGATTCTACTGTTTTTTCAACAACAAAATATACAGTTTCACATTTTAGTATTTGCTTAATGGGCGTGTGTATATCTGGTTTGCTTCTTTGAGCTCTAATTGGTAATTTTCTTTGGTTCTAGTTGTGGCAACTGATGATGAAAAGATTGCTGACTGCTGTCGGAAATTCGGTGCAGATGTCATAATGACATCAGAGTCTTGTCGAAATGGTAAGCGTATCAGCAGCATTTTAGCTATTCACTACTTTTCTACAGCATGTTTTAACACACTATGTTTTGTATATTAGGTACTGAGCGCTGCAATGAAGCCCTACAGAAGCTTGGGAGAAAATATGATATAGTTGTAAACATACAGGGTGACGAGCCACTTATTGAACCTGAAATAATAGACGGTGTTGTCAAAGCTTTGCAGGTAAGATTTGATAAAAAAAATAAAAAAATAAATTCTTTTCATACCACAAAAAAAAAAGTTTACGAGCAAAACATTAATGATTATTTGCTTTAAGTTGTAATTATGTGCACTTTCACTCTTAAGTAACAGGTGAATCAACTTTTTTGAACTGCTCATTTGAAATAGCATCAGGTTATGTTAAGAATCTTTTCATCTAAGTGTCATAATGTTATGGCCAAAAGGAATTATTATCATTCATATCTCAATGTTGTATATTATTCTACTAATACTGTAATTTATCTTGCTCCTTACAGGCAGCTCCAGATGCAGTGTTCAGCACTGCAGTTACGGCTTTAAAGCCTGAAGATGCACATGATACAAACAGAGTCAAATGTGTGGTTGATAATCGTGGTTATGCAATCTATTTTTCACGAGGATTAATCCCATTCAATAAGTAAGCTAGAAATAATTAAATCTTCTGAATTTGAGTCTTTGGGTACGTTTGGATGGATGATGTTGGAGGGGACGGCTTACTTTTCTTTTTTAAATTGAAGACACAAATGTTTTTAAAAATGAATTAAGTGTGATATAATTATTATATGATCATTTATCACGCTCTTTCAAATTTAAGACATCCAAAATACAGCTTCCATACATAACCCTTGATTATTCTGTCAATCACCAGACATCTTGTGAAATTGTTTTCAATATTTTATTTAAAGTATACATTTGAAAAAGCTGGATAAGTGTCTGCATACTTGCAACAGGTCAGGGAAGGTCAATCAACAGTTCCCTTATTTGCTTCATCTTGGGATTCAGGTACAAATGTCAAATTCCTTTAATTGGTCGTGATAACAATCATTGCTCAAAGTTTATCTGTTGCTTTGTTTTTTAATAGTTCTTTGTTTACTGATCTGCCAGAGCTATGATACGAAGTTTCTAAAGATATACCCAGATCTTCAACCTACTCCATTGCAACTTGAGGAGGATTTGGAGCAGCTTAAAGTCCTTGAGAATGGCTATAAAATGAAGGTACTCCGAGTTTTTTATACCTCGTCAAATCTTTCAGTTTTTTACTTGATTACTTTCAGTTGACCTTATATAATCTCATTTTCATAGTCAAATCAATATCATTCAAATCCTAGGTTTATCCAGAGCCAATTCATCTGATGGTTCATTGATAATCAATTAAATGCTTTATAGCCTTTAGCAACCAATGATACCAACCAAAAAAATTATCTACCTATAGAACTGAACATGTAGTCCCAAGTCCCAATTCTGGTGGATTAGATTTTTTATCATCACTGTCATGTTCTGCCGCAGTAATCTTGAAATCCTTCTCAAGTGGAATACTTGGCTAATTATAAGCTTCCAAAAATATTGTTTTGAGGTGTAGTTGGATGTGTTCTACACAACTGTAATAGAGTTACAAATTTTCTTTGAGTGATAGGAAATTTGTTCCCCTTAAATTTGTTTTTATGAATGTCTTAGGATTCCTAAGCCATCTTTGAAGCACGTATACCTCTTCAAAGTGTTGTTGACGTGTCTGGCACATTTCAAACACCGACACTTCTTGGACACATCTTATATATGTGTCATACATCTCTTAAGGTTGTTCAATTAAAAAATAACTTTTAGCTCAGACATCTGCTCTTGGCCAGACATTTCTAACTCCCAACTCTAGATTAGATCTTTTACTTGTTGATACCATTGGTGAAATGATGCCTCTTATAATTTTTGTAAGGCTCATTATCATTTGACTAATTAGTTGCTGTAGAATACTTTTTTTTTTTCAAGGATTGTTATAAAATACATGATTCTTATATTAGGATTATTTATTATTTATGTCAGGATTGCATTGTAAATGATTCTTCTTAGTATTCTACTCATTTTCGTCAGGGTCATTATTCTAACCATAACTTTGTTTTTAGAATGTTAGTAAATTAATCCTAATCCTCACGGTTCCAGTGTCTAGATTTAAAACATTAACTGCGTCGCGGTGTTCATGTTGGATTATGTGTTTCATAGCATAGGATACATCTCATAAAATAGTCTTGTATCGACATTTACACCAAGCTTATTGCTACTATAGACTCATAAAATCATAGTCATATAGCTGATAACTGAGTTTAAGTAACCTTCTGATGTAGCATGGCCATTCATATCAATGTTGTGTACTTTTGATTTTAACTTGTAAAGACGTGGTGTTGCAGGTAATAAAGGTTGACCATGAGGCCCATGGTGTCGACGCCCCGGAAGATGTTGAAAAGATAGAAGCTCTAATGCGTCAGAGGAACTTGTCTTGAACATAAAGTTGAAGCAGTGAAACAGTCTAAAAATTAGCAACTACTAACAAGGGAAGTCATCGACACGAATGCGCCGAATGGAATACGAGTGTTATAATTTGATTTGAAGTGTTTTTTGGGACGGGGATTATGACTAGATTTTCATATACACAAGTATATGCAAGAATGGAATTTATTTATACATATATTGCACATGAATCATTTATCATCATTAGAAAAAAATGTAGTGGTCCTTGGATGATATTATGAATCTTGATTAATAGCCTGTAGAAAATTCATTTATATTATTTGTACTCTCCTTCTTTAGTCGTTTAAAATAAGGACAAAACTTAGCTATAGTACCTATGGTACTGTGTGTTGAGATGCGAAGCATGTTTAGTTTTACTTTTTGGTTTGTAACCTTCTAATTTCAATCCCTTCAACATTGGTGTTGCATTGATTTCATAAATTGGGTTCTTTTTGTGTGGTATACAGTACATGAAAGAAGTTGACATGATCGGTGTTTATTTCTATACTTGTCAACTTAAAATGAAATATCTTCAACTTACCCATCATTTGATTTAACTGTTGTTTCCAATGAAACAATTGAACACGGCCTAACCTTGAAAGATAAAATATAAATGATTTTTCAAATGACATATAATTTAAGACGGAATGTGCTTAAAAAAATAAATTAAGACGGAATGAGTAATCAGGTTTTTTTTCTGAGAGAATCTATATATTCAGTTGATATGATTAAAAGGATATTTTTTTTTCCATAAATATGTTCTGCTATTTTTACATGGATTTGTCGACCAACTAGTTGTCAACTAACTTGTAATGGTTGCTATTACATAATGAAATTTAAATTGTCGTATTTGATTCTTTGCAATTGTAGTGTGGAATCTATCACTCACCTATTTCAAGAATGTAGTTTTGTTGCAAGTTTATGAACTTGGCTCAGTAGCATCATTCAAATGCACATCGATACTACTTCCATTCATCACATTTTACAAATTGTCAACAGAAGATGGTCTTTGCAAAGGAAAGGATGTTATTCTTGTTAATATTGTTGGTACTATTTGGTTTTGCATGCAGCTAGAATTAGAGTTATTTCTAATGTTTCTCTTACAGGAAACTATACTGCAGTTGCAATAACCTCTTTCTCAAATGCTTAATTTTCTCGGTTTCAACTCAATCTCATAGTTTCAATGATTAAGGAAATCATTTGGTACATCTGCATGTGGAGGAATTTTGAAGTAGTATTGTTGTTGTTTTATGGGTTGTTTTGCAGTCAACCTTGATATTAATACCTCTCTTCATGCTGAAATATTTTATGTTATGCATGCTATTGAGATTGCCTACAATAGATGTTGGCACATGCTTTGGATTGAATCTGATCCTCAAATTGTTGTTACTACTTTTAAAAATCACAACATCATCCTATGGAAATTAAGAACTATATGGTTTGGTTTAATTGCTTGCAGTTAACTTTAATTATGAATTTTACTATTACTATCCCACACATTTACAAAGAAGAAAACTATTGTGCTGATAAAATAGTTTCTTAGGAAAGTAGTATGCATGTGCAATGGATTACTGCTCTTCTCCCAACACATTTTGCTCGCGCCCAACTGAAATATCGAAAATACCCCTGCGTTAGTTAAATAACATAGGTGTTAAAATCTGCGCAACTTAACTTACGTTGGAATTAACACTTGCGTGAGTTAACTCACGCTGGGGTATTTTGGGAAGTTCAGTTAGACGCGAGCAAAATGTGTTAGGAGAAGCAGAATTCTATGCAATGGTGTCATTCTATCCCTTCCAAGTTCACTAGGGATTCGACCAAATAAAAGGATCACTGTGGATTTTTATTAGTCTTCCTGAATATAGATTTCATTAATCTATGTATGGACTTTCTTGTCGCTTTGGTTGTTTTGCAATATACTCTTTTCTCTGTCACCATAAATCTTTTAATAAGGTTTTTAATGAGGCAGTTTTTTTTTTTTAAAAAAAAAAGCTTTTAATGAGGCAGTTAGTGTTCATGCATTCTTTTGTAACCTTGGGTTTTCGCCTAGTTTATACATGATTATGAGAGAACGTTACTAAAAATCATAGAAGTTGGTATACATGGTAATTTGCATATATAAACGTTGCTTTAAATCAAATTGTTCCCAATTTATTTATTCTTTTTCCAGCATGAACGACATGTTGTGAACTCAGATACGCAAACATGACACAAATGTTGAAGTGCACGAACGACTTCTGAACTATAAGGCAACATGACACAAATGTTGATGTATTATGCTAGCAACACAATTTTAAACATTCACTTTTATTGATTAAAATTCATATAGGCCCTACCAAATTTATATGGGGCTGACATGATTTGGTGGGATCCGGTAAATTTTAACCAATAAAAGAGTATATTAAAGAGTGTGTTGTTTGTTGGGACATCATGTTGAATTATAAAGTAGCAACTAAATGACTCCATTGGCAGAAGAAATAAGCACAGGAATTACCCTCGCGGTGAATATATTCATTCAACTTATTTTAAATTTGTTTAAATTCAAAGTAATTTATAAAAATGGAGGGTTTTAAATTTGTTTAAATTCAAAGTAATTTATTAAAATGGAGGGTATAAAACCAGAAGCGTATTGGAGGAAAATTAAAAAAGAAAGATACATGTTCTACAATTTACACAGATAAACCACAACGGAACAGTTATTTTAGGTTGGAGCCAAAGTTCAATTAGTCTACTCCACAGCAAAATATCTTTTTCGACAAAAACAAACTCAATATCTTCATAAGCTATCCTCTCAACTAAATTTGATAAATCAATATGAAACATCAAATGTTAGCAAAACCTGTACTCCTTCAACTAGAGAAATTATCTCACGTAACTTGGGTTGCTGCATTATCATTGTGAAAACACTTACTCCAAACACATGCCAAGTAGGATGCTACAAACACCGGGACTTATGGGTTTAACCGTTTCCGAAGTTCCTCAACAAAATTTTCTCTAGGGATGTTTATGTTTACATCATTGCCTGACTCGAGGCTTTTCAGTTGCACCGTGCCTTCTTTTATTTCCTGCTCACCAACAAGTATCATCCAAGGGATTCTTGATTCTTTTGCATAGTCAAAGTGCTTTGGTCTTCTTTTGTTGACCAAGAATTCTGCTTTAACTCCAGCATCCCACAGTTCACCAGCTAGCTCTCCAGCTAGTGTTACATCATTCCCTAATATGCTCACTAGGACTTCTGTCTTGGTTGGTCGAGCCATCTAACAAAAACAACAGATTATAAAAAGGAAAACAGTTGGTTCATCTGTCTAGGTAATAATATAACAAGGACGTTCCCAATTTAATAAGGAAACAGAACAACTAAGATCAGTTTTATCATCACTTCAACACCAAAACAGCGCAACAAAAAGAAGAAAGAAAAAAAATAGGCAAAAGTCAACTGCAAATATCCCTAGAGATTAGATACTCACACATCCCCCTGGTGATGAATCAAGTCATCAACCAGACAGTATAAGAAACAGCAGAAGTATCTGTCTGATGGAGGATATGGTTTAGGAAATAATTAGTGACACGGTTATGTAATGGCAGTTAAGATTATAAAATAACTTGTTATGGGATTCAATACCCAGAATAATCAAGGAATATTTCTGTTTTGACAAAAAAACTACAAAAGTTAGATATCAAGCATTATGATCACCTGGTTCTGATCCTTCTGCTGTTGCTCCATTATGGCAAATACTCTCTCGATTCCCAGACTTACACCAACTGCTGGAACTTGCTTCGAACCAAACATCCCTATCAGGTTGTCATATCGACCACCAGCAGCAATTGAACCAACCTGTGTAAAAACCATAAATTCATCACTAAAATATAAGCAGAAGATTTCAATAAAAACTATGTAAATGAAACTGACAGAGGAGGGTATATGCAATGCAAAAACTTGATTGCCATAAGCCAGCCACTCACAAGAATTTCAATTTACTTCATACATAATCATATGCTTTCTGAATAAGAAATAATTGCAGAAAAATGATCAGAAAATCGTGTTGAGACCCATCCCAGTCGACAACAACAACCATGTCTTATCACATTAAGAGGGGTCGGCTATATGGATCAAACGACAACGTGATGTTCTATCAAATACCATATTTCTATCAAACTCATTAATCTCTATTTTTTATTAATAGTCATCCTAGCCTTCCTCTACCTCTAGTGATTTGACTACCCTCCATCTACTATTTCAAGTTAATATAAGTGCTGATCACTGAACTTTTTCTACAATATATAGCATGCACAGAACATGCACTGCTTCAACCATACAAAAGAAATTCTTAGCATCATGTTTCTCATTTACAGATAGATAGAGGAAAGGTGCTAAAGTAGTTTAACCACTATCCTGCATAACATGTTTTGCTACATTAGAAGTTAAAATTTATGTCACACAACAGAGAAAGAAAAGGCATTGAAATTTTAGGAATGCATGTAGGTTATTAAACTTGGACCTTTTCTTTGAACAACCAGTTTGCCAAAGTTTGACTATATCCCATCGAAGTACAAGTCAAGCTATCAAAGAATTAGTAAAAATTAGGCTAAAATATATTTTTCGTCCTTTCTCTTCCACTATATCTGTTTGGTTCCTTTTTTAAGATTTCTTAGAATTTCGGATGAGCCTAACTCAACCGGCTTGTAAGGTGAGGATTGCCCCCACTTATAAAGTCATGTTCAGACCTTATCCAATTTGGGACTCTTTAACAAAAAAAATACGACAGACTAACTTTACCATCTCTAAATGAACAAGAATGCATAACCAGATTTGTCCGAAAGAGGAAATTAAATTTTGTCTCAGACGGTGCAACGAAAGTCTCAACTAAATCCAAATGAAGACCAGTCTTTAATAATAATCTATAGCATCCAATATCTCAATTGACATCCAACATGTCAAAATTACTATCTTATAAGACAACTAATCACCCTAAGCCTAATTTTTAATTCGTTGGTTTTGTTGAAGTAGACAACAATATTAAGGCAACTGTTAGTTCAAGTATACAAAACCTCAAATAAGCATTGTTAGTCAGCATTTTTTATATTACATATTTAACCTGCTGTGAGAAAAAGGCTACGTTTACCCACTTAAAAAAGTTAAATGACCAATATGTAACTTAAAAAGATAAAGGAAGGACCAAAACAAACATTAGGTATTGTCAAAAAAACAGATATTAGGAGAACCTATTCCTGGGTGCAACAATTCTTGGCCAAGCGTTACCCACTGGCCGAACTCTGGATTACCACGGGCCTCCCCTTGGGAACCGAGGGTTAACACAAAAACAATATTCGGTAAAAGATAAAGGACAAAATATATTTTAGTCTTAAAATATTATTGCAGCAACCTTGATCTATCTTGATTATGTGTTTCTCTTGTGGAGGAAGTGATCTAATTAATTACTCAATTTTGTTTTTTTACCAAAGGAATAGATACAGCAGCAAAAGATAAAACACATGCGAGAATTAACAGAACCATCATTTCAAAAACAATCCAATGTCTCTGATTATCCAAACGCAATATACCCATCTACAAAAAGCAAGGGTAAAATCATAGAAACCAACAAAATAATTTTCTAACAAAAGATTGAAAACAATCTTAGTCTGCGCAGATTTAAATATTGCAGCATAAAAACCAAATCATCAAAAAGCAAGTCACCTCTTACTTAAATTCAACGCAAAATCCATTAAAAAATAAATCCTAATTTAGAAGGTAATCTGTACAGAAAACACATATAACCAAGGATTGGACCTTAAATCACATTTTCTTACCTCCTATTTATCTTGACCGCTCAAACCATTAACAATGTTTAAATTCACAATCTTTCTTTCAAGAACTTTGCCGATTAAAGTAAATATCTCCGCCTAAAAATTCTAAAGCTTCGGTGGTCTGATATGACTTAAGATTTAAATTGGTCTTTCCACTAATTTAATTAATCTCTTTTCAACCTTATTTTGAGTATGAAAGCTCCTTTGGTTAATCCAGCAAAGAACTGTTAATCCTTCATTATATCTTGTGTTAGACTAGCATTTTTAAACCAACTTGTTAAAATGGGTCTAGCTTGTTGCATCTAGAGTTTAACAAGACTGAACATCCACTATATCCGGGCAGATATAATGAATTTTTCCTCTCAAAGAATGAAGGAACTAAACAAAAAACATTTCAGAATGAAAAGAACATAAAAGACACGAGAATTACCTGAGCACCCCCTTTAAAAACAGCTTCAAATATAACTCCAGTATAATAATCAAGACCCCTGGCAAGACTCAAGTCAAATACAACCTTATCAAGGCGTTTTGATTTATCCAGAGCTCTGAACAAAATTTCCAGGTCATTCAATGCATCAACAGATCCAGCATTTTCTAAGAAAGCACTGCCTTCTTGTTTAAGTTTCGATAACAATGTTAAAGGATGTCCTTTCTCTTTAACAAAAGTTCCAATTCTGTCAGCTGTCTCAGCAGTTAATCCTTTCTCTTCCACCTACAGCATGAAAGTCAGTAGAAACCACATTACTAAAGATAAGAAATCACGGTGTTGCAAAATATAACTACCCAATATTAACAGTTTAGAGTTAATTTATTGTAACAATGTTACAACGAATTGTGTCGGACATATTCTAAAGGGTTTGTTATGTGCAATATTGCACATGTTAAAGCAACTAAAAGTAGCAACTTTTTATTGAGAAACAACAATTATTTATTAAAAAGTTATATATTTTCCATTAAATGCACAAGTTCCAATGCAAGCTTACTAATTTGAACTTCTTAACATGTGCAAATTTGCACATGATAGAAAAACCCTATTCTAAAAGGCAACAACTTTCGTATGTCTCAAAATCATAAGCCAGTGTAATGCAATATACTTGAAAGATAAACAATCAGTCTGATGCATTCATGAATCCTTTTTCATTTAATCAAGTCCAACATTTGAAAACATACAGGTTATTAGCAAAGTAATGCAATCCAGATTCCAGATATTTGCTCAAAAATGAAGACACGGCAATAGAAAATGTATATGTGAAGCAAGTAACCAGTTACAAGGTGTTCGCATCCTCAATAAATCATGCAACTATATTTACCAAAAGAATGCTAAGCACCAACTTAAATTTCATCCCTAAACCAAACTATTTACGATTGATAAAGCATAAATTATGAGTATTTAGAAAATGAGTATAAAAATAAAAGCCTACATCTTTCCAAAAATGTAAAACACAATGAACAGCTTAAGCACAACAAAATTGGTCCGTTCAATTATAATAAAATAAATTACAAAGGGAATAGAAACAAACAACATATGCCCTCACCATTTCTTTTCTTATCTGTTCAAATGATTGTTTGTCTAACTTGTCAATACTTGAGCATATAGTTCTAAACTTCTCAGGAGGTACTCCACATATTTGCATCATTCCATCCAGTAACTTTCTATGATTCAATTTAACCTGTGAAACAAAAAATAATTACAACAGAATGATCGTAATGAAACACAAAAATATAATTTGAATACATTATTGGATGTGAAATTTAACTGCAAAATTAGAAAAGTACAGTCAATCACCAGACACATTAAAATGAATGATATTATAAGGTTAAATTATAGCATAATGAGTAAACTAGTCACATTTAACAAGATCATGGGTGCCCGCAAAACTCAATCAGCAGGCACATCCAAATGAATGACATTAAAAGGTTAAATTATAGCAAATAAGCTGGGATGAGTGAACCAGTCACATTTAACAGTATCACTGAAAGATCACATCAGACAGCAGGTAATCTGATAATTGACATGACAAAGACTTGATAACAAGGTTAAACTGTAGCACATGAGACAGGTTGATTAAAATCAAATAGATTTAGCAAGACATTGCAAAAACTCATCAACCAGCCAGCAGGTATTCTTATGACCAGATGCTGACAAATATGGCATTTCAGGTTGAACTTCAAATGTATAATGAAACCTATAAGCCCAGCACATATACTAATACATATTCTGATATTGTGCTATGTTAGTAACCGCTCACCAAAATACATATAGACAGAGCATGAAAAATAACGGTTATAGAAATAACAAATCATGAACTCGGTAAAAAGTCTATATAGTTCTACAAATTCAGAAAACCAATACTTTTTGTAGCAGGGATGTTATAAACATTTACCTCAAAATCCCCAATGTTAAGCTCATCAAGCAATTCAGTCAAAATTCTAACAACCTCAAAATCTGGAGCCATTTTTTCAGCTGGACCAGCAATATCAAAGTCACATTGATAAAATTCACGGTATCTTCCTTTAGATGGGTTGTCCCTTCTGTAGACTTTAGCTATTTGGTACCTTTTCAAAGATGTCAGACCATTCATAGCTACAAATCTAGCAAATGGAACTGTCAAGTCATACCTCAAAGAACAGAGCTCTCCACCCTGTCAAACAAGTTGATTACCAGTTAGAATGAGCTGAAATTCAACTTTATCTATGGATTTGGTGCAAACCAATCCCTAATGGCGGTCTGGTTTAAAAATAAGAAATCTAGATTCATGAACATGATCAGAAATATCAGAAGGAAAAATTATACCAAGCAAAAATATTCAAATTTTTCACTTATTTGAATGCTGTGAGTTTTTTTTCTTCCAATATTCTTAAAATCAACTCAACTAGTCAAGAAGTGAATAAGCAATAATACCTGATCAGCAAGATCATAAATCAACTTTGAGTCTTCTCCATATTTTCCCATAAGAGTTTCTCGCAATTCAAAGACAGGTGTATCCAAGGCTGTGGCACCATGCCTCTCAAAAACTTCTTCTATTACTGAAAATGCTTTCTTTCTAATAGTCATTTGTTCTTTAGCGAAATCACGTGTTCCCTGATATTTTCATATTGTTAGACTCAAACTACCAACAATTGCATCCCAACCAGGAACAGAAATTAACATATAAAAAAATTCAATTATCTACAGACAACACATTAAATTAAATGCCTTAAAACACAAGTTCAAAAAGGAACACCAGTTCGACATTACTTGAGGTAAGAGTTAGAATATATATGATTAACAGTAACGCCTTGTACAAGATTCCTTGAAATATGATTTTAACAATGAAAATTATCACTCGTGTCATACCAGATCAGATTACAACTCCGTCAAGGTTGTCAAACTAAAGAGTCTACGTAAATAATTTGTTAGAGCATATGTAGGCTCGACTCGTAAGAGACTACTAATAAAAAAGGGCAACCCAGTGCACTAAAGCTCCCGCATACGCAGGGTCCGGGAAGGGGTTCAACCATTTGGTGTATTGTAAGTAGCCTTACCCTGAATTTTACACAAGTGGTTGTTTCCAGGACTTGAACCCGTGACCTTTCAGTCACATGACAACAACTTCACTCACACGAGACTACTAACACAGTTATATAAAAAACAACCTATCATAACATTGAAATTCAATTACAATATATATATATATATAGCACTAACATGATTGTTTTCTACATTCTGACTTTATAACGAGACAAACCATAATAATATGATACAAGCTTATATTCAATCAAACTTAACTATGTCATAAATTGGAAAAACTATGCACCTATTCAACAACTATATGAATAACCAGCTCTTTAATGAATGGTATTTTAAAGCTCGTTACAGTGCACAAATGCATTGAGTAGATATATAATCGATTAAAATGTTCAAACATGGTTTCTATTTGTCTACGAAAAAAAGTGATAAAGTTAAGAGAACTATAGCATGCGTAAGTAACACATTTAATCTTATCCCTAAAAGAATCAATAAAATCACCTTAGGAATCTTGGGCAATCTTCTGCTTTCATTGCTTTCGACAACATCCTTTACTTTCAATAAAAATTCATTGAATTCAGGCTTAGCTAAATCCAAAAACGAAAGAAAATCAGCCACCCAACTCTCCAATTTCCGCAAACTCTCTACATCACTCTTTTTTTCACTCCACAACCTTTCCTTAATCAACGCCAAAATCGAACTAGTTCCTTTCCCCAAAACAGCTTTCTTCTTCTTCTTTTCTACTTTGTTATTCTCTCCATTTTCCCGAACATCTCCAATCTTTTCATTCAAATCAGCAGCCTCAAGTACAGCATATGCCGTCACAAGTTCCCACGCCACAATTTTCCACACAAGCCCAAACAACACATTGATTTCATGTGCAAAATTATCATAAACCCTACCAGAATACAACTTAAAAGATTCATTAAAACTACTAACCAAACTAGCATCAGTTGGACACTCCTTCCCAAAGATTTCACCAAGACCCGATTTCAAATCATCGCTAACAATTGACAACAAATTACTTTTGGCACGAGCAAAACTACACTCACCCAATTCCCTCAACGCCATCGCCAAAGGAAACAGCACATCACACACAGTATGCTCACTCCCAAGCTCCAATTTCCCCAACTTATGTCCCGAATTCAACTCAACCCGCATCCTCGAATGCACGGATTTCGCTTTCTCCCTCATAACCCCATGAACTTTAACAATTTTCACCACCTCAGGAACACTTTCCTTTCCAACAAACTTAGATCCATTAAGCAAAATCCTCATATCACCAGCAACACCAACTTCCTCCTTAGAACTATGCCCATCACCAGAATCCATCAAATTGAAAACCGTCACATCAGCCTTCAATGCCTCACACGAAAACGCGGCCGCCACATCAGCAAACCCTAACAAACCCGCTGATTGATGATCCAAAACCGCGGAAACCCCAAGCAACGCCGCACACTCGTTGTTCATCAACAACGAATGTTCATCTTCAGTTACATCAAACTCTTGATCGAATCGAAAACTGGTTTGATTCGAATTGAGAGATTCTGAAATCGCTAATGCAACGTTTTTGGATGAATTGCAGAGGATGAGTTTGTTGAGAAGAACGATGAGGAAGGCGCGAGTTTCATCTACGGTTAGGAATTCGGGGATAGTGATTTTCTGCTTTGAGGATGGTGGTGAGGTTAATCGGTCGAGTGCGGAAGAATCGATTCGGATTTGAGATTTTCCGGTGGCGGTGGAGTAGACGGAGGAGGAGGAGAGTGATGAACCCTTGCCGCCGAGTGTTACGGCGGAGTGTTCCATTTTGCAAGAAGCTGTGTGTGAGAGAGACAAACCAGGGTTTAGGTTTCAATTCAGAAATGCAGGGTTCTTTGCTGCAATAAACTGTTACTGAATAAGCAAATTAGCCCCTCAAATTTGAGAATTGACAAAAATCTCCCAAAAATTTGAGAATTGCAAATTGGTCTTTCCGTCTCACATAATTTAGTGAGCTCATATGAATTTTAACAAATCAAAATGTATATGTTGGGAAGTGTATTTTAGAACGGGGTTAAGATCCTCTTCATTTAATAAAATAAATGAAATACATAATTTGGAGAGAAATAGACACATAAAATAGATAGTGGGTTTTACCATTAAGTGGATTCCACCATCATTAATTATTTTTGGGTATTGTTAACGAGTGTCCTAAAACACTCTTTAAGCCTCCAAAATTTAGTATTTATTCTTTTAAAAAGTTAACTAATACAATTTCCAATGCATATTCATTATACAACTTTTCATTCAAAACTTATCATTTAAAGTGCTTAAAGAGTGCCCATGGGGCACTCGTTAACATTTTCCATTATTTTTTACCTTTTTCAATTTTTTTTAGTATATATCTCTTCAAATGGAAGAAATGGAGAGGGTACAAAATGGAGAGGATCTTGACTCGTTAGAACGTGGGTTATTGGCATGCTTCTTTTCCGAAATATAAGCACGATGTGATCGGTAAATACCCTTTTAAGATTGTCAGATTCTCTAAGAATAAATTTGATCCATTAAAAAATAAGGGATTGAATAGGATAACATAACTTCCTTAAAAAAAAGGATAACTTCAATTATATTTTAAAACTATTTCTAAAACTGGGCAAGTTTTTGGGGGCAAGAGACCGGATAAAAATTGGAATTTTTATTCCTCATTAAACAACAATATAACTTTTTGTTCCAAATACAAGTTATCAAAAATACCAAAATAAAATTTTGTCCATGAAACATCGTACTAAACAAAAAGTTGTTCAATACCTTAAAAATTTGTTAAGTGATATTTTATCTTGTGTTGTGCAGTTCTACCATGTGTTGTTCTAATTAGTACTTAATTTTTAACATATCAAATGTACCATGGATATTCATGTCACGTCATTTGGAGTATTTGCTTGTATTTTGAAAAACACGAAAACAAAATCTAGATTTTTTTTCTTCATGTTAAAGGTTAGCAATTGTCCTCTGATGTGTTCTAATGATCCATTGTGTCTAGAGTGTTACACACAAGTTGATATGCTCTTTTCCTTTGGCAAAAGTCAGTTTTTATGTATTTGATTCGATTCATATTACCTTGAATCGTATCACATGATCTTTTTGCTTTCTACCTTGCCATTTTGAATCAATAAGTGTATTGTTAAATCGTATCATACATGATTTGATTCAAACATTTTTTTATTTGTATCATTATTTCTCTCTGACTTTGGTTTTTTTGTCTTAGTGATTTGATTCACATGATTAGTGAATCATATCAATCTTCATCTTGGGCAACTTAAATTGATTTAGTACATGTTTGAACCGTATCAATCTTCATGCTTCTTCTTGTTTGTCATTTTGTTGTCTGAATCGAATCACACATTAAGGGAATCGATTCAACACGTTTTTTTTCCAAAATATTGCACTTAGTTGATTCAAGTTGTGCAATATATCTATTTCATGAACCATTTCATTCAATTTAAATTAAATCAGTTTCTTGACATAGCCCTTGTTAATTTCTTTCTTTAGTTGATTCAAGTAAGAAGTTTTTTTTTTTTAAGGAAATTCAAGTAAGTTGTTTCCACTTCAGCCTTTGCTATGAAACACCAAGAAATTACACATTCACCCTCATCAGCAGTTAACTGCCGCCAGATTTACACTAAAAAATAAAACTTCGGCAATTAACTACTGCAGAATAAGGAATTTCGGCAGTTAACTACCGCGGGGTAAGTTTTTTAGCAAACTCAAAAGTGGGAACATCAATTATCTTCAAGTAATGGAATATGTATCTTGTAGACCATATATTGTCCTCATTGTTGTAAGAGAAGGTGTTGATTATATGCGTGAATGCTCATTGTCCTACTTCTTCTTCTAAGGAATAAATAAGTCTGAAATAAGTCGGGCCAAACATAGCCTAGTGTCTTTCAAAGTCAAAACCCTACGGTGTTCAAAACCGAACCAATCTAAAAGAAAAACCGCAAATCAAACCAATCCAAACCGAAACCGCAAAAAACCGCATTTGGTTCGGATGTATTCGAATATATTTTTACTCAACCGCATGGTTTGGTTCGGTTTGCGGTTTTGATTTTACCAACCAAACCAAACCAAACCAAACCGCAATATAAGAAAAACACTAATTAAATATATATCATGTAGATCAATACTCATAGAAATTCAATAGAAACTTTAATAAAATGACATTTTTTTTCTCTTGTTAAGTTTCTTCTTTGTTTTTTCTATCAAAAATGTAATTATGTGTAACTTAAACTCTTAGAGAATGATTAAAATTTCAGTCTATTGTATTTCTTGCAAAATATGATTACTTTTTGTCCACGTTCTAATTTGGTCTACCTAGTTGGAAACATTGTTGGATGAAAATAAAATCGTAATGTTGGATGAAATTTAAAACATTGCTAAATATCTTGTGTTTTAGCTTTTTAATTTGATTTTAACGTTGAAAACAAAAAAAAAATTATTGTCTAAAAAAACTGCACCATCGATACAATCCAAACCGCATTGTTTGGTTTGGTTTGATTCAGATATTATTTTAAACATCAACTGAACTAAATCAAACTGCATACTTATTTATCTTGCGGTTTAGATCACTTTTAGTCTCAAAACCGAACCAAACCGCACTGCGAACACCCCATTTGTAACTATCTAATATCTTTGTAAGTATATGCCCCTTCATTGTGCAGCCATAAAAGATTCAGCCAGCAAAGAAAGATTCACCACACCAAATAAGTGTTGTCACACCGAAACACAATGTGTTGAAAATATTCATTCAACTTTTTTCGATTATTATTACTTTTTTAAAATTCAAGTAACTTCTAAAAATGGAATTATAAAACCAAAAGCGTATTGAAAGGCAATTAACAAAAAGAAACTTAGGCTGCCGCAATATCACTGTGAAAACACTTACTCCAAACACATTCTAAGACCTCATTTGGACAAACAATTATTATAAATGCTTATAGCACAATGGATTATAGTATGATCATAAACTCGTATGCTTAATAAGCTCTTTGCGTTTGGATATGTACACTAAAAAGTGCTTACATAAATTGAAGCGTTTGGAAGTGTAATTACATACAAAATTATAAAATGTTAACAATTGGAAAAAATAATTAAAGAATGAAACTCTAATTAAAAATATTGTAATAATGTTTTTTTTGAGTAAATATAGTGTATAAAAATAAAGACCATAAATTCAAAAAAGGTTCATGCGGGAATCAAAATTGGTTCCAATTTTCAAAAGCCCTTGTCTAAACCCATGGGTAAGCTAAGAGTGAGAGCTTATTGAAATGTAACATAAGCAACTTCTGAGATTATGATAAGCTCTTTCCATTAGTTTACCCAAACACATTTACAAAGGCTTGTATTAATAGATAAGCTCACATAATGTCAAAATATGCCAATCCAAATGCCGGGCTAAGTAAGGTGCTACAAATACCAAAACTTATGGGTTTAACCGTTTCCGAACTTCCTTGACAAAATTTTCTCTAGGGATGTTTATGTTTACATCATTACCTGACTCGAGGCTTTTTAGTTGCACCGTGCCTTCTTTTATTTCCCGTTCACCAACAAGTGCCATCCAAGGGATTCTTGATTCTTTTGCATAGTCAAAGTGCTTCGATCTTCTTTTGTCGACCAAGAATTTTTCTTTACCCGCAGCATCCCACGGTTCACCAGATGGCTTTGCAGCTAGTGTTACGTCATTCCCCAATATGCTTACCAGGATTTCTGTCTTGGTTGGTCGAGCCGTCTAACAGAAACAACAAATTATGTAAAAAGGAAAACAATGGTTCATCTGTGTAGGCAATAATACAACAAGGAAGTTCCCAATTTGACAAACAACTAAGAACAGTTTTATTATCATTTCCACACAAAAACAGCGCAACAAAAAGAAGAAAGAATGAAAGAAAATAGGTAAAAGTCAGCTGCAAACATCCCCAGTGATTAAATGCGTAACCTTGGTGATGAATCAGGTAGCATAAGAAACAACAGGAGTATCTGTTTGATGGAGGATATGGTTTAGGAAATAACTAGTGACTCAACTATGTAATGACAGTTAGGATTGTAAAATAAATTGTGTTAAAATGGGATTCAATACCCAGAATAATCAAGGAATATTTCTTTGCTTTGACATGAAAAACTACAGAAGTTAGATATCAAGCATTATGATCACCTGGTTCTGATCCTTCTGTTGTTGCTCCATTATGGCAGATACTCTCTCGATTCCCAAACTTAGCCCAACCGCTGGAACTTGTTTTGACCCAAACGTCCCTATCAGGTTATCATATCGACCACCAACAGCAATTGAACCAACTTGCATAAAACCCATAAATCCATCGCTAAATATAAGCTGAACAATTTCAATAAAAACTATGCAAATGAAACAGACAGAGGAGAGGCAAGTATATGCCATGCAAAAACATGACTATCATAAGTCACTCTCAAGAATCAAGGATTTCGATTTACTTCTTTATATATAATCCATATGCTTTTTGAATAAGAATAATTGCACAAAAAATAATGAAAAATTGTATTGAGACCAATCTCAATCTACTACAACAACAACAACAAGCCTTGGGGTCGGCTACATGGATCAAACCACACCATAATGCTCTATCAAATACCATATTTATATCCACCATATTAATCTCTAGATTTTTATAAATAGTCACTCTTATAGTTTTCCTAAGTCTTCCTCTACCTCTAGTGATCTGACTCCCCCACCATCTACTATTTCAAGTTAATATTAATGCTGATCACTGAACTTTTTCTGCAATATAGCTTGAACAGAACATCAATACACTGCTTCAACCATACAAAAAGGAATTCTTTACATGATGTTTCTCATTTACTGATCAGACAAAGGAAAGGTGCTAAAGTAGTTTAACCACTACACCCTGCATAACGTGCTTTGCTACATTAGAAGTTAAAATTTATAGCCACGCAATAGAGAAAGAAAAGGCGTTGACATTTTAGGAATGCAGGATGATTATTAAACTTGGGCCTCTTCTTTGAACAACCAGCATGCCAAAGTTTGACGATATCCCATGTACATGACAAGTCGAGCTATTAAAGAGTTAGCAAAAAATCGGCAAAAATAGACTTTTCATCCTTTTTCTTTCACCCAATACCATTTTGATTCTTTACCTCTTTCGTCCTTTCTCTTTCAAATATTAGGTATTGTAAAAAAAAAATATATTAGGAGAACACGAGTTCAGTTCCAGGGTGAAACAATTCCTGGTCAGACATAACTTACTTCCCTGCCGGGCTCCGGATTTTACCAGGGCCCGTTCCTTTGGGAACTGTATGATTAACACAAAAAAAATTACTAGATGAAGGACAAAATATATTTTAGCCTAAAAAACAGTATTGCGACAACATTGCTCGATCTTGATTATGTGTTTCTTTTGTAGATGGTGATCATCCAATTACTCAATTTTGTTTTTTACCAAATGAACACACCATTGAAGGGTAAGAAATACCCCTACATAAGCAAAAGATAGAACAGAGATGCGAGAATAAACAAAATTATTTCAAAAACACTCCAATTTCTCTGAATATCCGAGCGCAATATACCCCTCTTCAAAAAGCAAGTGTTAAAAAACATAGAAACCAACAAAATTATTTTCTAACAAAAGATGAAAAACAAATCTTAGTCTGTACAAATTTAAATACAGCAGCATAAAAACCAAGTCAGTTCTTACTTAAACTCACCGCAGAATCCATTATAACTAAATCCTAATTTAGACGGAAGTCTGTACAGAACCCATGTAACCAAGAATTGGACCTTAAATCCCATCTCTTAGCTCTTATTCATCTTGTCCGCTCAAACCATAAACAATGTTTAAATCCACAATCTTTCATACAAAAACTTTCCCCATTAAAGTTAATATCTCCGCCTAAAAAATCTAAAGATTTTGTTGTCTGATATGATTTAAGATTTAAAATGACCTTTCAATTAATTTTACTTGCCTCTTTTCAACCTTATTTTGAGTGAGAAAGCTCCTTTTGTTTAACCCAGAAAAAATTGTTAATCCTTCATTACATCTTATGTTTAGACTGGCATGCTTTAAAACAACTTATTAAAATGGGATTAGCTTGTTGCATCTAGAGTTGTACAAGACAGTGAACATCTACTATATCTGGTCTGAAATAATGCATTGTGCCTCACAAAGGATGAAGGGACTAAAGAAGAAATATTTCAGAATAGAAAGAAAAGACACGAGAATTACCTCAACACCCTCTTTGAAAACAGCTTCAAATATAACTCCAGTATAATAATCAAGACCTCTGGCAAGACTCAAGTCAAAAACCACCTTATCAAGGCGTTTTGATTCATCTAGAGCTTTGAATAAAATTTCCAGGTCATTCAATGCATCAACAGATCCAGCATCTTCTAAGAAAACATTGCCTTCTTGTTTAAGTTTTGATAACAGCTGTAAAGGATGTCCTTTCTCTTTGACAAAAGTTCCTATTCTGTCAGCTGTCTCAGCAGTAAATCCTTTCTCTTCCACCTACAACATGAAAGTCAGTACAAACCATATTTCTTAACAATTTGGCGAAAATATTAACTTTGCAAAGAATTGTGACCAAACATGTTCTAAATGGCAATCGTATGTCTCAAAATCCTAAGCCAATTTAAAGCAATATACTTGCATAGTTCTACGGACATTAGAATTGTGAATGCAACTTTTTTTTTAAAATCACACGTGACTCAGACAATATTTGTTCAATTCCGTTCAGCACACATCAGATTGATGAAATGTAAGTGATCCTCTAAGTAAAAAAAATAAAAAAGAGTACCATCATATATTTATAAAAAGCAAAAACAGCAATACCAGTTTTGAAAGATAAACACTTAGTCTAATGCATTCAATGAAACCTTTTCATTTAATCGAGTCCAACATTTGAAATCATACAACTTACTAGTAACAGCAGAACAGAAAATGGGTGTAAAAGGTTTGTGCAACAATTAACACATGACAAAGTGTATGCATACTCAATTATTCAAGCAAGAGTGTTTACCAAGAGAATGCAAACGCACCACATGAATCCAATCCCTAAAGCAAAATATTCCCCATTTATAAAGCGTAAACTACAAGTATTTAGAAAATGAATATAAAATAAAAGCTTACATCTTTCAAAATGTGCAATACAAGGAACAGATTTAAACACGACAAAATTGGTACGCTCAATCATAATAAAAATAATTATAAAGGAAATAGAAAGAAAGAACATATGTCCTCACCATTTCTTTTCTTATGTGTTCGAATGATTGTTTGTCTAACTTATCAATACTTGAACATATAGTCCTAAACTTTTCAGGAGGTACTCCACATATTTGCATCATGCCATCGAGGAACTTTCTATGGTTCAACTTTACCTGTGAAAGGAAAAAAAATTACAACAGAAAGATCATAAGGAAACAAGCATAATAGAATTTGAAGACATCAATGAGTACAAAATTTAACCACTAAGTTGGAAAATGTCAATCAACAGACACACTCAAATGAATGATACTATAAGGTTAAATTATAGGAAATAAGCTGGAATGAGTAACCTAGTCACTTTTAACAATATCACGGGATCCAGTAAAATCAATTACCAAGAACATCCAAATGAATGATATTATAAGGTTAAATTATAGCAAAAATGAGTAAACCAGTCACATTTAAAAATATCACTGCAAAGATCACATCAACCAACATGCATAACACATGAGTCGGGTTGATTAAAATCATTCAAATTTAGCACACAAAAACTCATTAGCCAGCGGGTAGTCTGATTGCTACACATGTCTAAGACCTGATGCCGACAAAGATGGCATTAAAAGTTGTACTTCAAAATAAACAATGAAACTTATAAGCCCATTAGTTATAGTAATACATATTCTGATATTGTACTATGTCAATAACCGCTCACCAAACTATGTATAGACAGACCATAAAAAATAATGGTTATAGAAATATCAAATGATGAACTTGGTAAACTAGGGGTGTAACGACTCAGTTTGGATTGGTTTTCAGTCAAAAAAATGTTTGAACCGATGAAACCTTCATCGGTTTGGATTGGTTCGGTTTTTACTGTTTTTCAAAAAAGAAACCGAACCAAACTAACCGGTTTGGATTGGTCCGGTTCATCGGTTTATTTAAAAATACAGTTAAAAAATATTCATATTCTCACAAAATATTTCATAGAACTTTGTATAATTGTATTTCATTTTTTGTTTTTTCATATTCTCTATTTTTCAAACAACTTTTTATAACTAACCTTACTAAATATTTCATAGATATGATCCAAAATTCATCCATCCATCATTCTTCAAAAACAACTTCATCAAACTCAAATATTTCAACCATTCATGATCCATACATGCATCATTCATCAACAAACACGAAATTCCAAAAAGAACATCCTAAAATTAAAACATAGTCAAATGGCATAAACATGATAAAAACTAACCAAGAGATGAACGATCTCAACGGTGACCGGTGGCGATGAACAACGGGTTTGGTGTGGTTGATCGTTAGGGTTTCTTTTTTAGTAGAAATGAAAGAGTCGGATTGATGAGATGAGATGAAGATGAGAGAAAGTAAATGGATTAAAAAGTATTTTATGTTTAATTTTAGGCCTAACCATAAGTTTGTGTGAGGTAGGATAATATTAGTAAAATAAGGAGTGTGGTTATCATCGGATTGGTTCATCGGTTTCACGGATCTCGAAATGAAAAACCATGAACCAAACCAAACTAGATCGGTTTCAATTGGTTCAGATCGGTTTCAAACCGAACCAAACAAGGTTTGATATTTTTTCGGTTTGGTTCAGTTTGGACTTTGGGTTTCGTTGGTTTTGTCCGAAACACTTACACCCCTACGGTAAACAGTCCAAGTAGTTCTACAAATTCATAAAACCAATATATTTTACAGCAGGAAAGTTATAAAAATTTACCTTAAAATCCCCAAATTTCAGCTCATCAAGCAATTCAGTCAAAATTCTAAAAACCTCAAAATCTGGAGCCATTTTTGCAGATGAACCAGCAATATCAAAGTCACATTGATAAAATTCACGGTATCTTCCTTTAGATGGGTTGTCCCTTATGTAGACCTTAGCTATTTGATACCTTTTCAAAGATGTCAGACCATTCATTGCCACAAACCTAGCAAATGGAACTGTCAAGTCATACCTCAAAGAACAGAGCTCCCAACCCTGTCAAACAAGTTGATTACCAGTTAGCATGACGTGAAACTCAACTTTATCTATGGATTTGGTGGGAACAAATCCTTAATGGTGGTCTGGCTCAAAAAGCAGAAATCAAGATTCATGAAAATGACCGGAAATATCAGAAGGAAAAGGAACAATAGTACATAGCAATAAAATCCAAATTCGTTCACTATTTTGAATAAAATAAACTCAACTTGTCAAGAAGTGAACAAGCAATAAACATATGTACCTGATCAGCAAGATCATAAATCAACTTTCAGTCTTCTCCATATTTTCCCATGGGAGTATCTCGCAATTCAAAGACAGGTGTATCCAAGGCTGTGGCGCCATGCCTCTCAAAAACTTCTTCTATAATTGAAAATGCTTTCTTTCTAATAGCCATTTTTTCTTTACCAAAATCTTGTGTCCCCTGATATTGTCATATTTTGATACTTAGGGTAAGATTAGCAACAATTGCATCCCAACCAAGAATAAAGAAATAAACATAAAAAAATTCCATTATCTATTTAACAATGCTTAAGCTTTACTATATCAATCAAACTTAACTATGTCATAGATCAATATAAGGATGCACCTATTCAACAACTGTACAAGGATGCACCTATTCAACAACTGTACAAATAACCAGACCTTTTGATGAATGGTTTTTTCATGCTCTTAATAGTGGTCAAATGCATTGGATAAGTATATATCATCAATCAAAATGTTCAAACAAAGTGTCTATTTGTCTACGAAAAAGTTAATGAAGTTAAGAGAACTATAACATGCCTAACAAAGCCCGAGTAACACAAAGTTAATACTTAATCTTATCCATAAAAAAAATATCACCTTAGGAATCTTAAGCTCTGTGTTGTCATTACTTCGTACAACATCCTTTACTTTCAATAGAAAATCGTTGAATTCAGGATTAGCCAAATCCAAAAATGTTTGAAAATCAGCCACCCAAGTTCCAATAGTCGTGAATTCTCTACATCACTCTGCAGCCTTTCCTTAATGAAATCCATAGTCAACCTAGTTCCTTTCTTCGAAACACCTTCCTTGTTCTTTTTCTTATTCTTCTTCCTATCTACTTTAGAATTCTCTCCATTTACATTACCCATCTTTTCAATCAACTCACCATCCTCAAGTACAACATAAACAGTCACAAGTTCCCACGCCACAATTTTCCAAACAAGCGAAAAAAGCACATTGATTTCATGTGCACACTTATCATAATCCCTTCCAGAAAACAAAGTAAGCGACCCAATATAACTACTAACCAAACTAGCATCAGTTGGACATTCCTTCCCAAATATTTCACCTAGAATCGACTTCAAATCATCCCTAACAATTGACGACAAATTTCTCTGCGCACGAGCAAAACTACACTCACCCAAATCCCTCAACGCTGTTGCCAAATGAATCAACACAATCCACACACTAGGCTTACTCCTTGAATTCAAGTCGGCCCTCATCTTCGTATGCACTAATTTCGCTATCTCCCTCATAATCCCATGAACTCTAAGAATCTTCTTAACCTCAGGAACAATTTCCTTTCCAACAAATTTCGATCCATTAAGCAAACGCTTCATATCACGAGAAACACCAACTTCCTCCTTAGAACAGTGTCCATCACCAGAATCAGTCATGGAAATTATATCAGACACGCCAGCCTTTAACGCATCACACGAAAACACTGTCGCCACATCAACAAACCCTACTAAACCCACTGATTGATGATCCAAAACCACGAAAACCCCGAGCAATGTCGCACACTCGTTGTTTATCAACAACGAGTGTTCATCTACTGTTACATCAAACTCTTGATCGAATCGAAAAATCATTCTATTCGAATTGAATGATTCTGAAATCGCTAATGGAACATTTTTGGATGAATTGCAGAGGAGGAGTTTGTTGAGAAGAACGATGAGGAAAGCGCGAGTTTCATCTAGGTTAGGATTTCGGGGATAGTGATTTTCTGCTTTGAGGATGGCGATGAGGTTAATCGATCGAGTGCGGAAGAATCAGTTCGGATTTGAGATTTTCCGATGGCGGTGGCGTAGATGGCAGAGGAAGAAAGTGATGAACCCCTGCTGCCGAGTGTTACGGCGGAGAGTTCCATTTTGCGAGAAGCTGAATGCGAGGTTGGAACTAGAAAGAGAAGAAGAATAAGAAAAAGAATTATGAATGAATATGAAAAAACACACACACTCCAATTTCTCAAAATCTGAACCGCAAAACGGTGAAGGAGGGAGAGAAAACAAATGAGTTCAGTAGCAGAATGGTGAAATGAAAATCAAATTGATGACTTTATATACAATACCTAAACAGGTTGCTTGATTGGTTGGTTGGTTAGCCGGCCCAATTCGATATGCTTTTTTAAGCTTAATGAGATATTTTCTATCATGAGAAATAACAAATGTGAGATTAAAGACATTGTCATCGTGAGTAGGGATGAGAATATGTTAGGCCGAGCTAGACTTTGCAAGGCCTAAGTCTGGCCTCTCAAACTTTTGTAAGAATTGAGCTTGGCTTGCGGTCTGTCATAGACTTACTTTTTAGGCCTGAGTTTGGCCTTATGAAAACCTGATTAGGCTTTGCTAGTCTTTTTAAAAGCATGTTTCACACGAAATCTTTAAATAAGTAATGTGATCAAAGGTTAAATAGACTAGCGAGCTAATATATCAATGGATATTAAACTTCCTTTCGATATTTAACATGAAATTTTAGAGAACTTTACTATATATTATATCATATTTCAATTCTAATTTATAATAATACATTTAAATATGCGAAAAAATAATGTAAATTAATAAGCTTAAATTACTTTAAAGGTTGACAAATTTATAATTTAATTCAAATTAGAGTATATAATATATTAATCAATAATATTATTCATGTTTACATAAGTAGGCCAGCCTAATAGGCCTAAAAGGCTTTTCTAATAGCCTCTAGCCTAACCTTTTAAGCCAAATAGGCTTCTAAAAAAGCCTAGACCTTCCCTATTTAAGAAAAAAATCTGGCTTGGCCTGACCTGTCGTAGGCTAGGCCATAGGCCCCTGTATGTCGGCCTGCCCTATTCTCATCCTTAATCGTGAGCTTAGCTAAGTTGATATTAATAATGCATAAAATATGCAAAGTCCGAGTTTTAAACTCGTTCACCACAAAAAAAAAAAAAAATCTTATAATGGCCACAAAGTAGGGCCCTTTGTCCCGAATGGTATTTTTCTATGCCTTGAAAGAGCTAGTACTTGACTCTTGATTATAATCCCATATTGCAGTGAAATTTAATTCTAAAATGTGAAATCAAAGGTCTTTGATGAAGTTCGACATGCAAGAATGTAAGTCTATTTTCACTCTCATCGCCTCGGTTCTTTCAATCGACAAGCATGAAGGTCATATTTTTGCATTAAATTTTTCAGAAAAATTTATAATATTATAAGAATCTATACTAAAAAAATTAGATTTTTTTTAACAAAACATGAATTAAATATGATTTTTTTTTATATTTTTGGCAGTTCAAAATTCATATTTAATTCATGTTTTGTTAAAAAATTCTAATTTTTTTGGGTGATTTTTACAATATTCTACATTTTTAATATTTTTATAGGAACTAAAAGTTGAAGGAATTTTTTAGAAGAACTAAAACGAAATGTTGGTATATTTATAGGACCCAAAAACATATTTAACAAAAAAAAAAAACTTAAATTTATACCAGAAAAAGATGTTGTTAATGCTTAACAACATATACCAACCAATATACGATACATAAAAAAAAGGGATTTAGATCATCTCCTATCATTTCTCTCGTGTTGTTGATGTTGCACTAATCTTAACCATTCAGCCCACCATCCTTTTCTCTCTCCTTTGTTTTGCTTTTTCCTTTGCTAGTCAATCAACCATTGAATTAGAAAATGGGGGCTGGCTCGACAAGAGAAGATCCAATTCAAAAAAAACTTTTAAAGTTAATTAAATGATAACTACATTGTTATACCTGAAACAGAGTTGTGTGTCCAGCCAAGTGGACAATCACGAATTGGCATGCACCGTTAAACTCAAGGTTACAAAAGTATTTCATGTTTGGGACATCAACATAGGTGGCACTCTTGACATTAACAAAGGTGGCACTCTTGTTAGTGAAGAGCATGATATCATCCAAATACAACAAATATATTCGCACAGACTGGTCCCAACATGTTTGCATACCCTACTCGTTACTCTCTACCTCGATTGTAGTTGTTGATTCAAGACGGTTTGCAAACTCCCCTATCAAAAAACTGAAATGTGCATTAGCATCCTTTGTGGGTTTCATTTGGAACTCACCACCGTCCTCTGATTCAACCCAACCATCATATCCACTGCATCACTTTTGGAAACAAGACCACTACGGTCTAGAAAACATCCCTTTTATGGAAGATGCAACATACATGACACATAGTACAATATCACCATTATCTCCCTAACCAGAAGATGGAAGATAAAAGGTCTCCTTGTGCCATCTCTCATAAAATGCAAGCAATGGGTTATGTCAACAATGCTATGATTGACATGCTTCAACCAGTAAAGGCTATTAACTCGTAGGACCTTTTTGAGCCATGTCTCACACATCCTCACCTGACTGCCCTCATGTATAAACTTTAACTCTTCTCATTGTTCACACACTTTAAATTGATATGAAACTTCAACATACGCATGGGCATATTTTGATGATGCTGGTGAGTATGGATACATCATGTGGCTCACTAGGATAGAAATCTAGTGTATGTGGCTCCTCAACCACAAGTAACGATGTTCACCTCCTCATCGTCATGGTCTGAAACATCCTCCTCCTCGACATGGTGATGGTGTTGGGGCTTAGACTCGTGCACCTAAGATTGTCTATCTCTATTGGAAATGCAACCTCTGTCCCTACCCCTTCTTGCTATGCAATTCACTACAACCTTCTGCATTTGTTATCGAATAGACAATGCAATTATGGTAGTTACGTCGTTCCTAACGTGGTCCATATATCAAAATCAACAAAAATCAAACAATTTCAATATATTGAACATGTTTAGATTATATAATGTGAATCAAGATCAATTTGGTTTGGATTATATAATACAAACACATTCGGTTTCTAGAAAGGAAAAAAAAAACTTACGAATCAACAATAATAAATCAAAGGAATGCGGCCTTATATGAGAGTATTGGAGCGTGCGTGAGAAGTGAGGAGACTAGGAGAGTGGGAAAAGGAAAAAAAAACATGTTTGGGCCAAAATGGCCCAATTCTCTGAACGAAATATCCAAGCCTGTAAGAAACGTGAGTTATGAATTAGTCCCCCGACTCTCTCGCTCGCTCGCTCTGAACCCTAAAATTAATTACTTGTTTCATTCTCACTCCGATCCCGCCACTTCACGCCCGCAAATTCAACACTTTCGCACTTTTCCATCTCTTTAAGGAGGTTTGTTGATTTAGCTTTTAATAGTTTTTGATGTTTTCTGTTTAATGGATTTAGTTGAAGCACAAAATTTGCACTTGTCTTCAAGAATTTCGTGTAAATTATAATCTATAATATGCTGTATTATTAGGTACTATTGCTGTTGTATTCTGATTTCTGAGCTTCTTATTTCACTTCATGATTTTTAGATTTTAGTTTAATTGAACTTGTGTTTACAAAATTTAATGGTTTATTGTATTTTGATTTGCTGGTTCAAATCCTAATTATTTGAAATTTTCTTTGGATACAGGTTGGAGTGATTGATTCATTTGAAGGATATTTTTTGTATTTTGTTGGCCAGCCTCCATAATGGCTGTTCACACAAAATACCGTCTTATTACTTACTCACAAGAGCTTATAGATGGACAGCCTATTTTTGTTTCGTCCAACTGTCTTCCGGTTAAGGCGATGAAATACGACCCCGCTGGTCACTCTTTCCATGCCGCTGCACTTAAACTTCTCGGTGTTAATAAGAAAGAAGATAACAAAGATGCTGATAATAAGAAAGTGGTTCAAGATGATAAGGAACATGTTTATTTGCCATCTGATTCTTACAGCAGCAAGAGCAAGAAAAAATCTGGTGGTGATGGAGACAAGCAACAGCAAGATCATTATGCATTATTGGGTCTGAGCCATCTTAGATATCTTGCTACGGAAGATCAAATTCGTAAAAGCTATCATAAAACTTCCTTGAGGTTTCATCCGGATAAACAGGCTGCTGCTGTTCTTTCCGAGCAAACTGAAGCTGCGAAAGAAGCAAAGAAGATTGAAATAGATGTTCATTTTAAGGCAATCCAAGAGGCTTATGCAGTGTTGGTCGATCCCGTAAAAAGAAGAATTTATGATTCTACAGATGAGTTTGATGATGAGATTCCCACTGACTGTGATCCACAAGACTTTTACAAGGTGTTTGCTCCTGCTTTTATGAGGAATGGGCGGTGGTCGGTTAATCAACCAATTCCATCTCTAGGTGATGATAAGTCTTCAATAAAGGAAGTTGATAGTTTCTACAATTTTTGGTATTCCTTTAAAAGCTGGAGAGAGTTTCCCCAGGCTGATGAGTTTGATCTCGAGCAAGCTGAATCCCGAGATCATAAAAGGTGGATGGAAAGGCAGAATGCAAAACTGTCAGAAAAAGCTAGGAAGGAAGAGTATGCACGTATCCGCACTCTTGTTGATAATGCTTATAAGAGGGACCCTAGAATACTGAGAAGAAAGGAAGAGGCAAAAGCTGAGAAGAAAAGGAAAAAGGAGTCCAAGTATATGGCAAAGAAGTTGGAGGAGGAAGAAGCGGCCAGAATTGCTGAAGAGGAGAAACAACGAAAAGCAGAGGAAGATAAAAAAGCTGCCGAAGCTGCTTTGCAACAGAAGAAGGTGAAGGAGAAGGAGAAAAAGCTCTTGCGGAAGGAGCGAACACGTCTTCGAACTATCTCAAGACCTATCTTGTCACAACACATACTTGATATTGCTGAAGACGATGTAGAAGAGCTTTGCATGTCATTTGATATTGAACAATTGAGGGGTTTGTGTGAGAAAATGGAAGACAAAGAGGTGTTAGAGCAAGCAGAAGCTCTAAAAGATGCACTGAGTTGCAAGAAAAACGTGGTTGATGAGAAAAGTAATCAACAAAATGGCTCTGTCAAGGTTAATGGAAGCAGTAGTTCTCTAGCAGGCTACATAGAGAAGAAGGAGAAACCTTGGACTAAAGAAGAGATTGAACTATTGAGAAAAGGGATACAAAAGTTTCCCAAAGGAACTTCAAGGAGATGGGAGGTTGTTTCAGAATACATTGGCACTGGAAGATCTGTTGAAGAAATAATGAAAGCAACTAAAACCGTTCTCCTCCAGAAGCCCGATACAGCCAAAGCTTTTGATACATTTCTTGAGAAGAGGAAACCTGCAGCACAATCAATTGCATCCCCACTGTCAACTAGAGAAGAATTGGAAGGGGTATCAATACCAGCAACAGCAACTGAAAATGGTGATGCTAAAACAACTACTATACCAACACCGACGACGACGACAACAACAATTCCAACACCGGTACCGACAACGACAATTCCAACACCGGTACCGACAACAACAATTCCAACACCGGTACCGACAACAACAAGCAACATCAACTCGGAAGACTCTCAAGAAGTTCCAGAACAAGAGGCGTGGTCTGCAGTGCAGGAAAGAGCATTAGTTCAAGCTTTAAAAACCTTCCCAAAGGAAGCTAACCAGAGATGGGAACGAGTAGCTGCAGCTGTACCTGGGAAGACGGTTATCCAGTGCAAGAAAAAATTTGCCATGATGAAGGAAAATTTCAGGAACAAGAAAACTGCTGTTTGATTTATCATTCTTAGCCCATATCTGTGGATTTTTTTCCTCCTGCTTTTAGATTTTACAACTCAAACAGAATATCGGCTCCTGCTCAATCATAGCTAGGCATCTTGATCATTATTAAAACCAACAGTCTATCATAGCACCGGATATATGTCCCATTTTTGGTTTGAAAGAGAACTTTGCTTCTTTAAATTTTTGTTATCTTAGCTATCTGGATCAGAAAGAATGCTTTTGTAGTTTTTATACTTGCTTCTTTATCTTTATTATTATTATTATTATTATTAAGTATTTGAGTCTGAAGTTTTCAGTGCAACAGTTCTGGGATATTTCTGTCATTTAAAAATTACTATGTTTTCTTGTTTGATTGAAAAATTACTTTTATTTATTTTTGTCATTTATTACCAATGTTCATCGGCGATGGGTTGGAAAAAATGAGATAGACAGAAGTGCACTCACTTTTTCACATAGCAACGCAAAATGTGTCTCGCTGTGAACCGATGATACATTTTTTCAAAGCAATGGTTGCAAATGAAAAGGATGCATTTTTCTCTATTTAAATTGCAAGACCATGATGATCTCTGCTTGTCCTTCCCTTCTAACATGAAGCATACAAGGATGGGCGGTAATTATAGAATCTTGGACCAGGTAATTTTTATCTTCCCTAAATTTTTAATCCCTGAAATGGGTGAAGTACTATTAGTAGGAATTGGTTCCTCAGTTAAAGCTTGCGTGTGTTTGAGCATTTCTTTTCAATATATCCTTATAACATCTTAAATGATGAAGTTGAAAAGTTTATCTATCTATTTGTTTGTCACTAGATGGACAGTACTGAGATATTGATGTTCAAATACACTAACTATTCTTCCACTCTTTGGATAGGTATTATAGGGGTCCCTCAACTACATTAACAATTATTCCTCACTTTGAATAGGCTCGTACTACTGTGTCCTTGAATTCTAAAGAGACGAAAACAAAAAATATAGCGGTAGATGATTGATTTATTCAAAACCAAATGTGGAAGAAGCAATCTTTATCTCCTCTGTTTCAACTTGCTTCTAAATCACACATTTCTTCATTTCTTATATGGAAAATTAGATGTGGCTGCTTCTGCTTGTTTATAACATTCTGCAATTGCCTTTGTAGACTAGTATTGCATTTATTTATTTATTTAAGATTTTAAGATTTTTTGGTGTTTTTTGCTTCTAGGTGTATGTAAGAAGAGATAGCATAAGCATAGAATAGATCGATGCATGGGACTAAAGCCTGAGTTAGGAGTTAGAAATTGACAGTTGAAACAATGAAACAGCTAACCAACAATAAGCTATACCATAGTTGGAATGGGGAGAGTAAATAAAAGATAGTTTAGAAGTGACTATAGATTCTACAGAGAATTGAGCAGGCTACTATTACATATAATTTTTTGAACAATTAGATGAAATTTCTCTACTATGACATTGTTTGATCCATGTAGCTGACCTCACTTAGTGGAATGTTGTTGTATTCATATAGGTTCTCAAGCCATTACATCTAGAATATTACAAAATATACTTTCAATGATGATTATTGAGACTTTGAATACTTGCTAAGCCTGCAATTTTGAAGGTGTCAAATTTCACAGCCACTTTCTTTGCATTTAGAGGTGTTAAATTTGCTGTCACCTACTGAATATTGATTCGTTTACATATGCAAATGTTAGAGTTTGAGCGCAGCATAAATAGTGAGAACTTATCTCAATTTCACTTTTGTCACCTGGTTGAAGAATGGTCCAGATTCCATATTTTGGGCCCTGAGAGTGTCAGCATTGATTGCTTGATAATTTGTAACTGATCTCAAAAACTTGGTCTCTGTCATTATTATATTGAAAATATTAGTACACAGTCATTATCTAAGATATGAAAAACAAAAAGGCAACCAAGTAAACCTTTAAGGTCATTCATTATCAGTTTATCTAAGATGAACATATAAAAGTAACACTGTCAAAATGTACCAGGCCAGATGGTAGTTTAGGAGACGTGTTTAAAGTTTAAATGAAATCCTAAACAGGCCAACGGGCTACAAGTTAACTCACAAAACCGAAAGAGTTCAAAAATTTCGACTAATTAGATTTTATGAAATTATGATCTTACTTTGTTTTTTTTATCCTAATTGTGATTTTCAGTATGTATTTTGTGGAAAACAAGTATATAGATTATAGAGTATATAGGCTATTGTAATTAAAGAATCATTTAGTCTTGTGAAAATGAAAGGGAATAACAAAAGTATAATATAGAAGCTGAAAATCAGATAAAGTTTGTTAAACTATAAATCATGTACTAATGTAAAAGAAATAGAAATTGAGCATTTCCTTCATTATATGAGTATAAATAAACAAACTTATTTAAGCTAGTAGCAACAATGATCAATCTAGATGGTTAGTGAAATGAGTGGCTAAAGTAGCACATAAATGTTCAGTAGCTGCTCCAATTTATCATATCAAATCTAACACATAACAAAGGAGCACTTGCAGATAGAAGTATACAACATGTAATGGTCACCCACAACAGGTGCATCAGAATGGGTAACATATATTGATCGATTTATGAGCTCGATATAGATACAACCTGCTGTAGCACCCAAAATAGGTCATTATTAGACTGAACTGGGTAAACATTTCTTGGTGTGTTTGTTTCTTTTCTCTCTTTATCTTTTGCTTGTGGTTTTTTGCTTTTCACTTGATTCCTAGATTAGATCTAGGTTTGTTATTGTTGCTTGATGTTACTTTAATATTGGTTTACTACTTCCCTTGTGCTCCACACATCTAAGTTTATTGGTGTGATTTTGTGTCCGAATAGCATCAAAACTCCTATATATTTGATTACCATTACAATGAATCACTACCAAAACTAGTCTAGTGTAATCTGCCACTTTTTGTTGTTGTTAACGTTGTATAGTCAACAACTTTTCATTTGTCATTTGATTGATGACTTGAATCTTAAATTGTTGAGATTTGTATATGATATATAAGCTTATAATTTAGCTATGTCATTTGTTTTTACTAAAAATATCATATTTTTATTCGTAATGTATCTTACAATTCATAATAAGATTTGATTCACAATATGGATTTCGATATGTTAACCATGAATACTACTTTTCTTGACTCATACCTCATTTTACCTAATCTTTAGGAGGAGGATGTTGACATCATTGTGCACCATATCTTTGATGTGGTCAAATCATTATGGACAAGGTAAGTTTCTTCATGCATTTTAAGTTGATATAATCGTATAACATTATATGAATATGAAAAGAGTGATGTTCTTATTGCTGTTAATTCTCTGATCTCCATTAGAGAGCAGAAGTCTCACATAAAAGAACCTGAAAAGAAACAGGAGGAGTTCATGATGTCAGTCTCTGAAGCAGCTAGACCTTTCCTGGGAGCAAGAACAGACAGATTTGTGTACGAGATTCAACTATTTCTTGCTTCAGGATTGAATATCAAAGCTTATGATGCGGTTTATATTCAACGATTAGGTTGGAGCTCACCTGGGGAAAACACTGAAGTTTCTCTAAATTTAAATTGGTTGATCGCACTACTGTGATTCCATACCTGTACATATTTGATGATGACTCTGATGGAAATGAGTAGATTAATATTTTTTCTAATTTTCTCATTTGTTTGTTGTAATTCTTGAATAATGGGATTGCTCCTCAAACGGTGTGGTAGTAAATTTTACATATTATGAGAGAGCGATATTGTCGGTTTGGATCCTCTCTAGCTACGTTACAGTTCTCCATCCAAGGGCTTGAAGTTGTTAATTAACATATGCTTTTGATGGATAGTTGTTATTATGCAGTAACGATTTTCACTGTCTTGATCTTATGGAGTTCTAAGTTCTAATAAGACTGCTGAAGGATTCATTTTCCGCTATTGAAACAAAAAAAAAAAACGCAATATTTTTGTTGGATACACAAAAAGGACAAAACAATTTGAAGGTGACTGTATGTGTCACTGACTTTTGGATTGGCCAATCAAAGCTCTTTAATCAATCATTGTAAGTTTGTAACCCACAAAACAAGTGAAGAGGCACTGCTGTTATCATCTGTGGCTATGGGTGGTTGAAAACGTAATACAGTAGACATGGAAACAGCCTCAGACTATGGAGCATTCATGGAGAAATTCATTTTACCACCAACTTCCCATGATCTTCCTTTGCAGTCAAAGACATGTAAGTAAGCTGTATAACTTTCTTAAGATTCTCGGTATCAAAAAGCCTTATTAACAAAGAACTGTAATAGAAAATCTCAAGGTGAAGGGTATTTGATCCAAGGCAGCAAGTAAATTAAAATACGGAAAATGATATTGTGCACGACACCAACTATCGTGCGAATTGTACGAATACATTCCCACTCTATTTTGATCACCCATTCTCTGTTATCTTACATCCCACCCACTACCCAACTCGCTTCCAATATTGAAGAGTTTGCACTAGAATCCATATTTAGGCTTCCGTTTTATTTAAAGAAAGGAAACATAAGAAATAGAAAAGGAAGTTATATGCGAGTCAGTCTTAAAAAGATATGTGTTGTGTAATAGTCGTGCATTTGGCTATCGTGCCATATAGCACAACTCAATATTAACACATGAGGTTGTTTAGATGTGGGTGTGAAGTGTAGCAAGGCGTAAATAGTGATGCTAAAATGAGAAAAAAGAAAGAAAGAAGAGAATAACAACAAATTCTTAAATAATTTCAGTAGCTATTCAATATTTCAACCCTTACAATAAAAGATTGAGAACTGTTAGAAAACGACTGACTGTCATCACTCACCAATAGCTATTTGACATTGTAGTGTCAAGTAAAAATCACTCCAAAAATAAAATAAAATAATAACAACAAATACATTAAATATAACTAATAAACAATCCAATGCGTATGTAAACAATCGGTATTAAGTTGTTATGGTGGCGGTGGAGTTTAACTCGTTTGAAGATTTCGGCGTGTTTGTACTAAAAATGGTGTTGGAACTTAAAGGATTGCTTCCAAAGGTAGGGAAGATTTGGCGGCTACAGAGTTTGTGTTTAATAATACTTACGTTTCCTAGCAGAAAAGTGCTTAATTTTTTATCCAGCCGTATTTCAAAAGGATTAAGAATGCCCCTACACAGAGGCAACCAAAGAGGGGAAAAGGACATGGTATGAACATTAGAGGATGCTTCCGTGATCAGTTGCCGTTGCTAACCTACTGCACCATACATAAATATAATATATGTAAAGAAACAAAAAGGACACCAACATGAGCATAAAAAAACTGTTTGAAATCTGCACAAAATCTGTGTATATTAATATATCAGTTCTGCTTCAAATTGCATCTTCTCGAATCAATACTTGATGTCCTTGATTTAGGATTTTAATTATGTAAGCAGTGAACATTTATAATTTAGTTGGAATAGCATCATCGATTGTATTTCTATCTTATCAATTGATTGGTTGTGGATATGTAATCAATGATTATAACATACTAAATAACTTCAAATTGTGAGCATAAAAATTATTTTAAATGAAAATTACTCCATTTCAAATTGCAATATAACTAGGCTACGTTCTTCCTATGTTCATTTAAAAAGAAAATAGTGGACTAGAGGACAACTTCAACTAATGATGGAGTGATAAATTTTATGATTAATATTCATCGTGACGTTTCAATTCTATTGACTTGGTTATGAGGCTAATCGAAAGTGAATCATCTATGAGGATGGCGATATCATGATGGGTTTTTTGTGATGTTGCTGATGAGCCTAATGTGTTTCGAGTGTTTCTTAGGAAGATTTTCGAGTTGGTATTCACAAAGAAGTTGTGGTTTCAACAGTTTCTCCATAGTCAGATGTTTTTTCTAGGGAAATTGAAAGGTAATGTTTTGACTTATATGATGTCTCCGTAATCAACATTGTATGTCCATTGAAGTTTTTAATAGTTATTGTTCTGTTTGTCAGGCTAACACTGAAGCTGCTCATCTGTCTACAGTTGACAACAGTCGTGGTTTAAACGGAGCAGCAAACAGCCCAACAGGCGGTGTTGATACTGTAAAAAATGAATTGGTACAAATATCGACTTCCTTAGAGTTTGAGCAAGATGATTATTATGGTGCAATAGGCAGTCTGAGTGGCTGAGATGATACAGGCATAACTGATTATGCTGTTAGATTTACTTACTATCTTCATGGATTTACCAACCATACAACTAGGTTTAAGTTTTACAATGCATGAGAAGGTTAAAAGGAAACATGACATGACAACAAGGAAAATATGTATTTATTTTGATAGCATGATGAGACGAGTTAATTTATTAAAATCGTGGAGTCACAAATTCATGCATTAACGCGGTCAGCCCATTAGTGGATCTTGGATCGATATCAAACGGGAAAAAAAGGAAACATTATTATTTTTTTAACTTTAAAATACCAAAGCTTGAACTCTTAGCCCTCCGATCTTGATCAAACGGTTACTGATGTGTTGTATTGGTTGCTTTGTAGGTAGCAAAAAAATGGAAGGAAGAGGTAATAAGGTTGGTGGCTCACTTTTGCATCGACAATTCAGCAAGTAGAAACCTTACCTTGAGAAGAAGATGCAACATTGATGTGATGAGAACTAACAAGATTAATGGAGATAGCGTTAACAATGGGAGATAAAAGAATCATCAAAAGTCCTTGCAATTGTTTTGGAGTGTTGCTTATCAGAGACGCAATGGTGCTGGAATCTGAATTGACAGAAACAGGAGCAGGGGATTGCTCATAACTAACATTGTAACCTGGAGCCTGGAGGACAAGAATGCTCAAAACTAACTATATGTATCACCTTAAGTAACATACAATCAACTAACCCTGCCAATTTTATTCATCAAAATTTGCCTAATAATCATGCTTAAAGTTCAGAAACATGTTTAACAGAATATTTTATCATGACCAGATATCA
>Ga0228710_1000540_pt1 | contig 48879 bp, 34 predicted proteins | sample MedpolnodulmetaG_FD_177995 | JGI IMG/M metagenome (GOLD analysis project Ga0228710, IMG submission 177995) | Root nodule microbial communities from Medicago polymorpha collected in Santa Monica, California, United States - pink nodules | ecosystem: Host-associated > Plants > Roots > Nodule... | reverse complement strand
TGTTATATGTTTGTTATCACACCTGATTTTGTATTCAAACAGGTGTTATATGTGCGGTTTTACACCTATTTTAGTGTAAAAGTGGGGTTACAAATACATATATCACACCAGTTTATTAGAAAAAACAAGTACAATATGTTGTTTTTATACCTAATAAAAATCAGGTGTCGTATCTCAAACTTACAACACCCGATGATATAACCCCGACAAAAAACAGGTCTTAAATCTCAAAAAAACAGGTTTTGTATCCCTGATTTGCACTAGTGAAAAGCTCAATTATTATGTAACATATGAAGTATACAATTAGAAATAAACAAGAACAACAATAGTCGCTCATATGAACTCTCATGCATTGTGTACACCTTCTTTGCACGGATCTTATGAACTCTCATGTTAAGTTCATTAGGAGACAAGCGAACGAAGTTGCTCATAGTTTAACTCAGGCGGCTTTGTCAGAAGCTAGTTTTCGCATTTATTCTCGCATTCCAATATGTATTGAACCTATTATTATTATTAATGAAATGCATTAAACTTGTTTCTCTCAAAAAAAAAGAACAATAGTCCCTGAATTTTTTTTGGAGTCCATTTGGTAGAAGACAATTGTAGCCCTCGTTGCCAACAAAGGATAATGGGATTTGGCAATAATGAATGTTAAAAGCAATCAATTCAAGTTGCATACGATGGGTGCAAGTGATTTTAAGATTTTCACCTAAGAATGTAGACAACACATTATTCGTTAGGTTTTCTTTTGCTATTTTTGGTTTGGTTTCCTGAACGAATTCTTTCATAAGTTAATGGATCACAATAACCTAGAGGCTAGATGAAATAACTCCACGTCATCATGGAATAAAAAAAGTTCGACCATCCTATTAAAATGTACCACGTTACATGTTTAATTTTCCTCCTAAAAAATAAGAAGGTGTAGTGATATTTAAGAGTTCGATACAATTAAGAGGCTTAATTAGAGTAATCTAGACTTTTTGGCCATAATAGAAAATTTGATATTCGAATCACTACTTTTAGTCAAAATATCGTGATTTGAGTGAGAATTTAGAAAACTACACTCATTTAGTAAATTAAAGTGAAACGGCAAATAAAGAATTAAATGGTTTTTCTCGAAGTGGAAAAGACAGAATAATGTATTTCTTATTTTTTTAGCAAACTAGTAATTACATTTTTTGAGTTTAATATGGTGGGGTTAGTACTTTTTATTTTTGAAAGACGGTGGGGTTAGTACATATATGAACATACAATAATATTGGTAGTTTCGTTTTCGTAACTTTTTACAAAGTTATAGAATTCATTGCATCATTGTTTAATCCAAACATTCACTTTTCATTCCTAATAACTAGGATTTGTATATTAATGCGTGAAGCACCAAGAGCAAAGTAACTAGAGCTGAGCTTCATGCATAGGCGCCTTCTAGGATGCACTAGCCCCTCATGTCGTGCACCGTGCGCGAATGAAAATGAGGCTAGTGTATACTATACGCGTCTGCACCATAACCCTCTTCACCACTGGATTGCTTCCATTCCAACTTCTTTTTGTTCAACCATATGATTCCCTTCTCTGCCACACCCATTTTTTTTATCTTTCATTTAAAATATAGTTCATGGAACCCGTCTTCACATGATTCCATCTTTATCAAATTTTGAAAGTTATGAAAAATGAGGAAGAAGATTAATTTTGCTTCCATGAAAATTGTGAAAACTATGAACCCTAATTTAAATTTAGAGTTTCGAGGAATAAAACTATCATTTAAGGAAATTTTACATGCCACATGTGTCATTTGTACAAGTTAATCGTCAATTGAACTCTCGAATAACGAAAATAGCTAAAAGCTTGAACATGTAAAATGTTGTGAAAAAGAACATACTAAAAGGACAACAAATAAAGGACCACAAATATTTTTTAGTTCAAGTCTTATTAATATTCTCTCACACTATAGACGTGCAGGAGAAAAACTATAAGTCTCTTATACCGTATTTATAAGGCAATTAGACTCCATTTTACCTATCAATGATTTTATTTTATTTTTTAATTTGAATATTAATAATTTGAATTTACTTGTTTTTGTTATTTCTTTTTAAGTAAGTGAAATTTCAAAGATAAATTGCAGGCTTATTCTATATTTATTCTGGCCACTATTATTTGTAAAGATTTATTTTTCAGGTTTACTGAATAATATATCCGTTATTCAATGAATCTTAAATAAAAAAATTGCTTATAATATTAATCGGATGAAGTATTTTAAGACTATCCAATGTTAGTGTAATGACAATTCTCTAGCCTTGCAATAATCCTAAGAAAATATGTTCAAGTTCTCTTGAAAGATAGGACTATTCAACTTCAAATGTTTTCTTGAAGGATTTCACATGAAATAAGATACTCTCTCTGTCTATATATATAAGTCCCCTTTGCTTTTTTCAAATTTCTTAAAAAATATTGTTAGTATAATTAATGTATTTATTATGTGTGTTAATATTACTAAATTGTCCTTTGCTAATATGTGTATAAAAATGGAGAGATTAATTCAGTAATACACATACTTGAAGAAACAATAACAGTAACTTTTGAGATACTCATTTTGCTTATATATTTCAGAGAGGATTTTATCTTGATGTAATCCCTTCATTGTTGACATGGGCACTTCAACCAAACCGTCCATTTTTCTCTTGAATTTTCCTGTACTCAACGTGGTGGATGTACTCCTTCCGGTCCTTATTATAAGAAACAATTGACTTTTTAAGTTTATTGTGTTAGTGATGTATCTAATTTATATTTATAACGAAATACATTAATTATTCAATAAATCTATAAAGTCAATTGTTTTTTATAATAAGGACCGGAGGGAGTACTATGAATCATTAATTAACCTTTTGCCTCGGCAAAAGAAAAAAAGATGGACGGAATATTAGTCAAATATAATTTATGGCTGCCAACTTTTTGTTGCTATTTAGTCCAAAAAAAACTTGTTGCTATTTTTAATCTTTCTTTGTTTTTGGTTTAGTGGTTTCTTCATAGCTCATACAACATTAAATTTTCTTTTGCTATCTTTCATCTCAATTTATGCATGATAGCTCATTTCGTAACCCGCAACGTTTAATTCTAAAATTTACGCTTTTATATCTATAATATAAGTCCTAGTTCAATTAATTAAAATGACAATTTTTTTTAAGATTAATAGGTCTTTACCCCTGTAATATAAGTCATTTTTGGTTTTTTCCCCTGTAAAATATTTTTTTTGATTTACCCCTGTAAAATATTTTTGTTTTGATTTACCCCCTAATAGGCCAAACAAAAACCAATTTTATTTTATTTTTCAAAAATTTTTCGTTTTTGTTTGGCTTATTAGGGTGATAAATCAAAACAAAAATATTTTATAGGGGTAAATCAAAAAAAAAAATTTACAGGGGGAAAAATCGAAAATGACCTATATTGCAGGGGGTAAAGACCTATTAACCTTTTTGTTTTAATCAAACACTTTTACTATAGTTCAAATCCTTTACTCCTTCACTTATGCAGGTAAATTTCTCAATAAATCTTGTCAACCGGTGCTTGAGAAGTAAGGGTTAAAGAATTTATAGATAAAAGCTTTGTTTGAAAACATAAGTTTTATTTGATTAAATAATAATCACACAACTTTTTATAAAATCCTTACTTATTTTAATTGTTTATCTAATACCTCAGACATTAGTTAACATTGTCCTAACTATAATTAAACGTTAGTGATAATAATATATTATGAGTTAGGCTAACATTTGCCGCGTAGCAAGGATATTTGTTAAAAAATCAAAAGGCGTAGATTCGAACAAGATTCAAAAATATTTTTATTTAAAAAAAGTTAAATATAATAAACACCCACATTTTTGTACATCCACCACGTGAATGAAAAGTAAAAAGAAGCGAGCGAACCTTAAAAAACAAGAATCAGAATCAGATCCTATGAAACAGTGGATCGAACAAGTACGATGATGATGTTTGGGTTTCGAGTCTTATCCGTTATCGGAATCGCTTTTCTTCTTTTCTTTGAACAGAGAATCTCAACTCCCGTTTGCAATAATCACGTTGAATCAGCAGAAGCTGAAGCAGATGAGTTGAAAGTCATGATGGTTGCTGATCTTCTTCTCTTAGGCTCTGAAGCTGGTTACGTCAACCGCTTCTTCAGAGACCATTACATGTCCAAATTCTTTCGGGTACCTTCCCTTTCTTAGGATCCACCATTTCTATTACATAATTTGTGGTTGTTCATAAGCTCTTTTCTGCTTATTTTCATAAGCTTTTTGTATAGTTATAGTTCTGGGCCATGCTTAGATAAAGTGCTTAATTAAGTGCTTATAGCATGAACACTTATTATATAAGCTATCTGTATAGTAAAAGATACAAAAAGTCAAACTGTTATTTTTAAAGCTATAAGTTGTTTTTATAAGGTATTATGGAGAGTGGAGGGGTTATGGAAATAAGCTGAAAACAACTTATACATACATCATTAGTTGTTTTTATAAGTTTTTCAAAACAGTTTCACAAGTGCTTATGCAACAAAAATACCTTGCCTTCTACCGTTTAATAATAATAATAACTAGGCAAATATTAAACGGTAGAAGGCAAGGTATTTTTTGTTGCTGTTTATTACCACATTTGTGCATGGTTATGAGAAATTGAGCAGTTATCAAAACAATAGACTATAGAAAAATAAAAAATGATCGGTCATTCACAGCTTATTTCAGAGAAATAATGTATTTTTCTTTAAACTCTCTCTGGAAGTTATAAAAATGTTACATTTAGAAAGAATCTCAAAATAAGCTAATCCAAACACAATGCAAGAATCAGTTTATGTGACTTGTGTTGGATAACTCACGATTAGAAAATTATTCCAGGTTTTGTAATATTTTTGTACTGCGAATCATCATGTCAATTCTGGTTTACTTCATTGTTGAATTTGAACCAACCACAGGCTTTTAATTTAATAATGCACCAACTGGCCAGAAATCTTTTGAAAATTTGAAGCCTGATTTGCTTATTGTCTTGGGAGATGTTTCTGCAAAAGGTTCGAAGTTAATAAGAACCAAATGGGTGTCGGTACTCCATCAGTTCTACCAAATGTTGGGGCCCTTTGTTGATCTTCCATTCCATGCAACTCTCGGTGATAGAGATATTGGAGAATGCAGCGATCTTGATGCGAATAAAGTCCATTGGATTTCTCGCAAGTTACCGGGTTTGGATCGTTCTGGTTGTGGTGCATTTGAGATTGGTAATGTCAGTTTCGTTTCGCTGAATTCTGTGGCCTTGCTTTGTGACAACAGTAGTTTGCGTTTTGATGTTGAAAAAGTAATAGAGAGGGAAAGTGTAGAACTTCGTGAGGAAACAGAAGCGGCAACAAAAACAATGAGTCACTCCACCCACTCTAGAGACGCAAAGTATAACTTCTTCTGGAGGGAAAGCACTGTGTTATCTGGGTCAGGCCCCGTCCTTCTTCTGCACTTACCTTTGGACCAAACAAGAAACGAGCGCTATGCTGGCATTGGTGCTTTTGAAAGATCTTCTAGCTCCTTTATAGAGCGGTTAAATGAGGTGCCAAAAAACAGGTTAGTGGACATTTTTTTCTTATGAATCACATACCATCTAATTTTTAAATCTTGAAAATTTAATTCATGGTTCTCTGAACAAACTTGTATGAATAAACCCTATTTTGTACATATTTTTATACACATGCACACAATCAAACGGAAAAGCATGCAATTCCACGTCATCAGAGTGTTGTGAGGCCTGTTTTTTCCCAATGAAATTGCAATCATACACTTTTGCTGGACTAAACATCTCTAGGGAATGTCGAGTTTGTGGATCAAACATATATGGTATTCTAGAACCTTGGGAAAACTATGCATATAGTCAGTTGTTATATTTTTATTATATTGGTAGTTTTATTTGTTTAGTTTATAGCTAATAGCCAATACTCATTCTTGGAGTATTCAAGCTTTTTAACTTTCTATTTCATATATTAATGTGGTGTTTTTCTTCTAGGGAGCGTGTTGGGACTGGCTTGTATAATTTACTTCATACTCTCCCATTGAATGCTTCTGAGTACATTTTACAAGCTCTGAGGCCAAGGTAATCAAGTGCTTATTTGATTGTGCATTCATATAACAAATACTTTATTGATACTTGACCATTCATATAACAATTACTTGCTTATTTGTAGAATGTGAACTTAACCAATCTTTCCTTTAATTCATGTGACATTATCTTCATGGTCTTGCATATCAAATTTCAGATAATTTTAACATTCCTATATATGTTATCTAAAAATGAAGCTTTACTTATAATTTAAGTAACATTATTGTTAAAATAAAATATGTGATGAGGTATTAAATACTTTTTCATTTGTATGAAATAATTCAGTTACATTTTTGTCGTCGGTTGATATGCTGCACTTGAATACTCTTAGGAGAAAATATACTGTTTTTATCTTCAAGCTTGAAGTGAAACAGGTCCTTGGTTTTGGGACAGGTATATATAAACCACGACCTTCATGCTTCAGTGCGTTAAAGAAGCATATTATCTTCTGTTAGTGTAGGTATCAACGTGCCACTAGCCATCTGCCTAAAATTGACATTTTTTATTTGATTCACTGTCCCTTTCCCCACCTAACAAAAAAAACCAAATAAATAACACACATTTATTTGTTTATTTCTGTTTCTTGGAATCTAGATGATATAGTTTCACTTTGGTAGTTCTTTCTTATATGCATTTTGTGGATGTAAAGTTACTTGCGAGGTTGCGTCTAGACTATTATTGTCTGAAGCGTAAGCTGGCTTAATGAAGATTTGTTAATGTTTTGAAAATTACTCTTGATTTTTTTTTTGTGCGTATAAGCTAATTCAGTTTGTAATCTCATACTCAATGTTTAAATTGATGAATGGCCATGCATGGTTTAACTTTCTAAGTATTGGTCAATTAGGCTACGCTGAAATGTTGAATCCTTTGAGAAGTTGTAAATCCTTTGACATGCCTCTCATATTGCCTGCAGGATTATCTTTAGTGCTCACCAGTGCACGTTTTCTGATCACGTGCATTTTGACAAAACTCGAGAGATTATTGTCCCAGCAATGTCATGGAATGCAAGAGATGACCCTGGATTTGTAATTGCCACTTTCCGAAAAACAGGAAGAGATGTGAGCATAAGCTATTGTTCTCTTGCCAGGGAATCTCATGTTCTTGTAGTTTATGTTTCTATAATAGTTATGTTTTGTTTGGCCTGTATAAAAGGATAAAACTAGGAAAAAGGATAGTATGGATTAGAGAATGATTAGTACCAATTTTGAAGTCCAAGAAAACTTTTGTTTCTGACTTGAGAGTTTAGCTCAAGAATGATGTAAAAGCAGAGAACATAGGGCTCTTTCAGGTCGGTGTGTTAATAGCCCTGGTCGACCCATTGATCCAACCAATCCGAGCTTTTCGGGTCGGTTTTGATTGTATTGCACAAGAAATAACAGGATGACATGAATTGATATTTTAATACAATATCAAGAACTAAATTGATGGACAAAGGATTGATTATATCAAAGATGTTCAACTTCATAGATTGCTTTGAAATTTCATCAGTTTCGGAGATTGAATTGGTACAACTCTATACTTTTTAGGGACTATAATGGTGAATCTTTTGTTTAATCTTCCTCTACATATTCATGAAAAAATTATGAATCCTTTTTTTTACACATACATCTAATAGATTACATCCTAATACTATTTTATTATTCTAATTTCTAAAATATATTCACAAATATCTCTCCTCGATGAGATTTTATTGATGTATTAGTCGTTTTTGGTCAATCAATATAGTCTTTGATTAATTTTTGTATCAATGTTTTCTCTTTAATTTGCTTGATGGTTTCCAATTTTGAGAAATATTCTGAAATACTATTATTTGAGGAATCGAAATTGTGTTCCCATGACTAAATTAGGGACTCATTATATCATCATACTTAAAATTAATCTCAAGTAGATATGTACATTGTGTTTTTGAACAAGGAGATATATGTACATTGTTAAACCTCAATACGATATTTTTGAAGCTTTAAAGATTTGCCAAATGAAGATCCGTTGCAACGGTTTAGCGGCAAAGCGATGTGCCAAATGAAGACCCGTTGCAACGGTCTAGCGGCAAAACGATATGCATATGTTTAAATTTTGATAGCATATTCTATTTCAAGTATTTCTAGACATTAAATTTGAATTGCTCTTCTCCGTTTTGGTTTTGCTCGTACCCCCTTAAAAATGTGAGTTAACTACATTCGACATTTTTGGATTAGTGTGCAGCTTATGTTGTTTGTTTCCCAATTAAAATATGTCTATGCTTCTTAAGTTGTGAAAAAAGTCGTTATAAGTTGTTTATTGGTGTTTGTTGAAACGTTGAATGAGAAAGTTATAAAAGATTTGAAGGTGTCTATAGATGCTATAACCCAAGTTTTGTATGTTTTGATCTTATTTAAGGAACAAAGAAGCAATTATGCTTGCCAATCTTCATAAAATAAAGTTGTCATATTCCTTGGTTTAGATTTTAAATTCTAAATGCAAATGAAGTTAAAGTTTTTATTAAGGTTCCATTTCTTTCTAAGAAATAGCGGTGATTTGATGAGTAGAATGCTTATCCTATTTTTGTCATGCATCTTCATTTTGTCTTATAATTTTGGGGATGGGAAGAGGTTAGACATTTTTAGTGATTTCAAGGTAAAATGTTAAATTATATCCTTTTGTGGGATTTAATTGCAACCAATACACTTTCATCGTCTTTATGACACGGTCACCACACACACCGTGAAACTTTTTGGGTTATGTTATATGACATTATCTGTCAATTATACTTCTTGGTAAACGCGCATGCTAACTTTCATGCATTGAATAATTTGAAAGTATCCTCGCCTCTCTCTCGTGCTGCAACTCTTTTCAAAAATGGATTTTTATAATGATTTTGGGCAAAAATCCATAGTGAATCTGAAGTCCTAAACTTAATAATGAAGTGTTCAAAATTTGTTGGTGGTTGATGTTATTGGAATTGCAAGTTGTAGAAAAAGGAAAAGTTTCAGGAGTTTTATTTTTTTAAGTCGTTCACTATCACTTAAAGGTTCTTTTACTTTAAAACGGATTTCATATATATATATATATATATATATTTAACTTTTAAAAATAAGAGGGTGGAAGTTGAATTTATTTAAGCTGCTGTCAAAGAAATTACAAAGAAATTCATATTCATATAAATGAAGTTTATTATGTGGTATAATTTGATGATTTGTCGAAGTTTCCATATTCTTGTAAATATGTATACTATTTTCTGAAATGAATTGAATCATCCCTTGCTTCTATGAATTCCCAGTTGCCTGGGTTGTCTCAGAATGGACAGCCTCAGGGACGCGAAAATCGGTTGCTTATGATACAGAATCAGTTGCTTATACAAAATCAGATGCAGCAACAGCTGGCTTCATCTACTCAATTTCAACAAAACTCTCTGACCCTGAACCAACAGCAATTGCCACATTTGATGCAGCGGAGATCCATGGGGCAACCTCAGCTTCAGCAGCAGCTACAACATCAACTTTTACAGCAGCAGCAGCAGCAGCAACGAATTCAACTTTTACAGCAGCAACAACGAGTTCAACCTCTACAACAGCAGCTGCAGTGCCGCTGCTGCATTTGGCATGACCACACCTAGCAGAAGTTCAAGTCAAGGAACCAGAACAAATGCTATGTCTGGACAAACTGAAATCATGTCTAGTGCGTGAATTAAAAGAAACAAGAAATGAAGTCAAGGCTATTATCAAGATCTTGCTGGGGTTTTTCAAAGTCATGACCATTGTTATGGCTTTGTTCATTTCGTAACTCTTTTTGTGTTAGGATTCATCATTTTATAGTCCCTTGTGATAGGATTCATCATTTTAGGAAGTTGGTCTTTAATTACTTTTACAGTCCTTGTATTTTATCTCCTATTTGTGTAATTCTCAACATTAAACATGCTTATGCTTTACTAAATCAATAATACATGCTCATTGTAACTGGATTGTAATTGGAACAGGGTAAATATTCATTTTGAATTCAACCCAAAGCAAGATCATTTTTTTAAAAAAAATATTAATGTTCTCCTTGTTGGTTTTGATGTAACATTATCGTACTTGTTTCAATTCATAGGCAATGATAAAGAGTTGAGATTATATGCAACATACTTCATATTTAATTAATTAATTAGAACCCCTAGTTTTATTTATATTAATTATTTAATTACTTTAATTGATCAATTTGGTGTGACGCTAATATGATAAACTTCTATGTATTTTATTTTATCTCTTGAATACTTTACTGAGACACGTCTTACTCTCTAGAATACTTTAAAAATAGTGTTAAAATGAGATGCAATAATAATAAATCAACAACTATTAAATGGTAGAAATCAAGGATTTTTTTTTCTTGCTGTTTATTATCACATGCTTGTATGGTTATATGAACTTGGGCAGTGGTTGTAACATTGGACTAAAGAAAAAATATCTGTCATTTTGACAGCTTATTTCTGAGAAATAATGTATTTTTCTTTGAAAACTCTTTGGAAACTATAATTTGTTTTAATTTCTTGTTTTTTTTTAAAAAAAAGAAGCTCAAAATAAGCTAATACAAACACAATGCAATAATCAGTTGATGTGACTTGTGTTAGAAATCTCATGATTAGAAAATTATTTCAGGTTTTGTACTCCGAATCATCATGTCAAGGATTAGAATTCTGTTTACTTTCATTGTTGAATTTGAATCAACCTTAGGCTTTTAATTTCGTAATGCACCAACTGGCCAGAAATCCTTTGAAAATTTGAACTTTGAAGCCTGATTTGCTTATTGTCTTGGGAGGTGTTTCTATAAAAGGTTCGAAGTTAATAAGAACCAAATGTTTGGGCCCTCTGTTGATCTTCCATTCCATGCAACTCTCGCAGATAGGGATACTGGAGAATGCAGTGATCTTGATGCGAATAATGTCAAAATTGGATTTCTTGCAAGTTACCTGGATTGGATCGATCCGGCTGCGGTGCATTTGAGATTAGTAATGTCAGTTCTGTTTCACTGAATTCTGTGGCCTTGTTTTGTGACAACAGTAGTTTGCGTTTTGATGTTGAAAAAGTAAGAGAGGGAAAGTGTAGAACTTCAGGAGGAAACAAAAGCGGACGTGAAAACAATGAATCATTCCACCCACTCTAGAGACGCAAAATATAACTTCTTATGGAGGGAAAACACAATGTAATCTGGGTTAGGCCCCGTCCTTCTTCTGTACTTACCTTTGGACCAAACAAGAAACGAGCGGTATGCTAGCATTGGTGCTTTTGGAAGATCTTCTAGCTCCTTTATAGAGCGGTTAAATGTGGTGCCAAAAAACAGGTTAGTCGACATTCTTTCATATGAATCAAATACCATATGATTTTGAAATTCTTGAAAATTTAATTCATGGTTCTCTGAATAATCTCGTATGAATAAACCCTCTTTTGTACATATTTTTACACACATGCACACAATCGAACGGAAGAGCATACAATTCCACGTCATCTTAGTGTTGTGAGGCGTGTTTCTCCCCAACGAAATAACAATCATACACTTATGCTGAATTGTAAATCTCTTGTAAACGTCAAGTTTGTGAATCAAACATATAATATTCTAGAACCTTAGGAAAACTATGCATACAGTCAGTTCGTTATGTTATTGTTATATTCGTAGTTTTATTTGTTTAGTTTATAGATAATATCCAGTACTCATTCTTGCACTATTCATGCTTTTCAACTTTCTATTTCATATATTAATGCGGTGTTTTTCTTTTCATATTAGGGAGCGCGTTGGGGCTGCTGGCTTGTATAATTTGCTTCATACTCTCCCACTGATTGCTTCTTACATTTTACAAGCTCTGAGGCCAAGGTAATCAACTGCTTATTTGATTTTGCATTCATATAACAACTCTAGTATTGATACTTGACCATTCATATAACAATTACTTGCTTATTTGTAGAATGTGAACTTAACCGTTCTTACCTTTAAATCATGTGACATTATCTTCATGATCTTGCATACATTCCTAGATATGTTATCTAAAAATGAAGCTTTACTTATATTTTAAGTAACATTATTGTTAAAATAAAATAGTATGATGAAGTATTAAATACTTTTTCATTTGAATGAAATAATTCAGTTGCATTTTTGTCGTCGGTTGGTATGCTGCACTTGAATACTCTTCGGAGAAATTATACCGTTTTCATCTTCAAGCTTGAAGCGAAACAGGTCATTGGTTTTGGGACATGTATATATAAACCACGATCTTCATGCTTGAAGTGCATTAAAGAAGCATATTATCTTCTGTTCGGCTTGAAGTTGTATGCCTCAGAGGATTTGATAAACTATCATGCTTGTAGAGTGTAGGTATCAACGTGCCACTAGCCATCTGCCTAAAATTGACATTTTTTATTTGATTCACTGTCCCTTTCCCCACCTAACAAAAAAAACCAAATAAATAACACACATTTATTTGTTTATTTCTGTTTCTTGGAATCTAGATGATTTAGTTTCACTTTGGTAGTTCTTTCTTATATGCATTTTGTGGATGTAAAGTTACTTGAGCGGTCGCGTCTAGACTATTATTGTCTGAGGTATAAGCTTGGCTTAGTGAAGGTTAGTTTCAAATGTTTTGAAAATTACTCTTGATTATTTTGTTTTACGTGTGAAAACTAATTCAGGTTGTAATCTCATATTCAATGTTAAAATTGATGAATGGCCATGCATGGTTTAACTTTCTAAGTATTGGTCAGTTAGGGCCACACTGAAATGTTGAATCCTTTGGGAAGTTGTAAATCCTTTGACATGCCTCTCATTGTCTGCAGGATTGTCTTTAGTGCTCAAAGGTTTACGTTTTCTGATCACGTTCATTTCGACAAAACTCGAGAGATCATTGTCCCATCAATGTCATGGAATGCAAGAGATGACCCTGGATTTGTATTTGCCACTTTCCGAAAAACAGGAAGAGATGTGAGTATAAGCTATTGTTCTCTTGCCAGGGAATCTCATGTTCTATAATAGTTATGTTTTGTTTGGCCCGTTTAAAAGCATAACTAGGAAAAAGGAAAGTATGGATTAGAGAATGCTTAGTACCAATTTTGAAGTCCAAGAAAACTTTTGTTTCTGACTTGAGAGTTTAGCTCAAGAATGATGTAAAAGCAGAGAACATAGGGCTCTTTCCGGTTGGAGTGATAATAGCCCGGATCGACCCATTGATCCAACCAATCCGAGCTTTTCAGGTCGGTTTTGATTGTATTGCACAAGAAATAACAGGATGACATGAATTGATATTTTAATACAATATCAAGAACTAAATTGTTGGACAAAGGATTGATTTTATCAAAGATGTTCAACTTCATAGATTGCTTTGAAATTTCATCAGTTTCAGAGATTGAATTGTTCCAACTCTATAATTTTTAGGGACTATAATGGTGAATCTTTTGTTTAATCTTCCTCTACATATTCATGAAAAAATTATGAATCTTTTTCTTTTTTTTACACATACATCTAATAGATTACATCCTAATACTATTTTCTTATGTTAATTTCTAAAATATATTCACAAATTGTGTAAAAAAAAGACATTCACAAATATATCTACTCGATGAGATATTATTGATGTATTAGCCATTTTTAGTCAATCAATTGTCAATCATGCATTTCATGCATCAAAGACCTTGGCAATTGTTTTTTGGCTGGAAACAACCCACATGCAAGTGGGTCCTAGAATTAGTTGGTTTGGTTGTTATCATAGCCACTAGTCTACTTAAAAAAAGAAATTAATTGTTAGTAGTGTTAGATTTAGTTAATAAACATATTAGGTATCCAGATTCATTCATCGTTAACTACTGATCTTTATTAACAACAGATTTGAATCAATGCGAATAACCAGTGTTTAAGCGTTCAAATTTACATGTAGTTGAAACATATTAAATTTTGGCTACTAGCCTTTAAATTTGTGGCTTCAAAGAGATAAGACTATTCTACGTTCTAACACAAACAAACTTGTTATTCTTTCATCTGAGACTTGACTCAAACTCCTGTCATCCTAATCAATGTCTTCTTCTTCTTCATCCTCCAATCCTCAGTGGATACATGATGTTTTCCTCAACTTCAGAGGAGAAGATACTCGTACCAGCTTTCTCATATGGATGCTGCCCTCACAAATGCCGGAATCAACTTCACAAAGGAATCGAGCTGGGACCAGAACTATTACGGGCAATAGAAGGGTCTCATATATCTATCCTCGTTTTCTCCAAAAGATATACAGAATCTAGTTAGTGTCTTAATGAGCTAAAAAAGGTCATGGAATGTCACAGAACTCATGGTCAGGTGGTTGTCCCTATATTTTACGACGTTGACCCATCAGTTGTGCACCAACAGAAGGGTACTTTCGGAGAAGTTTTGAAAGCAACTGCAAAAAAAATATACTCTGACTCAGGAGAGGAAATGGTGGAATATATGTTGTCGAGGTGGACGAGTGCACTCACTCAAGCTGCTAATTTGTCTGGTTGGGATGTCACCAACTGCAGGTAAATCAACTTTTTTATTTTCCAGAATATGTGAATGTGTTTTAACCTTGTGGCCTTTCAAACTTTATGCTCACTGTGCATGTTTTATAATTATTACCATCCAAGGAGTGAAGCTGAACTAGTGCAACAAATTGTTGAGGATCTTTTGGCAAAACTAGACAACACATCTTTGTCTATTACCGAATTTCCAGTTGGATTGGAATCTCGCATGCACAAAGTTATTGAATTTATTGCAACTCAGCCAAGCAAAGTTTGTATGATAGGGATATGGGGAATGGGTGGGTCGGGTAAAACAACCACAGCCAGAGCCATCTATAATCAAATTCATTGCAAATTTTTGAATAGAAGTTCCATTGAAAACGTTAGAGAAGTATGTGAAAAGGAAAATAGAGGGACTATTCATTTACAACAACAACTTCTTTCAGATATCCTGAACACAAAGGAGAAGATACATAGCCCTGCATTGGGGACAACTAAGATCGAGAAAAGATTTCCAGGGAAAAAAGTACTAGTTGTTCTTGATGATCTGACCACAGTGGAACAGTTAAAAGCGTTATGTGGAAATCCAAGATTATTTGGTCCGGGAAGTGTCTTTATAGTTACAACTAGAGATGCGCGCCTGCTCAATCTAGTTAAGGTTGACTATGTCTGTACAATGAAGGAAATGGAAGAAAAAGACCCCCTTGAGCTTTTCAGTTGGCATGCTTTTCGACAACCTAGTCCGATAAAAGACTTCAGTGAACTCTCAAGGACCGTAGTTGCCTATTGTGGAGGATTACCACTGGCTCTTGAAGTCGTCGGTTCTTACTTATACAGGAGGACAAAACAAGAATGGGAAAGTGTACTCTTGAAATTAGAGAGAATTCCCGATGATCAAGTGCAAGAGAAACTGAGAATAAGCTATGACGGTTTAAGGGATGATATTACAAAGGATATATTTCTTGATATATGTTGTTTCTTTATCGGCAAGGATAGAGCCTATGTTACTGAGATACTAAATGGTTGTGGACTTTATGCTGATATTGGAATAATGGTCCTCGTAGAGCGGAGCCTTGTGAAAATTGAAAAAAATAACAAGCTTGGAATGCATGATTTGCTTAGAGACATGGGAAGAGAAATTGTTCGCCAAAGTTCATCGAAAAATCCAGGGAAACGTAGTCGATTATGGTTTCACGAGGATGTACATGATGTTTTGACAAAAAAGACGGTAAGACTTCCTCTGTATAAAATTTGAAACTCTTGATAATCCTCCCTAATCTTATCAAGATCACAAGACTTTCTATTTGTTTCTAAATTCTTTCGCTTCGTAACTACTGGCTGAAAACTTGTGGATTACATTATATGAGTTTGTTTACATTGTTGTGTTCATTGTAGGTCTGCTTTGCTTACACTGCTGCAACTTTATTCATCACTTTACAGCAAACAAACAAAAAAGATTTCCCCATTCTCTTTTCAATATATTTTTGTTCTTGAATGCAGGAAACAATAAATGTTGAGGGGTTGTTTTTTAAGGTGCCAAGAACTGGCAGAGTTCGCTTCTGTACTGATTCTTTCATGGAAATGAAACAACTGAAACTTTTACAACTTGATTGTGTTGACCTCGCCGGAGATTATGGGTGTATTTCCAAACAACTGAGATGGGTCAGTTGGCAAGGATTTACCTTAAACTGTATACCAGACGACTTTTATCAGGAAAACCTTGTTGCCTTAGACTTAAAACACAGCAAAATTAAACAAGTTTGGAATGAAACCATGGTATAATATCCTCATTTTCTTTTGAAACTAAAAATTTATGGTAGTAGTAATTGTTGCCACCACTTGATTTTCCATTTTTTCTCTATTTCTTATTTGGCTTAAATAGGTCTTTCGTCCCTGCAAATATAGGTCATTTGAATTTTTGTCCCTAAAGTTACTAATCCTTCCATTTTGCCATTGCAAATATTAATCATTTGAAAAATGATCCTAATTACATCTGATTAGTAACTTCAAGGACGAAAATTCAAATGACTTATATTTGCAGGGACGAAAGACCTATTTAAGCCAACCACCTCGCCCAATCATCACTTGCCACATGGGCACCACGTCGCTAATGACAGTCCACCTCAGCAAAAAAACCTAATTAGGACCAAAAGTCAAATGATTAAATTTTGCAGTGGCAGATTGGAAGGATTAGTAACTTCAGGGACGAAAATTCAAATGGCCTACATTTGCAGGGACGAAAGACCTATTTAAGCCTTCTTATTTTAAACGTTTATCTTCTTGCAGTTGCTGGAGAAGCTAAAAATTCTTAATCTCAGTCATTCTAGGTACTTGAAACACACCCCTGACTTTTCAAAATTACCAAATCTAGAAAAGCTTATTATGAAAGATTGTCCAAGTTTGTCCGAGGTACATCAGTCCATTGGAGATCTCAAGAATGTTCTACTGATAAATTTGAAGGACTGTATAAGTCTTAGCAATCTCCCACGGAATATCCATCAGTTGAAATCATTGAAAACTCTCATCCTTTCTGGTTGTTCAAAGATTGACAAGTTGGAAGAAGACATAATGCAAATGAAATCCTTGACAACACTGATCGCAAATGATACATCTGTAAAAGAAGTGCCCTATTTATTAGTAAGATCAAAAGGCATTGGATACTTAACCCTATGTAGATATGAAGGGTTATCCTGTGATGTTTTTCCATCTCTCGTTTGGTCTTGGATGTCACCAACCATGAATTCCCTACCCTGCACTTCCCCATTTGGGAACATTTCATTGCCTCTATCTTCCACCAATATACATAATAATAACTTGGGCTTTCTATCACCAATGATCCGTAGCCTTTCAAAACTTAGAACTGTTTGGGTACAATGTCGGTCAAAAGTTCAACTAACTCAAGAGTTACGAAGAATTCTTAATCAATGTGATGTAAATTTTGCCGAATCGGAAACATCACATTCATCACAAACCTCAAATCTTTCCTTGAGATCACTTTTGATTGGAATGGGAAGTTGTCACATAATCATTGATACTAGTGGCAAGAGCATATCACAGGTTCTTTCTCTATCCTCTTGGCTTTCCTAACCTTTATCTATATATATGTCAAATACTAAGCGCCTCATAATGTAACATTGACATTCATTGTTTTGCTTCGCTTCTCAATAGTTGTCTTTTCAATATTTTAGATTAAATGTCAGCATATATAGCATTTTTTTAGTGTTAATAGTATATAACTACTATTGCACAAGAACTAGGTTGCTAGACTATTCTGTACAACTCGTGAATATTGAAACTGGCCAAATATATGTTTTTGTTTACAAAGATAAACTATTACATTTGTAATTATGAAAGCTACAAATTTTAGAAAAGGAAGTATATGAGAAATCTATGACATATTGAAGTATACCAAGCTGTAAAAGAATAGATAAAAGGAATATAACAAGCTAACTAAGAAAAGCAAAAACTGAAACAATGATGGAGATCCAACCATCACTTTGAATCAATTCCAAAATTTGTCTTGAGCACAACGACTAGAAGAAACCGAGCTACAATGCTTGTAGAAAACAATCTAGAACTACAATAAAAATTGAAAATACTTGTATATTGATGATGATTGAGCTGGAAGAATGGCTTAGGCAAACAGGCCGAATGTCTGCAAAAAATGAAGCATGTGGCTGCATGGTAGAACCGGTAGGAGATGAAAGACACAAACAAATGATGCTCTGCAGCTATTTTAGAGGATGGCCCATTTTCGAGTGTTAGATAACAAAACGCTTATATGAAATTGAATTATATAAATATTACAGAATGTTCATGTGGATAGAGATAATCAAACTTTTTTCTAAGTAGAACAATCATAAGAAAGTGAGTGAACCAACATGAGAAAATGGCCATCAGCCCGTTGCAAACGGAAAGACTTGTATGGAATATCAGTTCTACAACTTTTCTTTTTGGTCAGTATCTCACAGATATTATTGAAGCAGAAATCTTTTCTAACTTTCTGTTGTTGCAAACTATTGTTGTTTTCTCTCAACTAGCTTTCCAAGTGTTTATATTTTCTTTATTGCAGTACACTGTTATTTTCTTTAACATATTCACTTGTTGGAATTTCAATGGACACTCACTAAAAGTCCTGTTGAATAGCACAACTACATACTTAATAAAGCTTATGCTTATGATACAGGGACTAACAACCATTGGATTGAGTGATTTTTTCATTCCGGGTGGCAATTATCCTTCTTGGTTAGCCTATACTGGTGAAGGACCTTCGGCACTATTTCAAGTTCCTGGGGATATCGATCGTCACATGAAGGGAATAATCTTATGTGTTGTTCCTTCATCAACATCTGAAAACATGGGACTTGAATGTCTTACTGGTGTCTTGATCATTAATTACACAAAGTGCACCATCCAGATATACAAGCGAGACACAATAATGTCCTTTAATGATGAAGATTGGAAGAATGTAACATCAAATCTAGGACCTGGTGATGATGTGGAGATTTTTGTAGCTTTTGGGAATAGATTGATTGTTAAAGAGACTCTTGTTTATCTAATATATGGCCAGTCAATTACTATGGAAGTTGATTCATCAACCAACATGGAAATAGAGCCATTAGCTGAAGTGGACATGTGACTATCACCTAATATGAAAGTGGAGGCATCAACTGATGTTAAAACTGATTTGTTACATGAACTGAAGGTGCAGTCATCACCTATCATAAAAATGGAGCCACCACCCAAGTCCAATAGAAGTATCTTTGCAAAACTTGGAAAAAGAATGAGTACATGTTTATGCCTGAACCAGCATGGAGATAAATTGTTGAACAATTTTTGAATTAACGGATACCTTTTTTGTCATAAAAAAATTAGTAAGCACATAGGGCTGTCCCTCCTTCCTCCATAAAAAAATTGAGAAACATGAAACATTGGAAACCAATTTATGACAACTTTCTATTTCATGCTTTTCAACTTTCTATTTCATATATTAATGTGGTGTTTTTCTTTTCATATTAGGGAGCGCGTTGGGACTGGCTTGTATAATTTACTTCATACTCTTCCACTGATTGTGCATTCATATAACAGATACTTCATTGATACTTGACCATTCATATAACAATTACTTGCTTATTTGTAGAATGTGAACTTAACCAATCTTACCTTCAATTCATGTGACATTATCTTCATGATCTTGCATATCAAATTTCAGATAATTTTAACATTCCTATATATGTTATCTAAAAATGAAGCTTTACTTATAATTTAAGTAACATTTTTGTTAAAATAAAAAGTGTGATGAAGTATTAAATACTTTTTCATTTGTATGAAATAAAAAGTGTGATGAAGTATTAAATACATTATCTTCAATATTTGTATGAAGTTTTACCTGTTTCCTAGATCTAATAGATTACATCCTAATACTATTTTGTTATATTGATTTCTAAAATATATTTACAAATATCTCTACCGATGATGTTTTACTGATGTATTAGTCATTTTTGGTCAATTGATTTAGTCTTTGATTATTTTATTTTTATCAATGTTTTCTGTTTAATTTGCTTGTTGGTTTTCAATTTTGAGAAATATTCTGAAAAATATTTTTATTTGAGGAATCACAACTGTGATCCCATGATTAAATTATGGACTCATTCAATCATCATACTTAAAATCAAGTTCAAGTAGATATGAACAATATGTTCTTAAACAAGCAGGTTTGTGCATTATTAAACTTCAATAGGATATCTTTGAAATTATAAAGATGTGCCAAATGAAGAACCGTCGCAACGGTCTAGTGGCAGAACAATGTGGCATATGACATGTATATGGTTAGATTTTGATAGCATTCTACATCAATTACGTTCGACATTAAATTGAAATAGCTGATGCTATCAACATTTCTAACGTAGCTTTTACCACCGACATTTTGAACGTTGGTTTGTCATTTTGTAAGAGTCTAGCCCCTTTATTAGGCTAAACCCTTAATTGAAATAGCTCATGCCATCAACATTTCCAACGTAGCTTTTACCACCGACATTTCGAACGTTGGTTTGTCATTTCCTAAGAGTCTAGCTCCTTTACTAGGCTCAACCCTTAACTGAAATAGCTCATGTCATCGACATTTTGAACATTGGATTGTCATTTTGTAAAAGTCTAGCTCCTTTTACTAGGCTCAACTCATCTCATAAAAATAAAAGAAAACTTCATCAAAAATTTTTTTTATTAATTTTTCCAAAAAATGATTTCTTTTGTTTAATAAAAATAAAGAAATTGTTTTTTTAAGGTTAATAAAGAAAAATCCTTATTTGTCCCCTCACCTGCATGAAGAATGAACCATTGCATGTGGACACTTTCTTGACTCTTTTTGTTATAAATAAGACATAGACTATGAAATTTCATCATCCAATTGAAAAAGTAAAGTGAAAAGAATTGACTCATAGTAACGATTCTGTTTCTTCTTATTCTTCTTCCAATTCAATCAAGCTTCATCCATGGCTACACCACCATCAACAATGGCACAAAACGTGATCAGTTCACAACAACCCACAATTCACACACAAACTCAAAACCCCATTTCTTCAAACCCAACAATTCCATCTCCTTCACCAATCCCCCAACAGTTACCTGCCATCAACAACCTCAACCCTAACCCTAATGTTTCCAATTTTCAAATTCAACCTCTACAGCAGCAAGTTGTGGGGCAGCAAGCCGGACTTTACGGTGGGCTAATGAATTTTGGTGGATCAGTTGTTGTTCCTGCTCAGCAACAGCAATTAACTGGAAGTCTCGGTGTTGGCGTCGGAGGCAACGCCTCTAACTTGTCTGGTGCTGGAGCAACTCAGTTTAACCTGTTAACCTCGGTATAAAAAATTGATTTTTTTTTGTTTGCATTAAACCTTGTTTGTTTATGAGATATGGTTTTGGATTTTTTGTGTTTTGTGTTGTAATTTTACAATTTGCTTCAAGATTTTGTGTTTGGTGTTTAATTTGTAAAATTTGGTTCAAGATTTTGTGTTTGGTGTTTAATTTGTAAAATTTGGTTCAAGATTTTGTGTTTAGTGTTGTAATTTGTAAAATTTGCCTCAAGATTTTGTGTGTGGTGGTTGTTGTAAATGTGATCATGATATCAAATTTTTGTTTGGTTATTGTTGTGAATGTGATTATGATATTGAATTTGTGGTTGGTTATTATTGTAAATGTGATTGTGATATTGAATTTGTGCTTGGTTATTGTTGTAAATGTGATCATGATATTGAATTTGTGTTTGGTTGTTGTAATTCTGATTATGATATGATATTCAATTTGTGTTTGATTATTGTTGTAAATGTGATTATGAGATCGGATTTGTGTTTGGTGTAGCCGGGACAGAAAGTTGGTTTGGTGCAAACCTCACAACTTTCTTCTGCGAATTCTGCTGGACAGTCACTGCAAGGAATGCAACAAGCCATTGGGACGTTGGGGTCGTCCAATCTAGCTTCTCAACTAATGACTACTAGTAGATCTCTTTATGGTCAGAAGCAGCAGCTCGCACAACAGGCTTCACTTAACAATCAACAGGTATGAGCTATATCGCAATTTGGATTCGTGTGCAGCTTATGCCGTTTCCTAATTAAAATATGTTTATGCTTCTTATGTTATGAATAAATTGTTATAAGTTTATAGGTTTTCATGGAAAAGTTGAATGAGAAAGTTATAAAAGAATTTAAATTTCCACCTGTACAAATGTCGAATGTGATTATGTTATTGAATTTGTGTTTGGTTATTGTTGTAAATCTGATTATGATATTGAATTTGCGTTAGGTTATTGTTGTAAAATGATTATGGTATTGAATTTGTGTTTGGTCATTTTTGTAAATGTGATTACAAGGCTCAGCAACAGCAATTAGCCGGAGGCGTCGGTGTTTGCATCGGCAGCGGTGCTTTCAATTTTGGAGGGTCAGCTGTTGTTACTGCTCAGCAACAACAATTAGCCGGAGGCGTTGGTGTTGGCATTGGAGGCAACACCTCTAGCTTGTCACAGTCGGCGTTAGCTGGACAGAGTGGTCCCTTCCCCAAGTTGTTTGGTGCCGGTGCAACACTGTCTAACCAATTAACCTCGGTATAAAAATTTAATAATAGTTAATCTATGAGATAGGATTTTGGAATTTTTGTGTTTGGTGTTGTAATGTGTAAAATTTGCTTCAAGGTTGTGTTTGGTTATTGTTGTAAATATGATTATGATATTGAATTTGTGTTTGGTTATTGTTGTGAATGTAAATATGAGATTGGATTTGTGTTTGGTGTAGCCGGGGCAGCAAGTTGGTTTGGTGCAATCCTCACAATTTTCTTCGGGGAATTCTGCTGGACAGTCACTGCAAGGAACACAACAAGCCATTGGGACCATGGGGTCGTCCAATCTAGCCTCTCAACTGATGACGACTAATGGAGCTCTTTATGCTCAGCAGCTGCAACTCTCACAGCAGGCTCCATTTAACAATCAACAGGTATGACCCAATTTAGATTAGTGTGCAGCTTGTGCTGTTTCCCAATTAAAATATGTCTATGCTTCTTAAGTTATGAAAAAAGTCGTTATAAGTTCATAGGTGTTTGTTGAAACATTGACTGAGGAAGTTATAAAAGATTTGAAATTTTTACCTGTACGAACATATATGAGAAGCCATTATTTTAAGGTGTTTATAGATGCTATAACCCAAGCTTTATATGTTATGATCTTATTTAAGGAACGAAGAAGAAATTATGCTAGCCACTATTCAACTTGTATCTTCATGAAATAAACTTGTCATATTATCACTTGGTTTTGATTTTAAATTTTAAATGTACATGAAGTCAAAGTTTTATTAATGTTCCATTTATTTCTAAGAAATAGCAGTGATTTGATGAGTAGAATGCTTATCCTGTTTTTGTCACGCATCTTCATTTTGTCTTATAAATTTGGGGATGGGTTGAGGACATTTTTAGTGATTTCAAGGTAAAATGTTAAATTATATCCTTTTGTGGGATTTAACTGCAACCAATACACTTTCATAGTCTTTATAACAGTCTTTATAAAATGGTCACCACACACACCGTGAAACTTTTTGGGTTATGCTATATGCCATTATCTGTCAATTATAAAAATGAATGTACATTGTACAACCTGAGGCTTTATCACATTCTTGTCATATCTGCATATACTTCTTGGTGCTTCTCGCCCATGCTAACTTTCATGCATTGCATAATTTGAATGTACGTCACCTCTCTCTCGTGCTGCAACTCCTTTCAAATATCGATTGCTATAATTCAAATTTTGTTGATATTGGAATTGCAAGTTGTAGAAAAAGGAAAAGTTTCAGGAGCCTTTATTTAAAAGTCATTCACTATCACTAAAAGGTTCTTTTACTTTAAAATGGATTTAATATAAATTAATCTTTTAAAAATAAGAGGGTGGAAGTTGAATTTATTTAAGCAGCTGTGAAGGTAGGAGGGTATATAGTTTATGCAAAAATTGACAAAGAAATTCATATTCATATAAATGGAGTTTGTTATGTTGTATAATGTGATGATTTGCCGAAGTATCCATATGCTTGTAAATATGTATTCTATATTTTGAAATGAATTGAATCATCCCTTGCTTTTATGAATTCCCAGTTGGTTGGGTTGCCTCAGAGTGGACAGCCTGCCACGATACAGAATCAGTTGCTTAAGCAAATACCAGCAGTGTCTGGCTCTGCCTCCTTGTTGCCCCTTCAACAATCTCAGAGTCAGCAACAACTGGCTTCATCTGCTCAACTTCAACAAAGCTCTTTGACCCTGAACCAACAACAATTGCCTCAGTTGATGCAGCAGCCGAAACCCATGGGGCAAACTCAGCTTCAGCAGCAGCTACAACATCAACAACTTCTACAGCAGCAGCTACAGCTACAACAACAATATCAGAGGCTGCAACAACAGCTGGCTTCATCTGCTCAACTGCAACAAAACTCTATGACCCTCAATCAACAACAATTGCCCTTGTTGATGCAGCAACCGAAATCTATGGGGCTACCTCTGCTTCAACAGCAGCAGCAACAACTTCTACAGCAGCAGCTACAGCTACAACAACAATATCAGAGGTTGCAACAACAGCTAGCTTCATCTGCTCAACTACAACAAAACTCTTCGACCCTGAACCAATTGCCCCAGTTGATGCAGCAGCAGCTACAACAACAACAACTTCTACTGCAGCAGCAACAACTAGTTCTACAACAGCAACAACAACAACAACGAACTCAACTTCTACAGCAGCAGATGCAGGCTCTGAGGATTCCAGGACCTACAGGTCAAAAGTCACTAAGTTTAACAGGATCTCAGCCTGAGGCTACTGCATTTGGCATGACCACACCTGGCGGAAGTTCAAGTCAAGGAACTAGAACAAATGCCATGTTTGGACAAACTGAAATCATGTCTGTTGTGAATGAATTGAAAGAAACAAGAAAGGAAGTCAAGGCTATTATCAAGATCCTGCTGAGGTTTTTCAAGGTCATGTCCATTGTTATGGCTTTGTTCATTTTCGTAACTCTTTTTGTTGTTTTAACCAAGTAAAATCAATGTTGATGTTGGTCCTTGTTTTAGGATTCATCATTTTGGGAAGTTGAACTTTAATTCCTATTATGGTCCTTGTATTTTGTATCCTATATGTGTAATTCTGAACTTTAAACATGCTTATGTTTTAGTAATCAATAATACTGCCATGGTTTCATGCTCATTGTAAGTGGAACTGAGTAACCTTCGATTTGAATTCAACCCGAAACAAGATAGGTTTTATTTTTAAAAAAAAATTATGTTCTCCTACTTGTTGTTCATTGTGTGCTATCTTGGTTGTATCTCAAAATCCTTGTCCTATTGTTGCCGGACTTTTAGAAGATGTTTGAGTTTGCATTTTCTAATGGTGTCTGGTGGTTGCTCGTTAATGGCTTGGAGTGAGATCCTAAGATGCATATTGTCCTTCTTGGCCTGTACTTGAGCAATATCCTTGGTAATCTTAAATATATTTTTTATTTATATTGGATGCCTGGTAGCTGATTTTTCTTTTAGTGGAGGTTGGGTGAGGTTTTCCTATATGGTCGAGGGGTGATATCACCTTCACTCTAGTTTTACTTTTTTCATATAGATGATTTCCTGTTAAGGCTTTTGTTGTTGTTGGAGTTATTACGAGGGGTTTATCCCTAAGTCAGTGTATTAGGTTCAGTTTTTTTTTTTTCTTTCTTTCTAGCATCTGATCAGCATTTCTTATGCTTAGGGATGCTATTTATTTTAATAAAATTATCTTTTGCTTCTTCCAAAAAAAGAAGAAAAAAAAAGGCAACTCATCAAGTAATTAGAACCCTTAGTTTTATTTATTTACTTTAATTGATCAATTTGGTATGATTATAATATGATAAACTTCTATCTATTTATTTTTATCTCTTTGGCTAGGTAAATTATTTCTAAATTAGTCTTGGAAAAGTTAAATTTTGGCTGGTTCATGAGACCGTGATATCCATATATTCGAAAATCAGTTGTTAGCTTAAGTGATAAAGTGCGATGAAAATTTAAGCTATCAATGAATAATGAGAAATGTTAACGAGTACCTCCGGGGCACTCTTTAAGCACTTTAAATGGTAAGTTTTATATGAAAAGTTATGTAATGAATGCATTGAAAATTAATAATTTAGGAAAAAAGTTATTTTGCTTCAATTTTATTTTTTTTTTTGAAAAAGTTATTTTGCTTCAATTAAAAATCAAAGTTTTTTGATTAAAACTAATTTTTATCTGTCCTTGTGAGCTTAATTCAGTTGGTATGGACAATAGATATAATATATGCAAGGTCCGGGATTCAAACTCTGACCAAAAAAAAAAAAAACTACGAGTGATCAACCATCAAGTTATGAGTAATTAGAGATATGAGTTATCAATTAATACTATCACCTACTTGCTATTTTTAGTTTTAATACAAAAAATTATCATTAGTTTGAAATTGCATATTCTTTGTTTCCACGTCAGCCCTCATTTATAACACATTTAGATTGGATCGTGATGATGATCGAAGAGTAAGGGTCTATTCCGTATCACCACGAAACCTTGACCTGACTCATACAATCTATACAAGAAATCAACACAAAACGACACACCAAATAACACATTATCGAGTAAACACGCCTTCCTTTTTAACGTTTTGGGTCAATTTGGTTTATCCAAAATCCAGGTCGACAATAATCTTACTACTATAGGCCTAGTTAAGTTTCCAATTTTTGTTCAAGTAACCTAGTGTCTAGTAGAAGTAAACCCCAAGACTCGTGCAACCTAGTATCTAGTAGAAGTAAACCCCAAGACTCGTGCATATAACATATAATATACCTAAATTAAGTTTAGATGATAGTTAGCTAAATTTCCTTTAACCCGACTCAAATGGATTGTCAAAGTCCTTTTTCCTGATAATTATTTTCTTTTTCTTTTACCATTAAGCATTTTCATTCTCTCTCTTCCCGTTAATTCACTCAATCGTAAATTAGGGTTTTGCAATTCCCAAATCGTGTTTCACCCTTCTTCCTCCAATCCAATGGCGGAAAACGTAATTGGTTCACCGGATTCTCAAATTCAGAACCCCTCTTCTTCAAATCCTTCAATCCCATCTCCTTCACCAATCTCTCAACAACAACAACAACAACAATCTCCTTCAATTCACATGTCAAATTCATCACCATCTCTCTCTCAAGATCAACAACAGTTACACACCATCAATACCATTAACCCTAACTCCAATTTTCAACTTCAACAAACGCTACAACGTTCTCCTTCCATGTCCCGCCTTAATCAAATTCAACCACAGCAGCAGCAGCAGCAAGTTGCGAGGCAGCAAGCTGCACTTTATGGTGGGCAGATGAATTTTGGAGGATCATCTGCTGTCTCTGCTCAGCAACAGCAATTAAGCGGCGGCGTTGCTGCTATGGGTGGCAGTGCTTCCAATTTGTCGCGATCGGCTTTGATTGGACAGAGTGGTCATTTCCCTATGCTGTCTGGTGCTGGAGCTGCACAGTTTAACTTATTAACCTCGGTATAAAAATTGGTGTTTTTTCTTATTTGCATTGTAATTTTTAGTTTATGAGATAGAATTTTGGATTTTTTGTTTTTGTGTTTGGTGTCATAATTTGTAACATTGCATTCAAGACTGTGTTTGGTTATTGTTGTGAATGCGATTACGGAATTGAATGTGTTTGGTCTTCATTTGTGTGAATGTGATTATGAGTTTTGTAGTACCGACACCTCTGATCAAAGGCATGTATGGTGTCTGACATGACACCAGCACATGTGATTACGTTCAATTAACTCATTTTCTCAAATTTTTACCTGTGTCAGGGTCATGTCTGGTGTGTGGCTGCGTCTGTGATTCATATATTATGAGATTAAATTTATGTTTGGTCATTGTTGTGAATGTGATTATGAGATTTGAATTTGTGTTTGGAGTAGCCGAGGCAAAAAGGTGGGATGGTGCAATCCTCACAATTCTCTTCTGCGAATTCTGCTGGACAATCACTGCAAGGAATGCAACAAGCTATTGGGATGATGGGGTCGCCCAATCTAGCCTCTCAAATGAGGACCAATGGAGGTCTTTACACTCAGCAGCAGCAGATTCGATTGACTCCGGCCCAAATGAGGCAGCAGCTCTCACAGCAGGCACTTAACAGTCAACAGGTACCGAATTTGGATTAAAAGATTTGAAATTTCCATCTGTACGAACACATATGAGAAGCTATTATTTTAAATTGTTTATAGATGCTATAACCCAAGCTTTTATATGTTATGATCTTATTTAAGGAACAAATAAATAGTTATGCTTGCCGATCATCAACTTGTATCTTCGTAAAATAAAGCTATCCTATTCTCACATGGTTTAAATTTTAAATGTACATGAAGTCAGAGTTTTAATAGGGCGCACTTCTTTCCGAGGAATGATGATTTGAGTAGACCACTTATCCTATTTTTGTCATGCGTCTTCATTTTGTCTTATAGTTTTAGGGATGGGCAGAGGTCAGACATTTTTAGTAACTTCAGGGGAAAATGTTTAATTATATCCTTTTCAACTTTCAATATGTCATGCAAGATGATTAACACCTTTATTCCTTTTGAATCCAGTCCTTTAGTTTAGACTGACAGCTTGAATTAGTTAATAGAAATTTCATTTAAGAATTTTAAAAAGTAGTTATAATATATCAATGGTTTATGAAGGCAAGGGAGCAAAATACAGTCATTCGAAAGTAGTTAAATGTGTTTGTATGTTATCACATCTAGTTCAAAAGCTAAACTAAGTTTTTAGCATTTGAATATCCGTAGGGAAACGGGAATTTCATCATATTATTTTTGAGGTTAGAATGAAAGCAATTAGAATAGATTACATTCCCTCTTGTAACAAAAGTCTAAATTACACTGCCCTCCCTTATTTTAATAGTTACATTTCTTTCACCACATAGATGAATATGTGTAACACTTAATCCTTTTTAATGCAACCAAAAATCTTATTGATAATTGTTTTCTGTATTTGAGATTCCTAACATCATCAAAGTATATCTTTGAAACCCTACTATCAATTATGGAACATTATAATGATTTTGGGCATAGTTCCAAAGTGGATCTGAATTCCAAAACTCAATGATGAAGTGTTCAAAATTTGTTGTTGGTTGATGTTGGAAGTTGTAGAAAAAGGTGTGATTTCAGGGGGCTTATTTATAGTTGTTCACTATCGCTAAAAGGGTCGTTTACTTAAAATGGGTTTAATATATATATATATATATATATATATATATATGTATGTATGTATGTATGTATGTATGTATGTATGTTGAAATTACTTAAGAGCTCTCAAGGGAGTAGGGTATAGTTTTCCCAAAAAATTCAAAGAGGTTCATATTCATATGCTTGTAAGTGGAGTTTGCTATGTGGTATAATGCATGATTTGCTGAAGTTTCATCATGCATGTAAATATGAATACTATTTTTCAAAATGAATTGAGTCATATTAGAACATTGACAGTGTTGCTGACTACAGGTTCAAGGTATACCAAGGTCATCATCCCTTGCTTTTATGAATTCTCAGCTGTCTGGGTTGTCTCAGAATGGGCAGCCTGCCATGATGCATAACTCTTTAACACAGAGTCAGTGGCTTAAGCAAATGCCAGCAATGTCTGGCCCTGCCTCCCCGCTGCGTCTTCAACAACATCAGAGGCACCAACAGCAACTGGCTTCATCTGGTCAACTGCAACAAAACTCTATGACCCTGAGCCAACAACAATTGTCCCAGTTTATGCAGCAGCAGAAATCCATGGGGCAACCTCAGCATCATCAGCAGCAGCCATCCCCTCAGCAGCAACAACAACAACTTTTACATCCACAACAACAATCTCAACTACAAGCATCTGTTCAACAGCAACAGCTGCAGTCTCCTAGGATGGCAGGACCTACAGGTCAAAAGTCAATAAGTTTAACAGGATCGCAGCCAGATGCTACTGCATCTGGTGCGACCACACCTGGTGGAAGTTCAAGTCAAGGAACCGAAGCAGCTACAAACCAAGTACTTGGAAAGAGAAAAATACAGGATTTAGTTGCACAGGTTTTCTTTAAACTTGGTTAGTTTTTTTTCATTCTTTTCCTAAGTATCTGTTTAATGGCTAATTTTGGATTTAATCTTCTATACTACAGGTGGATCCACAGGGTAAGCTGGACCCTGAAGTTATAGATCTTCTTTTAGAGTTTGCCGATGACTTCATTGATTCTGTAAGGAATCTATTATGCTTGCCTTTTTTTTTCCTCATATTGCAGTATGTGCTTGCCTAAAAAGAGATGATATGCCACAGTCATGTTATTTAAATATATCAGAGGGAGGGATTCATCTTTATCATTAATACAAATTTTTGTTTAATTCAAAATTCATAATAAAAGATGTTTTTTTCTTTTGGTATCCTGGATGATCCCTATTGTCAGTGTTTTCGATGGCGGAGGAAGGATCATGGCTAAAAGCCAAAAAATCAGCCATACAGTGCTGCCATCCTTCACAAATTGGCATGGCGGTTGTCAAAAACCCGCCATGGCTTATATTAGACAACACTGATTGGGATCATTGGGTCTGCATGGCGAGTGGTGTCAGAAACCCCCCCACAACCTACAGCAGGTCTTTTGCCTTAAGGATGTGGGGGAGGGGAGGAGTTGCTGTACGCTCACCCATCATCAAGAAATTCATTATTAGCAAAGTTGGTGAAAGGATTGATTTTGTCATAAGTTTAACATACTTTCTAATAATTATAATTGACTAATAAGTACTCAAATTTGCCTAGTGGGACAAGGTTTGTTAAGCATGCATTTAGTTTCAATTCGAGAAATCAGTTTGTGTTTGAACTTTTTAAATTCACGATTGAACTATGGATTCCGGATATTATTAAATTTTTATGATCTGTTAAATCCATTTTGACCCCTCCCTTAACAGCACACGCTTCTAATTTCAGTGATTCTTTGATATGATAATCTGATATTGACTATTTTCCAAAATATTTTAAAGTTCAAAATCCATCGCTTCTCATTACCACTAATATCTGCACGACTCATTTTAGATATGTAACTACTTAAACACCTATTGTGCTTGTCATCATGGTGGTGAAGGATATTATTTCCCCTGTTTTCTGCCTAGTAAATGAGCCATTTCTAAAAAATTGGGAAAGTGTTAACTTTTGAGTTTTCTTTTTTAGTCTTTATATTATGAGCTCAAATTTGTTATTGAATGACAGGGGATGGACAGTTTTCTTGTTCAATAAATATTTGTCATAGTAAATGTCTTACTTCTCCTAGTGGGATAATGTATGGTAGTGGTTGCTGTAAATGTCTTTATTCTATTTCTGTGTTTTGATGTTAAAATCCACCGATGATTTTGTTTTTAGCTCAGCATGTAACATTTTTTGGTTATGAACTTACCTTGTTCTTATACGCAGGTAACTACACATGGTTGTATTTTGGCAAAACATAGAAAATCATCAACTTTGGAGTCCAAGGATTTATTGCTACACCTAGGTATGTTGTTTGTGTTGCCTTTTTTTTTTCTTCCTGAGTTTCAACTGCCCCTGCAAAAGAAGAATGTAACTCCTGCATTGCTTTACTGTTACTTAGGAAAAAAAATTAACTGTGTCATCACAAATTTTACAAATAGAGCTAGAAAAGAAAAACGTTTTCTGAATATTATTGGTTTTAGATGATATACAATAATGCCCTTGTGGTTTTTTTCTGTGGTTAAAACTGCACTCTTAATCTGAATATTGTTCACTCATGCCAAGAGGGGTGCGGGAGATTTACATACTAACACAACATGTGAATTCATTTTTTCTAGTTCTCTATTTGTATCCTATATTTATTGTTTGATCTTTAGCTTTCTCATTTAATGGGGCAATAAAGTTTATTGTTAGCCCAGATCCATTGGAGCTTTGGGCTATTTTTATATCATGTCTAATATGGAGTATCAAAATAAGCCCTAATCGACTCTTCTTTGACTTGTTAAATATAAAAAAGACCATTGCTTTCCCTGATATCTTGGGTAAGATTAAAGTTAAATACTTGGATTGATAGTACTGACATTTTTAATTATATTTGGTAAAAGAGTTGACATCGCAGCTTTGCTGATTTACTTGTTTCCTGTGTCATTTATTCAGAGAAAAATTGGGATTTGACAATTCCTGGATATTCAAGTGAAGAGAAGAAGTACCAGAGTAGACCTGTAAGCACCAAATAGTTTCTCTCTCCCCTGAGTAAGAAAAACCATGTAAATGTAAAATATGATACTAATTTGATTCTTATGCTTCAAACTTGCAGCTCTCCAATGACCTTCACAAGAGACGGCTAGATGCGGTAAGTTTGAAGGATTCATCTGTTTGATTTATCTGTATACTTCTTCCATCAGACAATAATATAATTAACATGTTCTTTCTTTGCTTGCTAACCATTCAACAATCAGGTTCGCACATTGATGGAATCCTCTTCAGTCCCCGAATCAATTATTAACAATTCTAAAGATATCAGTAGACAGGGCCATCCCAACCCTGCAGGTTCTCATCATCTAATGAGACCCCTGAGTTCAGACCAGCTGGTTTCTCATTCAACTAGTTCTCAAATGCTACAGCAGGTGACGAGGTTTTAATTAACCTCTCTGTTTCTGGTCTTAGGTTTAACTGCCTGTGTGCTGGTAAGGTTCGTTCTTCGTTCATTCTGTTTTAAAGTTGTTATCTATTTATGTTTGCTTCCTGTTTCCATCAAGTCATTTTAGTCCAAAGGATGTAAATTTTTTGCAATCAAAATTCCTCTTTCTCAATTCCATTGCAAAAATCACGGGAAGTGGTTATTGCAATTTAAATGCAGAAAACTAGCATATGTTTATCCTATTTTGTTGTACAATGATGGCAGATTTTGATTTTATAAACCCATGAAAACTGTTCAGCCCTTCAACACTAACTAGTAACTGTATATTGAGACGACACATAAACTTACCCAGTGTATTTTTTTTCCTCTTTTTTGGTCTCAGGTCTAGAAGTAAATCAAGAAATTGCTTGCTGTTACTGATTATAACATTCAAGAAAAATTGTAATTATTTTGTATTTAGACATGAAAGTTAGTTGTTAAAGTATCCCGCTAAGTGACTACTCTCCTCTAGATATCCCCCTGCTCCTTCAATAGTCATTTATTTCAACTATTTAAACCAAATAATGGATTTGTAATGGCCATTGGTGCCTATAAATTAATTGGTAGAGTTATTCAAACTTTCTTGTATACTTTATAGTTCTGGTTGGGATGAAAAAACTCTTGTAAAGCTTTTAGATTTTGAATGGTGTAATGCGACCAACACGCTGTATGTAATTATTTTATTTATACAGAAAGCAGTAATTATTTGGCAAAATCTTACCACACTTTGTATCTTTTTTGTTGTTGGTGGCCGTATCTGTAAAATGACTAGTATTATTTGTGAATTTGCATTTTATTTTCGAATGTTATGAATTGATATAGGACTTTTAACACTTATTAAAAATTCATAATTTCCACTTTGCATAAAAAACTCAGGGACGGTCCTGACTTCTCACGAAATGCCCATCTGAGTATAATGTAGTGTATTTTTGTCAGTTAGGAGATGAAAATGTATATTTTAACGTAGAGAAATGTTAACTTGTGCTCTTAAGGCACAAGATAAAGAACCTAACATAGTAACTTTTTGTTGGAATGTGTGCATTCAATTTACTTTTTGAATTTATAATAACTAAAATGCACAAAATTTAAGGGAACATTTCTACTTTTGGGTTCCATATCTTGTGCCCTAAGGGCACAAGTTAACATGACCCACCTATAATAGAGGTGTTTAATACTTGCCCACCTCTTAGATTACTAAAAAAAAAAAATTAAAACTAATTTCAAGTTATAAAAGTATTTTTAAACCAATTTTCAAAAGAAAGAACAATATTTTAACTTAAAACTTACATAATAACTATTTTAGAAACAGACTTACATAATAACTTATAAACTACTGTTGAAGGAACTTAAAGGAGGGTGAATCAACATTTTAGCTATTGAACTTGTAGGAATCAACTAATTTAGTTGTCAAATTTACTGAAAAGTAAATTTGTTCTTAAAATTGAAGAACGTCTTAGTCTCCATCAATCAATTGAATTGATTCTTATGAATTTGCATCGCGAAATAGATATCAATTTTGAAAGTTGTAAATAAATTTATAGAAACATGATTCAATAGAACATGTATTAAAACAACACGTCAACTCAGCTTTGACCCGACAAATGGTGAAAATTGAAGAGGCTGAGCATATGGTTGTTTTTTGGGTCGCACTTGCACTAGATGCACGTTAAGATAGAAACCACTATTTAGCTTATGTTTTTCCACGGTAGATTGCTTTGAAACACCCTTATTTATCTGGTTGAAGCCAAACCAAACACTGACTAAGTTAATTAACATATTTAATTTCAGAGAATAATTTGTCATTTTGTAATTTGGTGACAAATTATCTAATGTGGGTTTTATGTCTCACAACACAAAAGTCATGAAACCCATAAAAAAGGTTTCCAATTCCAATGCATGTGGGACAAAATATGAAGGAAGCCAAACTCTATCAGTTGTTGGTTGGTCCCCCTCCCTTGTGATGTCGACGTACGAGGAGTACGATACGCAATATTTTCACACCCAATTTGCTTTAAAGCCTTTCATGTTTTCTTGTCTTGTTTTTCATTTTTATCATTTTTTTCTTGTATTAACTAATGACCCTCATAACATTGTTGTCCCTTTTCTCTTTGCTACCTAACAACTACATGGATCCATGGAAAGTACATACAATTTTCTAAGCTACTAAATATGTGTAGTAATAAATTAAAGCCACTATAGTCATTATTGTTTTTATGAGTGGTAGGGAAGTGTTTTTTGTGTGAAGAAGAAGAAGAAGCAAAGTAACTAAGTAAGTAACATGGTTAGAAGTCCTAAGGAGGTTAATAAAGGTGCTTGGTCTCGTGAAGAAGATGATATCCTCTCCAAATATGTTGTCATTCATGGAGAAGGAAAATGGCAGAAGGTTGCTCAAAATGCAGGTATGGTAAATTAATTAAGGGTTTCCTCAATATACAATTATATTATGTGCTACTAAATTCCATGCTTCTTTCTTTTGATTATATTATATACATAATGTATGTTAATTATTTCATTCCTTTCTCTAGCAATGTGTTTTCATGAGACTTGTGCCCTTTGTTGTCTCTTCAGCCAAATCTCGGTAATTAGATTAATTTAACGTCTAAGACGGTTCCATGCGATGTCCTTAGATTTCAGATCCGATTCAACGATTGCAAAAGATCATATTATCTACTATATTTTTTAATTGGTCTCTTTGGTTTATCTATAGGTTTGAAGCGGTGTGGAAAAAGTTGCAGACAAAGATGGTTGAATTATCTCAAACCAGGTATAAAGAGAGGCGACATCTCTACCGATGAAGAGGATATGATCATAAGACTTCATCGTCTTCTTGGTAACAGGTCAATTTTATTTTTACTTTTTAATCAACTTATTCTACAGATCAAATTAATGACTAAAATTATGATATTTGTTCTATATATATAGATGGTCATTGATAGCTAAGAGGCTGCCAGGACGAACAGATAATGAAATCAAGAACTACTGGAACACTAATCTGTCAAAGAAGTTACAGAAACAGCCCACGTTGCCATCATCGTCTTCTGTTTCACTTCAACATAATCATCACAAATGCGGACATGTAGCACCAGAAGCTCCAAAGCCTAGGAGACTGAAGGTTGTTCATCAATACAACAAAATTTTGGAGAAGAATAATGGAAATGAGTGTGATCAAGGCAGCGATGAAACTTCTATTGCTGATTTTCTAATTGACTTTGATCATCAAGATCAATTGATGGTTGGTGATGATGAGTCTAATTCAAAGATTCCACAAATGGAAGATCACAAGGTAAGTTCAACAAATAGTACTCATAGTTCATCATCACCTTCTGATCATTGTCATCTTTTAGCAGAGAAATTTGATCCTTCAGAGGCCCTTCTGGATGTGGAGCTTAAGAAGATGGCTTCCTTTCTTGGACTTGAAAATGATTGAAGTGATTTATTGCAATGAGGGGACCAAGAGAAGAAAAAGTTCAATGAGTTGTGAATCATATAGTCTTTGCTATATGCCATTTTATATGTATTTCCTAACTAAACATCTAACTAGATGAACAAGTTCATGGCTTCTTCTTTTCTCTCTTACCCCACTCGATCACCAATCCTTATACTACTAAAAAAAATTGAATATAGTGACGGAGAATTAGAGACTGGAAAAGATGAAGTTCGTCTTCGATTTTGTCTCTAATTGATACAAAATTATAAACGCTAAAATAGAAGATTATTTCTTTTTTCTTTCACTAATTTCCGTCGATAATTTAACTTTTTCTAGTAGATATTATGCCACAATAATTTAGAAAGTGCCGGAGTTTTACAATTTTTGTTTACCAATTTTCTGTTGGGAGCCATGCCATTAATTTATGCATCTATAACTGTATTTGAGTATAAATATGTAACTATATATGAAGAGATAAAATATTCTTACTAGCATGTATTATGCAAAGGATTTCAATTTTGATAGCTTATAGAAGCAACGTAACAACTAGGAGTGTTGTGTGCGTAACGACTATATATTATTAAACTCATGTGTATATGTTATATTCAAAATTATCACTAGAATCTATGCAAGTGGTTGATGCGTAGCGTGTGTTAGTGTTGTAAATATCAAGTTATTTCTTACGTGACAGGTTCAATAATATTAATTGCATTATATCTACTTTAAATGTCACAAATTTTCAGGTTTAGGGTCACAATAGTGCCTTCAACTTAAACAATTTAGTTTTCTTAAAGAGATGCTTGCAGCAATAGATGATAGACAGTCACAAAGGGTAAAAGAAAGCATCAATGTGAAAGCAAATTTATCCAAAAGAGAACATTGTGTATATAAACTACAATGCTTATAAAATAGTAGAAGGATTTGGTTATACTAAAGTTCAATTATCCCTATTGAGGATTATTTTAGACATCTTAACAATTAATTAAAGAAAGAATTTTAATTAAGATGATCCACATACACATGTTAGGTATAAAACACTGACCTGTTAATATATTTCCTTGATAGTACTCTAACCAATGTTTGAGATGATTTCTTGTCTCAAAAGTAAACTATTCATTTTGCTCGTAAAAAATGGTAAATTATTCATTTTAAAAGAATATAATCCTAAAAGAGTTATTTATACCACTTGTGTTTGCATCAATCAAAATCACGTTTATAAACTTTCACCATCATTTCATAGGCGTCTTTTCCGCTAATTGGCGTATAAGTGTATGTTTGGATTTATGATGACTTTAAAGAAATAATAAGGACCTACTGTGATTTTAACAAAAGCTACACTTGAAGAGTTTCAATTATGATGTCCTTATTACTTTGTCAATCTTACAATGATTCCAAACATGTATTCCACCATGCATATCACGTTTCCAAACTGTTAGATATATAGTTTCACACTAGATTTTATCATACATAAGTTCCCACCAATTTTATTTTATTTTTCCGTTTCACAGTAGAGTATGCATAATTTAATAATTTATAAACATGATCAAATATTGTTCCATATTTATGTCAAAGAGAAGGTAACAATATATATATATATATATATATATATATATATATATATATATATCACCATATAAGAATTCATCTAATTTCATTTCATATTTATGGACATGTTTGGACGTAGTTTGGTGATGGATTAATCAAATTAAACCTTCCCTGGATTCACCTATGTTGAAAGGGAAATGCATTTAAATTATAACACGATTCTAGCTAGTAAATGCAACTCTATGTAACTTTTACATTAGAGTGATTGAAATCTAGATATAACCATTCAGTTCCAACCCATTTTTAACTAAAATCAAATTTGCACAACCTCAAAACACTGAATTAACTAGTTATATTAGTCTAATACCATACAAAGGTTTACTTTCCAATCTGTCTAATCTAGATGCCTATGAAGTTCATTTCCATTTACATGTAAATCTCACAAAATAGGAAAACTTATCTTTCTCCCATAATTACTCTTTAACCAATGAATATAATTTGATTAGAGACCTTTTAGGTTGAAGTTATTAATACTCACTCTATTTAAGTACTCCTTGTATAAGTTTTTCTATTTATTTAGTAGTATTTACTTTTTTCAGAAAAGCCAGTAGCATAAGTTAGTTTTTATTTTTATTTTTTAAGTAAGTACTCCTATGGAAATTTGTCTCAGCTCGACTCGACTTAATAGGAATTAGTTCAGCTCAAATCTCGATTTGAAAAAAAATATAGGAAATTACTCTTATACCCTTTAGTAATATGACTATTGCCAATTCTACTTCATTTCCTCTTTCCCTTTCTCTTTCATCAGAAACGCGATTTTCTTTTTCTTCTCCCAGCCACCGCACCGCTCTCCATCCACCACACCACACCACCACCGCCGCATCCTCCTCCGTTTTCTGTGTTGATTCTTCAGTTTAGAGAGCTATCTCCATCTCTCTCCACAAACCCTAATTGTTGTAAATTATAAGGTATTGTGAAATTCAAATCTGATTCTTCTTTGATGATTACATGTTCTTTAGTTGACTGCCATGCGTTTTTAATGTTTAATGTTGGTTTACGGTTACTAAGTTCTTGCAGCTGCTGTAGTACTATCTTCATTGTATTTCTGGATTCTTAATGTAATAATCTTGTTGTAGCTTCTGACTTGTTTGTTTATGTTTTTCTTGCTGTTTCCCCTCCCTAGTTGTAGTGTTTTTTTTTATGTGACTCCAAATCTTGTTGTTATACAAGTATTATCGCTGCTCGTTTTGTTAATTTGCTCTTCTGTTCTGTTCTTATGCTGTTAATTGAATATGCCGGTTGATCGACACCTCTATTATGTGTTTAATTTGTGTATCAATTTTGGACTTGATGTCTAAAATGTGTCTGCATAATTTTGTAGTTTCTTTCATATGTCATGGTCAAGTGTCCGGCAACTGTTTTTGCATACTGATGAATGATGATGAAGCTAGGTTTCCAATAATTTCTTTGTATACCAGGACATGTTTAATTGATTAGAGGCAACCAAGTAAGAAAGAAACAATAGTGATTTTTTGTTGTTGAAATTTGATCATAAAAATAGTTTCCTTTGTTTATTCTTTTTACCATCTTGATCATTGATGTATATTAGGTAAACTTATTTTTCGAATCTTTTAGGTAAGTCTTGATGTATGCTATTGCTATTCATAATTCACATGGTTTTAACTGAGAGTCTGATGCATATGCAACATCTTTAAAGAGCATGAAATGAAACTAGTAGATATAAAAATGAACTGCTATGTTCAACAAGGATAAGTTGAGAAACAAGATGGGACCTAGGTTTCTAGCAGATAGCATGTCAGATTTTGTTTTCTTCTTTCAATTTGGTAGTAGCCATTAGCCACATTCCAACAAATAAAGTAGACTATTTTATTGGTTTATTTACTAGACAAAGGAAAACAACATTCTAAAAAAGGGAGAGAAAAAATAAGTTAAGGGCATAGAAACCAAATTTTATAAAACAAGCAGTGGAACAAATATGAGCCATGACCCACTTTCTGTAGTTTCTATTTTGAAAAAAGACATACACAAAGAAAAATCTATAGAAAGAAAATAAGAGGAATATATATATCATCGAGCCAACTCATAAACCAAACGAATTGAATTTAGTTAACGAACTTAATTTTCAGTTTAAGTTCAACTCATTTGGTTCATGAACCAAACTCAACAGTTAATTGTCGAGTAGAGTTTTGAATTATATTTGAGTTGGTTCGGTTCATTGCATTCGTCCCTATATTTAAGCCTCCTCTCCCATTTTCACATTTCTTAAGAAAAATTGTTAATACAATTGATGTGTCTATTTTGTGTGTCAATATTACTAAATAGTCATTTGTTTGTATGTGTATTAAATTTAACTTTTCATATTTCAAGTGAAGTTAATAGTATCAATTAGGGATATGTTTAGAGAAAAAACTAGATGCATCTAGTAATTTGTATGAGGGCTTGTATTTAGGAGCAAAAAAATTCTCAAAAGATTTTTATAATTAAGGACGGAGGGAGTAGTATAAGTTAGTCGAACTATGACAAAAGACGGTTCAACCAAGTATAAAACTTACTCATTTTTCCTTTCTAATGATCCACACTTGGGTATTTGACAACCGCAAGATACTCCTACGAATTTAACTTTTTAGATCTGTTATGAGATTAATTTTTTGAATCGATAATATCAACATGCCATACTTTGATTTTCTTTTATACAGGGTTAAACTACTTTCGAGTTACACGACTTCAGAAATCGAACTGAGATTTATCTATTTTTTATTATTTTTTTAACTTATATCTATGTTCGATTTGAAAAAAATATTATATTTGATAATTGAAAATTATCATAAATTAATTTTAACAAAAATATCATTTACCCTTTCCTCAAAACAAAAATATCATTTACCCTTAAAAAAATAAAATACCATTTAGTTACTTTAAATTTTATTTTCAACAATCCTGTTATCTTGTAAAATAAATTTAGGCTGACAATTTAGAATACAATTATTTTTTATTACCGTTTACACTTAAAAAAAAATCTAGAGATAATAAAATAATCAAAATAAAAAATATTTGCAATTTTTTTTATCCCTCACTTTTTTTTTTCATTTCATTTTATTTCAATTTTTAAGTTGCAATATTTGATATTTTGAACCTTTAAATTTACTTGAAATGATTTTTTAAAAAATAAAAAAGATTAGTTCTTCTTCGCAGAGAATAGGGATTGAAAGTGTTCGTTCTTCTTCATGGCTGCTGCTGAATCTCCAACTTCTGTTCGTAAAGGTTACTTCTTCTTCATCATCAATCACCCAATCTTTTCTTTTCTCTTTCTCATTTTGATTTTGTTTTCATCTTTTTGTGATAGTGGTTGTTCATCTCAGAGCCACCGGTGATGCTCCTATTCTCAAACAATCCAAATTCAAGGTACTTTTCCTTTTTAATTAATGGGTCTTTTTTATTTCTTCAAAATTTGCATTAAAAATCGTTAATTTAAACACCCTTTTGATCATGTTCGTTGGTTATGGTTTATTTGTTTGGAATTGAAATTCAAGCTTCTGGGTATGAAGATTGTGCTTAAAAATGAATTGATTCTATGCTTTTCAATTAAGTGGGTGTGCAAATTAATTAATCTTTGCATATAAAACGAGATTACCATTGTTCGTAAGACCTAGCTCAACTGGACATTTTTTGTGGTTACCCGGGTTTGAACCCCTATGTGTGTCTGTGAGTTCTTAGGCATTGTTTGCCACTCTGTCTACAGACAAAAAATAATAAAAAATTGCCCTATTGCCCTTAATCTTAATTTGATGATCATGCATTCTATTTGAGCTTGTATGTAAACTTTCCAAGATAGGAGTTAACACAATCTTTTATAGATAAATAATAGCATGTTTGGTCTCACAGTGGATTCTTGTTTACGGAGCGTTAGCCCAACTCTACGTTGTCAAATAACAGCACTATAGCGCTATAGTGTTGCAGAATTTGAACTTATCGCTATTGTTTTCAATATGCTATTTAATACAAAGTATTGTCAAATAGCAGCTATAGTGTAGTGGAATTCTAACAAACTGCTATTTTCCGCGATCCGCTATTGATAACGTTGAACTCTAGTAGGTATAGCTTCGAGTTGAACATGAGTTACCACTGCAGAAATTATGATTTGCAAACATATTAAATGTTGTAGGATTAACTGTGAGAAATTCAATGTGGTTTAGGTGAATTGGTAATGGGGGTACTACTTTCTCTCTTTATTTTTAGGTGAGAAGGCTGTAATTGAATGGCATTGCAATTTGTTTAGGGGATTTCAAGTTTTGTTCTTGAGTTCTAGAGTCTGTCAATGTTATTTTTCGCTGTAGATGAGGATTACCGAGTTTGTCAAAGAAAATTGAGACTGTTCATAATATTATAGTTTCTTGCCTAAAATGGGGGTAAGTTCTTGGAGTAGTCCAATTATTAGAGGTTGAGAGTCTAAGATAAACTCTAGGCCAAACTTTTGGAGATGATTCACAATAGTATTATGGTCTTGTTCAATTCATGCAGCCAGCTCTACGTAGTAAGAAAAGACTTTAGTTGTATTTTATAGCTAACTGCACCGATTTACAATGAAACAGACAATTAAAAACTATACTCCACTAGGTAGGATTGGCGGCTACTTACTTGGGTCAATAGCGGCCATTGATTCTATCAAACTTGTTAGAGCAAGATATTTTTATATAGGTTATACTCAAGTTTTTGACATTGTTTTTTATACCTGTAACCTATACCGCATTTCATTTTAGATGCACTTCTTAATTGGGATTACGCAATAATTTAAATGCTGACAATATGGAAAGAAGGGTGCAGATTGTTTTCTGTAAGGACATTTGTGCTTGATATACACACACTTTCCCAGATATGAAAAATGCTGGTTTGGGGTACATGAACGAAAAATTCAGTTTTAAACTGAACTCTGAAAGTCATTATATTAAGGAATGCCTGTGAAAATTGATTTAGTCTCTTATTCTATGATAACAAGTATTCTTAATTTTGAAGTGTAAAACAACTTACATATATATTTGACATGGCAGATAGCTGGAACTGATAAATTTGCCAAAGTGATAGACTTTCTTCGCAGACAGCTTCACAGGGAGTCATTGGTAAACAATCACTATTTACTCTACCCCCATCTGGTTCTTTAAAAGCTCTGCATGCTTAATTTTTTGTTTTCTCGTTTTGCAGTTTGTATATGTCAATAGCGCTTTTTCACCGAACCCTGATGAATTGGTCATTGATTTGTATAATGTAAGAATTTATTGGATTCTTTTTTCCATTGTTTTTAATATCTTCATTGAATGTAAATGATGCATATTTCTGATCCTGGTTCTGCGGTTATTAATGTTTCATGTCGTGATCATTCTTCTTGTTATCTTTGTTGTGTAAAACCTTTAGAGGAAAAATTGTAGGGGTAGGCCTTTTTGTGGCCATCTCTTTGTTTGGTAAAAACATAAAATTACTTGGCTTTTCTTTCTTTGTTAGCGAATATTATGATGCCTTTTGCTTCTTGTTAATTATAGTTTCAATGTTGTAGTATTGTATATGACATTTTATTTTTTGAGGTGGGGATTGGTAGAGTAGTATGGTAGTTGTTGAGCTTCTCTATGAAAATTAATGTGTAATTAGTAGGTGTCTAGATAGAAGTACTAAAGGAACCATTAGCTCATAGAAAATGTGATAATTATCCGAGCACTTTGGGAACCCTCCCTTAAAAGCTAGATGTCAAGAGAGAAGTACCAAGCCACTTATATACTCCACCAAGCATCTCATATTACTCGATGTGAGACTTGGGCACTCCATAATACTCAGATCTCTTGAGAGCTGACATCCCGGCGGCTGCACACTACAGCGCTTTACCTATCTGTCAGCCCTCTAAAGGTAAATCCTATCCGAGCTATCAGCAACCAGCAATAATACCAATTGATAATTATCCAAACACTTGAGGAGCCCCCCATTAAAAGCTAGATATCAGGGGAGGAATAACCAAGGCACTTAAATACTCCACCGAGCATTTCATACTGCTTAATGGGGGACTTGGACGCCCCATAACACCAAGGTCCCTATCACAATGCGCCAGCAGATTTACGTCATGTAAATGGTAGAATCTGATTATTACTTAAAGTGCATATAATCGCAACATGTTTAGTAATTTTACTCTAGCATTTTCAGATTACTTCTAGTATGAGCTCATAATTATAGTCTCGTAAGTTTGAAAGAAATCTAAATTTCAGAAACAGTAATAGAACCGAAGGTTGCTTTTGTTGTTCAACCAGCGTTAGAGCTGGTTACTTTGGCCCTAGCACCAGATATCTCTAATTGGGCATCTCACCGACTGCCGTCTCCTTTTGTCTATCCAATTGCCCTCATCAAGCATGAAAACTTGCTGGTTTTGTAAGGCATGTGTCATGCTCGTTAAGCCATCCCACATGTGACAAGCCTGGTGCCCATATTTTTGTCCCTTTTTATCTTATATTAGAGTATCTTAGTTTATCTCATAGAATCAATTTATCGTACTAGAGTATCTCTGATTATCTCCTTATGTTTTCATTTTCTCTTATGGGCCACTTTGATTTTCCAGAATTTTGGCTTTGATGGAAAATTGGTTGTCAACTACGCTTGTTCTATGGCATGGGGCTAACACTAAAATGACAGTTGCTGGTCGATGTAACCTCTGCTAATTCCAAAATGTGAATATATATTGTTTTTCTTTAGTTGTTGCCATATGTTTCAGCACAAACTCAGACTTCAATTGTATACAATCAAAGTACAATATTTTTGTTGAACTTAAAGATTCTTTAAAGTTAGAAATGGAACAAAAATTAACACCGTTCTTCGCAATATGTTGGTTTGAAATGAGTGTCTTTACATATTGGAGCCACACTTTTAGTTTTTATTCATGACTTTTTTTTGCGAATCTATCATGTCAATTTAATTATGGATGATGGTGGTTTAGAAACTCGGATATAGCTTCAACCAATAATTATATTGAATTGTACATCTTAGTAGTAGAACTTTTGCAGCTCGATATATTTGTGCCCTACTCACTTTGAGCTTAAATATAAGCAATAAATCAAATGTATCTGATCCAAAGTTAGATTTAATATATTTGATTTCTTTTTTTGCCTATATTTGATTAAGTAGCTGATGTGAAGTTGTAAGTTACAACTTCAACGAGCATGATTTCATCGAACATATATTTCTACATGATTGAAAAAGTGAAAAAAAATAATATTATGAATTAAAGTGGCGTTGCATTGAAGATCATTTTACCACAAAAAAACAATACTAAAGATCATTTTACATCTATTTTTGGGATAGCACTTGGGTGACATAGAGTTGAGTGACATTGGCCAATCACAATGCCACAATGCATTGTGACATTGTGATTGGCCAATGTCACCCAACTCTATGTCACCCAAATGCTACCCCTATTTTTGAGAGGATTTAAACTTCATTTTTTGAGATACAATATGAACTTTGCTATCATTTCATTGTTATTATTTTTGATTACATAGATTTATTTATCAAAGGTAAACCATAAAGTCAACCCTAGTTTTATAATTTAATATACCAAATTCAAACAAGTGGCGGTAACAGCAGTAACTCTCAAGACCTAAGCTAAGTTGTCTTTCATGAATGAATGAATAGTGGTCACTGGAGAGCATGTGATTCATTGAATTGAAGCGCGTGACCAAAGTAACTCACATTGGTCTCAATTTCAACCACATTGAAGTAACTCATGACTTGTTTGGTTTTATCTTCAAAGTCCACAAAAACTGTCTGCAATCTGCATGGGCTTCAATGCAATGCTGCAGACAGATATGTGCATAATGCTTTAACAACAATGTTAATGTAGAATGAAAAGTTAACATTATTGTAAGCATATAGTTTTCACCTGACCCATGGTATGTTGACAACGTTGTTGTAGAGTTTTCAAGGTTTCCTTCTAAAATTACCACAAAAGTTCTCACCCTTAGACGCTCTAGTTTTCTTTTTGGGTACATTGGGTTTTCTTTATACATACACAAACTCTTGATATTAATAAAATTTAACTGTTATTTATGAACTTATTTGTGTCTATTATGTTTTTTCGCACATATTAAAAAATGATTTAATTTGTTTACACTGACAATGTATTTTTTGCTACACACGTATTAATCAAAACAGCTATAAATGAATTAAACAAATGTTATATTTTTATAAATTATCTTTATTAACCATTAATTATAAGTCGTTGTTGTAAATGTTTAGTGGAATAATGGTTTAAAAGTAGTTCAGATGATATTAATTTAGAGTAGGATTAGAAAAATAATAATTAATATCACACAAAAATAACAGTTATATGATAGAACGATAGTTATTTTGGAAAAGGAGTATATAGTTACAAAAATATTTTAGATAATGTGTTAAAAAGAATGAAAAAGAACAGAGTATTATTAAACACCAACTAAAATTACAGATATGTACAGAGTAGAGGACAACTTGTACTTGTATTGTGCTTAGTTTGCAACTTACATTATTTCACAGTGAATCTGAACCAATTGGCACCACTGCTCTTAACCAGTAAGCATACATGCAACGCAATTGCAACTAGTAGTTGATTGGACCAAATGGTTCAATTGGGTCACGAATGCTATAAATTCATTTAGGTCAAACATTTTTCTAGAAACAATTCTGTGTTTCTATATTTTTGACTCAATCTAAAAACAATTCTCAATAGAAAGAAAGAGTTGATAGAGGAATGAATATATAAATATTTTTGGTTGTTACCGTTATTACATCTCATAAACTTTCAAATTAAAACATTTGACTTTGATGGTTGCTCTTTAGACACATATCAATTGCTTGAATTTGATTATTACTCTTCGGAGAATGACAATTAATTGTGTTTGATTAAAAACGATAGTAAACTGTTGTTTAACATTGAATCGATTAAATAACTTTTTGATCGATGTTACCGATTTTAAACGTTAACTTATTTAAATAACTTTTTAGATCGATATAAACGATTTAAAAAAATTTCAAAACAGTAATTAATTATCGTCGGAGATATTTTATGAATAGTAAATTTCCTTTGACTTTTAGAAAGGTAAAACATTTGTTTTACGGAGGAACTACACCGCCTTAAGATACCTTTTGCCGTTTTTCTTCATTTTTTGAAGGCAAAATGTGAATTCTTCAAATCAAATGCATAAATGTTTCAATAATTTTAGCGCAACAATTGTGGAGATATTTTTAGTCTGAGAGTTTGAGCATTTAAACTCAATAGTGACAAATAAGTTTTTTTTTTTGAATAGAAGAACAAATGTATTAGAGTACTATTTTTTTCATCCTATAAGATTCTTGCTCGTATGTGTTTTTTACAAAAATGCATTTGTGCAGTCTGAATTTTAAAATCCAAGTTCATGTTTACTATTTCGGATTTTATAATCTGAACAATTCTTATGTATAATCAGCCATCAGACTCTCTCACATTTCAGCAGTTTAGAGTTTTGCTTTTAAAAACAACAAAAAACTAAGTAAAAAAAATGTTAAAAACCTATCAAATAAAATCATAAAAATATAAAAATACCACCAAAAAATTTTAAAAATCAAATAAAACTAGTGCAAATTTTTCGGATTTTTTTGAGAATATGAATAATTAAAAAAAATGAAAAATGGGTCTAAACGATGTAATTTGGGATTTTGAGGGGCGGAGTCCCGTAAGAAATCCTTCTACAAGAGTCATGGTCCTTGAATTTTTTTCTAATTTTTTGGAGAAGTTTCAGAGCAATCCGATCAAGTAGCCCGAAAACCCGATTTTTGACTAAGAATAGGTAACAATGACCCAAAACAAAAGGATAAGAGTTAGGAAGATTAATATTATCCCTAAAATGGCTATACATGTTACAAACATGTTTAGGATTTATGCTGGTACAGTTCGGATTATATAATCCGAACTGTTTTACCTTGAAAAAGGGGGTTTCCGGATTATGTAATCTGGAAACATCATGTAACGCGCCCTATTTTTGAAGTTTTCGGATTACAAAATCCGAAAAAATCCGTAACTCCTTTTTTCATCCTATAACAAAGGAAAACACCATTCTGGATTATGAAATCCGGAAACCTCAAGGACATTTTTGAGAAAAACGCAGGACGCGTGAGAATCCTATAGGGTGGGAAAAGTAATACTCAATGTATTAGGAAGAGAAGGTCATATACAAATCTTATTTGGATCTATAGAAGCATTTTGGGCCATAACGTGGGTGCTATGTTTCTGATCTACCCATATGGGGAAATTGATCTTTAAACACCTATAATCGCTCACAGGGTACTTAAAAATATTCAACGACAATTAATTATCGTTCTAAAAACTTTTTTAAATCGGTTACATCTATTAAATTTGATTTAAGCGATTTAAAAAGTACTAAACGATAATTAGCTACCGCTTTAAAGCAAACAACAATTAATTGCCGCACAGCGAGCGAACGATAATAACGAAATGTAGAACAAAGGCAAGTTCATCATCAACAATGAAATATTCAAAAAAAACCACAAACTTATAAATTAAGCGTTATTTCAAATCCTCTATGCCGATAGTTATTAGATCATGTTGTAAATCAATGAAGTTGTCATTGCACACTTAAATTGATATACGATTGAATTGTATTATCCACTTTATGAAAGTTAGAATACTAAGCTTAGACTTTTTATCAATTTTGATACAAACTCACTCTCTGCTATTCAAAACTCATTTCTCACTTTGTTGGAGTGAAAGGGTTTGTTGAAACCATAATCATTAAGCAGCAAACGACTTATTTGAGTAGATCTTTGTGGTGAAATCTAAAGTATAGTCAGTTTTTTTAAAGTATAGTCAGTTGGATAGTAGATACCTTAGTAATTATTATCGATGGACTATAGATAGTGGATTAAGTCCTTCGAGTGAAGATGGGAAAACTAAACTTGCTACCACTTTTATAGTTAACTAGTATAAACATACTTGTGTCCATTTATTTTCTCTAACTCTATCTCTTTTGCGTAATTTCTTTACTATGATTTACTTTCATATAGTTAACTGTTTTGATAAAAAAAAAAAAAAAATTTTTTTTTTTTTTTT
>Ga0228710_1000539_pt1 | contig 48899 bp, 29 predicted proteins | sample MedpolnodulmetaG_FD_177995 | JGI IMG/M metagenome (GOLD analysis project Ga0228710, IMG submission 177995) | Root nodule microbial communities from Medicago polymorpha collected in Santa Monica, California, United States - pink nodules | ecosystem: Host-associated > Plants > Roots > Nodule... | reverse complement strand
TAAAACATGGGGGGTAAAATTCCGAGTTTTAAAATAGGGGAGGCAAAATCCATAATCAATCAAAATAGAGGGGGTAAAATTCCGAGTTTTAAAATAGGGAGGGCAAAATCCAAATTCAATCAAAATAAGGGGGTAAAACTGCACTTAAGCCTATTTTTTTTAAAACTCGGTATCCGATCCAAGAATCGATTAATCCGAGGGGACCAATCCCACTGCCCACTTGCGGGGACCCCGTTTAAAGCCAGAGCAAGCTCTGTATAGACTTAGTCCACCGAAATTGGCACCAGAGAGAATCGAACCCGAGACCTCTGGAGGAGCAAACTCCAAGATCCCAAGCCAACCACTAGACCAACCCCAAATGGGTTATAATATGCATATCTATTATATCAAAAAACTCATGAACATAAGCTAATATAGCAAGAAGCTTAACAAGGCAGCAATACACTGATTTTCTTCCCTATAAAAAAATCCATTGATTTTTTATTTACATTTTTTTCTTTTTATAAAAGGTGACAATGCATTGATATAGTAAGTCCTACGAACTTCAAATAAGGTTATAGTTAACAATATAGGTTTCAAAAGAAAATAATCATAAAATAAACTTTTCAAGGAAAGGAAAAAGAAGAAAAATCCATCTATTGGATTGGGATGGGAGGGTGACAAAGCATGCCGAGCAAGAGCCATGGTGCACATTTGAACAACGCATGCTAGACAGCACATGGACCCACCAAAACTCACACCGAGATGTGTCATGAGACCATTTTTTTTTTGGGTACAAGCATCGCCTATTTTTTATTTAGTGCTACATCGTAAAGTTTATGAATAGATCTAGTACAAAACTCTTAAAAGAGCGACTAATGAAGATGATATCAATATTGTCTATATGTAAATAGTGAGATGTGATAAATTATGAGATATGAAGAGTTGGTTGATATTTTAAATTGTAGATGTGTATGTAAAATTTTGCGTATGACTAACAATTGGTTCTTGCTGTACATTTTATGTGAAAAATGTCATCTTGAATGGTGTTGTTGTTTGGGATATCGATAAGATGCAACTATGGGAATGAGAATTGTTCTTTCCTTTTGAGTGGTATAAATGAGGAGATAGTTTTTATATACTTTCTTGATGAATGATGATTAATTTACATTATCAGATGTCATGAAAATATATGAGGCTCTATCAAATTACAATAGCCCGATATTTTAGAAGAGTGCATGTGTTATAGTGGATTAGGCTTGCGAGACAAAATATGTGATGAATCATTGTCAGCCTGTGTGCATGTCAAGACTTGAGATTGGACTACGACAATTATTTAGTCCCATATTTGCTTATCAACTCTGCGTCTGTTTGGTTGGGGTTGCTGGAGAGGAGATGAGAGATGGAATATTTCTCCAAATTGAGCAGAGCTATATACAATCTCTTTCTAACACTCTCTAACTTATACTTTTTTATTGAAAGAAATTCATGACGTATTACACTTTAAAAATGGATCTCATATAAAGTGGTGGTACCCACTTAAGTTTCACCTAGGAGGAGAGATGATGGAAGAATGGGAGAACAAAATCTCTCATAGGTCTACTTTTTGTTCCCCCAAAATTTAGATAATTCGGAAAGGAGGGAAGGGAAGAAGAGACATGTTATTATAATTTTAATTACATTGATATAATTATCTTCATATTTATTTTAAAATATCAAAATTATCCTTATAAAAAAAAAATAAGGAAAAGTTATTTTTGTTTTTCTACTTTTTTTTTTTTTTTTATATATATATATATATATATATATATATATATATATATATAGTTTTTAGTTGCAATCCACTCTTTATTTTATGATGTTTGAATTGAAAGAGACGAAAAAAAACATTATAGCCATGTTCACTATTATTGGAACCTCTAACTCATATGGGGTTGTTTTGCCACATGCATAACATCCTCTATTGTTCTCATTAGATCTGTAGCCTGTTGAGACACGCTTAGATCCACGAATTGGTAGTTTTGTCTCTTGTATCGTTCAATTTAGTGTTATTGTTCCATTGATTCGTTTTGGTGTGTATCTATTTAAGCGAATTTTAAGTTTGTGCATTATGGTTCCCTTCCTGTTCAAATCTTTCGGTTCTCTTTTTGGGTCATTTCTCGGTTGAATTTCATGTTCTGGATCATGTTGAGGACCTAAGCATGTTGAACATTTCTCTTTCCTGCGGCAACTATCGTGATATGAGTTTGGTTTGGTGGTATGAAGTTTGCTTTTCATTCATGTTTCTTTTTGGGAGTTTTCCATGCTCATCATTAGATTTGGATTAGATTGGTGATTTGGCTCTGTTTCACGGTTCTGGGTTGTCCGTGTTGCTACTTTGGGGTTTGATTGCTAGCTTTTTGGGTTGTTGTGCTTGAGTTTTTTGTTGTTGTAGTTGTTATTTCTTCGATTGCTTGTTGTATTTTGGTTTCTGACTGGGTTTGCTTTCATGGCTATCAACCATGCCATTCTTTCTTCTCAATCAAAGGTTACAAAAAGTTTGCTCAAGTCTTGTCCAACTCGTGAAATATTCTTACATCCCAGTTACCTAAACCATGTTTGAAAGGTGACTTGAAGATGAATATTTGATAGGTATTCTAGACTGTCAAAAAAATTCTTCACGATAGATTCACTCTCCTAATTTGTTCCTCCCCAACTCACCGAGTTAGTGACTCAGTAGAAATAAAAAGAAAAAAATCGAACTATAAATCTAAGTGGGTGTGAAAGAAGAAGTGAATGTACAAAATTAGATGAAGTTGATACTAAAATGATGAACATTCTGATCTAATTTGCTTAAAATTTCAATCTTTATTTAAAATAAAATAAAATTCAATCTATAAGATTTGGGAAACACTTGCCCACATTGCCAACTGCGAATTAGGAAGAAGAACATGCGTATCTCTTAAGCTCTTTTAGTGGAGGAAGGAATGAAAAAGTAATATAAACGGGTTTGATATTGGTGGTGGTGGTGGGTGGGAATGGAGGAGAGAGATGGTGTGAAAAAAATCTAGTGTTGAGAGAGCGTGTTAAGAATATGTTCTTCACTTAATCTAATGGTTGAATTCAATTGACCCACGGTGGGAAAGTTTTATACTTTCGCATGTGAAATGCCACTTGAAATCTATACTTTTGGAATAAATTAAAAATAGACATGTTATTATAAAGTTTTATTATATCATGTGATGTTGAAGGTGAGTGTCAACACTGAAGGAATATAACATTGAGAATAAATAGAACAAGTTGGATGGCATTACAAACTCCCCACCCAACCAAATGAAAATCCTATATAATAAATGGAACGAGACTCACAAGTTACAAATAGGGGGCATGATGTCTCCTGATTGTGGCCACAAAACACACATTTTGAAATTTGAACCATCAATTTCCAACAAAACTCTCTGTCTTAAGAGATTATGACAATTAGCAATTTCCATGAGAAAGCAATTACTTCTGGTGAAGCTCATTTCTTATAAACTTAGGAGATAGTATGAAGAAAATATGTCGTAAGGGTTTCCACCTTGGGGATCTATCTGACATGGCTCATAAGCCAATCTAACAATCAATGGCTAGAGAGGTCATGCACTTAGCACTACATGTCATTTTGTACCCTCAAGTTTATCCTCTAACCAAGATCATCGACTCCTCAAATAACAGGTGTTCCCAAATGTAAATCTCTCACCTCCAAGTAAGTGTCCAAACCCACCTATCCCTATCCCACCTAGGGCTAGCCTAAGGGTGTGGCAAGGTAGGCAACCACCTTGGGTCTAACATACCTATCAATGATGACATGCCACCATAAATTCTCAGGTCGAGAGACCCCCCCTCTAGCTCCACTGAATATATAGATCTAGGTTAAACAATCTAAAATTCTTAACCCCTAGACCTCATTTGCCCTTAAACTTACAAATATCAGACCACTTAACCCAAGAAATTAATTCCAACCTTTTAAGCCTCCCTAGAGAAAACATTTAAATATTTACCTGTTTAGCTTCGAAAATCTCTTCCACATCATAAGGAAGGATAAGTAAAAGATCGAGATGGTTTTAAAGATGATGTTTAAAAAGAAAATCCTACCACTTAAACTCACATGCTTATTACTCCAAGATCCAAGCCTGCTCCACAAAAATGCTAGAAGCGTTTTCCACACAATCATTTTGCAAGTGTTTCCCCCCACTAGAAGGGCTAGATATGTGAATGAGATCTTACTAACATTACAATCGAGAAAAGGCTTCCCCCATCCTCTAGAATGACTCATTAAGATTTACCATACTTTTAGAAAAATCACGTGTAAGCAAGAGACAAGTTAGAAGGAGGAGTAAAGGGCAAAGCGAGTCACCTTGTTTAAGGACCTTTTGAATGTTGATCTTCTAAGTTGGACACTCATTGACGATCATGGGTAGGCTACCAAAGAGGACACACATTCAAATTCAAGAGTTCTACCTGTCGCCGACTCTGAATCTTCTCAACAAGCCGAGTCATTCACCTTCTTAGAGTATAACTTGAAGATAAGGCACTCACAATTATACTTCTTATCCATATGTATGATTTCACTCAGCACCATAACCCCTTCAACAAGTTGTCTCCCTCTTACAAAGGCATACTAATTCGAAGAGATAAGGTAGTCCATGATCTTAGCGAACTAATTGCCAACCTAACCTTTGGCCACTAACATATACAAGCAACCGATTAGAGATATAGTCTTGAAATCACCTAACCGGTGTGGTGAGTTGACCTTGGGTAGCAAAACAATGAATGAAAAGCCTACAAAAATGTTCAAACATCAATCCTATCTCTCCCTTTAAAAGATGCTAGAAGTACTTAATGAAATAAAAATTGAACTCATGAAAATGCTAGATTTACACACTGACATAAATATTTTATCGAACCTTTTATTATATGTAAGGATAATTTAGTCTTTTACACTTATATATTCTTTTTGTAACTATTGTATTCATAACTTGAGAAATGCTAGGAACACTCTCTTTCTAGCACTCTCTTTAACACTCACTCACTTATTGGGTGAAACTCATGTGAGCCTCACCATTTTATGTGGGATCCACTTCCAATTTGTGGTACCCACATGAATTTCACCGAATAAGAAAGTGAGTGTTAGAGAAAGTGTTAGAAAGAGAGTGTTTATAGCACTCCTCATCATAACTTTTGTCATTTTTATTGAAACTCCAGTCTCTCTTCTCTTTCTATATGAATCTATATCCTTAACAAAGTAGAATATTTTTAGGGTTGAATATATTTTTAGGTCCATATAAATATTTAGAATTTTGTTTTTAGTTCCTGTAAAGTAAAATCGCATTTTTAATCCTGTAAATTTCCCATCAACATTTTTATCCCTAGATATCCATGCTATAGAAAAATTTTACATGGACTAAAACTCTGATTTTATTCTATAAGAATTAACACCAAAATTATGAATATTTAGGTTCTAAAAACATATTTAATTTTTTTATAGCTAAATATTACCAATGTTTAGTTATTTTTGTTTTCAGGGATCGAACACAAAATCTTCTCCTACAAACTCCTAGAAAACCCACACTCTTTCACAAATTTATCGCCTCTACAAGACACAGGTTGCATGGTACCTGCCGTAGATAATCCAGACACCTTTTCCACATGCATGTTTTACAAAACCATAATATTATTAAATATCATCCTCAAAGCATCCATCAAACATTCATATTCATATAGATACTACAAATGCAACAAAGTTAGTCCCTTCTATATGTATTTAATTTTCAAATACACATATCCCAATGTCACAATCTGACCTTGTAGTTAAAAACGAGCTTAACTTGTTCTCTTCATCATCCTTACTACTTTGAAGTAGGAACAATGACATGTCTGAGCTTGTTCCATGCCTATGATCTTCTTGACTCAACTGAGAAGCCACAAACTTGTCAAGATCCCTCCAATCAGTCACTTTCTCTCTTTTGTTGTTGATGTTGAATAATAATCCATTTTGAAATTCATTATTGTTATGTTCTGATATTATTGGCATTGAGTTTTGCCTCTTTGTTAAAGAGGGACTTTCTAGCTGAGGAAGAGGTACCATTTGTTCTGAATGCATGAAGCTTAATAATGTATCTGCTTCTGCTTCTATCTCTTGCTTGTACATGAAATTTTGAGCTGCAATCCTCTGTGGTTGTCTAAAGATGAGGTCAATGGGTTCCACCCTTGAGATGATGCTACTTGTTTGTTCATCATTTAAGTGGCTTGGATCCCATCTTTCATTTGTTTTTGCTTGGACACTTGTTTTTTTCTTGAATGCTTTGCACACAACCCAACCTTCTTCCTGCAAGGGAACACTCAATTTAAGTTTGAAAGCAAAGAGTGATGATTTTCTTGACTTTTTTCATTTTCTCTAAACTTCTTTTGAATTAAAAATTGTTCTTTTATAATTTTATGTTCTAGTAATTTTTTGGTTTTAAGTCTCTAGTTCCAGAAAAAATTAATGAGAATCTGAAATTCGATTAAATTATACGTAAAATATGAGAACAATTGTTTCAACTCGAATTAATTTAAACTCTGGGTTCTCCCAAAATATTCACCTATAATAAAGTTTTTTAACATTATAATATTTTCATCCTTAAAAAAAACATTATACACCGTAATATTTTCTAAACACAACAGATACATTAATTACCTCTCAAAAAATAGATACATTATTTACTATGATTTTATAAAATTATTCATTATTATTTAAAATGGAAGACAATAATTGACTAAGTGGAAAAATATGAGTAATAATCATTGAAAAAAAAATTAAAAAATCATACGCCTATTGATAAATTTAACACAATTAACTATCTATTTTTGTTTAAAACTTTTTAAATTGGTCAAAAGAGACTTAAGTTTAGAGACTAAGGTATTGTCATATTTGACTTGACTATGTCATCAACTACTTGATGATGTCTTGAATGTGAAAAGGTGAAAGTTCTTTTTATGCGTGTGTTCCCTGTTAACTTTTGCAAAGTTTCAGTCTTTTTGGTACGTACTACTACTAGTAGTCAATCATTTAATTAAGTCAAATAAAATACAATCGGCCAATAAAGGGATCATCTAATAAAATGATAACCATCCTTAAAATGCATAAAAATAAAAGAATGCTAACATGTATTTTAAAGGTATGTATATGTAAGGCCATTTCATATAGTAATTATGTTTTCATATATTCAAATTTTTAAAAGTATAAAACTTATTTTTTTTTTAATGCAAAATTCAACTTTTAAATTTCTTAACATGTGCCCTTAATTAAGACGTAAGTTAACAAGATTCTTTTAAATAAACTTGAATTTCTTACATGTTTAAAATAAGATAGGTTGAAAGAAATGATTTCAATAAACGTTCAACAATAAAACTTGAATTTCTTACATGTTTAATTTACATAGGTTCAAAATTCTCTTTAACCTAAAAAAATAAAACTAATGATGTGAACGTTTGACAAGAAAAGTCTCTAGCAAAAAGTAAAAGAAAGATGATCATGTATACGCTTTTGAAAGTATATAATGACTTTTGACTTCGTTCTGGGGAAAATTCTCAATTACTCCCTAGCAAGAAAGTTTGTACGTACCTTGGTGAATATTATTTACGAATATATTGTTAATTAGTGGAAGGCCAAAGTTGTACTTTATAGTATTATTACGTTATAAAACGAGTTTAGAAGAGCCAATCAAATGCTTAGACTAAACTATAACATGAGAAAAAGACACATCAAGAGAAGGGAATACTTCGAACTTGAAACCCTTTAAATTAAGACTTCTACACACAAAAAAAAAAAAAAAAAAAAAGTAACCGTGCTCATTCTCCAACTTATAAACATCCTTGTTTTCTTGTCTGAAAAAGGAAAAGACTATAGTGTCTAGAATATCTAATATTTAATTAAATTAATTATCCAAAGTTACTAATCAAGTTTGAACTTAATCAACTCCTCATATTCAACACATAATTTATAGTATGTAAATATATGTATATGTATATACTTGCCTGTGGAGGTGCATTTTCAACTGTTTCAAGCCTATATTCATGCATGATCCAATCAGTTTTCTGTCCATTAGGTGCTCTTCCTTTGTAGAAAACAAGTGTCTTCCTCATTCCAATCAGTTTTGTTCGTTCATACACCGACTTATCTCTTCCCGTTGCTTTCCAGAACCCTGCCATTGTAGCTCTGTTCGTTCTCGTCCCTGTTGGATATTTCTTATCTTTGTGACTAAAAAAATACCACTCATGTTGCTCTTCATTCCCAATTCTACATCTCTCTGTATACAAAGATCTAAATCCTTTCAACACACATATATATATATATACACTTTTAAACAATAACACAAAATAGGCTAAAATAAAATTAACGGTTAAAACCCTAATTAATAAGGGTTGATCAAAGTGTGTGTTTTATGCGTTACTCTATATGATAATCAAGCAACACTACACACACACACACACACAAGATTTTGAAAAGAATTTGCAACTGTGATCTAGATCACAATATCATATGCTACTAGAAAAATTTGAAATAACAACGAAAATTAGATACATGACAGAAACTAAAATAATTTGACAAATTGTGTCTATAAATTTCCATTGATATTTTAACTTTTTTTAGTAGATATTTTTGATGTGTCTGCAACTATAATGTAACTACAATTAAATGCGTGTACGAATCAATCATAATCGATTGAAAATCTCTATATTATCAAGGATCGCGATGCAACTACCATAGCTATGTCGAACGTGGTTTAAAACATGAACAATATAGTATGTGTAGTGTATAAAATTTAGTAATATACCTTGTAGATCCCAGGGCTCAATACGATATAGATCAATCTCTTTGATAACATCAAGATCAATCTTGTGAGAAGCTACTTTCTTTCTAAGATAATAACCAACAAGCTCTCCATCCGTTGGGTGGAACCGAAATCCAGGTGGGACACATGACTCCATCATAGAAATATATGGTATTATTGCTGCATCAAATTCACCACCATACCATTAATACACTTTCTTCATCATGTATAAATTTGAAGCAGCAAAGAAATAAATCTCTTTGTGTGTGAATATGTATGTAGATAGGTGAGAGATAAAGAGTGTGAGGAGATGCTAAGAGATAATATTCAAGTGAAGCAAAAAGCTAAAAAGGCAAAAAACCCAACAAAAAGAAATAATAATAAAAAGCACTCTTATAGTGAAAAAGGTGGCAAGTGTTATGAGAGATAACAATAAGCTCATTTGGTGGTGGTGAGAAAACACAATATATAATAATAATTAAATTGAAATGGAAAAAAAGGAATAAAAATATATAAACGCGTGTTAATAAACAAAAAAGAATTATTTGAGAAACAATGATTTTCTTTCATGGGTCGGGTTATTAAAAGATAGGTAGAGAGAACCAAATCATGAGAGTTAGGTTTTGGTGAAAAACATGAGGAAATGGAGGTTATAGATGTGTAGTGTTTGTGAAGAGTCCTAAGAAACGGACAGGTAGAGGCTTGTTTTAATGATGTTGTCTTGTGTTAGTGAATGGAAGGAATGATTCATCAAGAACGGGGTTACCTAATCCACGTTACTGTTAATAATTATACATATATATTCACAAACAATTACAATATTAAAATCTACATCTAGATAATTAAATGTGTATGTTAAGCACAAAATCATAAGGTGTGATTAAAACTACTCCCTCCGTTTTAAAATATAAACAAAATTGACTTTTTTGATTCGTTCATTTAATGATGTATACATCATTAAATAAATAAACTAAAAAAGTCAATTTTACTTATATTTTAAAACGGAGGGAGTACTTAAGTAACCACCAACGAAGTTGTATGTAGGGGAGACGATAGACTCCTACAATCTAAGTCTCATTTGTAACTATAACAATTGCTTAGAATAAAATGAGCCACCAACTTTCTTTAACATTTCATTCTTACAAACACCCTTCATATGCGGATCCTCCCATGTCAACAACGTAACAAATCAATGTTTAAATTATGATTAAAAGATGTGCTCATATTTAATTTCGATGGTGGCTCAAATAAATCATCTCCAACAAAGTGAATCTACTTAGAGTAAAGAATTGTTAATAGGAATCTCCTTAAAAAATATTATCAAAAGTTCAAACTCTAGAGAAGAGCATATATAATTCAATCAATTGTCTCCAAGTCTTTAACACAAATGAACACTGTTATTTTCAATTGTTCAAGTTAAACGTTACAAATTACAACTTAAAATTAAATTATCTACAATATATTTTTTAAATTATTCCTCACACTATCTAACCGTCCAATCGTAACCCAACCTGCATATATGGACCAAACCCAGATGTCCATATATACTAACTTACTTAGGTTAGTTTGGTGGTATTGTTTTATGACTTAAGAGTGTGCTCCTCCTCAAAGTCTCAGGTTTGATTCTTCTCGATAACAATTTGGGTGAACTAACTTAACTTATTAAAGAGAAAATAATCCACATATACTTGAAGAGAATATATATAAGGATACAAAACTTAGGTTATATTCCCTTAAAACTTAGCTATTTTCTTAAATTTTATTATAATCACAAAATATATATTTTAAGTTAAAATAAACTTGAAAACATGAAATATAACTAAGTTTTTCTGTTATAAAAATAGATAATGCTAGCTGGTACCTTAAACAAGTGATTTAGGACCATTTGTTAAGGAAGTAAAGAAATTTGTGTAAGAAAAAACGTTATTTTTCTATTTTTTAAAGAATTTATATAACTTTAAAATCATTAGTATATTATATTTGATTCTTTAAAAATAATTTTCGTGTAATGACAATGGTTATCCTTATTTTAAAAAGAAAAACTCATTTTAGTCCTTTATAATTTTGGGTTAAATATGTTTTTAATCCTTATATTTTGCGCTCCTTTGAAAAATAGTCCATACATTTCATTAAATTTTTTAAAATCCTCACGTTTTATCTTCGTTATCAAAATTAGTCCTTGCTGTTAATTCTCTAACGGAATGTTGATTTGGCAGTTAGTGGGTCCCAATTATTTTAGGGTTAAATATGTTTTTTGGTCCCTACATTTTGTGTGACTTTGAAGAATAGTCTTTACATTTTAGGACCCACTAACTGCCACATCAGCATTCCGTTAGAGAATTAAAAGCATGACTAATTTTGATAACGGAGATAAAATGTGAGGATTTTAAAAACATTTAATAAAATATAGAGGCTATTTTTCAATGGAGCGCAAAATGTAAGGATTAAAAACATATTTAACCCTATAATTTTTTTGGGGCATGACAAAAAATAATACCTAATTAGTTTTTCACTTTTTTATATAAAAACAAATTAGAGTCTCTCTATTCAACCAATAAAGTGACTACAATTTGTTCCCATATGTAAATGTGAAGGGCTAATTTGGTGAAAGACCAAGAATGATTTTCTAGTCCTTTTTTTTTCTTCCTGTAAACATTGGGAGAGGGGCGTGGTGTTGGTAGGATGACGTTATCACAACAGGGGCACGCGTATATCTCGAAAGGGAAATGGGGTTTTGAGAGAGAGAGGCAACAAAAAGAAAAAGAAAAAGAAAAAGAAAGTGATGAAAAAGGTTACTGTTATGTTAGCCACTTAACCAAAGTTTGTGTCTCATTCAGGAACCTGGGACTCTGACTCTCCTGTCTTTTTGTCTAGAATTTTCATGGCATTTCTGACCCTCTTTAATTCCTGAACAGGACTATCACAAAAGACTTGGAAAATGATGATCATGAAAAACCTAAATAAATTTACTAAGCAGTATGAAACTTTCTAGAAATGAAAATAACCCTTTAGCTTCTTTTTTTTTTGAGGGAAAAAAAACAACCCTTTAGCTAGCTAGTACTAGTTGTTTTATGAAATGCATAAAAAGCATAATGAGTATTTTTTTTTCTTCTTTCATTTTTAACTTAACAGATCATATATATGAATTGGAGGAGCTAGAGCATATGTATAATAAAGAGAAGAGTGTATATATGATGAATGTTAAGTATTGGTTTGAGCTTTAGCATGCAGTGATGCAGAGATGTAATATTAATAATAAATACTGAGCTGATATTCACCTGGTAAATCACGGTTTTAGTGGTGAAAGCCAACAATTACGATGAAGTGGACAAATAATCAATGATGTCGAGGTTGAGGTGAAGGAAAAAAAAAAGGATGATAAAATATGTTGAACTATGAAGAAGAGAGCAACATGATTGTTGAATGAAAGAGAATAATAAGGAAATTTTACTAGGAGAGGGAGGCTAGCTTGGAAAGACTAAAGAGTATATAAAACAAGAGTGGAGACCGTTGAAACTGTTGGGGGTGCTCCACCCTCCCTGTGCGTGACATCATTTGTAAGGCTGGGATTTATTTATTTATTGAAAACCAAATAGTAGCAAATAATCATCGAAGCTCACACACATAAATGGAGACTAAAGTTTAAACTTCACTCACAGTGGCCAATATAACAATTTCGATATTTTATTAGTTGAAATTAGACTTATGGATTGTAAGGCTAAAATTTCTTTTGGGCTATGTTTGAATAGTTTACAATGAGCCGAATGATATAAAGTGGAATGAACGAAATATAGCTTTTATTTCATGATTTGAATGTATCTTAATAGAATGGAACAAAAATCTCGTTCCATCCTTCAAAGTAATGAAGCAAAATAAATTATAATTATATATCCTTTTTACACTTTTAATTAATAGAGTTAAATATATTTTTACTTCCTTTAAATATACTACCTTTCAATTTTAGTTTCTTTTGTAAATTAATTTTTCCAATTTTAGTTTCTCTAAAAAAATGTCTTCTATTTTTGGTCCTTCCAATTTTTTGTTTTCAATTTTAGTCAATGATTTTTTTTTACAAAATTTCACGTTTAGTGTTTCAAACAGTTTTTTTTCTAATGACATGTCATGGATAGGATAAGACTAGGGGTGGTAAAAAATCCATACCCACGGGTATCTGAGGATAAAATTCATCATGGGCACGAGGCATGTAGTTAAACGGGTATCCGCAGGTATAATAAACAGGGTATTTAATTACTCGTTACTTTATGGACACTGACACAGATTTGATGATACCCGTGCCCGCGGGTATCTGTATCCGCTAATAAATTAATTAAATTACTAAAATATTCATGTATATATATAAAATCGCTTGGAATGTATATGAATTTTAGTCTTTGCTAGCTTTTATTTGGAGGTTTTTATGCTTTTTTGGATGTTGGATGTTTTTATCCTTTTATTTTACTTAGAATTTGTATAAATTATCCAAGAATCATATGCATTATGGTATGATAAATTTGCTTGAGATTATGTAATAATCATGATTTTTGTTGGATTATGAAATTTGAATAGAATGTTATGTATGGATCTTTAAAAGTTGAAGTTTGTAGGTAATTAAAAAAGTATTTTTCTTTGTACAAAAAAATAATTCAAAAATCCATGGGTACCCGCGAATATCCTTGGGTATCAAATACCCGTGGATTATATGTATAGAGATACCTGCACGAGTATGGGGGCGGGCGCCATATTTATCCAATGGGACGAGGATGGATATCGTGCTACTCGTACTTGTGGATGGACCCATTGGCATCCCTAGATAAGACTATAAAATATCATTAGTTTAAGGGTCTTGCTAACCAGTGTCCTTATGGCAATGATTAAGAAAACTAAAAGTACTTCATCCGTTATTAATTATAAGCAAACACATATATCATTAATTGAATGAACCTAAAAAGTAAAATTTGCTTATAACTAGAAACGGAGGAAGTAGTATTTTTGCATTGGAAATTACAACTTTTTGACTTTTAGAAAGTTGAATTCAACACTTTTCACCATTTTTCAACAAATTATTTCTATTTATGTTTTCTTAACCAATGTTCAAGAGTACTATTTAGCATTTCTCTTAGTTTAATAACTTAACTATTTCATCTTAAAAACATAGGTTTCTGGAAAATCAGTCTGTAGACGTAGAATCGAAGAATATTAGCAACGTACCGATTAACATGATTAAGTCTTTATTTATCTCTACACAGGGAGTGTATCCAGTGAGAACCAGTATCTATTGTGAGAAACGAGAACTATTAATTACAACCATTAGATATATTAAATGGTTGAGATTTAAAATTTCAACGTGTGGGTGATGGGCACTCTATCACCTACATCCATCTCGTCAGTTTCATGGATCTGATGTTATTTTTATTTTTTTTGTACAAGGGTTTTAAGCTTTGATGAAAAGTACCTCCAATCCATCTCTCTACATATTATATATGTTTTGTGCCAAGATTATCAAAGTTTCTTTCTAAAGTCCCGATTCTCTGTAGTGTCTCATTGAGGAAGCTCACGAGAATCAAGCAACTGAAGGAACATCACTACACTGTTACTTGCAAATATGGATAAAAAATGTCATTTAATAAAAAGATCTTGTCAACTAGTGTCTCAGGAGTACCAGTCAAAGAAAAAAATATTTGTAATGAAAATATCATCTTTTGCACTTTAAAACTTTGATTACACAAGTTTTAAGATATTCGTGCTATATTTTGTTTTATTAACTAGTGTTCCATGAACACTAGCATTTTTCTTTAAGATATTGATACTATAAAATTTAAAGGTTAAATATATTTTTGGTTCTTGTAAATATATCAAATTTTTGTTTTGGTTCAACCAATTTTTTTTTTTAACTTTTAGTTCGTATAAAATTTTCAATCACTACTTTTGGTCACTGTTTTTAAGTCAATTTTTGTATTTTTCAATGAAAATGTGCAGAAATGTGTAAAATATTGTAAAAATCACTCCAAAAAAAATTAGAATATTTTAACAAAGCATAAATTAAATATGAATTTTTAACCGCCAATAATACAAAAAAAGTTTTATTTAATTCATGTTTTGTTAAAAAATTCTAATTTTTTTATGAGAGATTCTTATAATATAATAAAAAAATTGCAAAATTTTATTCAAAAATATGAATTCTACATATGAGTTTATTTTAAATGAGGAACCAAAAGTAAAGATGAAAAACTTTTGAAGGACTAAAAGTTGAAGACATTTTTTAGAGGGACTAAAATGAAAAGTTGACATATTTATAAGGATCAAAAAGATATTTAACCCAAAATTAAATTAACAATTTGTTTCATGTCATTCCTCCCAATTATAGGAGGGGAAGCAAAATGTGAATAACTTGAGGAATGTGATGGAACGGATGCCATTGAATTTCTTTCAGTTCCACTTTTTTTTTGGGTCAAATTCAATTCCACTCTTTCAATGACTTTTTTTTTTACAAAACTCTTTTAATGACTTATTAAAGCACTAAAACACTATTTTATTCCACCTCATTTCATCAATCCAAATATAACCTTGAAGTTGTGTTATTGGAACATCAAAATACATATTTCTAATGTGATACCAGGTATATATGTTTATCTTTATACATGTGTCTTACTTTTAATTTTCTAAAAGTATAAACATCGTAAAACTACAAATAAAAATCAAAGGGAAAGTATTAGAGAAAGTTTTAATGTCAAAATATAATTTCTCAATTTTCTTTTGAGTTCCTAATAGTACATATTAGAGAAAGCATGATCACCAATTAAATTAGCATTTCATTTTTGCAAATTGTTAAATATACCATCTAAATTATTCAAAAAACAATATATCATCTAAATTATAAAATGCCACTTAAAATGGTCTCAATTTGTTGAGAATAATATACGTAATTATTTTTAGAAAATTTTAGATTTAGAATTAGATTTGAATTTGAAATAAGATATCATTAGAATTTATTTTAAAATTCTCTTTAGATTATTGTTCCTTATTTTAAGGATTTAGATATGTTTTTGAATTACACAATTGAGTTCTATATATAAAGCGACGAATAAAAGTTTAGAATTTGACTTTTCTATATAAAATATAGAGTAAATTATACTCCCCTCCCCTCAAAGATGCTTGAATTACACTATCCTCTTATGTTAAAATATACACTCCCCTCTCCTCTTATGTTAAAATATACACTTTCCTCCCCTCTTATTCAAAACTTATTAGAAAAAAATTCACTCCCCTCCCCTAAGAGAAGCTTGAATTACATTCTTCTCCCCTCTTATGTTAAAATCTACACTTTACTCCCTCAATTTTTTTTTATTTCTAATAATCTAGCAAAAAAATAATAATCTAACACACTTCGGAAAAAAATAGTATTGAGTGCCTATTTTAATATAATAAAAAATTGAATACATATTTTTCGCTATTTTTTATTCATAATTTCATTAACATGTTGTTTTAAACCCTATTATAAAATATGAAACAACCCAAAATAAAATTAAAATATGTGAAAAATTAATAAAGACAATAAAACATGGTTATTTAAAAGTTAATTTTCTACTCTAAATTTAAAATCAATAGCAAATTATTTAAATTTAATTATCATTGACATTTAAATTATAAAAAAATGAATTGATTTTTCTTAAATGGTGGTTCAAAATTAATATATATCATAAAAATATTTATTTATGTTAAAATAGATTAAGTGTAGAGCAGATTTAATTATTCAGGGAGAAGGTTGTAATTCAAGCTTCTTATAAGGGAGGGGAGTATAAATTTTACTTTTCAAGGGAGGGGTATATTTTAACATAAGAGGGAAGGAACATGTAAGTCAAGCATCTTTGAAGGGAGGGGAGTGTAATTTACTCTAAAATATATCTCATATAATTTTGTAAATGCAAACACAAAAAACTTGATCAGTAGTATCACAACCTAAGGTTCATAAGGACCTACGAAGATGGGAGCTGAATAAGGCGTTTTAAAGGTTGTTCCTCCTATCTTTGATGGAGAAAGTTAATGATCTTTGGCAGCGATAATATGGAGGCAACCTAGAGGCTTTCTAAGCAGGAAAAACAGTTTTGGATTATCTTAAAGAAAGAATATGTAGGAGACAAAAGGACTTGAAGCATGCAAGCGTTAAATTTAATGAGGGAGTTTAGAGTTATTTTGAATAAATGATACTTTGATTAAATAAGAGGTTTATGCTCTCATTCTTTTCATTAACCAAGCACTTGATGTGGTTTCTTTGGTCTAGTGCTGAAATTTGGTGAAAATGTTGCATGACCTCTATGTGGTATTTTGATAATATCTTGAGGTGTAGATGAATGACAATTTAACAATTCAACGTGATAATCTAATAAAACTCATCCGTGAGATATTTTTTATTATTAATTTCTAACCATTTTTTTTTGGAGAAGCTAATTTCTAACCATTTAAATTGTTCAATTTTCATTTTTGCATCCAATCAAAACTTTTTTATTCAGTTATGTTACAAATATGATTCAACGGTAAAAACAAATTTATTTTTTTTATGAAAGGGAAAATCTGAACAAGAAGGGCTAGATTTTTTTTTAAGAACTCATATGTCTACATACCCCAAAGGTATCTGCAAGCAATCTAATATACTATTGAGGAGGCGGGAAAATCCACAACTTCAAGGAGTCAATATGAGTAGCACCAACCTTAACCAATCAATCAACGCATTCATTTTCTTCTCGTAAAGTATGATTAAAGGAGACCACCTAAGAAAGAGCATAAAGCGTCCAGATGAGAGACATCAAAGTTGCATGAGGATGACGAGTCACGTTCGCTACATTGGTACATCCCACGTGAATTAACTCACGTAGGTTATAACCCAGCGTGAGTTAACTCATGTAGATTATACTTCAGTTTTCTGAACGTGAGTTAATTCACGTGAATGATATTTTGATCAGTTTGTATGATAGTGAGTGTTTTTTGTCGGGAGAAGAACAATTTTCTAAACATTACTTGCAACAGTTTGATACATTGCGGAATTATCACTTATAATTTGCGATATGTTCATTTACAACGTGATTTGTTATTAACACCGAAGGAGTAAGTAATACTCATATGGAAGAGAGGTAAAATTTGACATGATTTAGAAACAATGATGTGCATATGTTTTAGTCCACGTAGGACGGCGGGGTATGGCCGGCCGTGGGTCAGGAATCATGCGGCGAACCACATCATTGAATTGATAAGCGACCTCTTTGTGGATCCCTCCTTTATAAACTATGTATCTATGGTGGACTTGGTGGTGACTTATGAGGGGAAGAACCATCTCTTCTCTCTATAATAATTCGATCTTTTACCATCAAAAAGTGTTTATAAACAATATAATTAATAATGATATTTTAATAGTACTATATAAAATAATAGTGTTAAAAAAGTCAACATGTAATATAACATATAAAATTGCTATTTTTGTACCCAAAAGAATTGGTATTTAAATTATTTTTAAATTTTCTATGAAAAAAAAAGTTGAATTTTCATGCACTCATAATGTAAAGATTTTTACAATGTCATGACATCACAATGATTACGTGTGTAAATTGAGCTATTGAACTCAAGTCGTTAATGACATTCATCAAAAGACGAATTGTTTGGAAGAATAGAGTTCAATTTCTTTGTGGAATAATCTTTGGATAGACTATACTTTTCTCACGGCCGAACTTCAGATTATCAGAGTCTCTTTCTCATTGAACCAGATGGTTAAAAAATAAAATAACTCGTGTGTCGTTTTAGTATTGATTATGATAAAAATTAAATGTCTAACTATTATGATTGATTAATCGTACATGTAAACATTATTTACATTCACATTGTATATAAATTAAATCCTAAACAAAATCATAAACTATGTTTTCAAATGTTGCATTTTTGATTGAATAGTTGTTGTATATCTGTGAATACTTTAACACTCAAAGACAATTTTTTAGTGAGATGAGTGGGAGATTGAATATAATGGAATATTTTGAAATTTGAGTTGAGTCAAACTCAACCCTACAATACCAGCTTGTAAAGTAAAGATTTTTCTGCACATATAAACTTATCTTCGGATTATGTCTCATCTAATATGAGACTCTTAACATATACACCCTTATATATGACATCGAGGAATGTACATATGGCGCACGACCTTAGTAATCTGATAACAATGACTTGATAGTAAGCGGCCTAACAAATCTTTGATAAGCTTTGATACCATCTTAGCTTTTATATTGAGTCTAACTTATTTTTACAAAACTAGCTTTGTGAGGTATGAATTGTTCAAACTTATAAACCTATCTTCATTTCATATTTCGTCAAACATGAGACTCTTAACATTGTAATTTTCCCGTGATGCCAGTCCCTTTTTGGCTCAGGGACAAAAGGAAAGGTAGAGAAAATAGAGAAACTCTCTAATATTTTCAAAGAAAGTTGTTATTATTGAATTCTTCAATGCTTGAGTATCCAAAACACTAGGTGGTGAGCCTTATTTATACTACTCTAGGAAGGCTCTCCATTACAAACTAGAAATATCTAGAAACAAAGAAAAGTCTAGAGATATGGATACTCTAGTACATAAAACTAGAAGGATCTAGAAAAGTCAAGACTTCCCTAATGCTTATTTAGTAGTGTCTAGTAGATTCCTTATTATTCCTTAGTATTCTAGAGACTTCTATATTATACTTTAGTGTTCTAGAGACTTCCACATTATTCTCTAGTATTCTAGAGTCTTCCATATTATTCTTCATCATTCTAGAGAATTTCATATTATTCTTCATCATTCTCCCCGAGTTGGAGAAGACTCGTTCTCGAGTCGAAAGCCTTCTTCATCATCAAAGTAGGGTGAAAGATCAACAACATTGAAGGTAGCAGAGACTCCATAGTCACCTGGTAGCTCTATTTTGTAAGCATTATCATTGATTTTCTGCGTAACTCTAAAAGGACCATCAGCTCTTGGAGATAACTTGTCATTTGGTTTGTTAGGAAATCGTTCCTTTCGCAAGTGGATCCATACCAAGTCTCCTTCCTTGAATGTGTGCAACTTGTGATGCTTGTCTCTCTGAGTCTTATACCTTGAATTTTGTTTTTCAATTCTTCCACGAACTTGTTCATGCAACTTCTTGATTTCATTGGCCCTTTGTTCCGCATCTGCACTATACTGTTGAGTGCTAGGTGATGGAGTTAAGTCCAGTGGGCTAAGAGGACACATGCCATAAACTACCTCAAATGGACACTTCCCGGTAGCTTGATTGGTGGAGTTATTATAAGCAAATTCAATCTGTGCAAGGATAAGATCCCATTGCCTCAAATTCTTTCCCACAAAACTTCTAAGTAAGTTCCCCATAAGTCTATTGATTGCTTCTGTTTGCCCATCTGTCTGAGGGTGACTAGCACTGCAAAATTGGAGTTTAGTACCCATCTTCTTGCACAATGTTCTCCAAAAGTGGCTTATGAATTTAACATCTCGATCGGATGTGATGGTTTTTGGGATGCCAAGAAGACGAACAATTTCCTTGAAGTACAAGTCTGCAACTTGGACAGCGTTGTTAGTCTTCTGACATGGTATGAAATGGGCCATCTTAGAAAACCTGTCGACAACTACCTTTGATTCACCGCAATCAGCAAGAACAGTCTCTTCGTCATATATTGGCTCGCCCATCTCTTCTTGTTCTAGCACTTCATGAATATCTTCTTCTTCAGAACCTTCATGTATCTCCCTTTGATAATGGTGATGGTTTTGCGATTTGGACAATCAGAAGCAATATGTCCAAACCCTTGACATTTAAAGTATTTAGGTGTCTTAGAAATGTTCTCTTTGGTGGTCTTTTGTGGCGGTTTGCTTGAGGAGCTAGGTTCTTGGGTTGGTGGTTTGTTGTGATGGGAATAACTTATGGTATAGGAAAAAAGTTGGTATGATGATTTTTTAGGTAGTTATTTCTCAACCCGGATGGCTAGACGAGTAACCTCATCCAAGCTCCAATATTGTTGAAGTTGGACTAGGTGTGCAATGTCAGTGTTTAGCCTTCCAAGGTATCGAGCAATCGTTTGCTCTTCCTTTTCTTGGATATCACATTTCATCATCAACTTCTCAAAATCTCTAGTATATTCTTCTACCGACATAGATTTTTGACGAAGATTTTGTAATTGAATAAAATTGTCCTGATAATAATGAGGAGGTAAAAACTTACGGGTTAATTCTCGATGCATCTTCTCCCATGTCTTGATCTTGCTTTTCCCTTCACGCTCTCGTTCCCTTTTAAGATTTTCCCACCAAATTGAAGCGTGTTTCTTCAACTTGACAGCAACGGTCTTTACTTTTTGCTCCTCTAGAACCTCCTTATACTCAAATACTCGTTCAACAATTTGTAGCCAATCCACAAACTCATCAGGTTGTAGCTTCCCTTCAAAATCTGGAATGTCTACTTTGATATCACTCGTCCGAGTTTGACGTCGATGTGAGCGACTACTTCTTGAAGATGAAGAGTCGCTACCAGAGCCATCATCATCATTTCTTCTTCGTTGTGCTTCCAATATGGCTTGTTGGGCATTGACGGTCTCTTGTAGTTCCTGAATTTTTCGCCTCAGTTCTTCCATCTCCATCTCTCGCAAACCTCTTGCATTCTGTCTTCGAGGTGGCATTTTGACGATAACAGTTCAACAAGCTATTTGGTGAAGATTGTGGTGGTGAGTGGTGGTTTTGTTGGTGGTGAAGATTGTGATGGTGAGTGGTGGTTTTGTTGGTGGTGAAGACTTGTTAACCAAGGGTTTTCTTCACTTCCCAAACAAAATGGCGGTGTTAGTTTCGCGAACAAAATGGCCGCAAAGTGAAGTTTTACAAAGGCAACTCCTTGCTCACTTGAAAACTCACTTTCCGTTGATTTTTTCGCACAAACTCAACTACGAGGTATCGTAACCAGCTCTGATGCCAAATCTGGCTCAGAGACAAAAGGAAAGGTAGAGAAAATAGAGAAACTCTCTAATATTCTCAAAGAAAGTTGTTATTATTGAATTCTTCAATGCTTGAGTATCCAAAACACTAGGTGGTGAGCCTTATTTATACCACTCTAGGAAGGCTCTCCATTACAAACTAGAAATATCTAGAAACAAAGAAAAGTCTAGAGATATGGATACTCTAGTACATAAAACTAGAAGGATCTAGAAAAGTCAAGACTTCCCTAGTGCTTATTTAGTAGTGTCTAGTAGCTTCCTTATTATTCCCTAGTATTCTAGAGACTTCTATATTATTCTTTAGTGTTGTAGAGACTTCCACATTATTCTCTAGTATTCTAGAGTCTTCCATATTATTCTTCATCATTCTAGAGAATTCCATATTATTCTTCATCACTTTTATAGATAGGTTTTAAGGAGAAATGAGATAAAAACTCTTTGATGTCGTTAAGTGATTCATGTTGTGATCAGCTAATCATCATCATAAAAATGATCAACTGCCAGAGGTAACCCTTGGGTGTGTTGGCTCTACAACGTTCTCCCGTGTGCCCTCTTAATTAGTATGTTCCACTATGGATTGGGTCTGAGAAAATGGAGGACAAAAACACAGCGGAACTGCAAAAGGAGATCCTTGTTTTGCTTGATGGGTCCTATATGGATTTACTTATACCCTTTTAGTTTTATGTTGGTTATGAAATTTCAACCAGCGGCGGACGGTTGTTGGTGAAGAAAAATCACCAATAATAATTCAAATTGATATATGTAGTTTTGCACGAAAAACTATGAAGCACAGATACGAATACGGACACCGAACACGACACGGACACCGACACATCGACACCGTAAATAATTTTAGAAAATCACATAATTTAATGTACTTATATATGTCGGTGTCGTATCAGTGGCACTGAGACACATCTAATATTAAGAGTTTCCGTGTTTCATAGATGAAAAGTATGAAGAAAAAAAAACATAAAAATTGGGGTTCACCTAAGCCTTCAACTTCACTCTCCACTGTTTTGTATAGAGTGTGAATCACAATGCCTACACTTTTTTAAGAGGGGCATACTATGATTGCATTGCACCCCTTGTTATAATTATAATTGTTATTGCTAATTCTTACATTTCACTGTAAGAACCTAGACTCCAAAATTTTACTCAAATATATACTATGATTAAAATCGATTTTTAGACCCCTTACCCCCTTGATGGGATTCCTTTATGCCCCTATTCTACACATTATTTATGGGTGTGAAATTATAAGCATTGATCAACCTGTGATTTTTCGTTCAATGAGGTAATAATTGATCATTATGTTTATCAAGAGTGGATATCCCTGTTCACACTGTTTCTACTTACTAGCCGTTCTTAATTCCCTTCTGGATATATTTTGAATGATTATGGAATATAATGAGTTAGTATTAAGGGTTGAACTTTTGTAACAGCGTTTACCAACTGAGAAAAATAAAAGGTGTAATACGTGTTTTAATGTGATAGGAAGTTACCTTCAATATGATTTCTAAGAGAGATTGAGAGTGTTGGGTTGTTAGTATTACACTTGAGTTGCTAATGTAAGAATTTAGTCCCGTAATCTCGAAATACATGAGTCAAATCCTGTTAGATACAATTGTAAAATGATAGTTAATTAGTCACATTAATTTATAAAAAAAAAAAAAATCCACTTTTTCAATTTGCTTTAAAATAAAGTGTGGCCTTCGTGAGTATTCATTCTTGGTTATTGTATTGCAAAAAATTAAAGTTTCACTTAGAATAAAAATAAGGCTTGAATTGTGACAAAAAATAATAAAACTTAAAATAGGTTTATTAATAACGACATTCCTATTTTTTTTTTGTGACAGACGAGATGACAAAGTCATCATAAACTCACAGACACAAAGTGGAGGTACCAGAGTTCGAACCCCGATCATGACGTTCGGCCTAACAATTTCGGCATTTTTACCAATTGAGCTAGGACTTATGGAACAACGACATTCCTATTTTACAAGTCAGTCTTGTGATGATGAATTATGTTCAATATAAAAATATAATGTGATATTAAAATTTATCACCCTACACCATTCAATATATCATTTGTTGTGGGTTCTACGGTAAACTCTTTAAAACCAAAATTAATAAATAAAAAGTTGAAATTGCAGCAAATACACTCATAATTGAAAAATACAAAGTACGTGTTCAAAAACATGCCATATTGCTGGTTCATAAGAAAATTATAAATTCCTTTAAAAAAAAATAGAAAACACTGCAATTTATCATATACATAAATGAAAACAAGGTGCTACCGGGACACTCCTTAAAAAAGTTAAATATTACAAATTTCAATGCATCAATTACAATCATTGTCATTAAAACTTTTTTTCCTTAATAATTAAATTGTAGAAAACGTTAAACCAGTTTTACCATACGCAATTGCAGTTTCAGTTTAATGAAATTTTACTTTTTGCAGATGTTTTTTCTTATCTGCATTCCAAAATTGGTAATAGCTATTGGAATCGATTTAAACATGAAGGAGCAACAAGTACCTTTGTTGCTTCCAGTTGTGGAGGCGGTAACTAATATTTCGCACAACCACACACTCAATTACCTAAGCAGAGTATAAGAAGTATTAGACACTCTTAATGACGATGTAAGTCAATTTTATTGTTTTCTTTACCAATAGAATTTCAAAGCTACTATTTTTTGACTTTCAAAGCTGCGATGAGAATTTATAACTTCCATCGCAGAAGAAAATAATCTTAGATGCTATGAGAAGAATATATCACACCGCAGCCAAGAAGGCTTTGGATTCTATAGACATTAGAAAATGCAATGCAGACGACTTTAAAATGATGATTCAATGCTATTATAATTGTGGTCTGCATAAGAATGCAATAACTATTTTTAGGTCAATGTATTCCGCTGGATGTCATCCATACCTAGAAACGTTAAGCATACTTTTGAATGTTTTCAAACGTGCTGATGAGTGGCTAGTCCGCATAGAGAAGTTATTGGAACGTGTCATTGAACTTATTGGGGGTTATTTATACCCATTTATGCAAAACAATATTTTAGACAACTTTTTCAAGAGTGGAAACTACGGAGGGGGGATTGCATTCTTCAAAGCAATAGATTCTAAAAGCCTAATCAATTGGAATACATTCATAACAAGTTTGGTTGTACATGGGATGGTTGTTCAATGTTTTGATGTTTTCTGAGAGATAAAACATCTAAAGATAGCGCCTGATCATGTAACACTCTCGGTTATGCTTATTGCCTGTGTTCACACATGGTCCGTTGATATTGCGGTTGACCTGTTTAATTTTATGGAGTCTCGTTTTGGATTTGTACCAAATTGTGAGCGCTGTGAAATCGTGTGGATTAGCCTTTCCTAATGCTTCTGCAATATTCCTACACGCACGATCTCTAACATTTCTATTAAGACCACAATTCTCAAAATCTCACATGATTTTGATGGGTAGATTTTCATATTGCGCCGTCATTGTTTCTTCCATTGGTTAGGGTTTTGGTTTGAAGAGGAGTTAGTGATATGGTTAGGGTTTTGGTTTGCAAACTAAGTTTAAATCCAATATAATGACAAAAGTTGTAATATATCAAGTGAATTTTTTTGAATCTTATAACAAACTAATTAAAATATATGTGTTGTGTTTGTTGTGATTTGTTTCAAGCTATAAAAGTTTACAATCAAAACAAACCAATTAAGTTGATTGTTTTGGGCAAAACACTTTCTTAAAGATTGTTCAATCTAAAGTGTGTGAGATAGGAGAATTTCATTAGGCTATGTATAGTTTTACATCTTAAAAAGTTTAAAGAAATTACAAATTACTTCGCTTATGTTGTTGAAATTTTGGTATGTGTTTAGGGAATTTTGGCTAGATTACTCTGAATTGGTACATAGAATTTTAATTCTAGTTTGAAATAGTTGCATTTAATTTTATCTTTATTATTTGTGTTTTTTTAATTTTGTTTTGCAAACAAATTACTCACTCAAAAAATTAGGATGACCACAACCAAAACAATTAGGTGATTATTTGTGTTTTTTTTTAATTTCATTTGTTTTTTCTTCCATAAAAACAACGACAACATTTTCTTCACATTCATTTCTCACGTCTACAATTCATAAACAATTAGTTTTAAGGGTATTCTAACTGATACAAGCACTTTATTTATAAAAAAAACTAATACAAACGCTTAATCGTTACTTGAATTCAAGTTTCACTCAACGGTGTTGCTTTCACACACAATAGATTATATATCACATCTCATTACAAACAAAAAGGATTAAAGAGTGATATCTCCAGGTTATTAGTATTTTAAACACATGCACGACGAAAATTGTGTTGTGCTATTTAGTATTTTCCATAAATAAATAAAGAAAGAAATAAAGAACATAGTTTATACCATATCGTTTTAAAGCTTGTCTCTTTGACATACTTTCAGTTGTAAAATCAGACATGCTAGTTCCATTAGTGAAGGTATTATTAAGTTACTATGATCACATGAAAAACCTTTTCGAAATCAACAGACATAAGTTTGATGTTATGTTGAAGATATTTTATATATAACTAGTTTGCCCATTTGGGGCAAACCAATTATGAACACTCCCAAAGACAAGGGGGCGTTCAAACGTGGCTTTGACATCGACTACAAAAAGTATGACAGTATTAAGAGGATGAAGGACATGGCGGGAAATACAAATTTTGAAATTGATACTAGGGTTAAGGCAGCTTTAATGGTGTTAATTGCTTGCTTTGTGATCCCTACTTGTGACGAGCACAATATTTAAGGTTTTTAGATAGTGCCTTAGGGGCACTCGTTAACTCCCAAACAACAAATATTAGCACAAAGAAAAAAAAAGACAGCCCTAGTTTTTTAGGTAGAGAAACTTCATCTTCTCTCTAAGTTTCCTTTCTCATTTACTTATTGAGGAGGGGTTGTGGTTTTATGTCGTTTTTTTACCTCTAATATCCCATTTGCATCATTTTTCCCCTTTCTTTTAATCTAAATAAATGGTTTCCACATATATCAAATTTATTTTTTGTGTTTATTCGCAATTTCATTGTATGAGTATGACGTTGTGTTGTTCGTCGTCTTATGCATTATTGTTTAATTTCGCGTCTTGTTGCGGTGTTCGTTTGGTTCCTAATAAAAAAACACACACTTTTGATAAATAAGATTGTAAAAAAGAGTTTTTTTTTTTAAGGAAAAAAATATTTTCTAACATTTACGATTATAATCTTATTTATCAAAAGTGTCGGCGAAATAGAATTTACTTTTTTAAAAATTTTACTATTCATTATAGAGAATGTTAATTATTTTTTACATTAAAATGTTATAAAATTAGTATGATAAAAAGGATGGACAATGTTGAGTATCAATTTCTAATGATGGAGCGTCATATGATATTTTTGGCTATGTTTTTGGTACTTTTTTTTTTTTCATTTTGCATTTGAAGACATATAAGATGAGAATTAGAGGAGTTGTCAATGGTTTGAGGAACATATTGTATTGTTTTCACTCGAGTCGTTGCAATTCACTTTTATATTAAGGTTTAATGGTTCTTATAAGGTTCTCGAAGACAATACAAAATGAAGAAGATTCATTTCAAGTTCCAAGGCATTGTAAGATGGAAGAACTTGCGAAAAAGGGTAAACAAATTGTTGAGTTCACGCAGGAGGGGCTGCCTCAACAGCCCCTGCGCATAAAGCCATGCACCCTTATGCATAAGGCAGTAGCTATGCGCCCAAAAGCTGCCAGAAACAACAATTTGCTTGTTTTCCAAGATGAATCGTTGTAAAAAGCCCAATTTTCTTCTCTTAAGCCCTAAGTAATCATATGCTATAAATATAGACATTTGCACATATTATTATTCATTCATATAGTTAGAGGTTCAAGGCAAGGGTCGAACATCAGAATTCCAAGGCAGGATTTCATCCTCCTCTTGTTCTCTCTATGATATGTTTTTCTATTGTTTTGTTATAATGTTTGTTGCCATGAGCAACCAAACCTCTTGATTAGAGTTTTAAGATGAACTCCTTCTTATTTGTTGGATTCAAATAATAAAGTTTATATTTAGTTATATTTTTCTTGTGTTCGATTTAATTCGTTATTGTCAGTGCTTAATGCTTTTTCAATTGAGAATCTGTATTGATAATCTTGAAAATTGATATATAGAGAATTAGTATGATTGACAACCCGAATTTATTACTTTGTTCATCGCAGTTCCAATTGCTTAATTCTTCATCATAATTAATGAAATTAAGTATGAAACTCCGTAACTTCTAAATCTTCCTTCAGGTAACGTCGTAATTATAATTTGATTATCTTGCCTCACATTTTATCGTTAGGGTTAATAAGGATTTCTAAATTTAGTTTCTTAAATCATGAATAGACACCACCTAACTTATTATTTTCTAAGTTAATTCCAACAAAGACGAAGGGGGACTCAATAATTCCCTATTCGGCGATAATCATCTGAATCACAAATCTAATCTTGCATTAGGCAGAGCAATTAAACCCCACAAATCTATTCAAATCTCTCTTAATTTCACTCTTTAAAATAAGTTTTGTTAATTGCTAAGTTGAACAACAATCCTTATGGAGAACGACAAACTTACTATTTTATTACTTGTTATGATTTGATGCACTTACCAATTTTCCATCAATGTCCATTCAATGAATCAGATGGGCGTGTTCGGTTCACCTATATGAAGCTCTGGAACAACGACAACATGAGAACCATATTCTTTATATTTGGTCAGTATAGTTCAAAGGAACCAATTGAGTTAGACGCTTCCTTTGTTAGATTTATATTTTCATGATATTTGTGAAAAGTTTGATATTTTGTCTCTGGATCTACAAAGAAATCATGACTTGCATTGATTGACCAGATGATGATTTTATTTGGTTGATCCATTATCTTGTTTGTGTTTAATTTTGTTGTTTTACATTGTTTGTTAAATTTTGTTGTTGAAATTGTTATGTTTAGTTTATGTTGTTGTTGTCGTTGTAGAATTTGATTTAATGACAATTTTTTTTTATATTTTTTTGTATTCTGAACATGGTTTAGATTTTATAACTTGAAACATGTCACTCAAATTTTAACAAAATCTAGGCATGTCAGATGATTTTTGGATGGTCAAATGACATATTTTCATATTTTATTGACTTAGATTGAATTTAGATACCGTTGATGTTCAACTTTGTCTATAAATACACTTCCTTTCTTCTATATTCTTGATTCTAAAATTCATCTTCTTTCCTTCTTCTATTTTCTTTCTTACTTTTCTTTTGGGGACAATTATGATGTCATGATGCAATGTCATTGTTGACCATTGATGTGTGATTTTTGTGGAGAAGGTACAATGGTCAGTAGAGACATTTGATTATCATTTTATTTTTTTTGCAACCTTTGTATTATTTAATCAAAAATAACACAATTAGGCTTCATATTATATAGTCGAAATGGGAACAATTTAGAAATTTTTTAGGGCGCATGATAAGTTTGTAGGATGAAAAAAGAAAATCTCCAACAAGAATTCACACTTGTGACTTGTGACTTGTATGCAACCTATTTAAGGGTTCTAAGTTTTTTAGGAGCCATTCAATATGAATTATTCAAGTCTTTTAGATGTATTCTGGTGTTTGTTAAAAACAAATTCTAGTGAATTGTTTTAAAGCAAATATAGGCAAAATTATACCCGTTGTCTTTTTTGTTAGTCACAAATCTCAAATATTTCATTTAAGTGTTATTTTTTTAATTAGTTTTTTTAAGTCGCAAAATATACATGTTGTGGTCGTTTTTTGTACTAGCGTTCAATTCTGTTAAACAAACTGTTAGATGCAGACGTGACACAACTAAAGTAGTAAATTAAAATATTATTAATTTTTATAAAATAAAATTCAAGAAATACCTAATACTCATCCCCTTGTAGAAGATTGAGAATTTATGGGTTTGGAGAAGAAGAAAATGGGATATGAATATTGAAGCTTTCAGAGTTTGCAGAAGATGATAGCAGATTTATGGAGATTATTAATAAAGTTTGTTATTAACTAAGTTAGAGGCTCCATATTAGAATGTAATTTTTTTAAAAGTTTCTTTTGTTACAACAATTTTTTAAGACATTTTGTTTTATACCACCACCAAGAATGAATCTTTATTGTATCTATCAAATTAGACACAAATGATTTCTTTTGACAAAAGAGACGATTTTTACGTTCTTTTAAAATTAGTCAAATGTTGCCATCCAAATTACTTGAAGCCTTTTTCGAGATATTTCTAAAAATAAAAATATGTTCAAAATTAACGGCCATGAGCTGCTTGCTTTATATGATAAAGAACTCTAAATGCTTAACCACTTAACAATTACCCTCCAAATACTATAAAAGCTAATACTTTCTACGTTCAAATCTTCAATGGTTTAAGATTTTTGAAAAATTAAAATTAAAGAGTTGTTTAATAATTTTTTTTGAACAAATCAAAATGAGATATATTAGACCAACATGTTATCCCTCCATCACAAGGTGTGCTAAAGGAAATAGCAAATAATTACAACAAGGTCTGTAGTATAAGAGGGACATCAGCCAACACCCAAGCATGACAAAGGATGCTGACACCAATCATAGAATTTAAAATGATAAACAGCAAATTGTGCTTTGTACCACCAAAAGGAAAGAAGCTTGCTATTTTCCAAGAGCTGATAAAGAGTGCTCTGTTTTGAACGGAAAATTCGAGCATTCCTTTTCTTCCAAATGGTCCAAGAACTTGCAAACCAAATGAGATACATAAAAGAACATCTTGGTTTTGCAAGGCCTGAAGAAGTACCAAACTGAAGATAATGATCAACAATGGTTGAGGGTTCTGCTGAATAAACACCCAACCACCGTCGAACAAGCTGCCAAACCTGCCCGAAAATGCTACAAGAAAAGAATAAGTGAGTGTCCATCTCGATCTCCCCGCAACCAGAAACACACCGCTGATCCTCTGAGTGAATGATTCCCCTTTGAAACAAATTCGCCTTCGTAGGCAATCTGTTCTGAAAAAGGCGCCAACCAAAAATAGATGCCTTTAGCGGAACGTTTTTCCTCCAAATGAGAGGTGCATGAACCGTTGAAGTAGAAGTAATAGGATCCATCCCACAAGTAAGCGTGCAGTAAGCCCCTTTAACAGTGTACCCAACTGAAAGATCAGGAGAGTTGTTTAATAAATAGATATTTGTATAAATTGATTTTATTTTTCTCATGTACGATTCTTGTAGAGATGGTACGATAGTCAACAAAGACCTTTTATCATCATTTTTTTTGCAGCATCGGTATTATATAATCCAAAATTGAACAATTAAGTTCAACTTATATAATCGAAATGGGGACAATTTAGAAATTTTTTAGGGCGTATGAGAAGTTAGAAGGATGGAAAAAGAAAATCTCTAAAAAAATCCACACTTTTGAGTTGTGATACAAGTATGCAACTTATTCGAGGGATCTTTTAATCATTATATATTACTTTTTAATTTTATCAAAAAACTTAATTTAATCGTATAAAAAATCTATAATATTTTAAAAGATTAAATTTATTATTTAGAATTTATAAAGTAAGTTTTGAAAAAATTCAAAAGTCAACCTATTCAATTGAACCAAACCATCTCGTGTTCATCTGTTTAAATTGTTTCAAATTTCGAGCAAAAATATTGCAAAAATCAAACTAAATGGATAGTTTTTTATTGAGTAAATTACACTTCCCTTCCCTCAAAGATGCTTGAATTACACTCATCTCTCTCTTATGTTAAAATATACACTTTCCTTACCTCTTATTCAAAATATATTAGAAAACTTTTCACTCCCCTCCCTTAAGAAAAACTTGAATTACATTCACTTCCTTCTTACGTTAAAATCTACACTTTGCTCCTTTAATATATATTTTTTATTTCTAATAATGTTGTAAAAAAAAAATAATCTAACACATTTCCAAATAAATAGTAATGTAGGTCTATTTTAATATAATAAAAAATTGAATACATATTTTTTGCTATTTTTTATTCACCATTTCATTAACATGTAGTTTTAAACTCTATTATAAAATATGAAACAATCCAAAATAAAATTAAAATATGTGAAAAGTTACTAAAGAGAATAAAACATGGTTATTTAAAAAGTTAATTTTATGCTCTAAATTATAAAATCAATAGCAAAATATTTAAATTTAGTTATCATTGACATTTAAATTATAAAGAAATGAATTAATTTTTCTTAAATGGTGGTTCAAAATTAATATCATAAAAATATTTATTTATGTTAAAATAGATTAAAGTGTAGTACATATTTAATTTTTAAGGGAGGAGGTTGTAATTGAAACATCTTAATAGGGAGAGGAGTATAAATTTTATTTTTAAAGTAGGAGAGTGTATATTTTAATATAAGAGATAAGGGAAGAGTAATTCAAACATATTTTTTTTTTGAGGAGAAATTATCCATGATGATGATGATAATTTTTTTTACCAACATGATAATAATAACAGTAATGATTAAATACCAAAAAAATAATAAAATTAATAATATTACCTGACATATTTCAATTTTTTTTTATTATTTGTAACAACATACCAAAAGAAATAATTGTATATTATTTAATAATAATAATGATTTCTCCTTTCAATTTTTGTTTTTCTATTATTTTGCAATAAGTATGTGAGTGATATTAAACATAAGCAACAAAAAATAAAAGGCAGAAAAAAGAAGACGAAGAAATCCATCCCGATCACAGATCAGAAAAACAGATCGATCCACAAAAATGGCTCCATTCAGCGGCGATGAAACTGCTCCTTTCTTCGGCTTCCTCGGCGCCGCGGCGGCACTGGTTTTCTCATGTAAGCATCAATTGAATAACAATAATAATCTCCGAAACGATGTCGTTTATTGATTGATTGTGTGGTTGCAGGTATGGGAGCGGCATACGGAACAGCAAAGAGTGGTGTAGGAGTAGCATCGATGGGTGTGATGAGACCTGAACTTGTTATGAAATCTATTGTTCCTGTTGTTATGGCTGGTGTTTTGGGTATTTATGGTTTGATTATTGCTGTTATTATCAGTACTGGTATTAATCCTAAGGCTAAATCTTATTATCTCTTTGATGGTTACGCTCATCTTTCTTCTGGTCTTGCTTGTGGTCTTGCTGGTCTTTCTGCTGGTATGGCTATTGGCATCGTCGGTGATGCCGGTGTTAGGTATTTCACTTCCTTTTTATTCTATTCTTTTAAATGATCTGTAATACCCATCTAAGTTGTTTCTTTCATTTCGGTTTTTCATTTTCATTTTATTTCATGATAACCTTGAAATTATTTCACTAGATGTAGTGTATGCACAAACTGTGGAAGAGTATTGTTTTGGCTTCATTGGCTAAAGGAATACATGGTTGAGCAATTTATAAATTTGTTGAAGAATCAACTAGTTAATGCCTTTATCTGTTGATAATAATGGTTACCAAGTTGGCTAGGAGTGTGGAAGAAATCTTATTGGTTTTCTGATATGGATTGAATGCACATACTTTTTGTTGTGATAACATCTATTGTTTGATGTTTAATCAACTAAATAGTACAGAGTTGCAGTCATATTTGATTATTCAATTGATGGTTTCATTTGATCCTTGGGTATAAACATAATCAGTTTGAGACTAAAATTTGGTTAGTTTCATGTGACACATCATGTGGCATTTTTGGTTCCACCCAATTGATTCAGAACTTAATACTGACTGAATAAATGGAATTTGACTTGCTGATAACTGTCTTTTGCAGAGCAAATGCTCAACAGCCAAAGCTTTTTGTTGGAATGATTCTCATCCTCATTTTCGCCGAGGCGTTGGCGTTGTACGGACTTATTGTTGGCATCATCCTCTCTTCCCGTGCTGGCCAATCCAGGGCTGAGTAAAGTCATATTTCATGTTGGTCGTGGTTTACAGAGCCACATATTGTGAATGTCACTGTGGAGCTGGCTTTGCTAATGTTGCTGCTTTTCATTATTCATGTCATTCTATTTATTTATGCACTCTTTACAAAGTTGAGGTTATCTAGGACCAATAATAAAGCTTTTCTCTGTGCGTCATTAGTTTTGAATTATATATGCTCAATTAATAGATCAGAGATCTATATACTTAGACAGACGTTTGTTTTGATTCCAATAACTTATTAAGTATGGTTTTGTACTTATCAAAATGTATCTCCCAAACAACCCAGACCTTTCATTTATATTATTTTATTCAATATGATCTCTCTGTAGTCTGTATGTCTTTAAATCTGTTTTTATGAAGATGATAGCATCTTGCTCTGGTTTGGGCAGGATACCAAGTAGCTAAGTAGGAAAACTATGATATAATTGGCTGCATGTGTTACATGTGTTGCAGTTGTAATAGTAAATGTTTAATTGGTTTGTAATAGCACTGAAGCTGTCAACACAAGGTTATACTTGTTTGGATTGACGGTGAATTTTGCAAAGCTGTAGTTTTGTTGAAGCTCGTAAGTGTTTGCTAAAATCACGTTGTTGCTAGTATATCGTGACTTTGCCTAATTTGTCGTCTACGTCTTTTGCTTTTTATTTGCATTAGACTCAGTTGAGGTTTTTAATATTTTTGATAGGTTGTTTGGATAATAATCATCCAAAGTGAGTAGAATTGGTGGCGGCTAAAAGGAGTTTGATCGTAAAATGATTGTATCTTTTGATTTTTTTTTCTCTTGAAAACCAAACTACTTCCTTTCGTTTTGATATGAAACAAACAATACAATGTGGTACAGGGTGATAAAAATGGATTCACCTATTCCAAAAGTTTTTGGTAGCCAGCTCTACCTCGTCAAAGAACACTTATTTTGTCTATAGTTGAAGTGACAATGACCGCTTGAAACTCACACACAACTACCAGGTTTCAAGTTTGAATCTAGACAAAGGTGTTCAAACTAATAATATTGGCAATTACCAATTGAGCTAGAATTTACAGACCAAACAATATAATTTAGATAGACTGTTATTTTCTTCATTCTGGGTTGAAAGATAATAAAAAGTCCCCTGTTAAAAAATTGTTACAAGCTGTATCATGCAACAAGTCTCACAATTTTATTATTATTTCAAGCACAACATATACAACATAGTTTTAAATAGTTTTGAATACATAATTTAACAACAATGCTCTGCACCTTTTCCTTGTTTTGAAGAACAAACACTTTCCTTATCTTACAGACAAAAAGAGGAAGTTGAGGTTATTTTCAACACCTTATTTCAACAATATGAATAACTTAAAACGCAAAGTTCATCATGTCCATGCTCAAGCTTCGCATCATAACATTTTCCATGAATCCACACTTGTTAGAAACAGTCTTCTTAAAGCTGTGGCCTCGTGCCTTGAAAGAGCAAGAAGAAGAAGAAATTGGCACTATTGGGATATTCTCACAGTTGCAAAGTTCTATCATGTATCCATCAGGGTCATGGAAGAACACCTGCTCCACCTTGATTCCTTCATCCTCTACCAAAGCTGTAACATACTTCATCCCCATATCTTCCAACCTCATTTTCACTAGCCCAACATCTGTACACTGCACAAAACCAAATTGAAACACTTTTAGTAATTATTTTTTAAAATTTTAATTGCAATTACGTATTCATTCATCATACTATAGTAGTATTTTACTAGATTTAAAACTTGACTAGAAATTTGAAAGGCACAGTTTAATTACTTGGAATGATATATGGTTGTCCTTGGGATTAATGGGTCGTGATTCACTCATAGGGGTATCAAATTCATCATAATTTGGATTCTCAAGCAGGTGTATTCCAAAACCATAATTATACAACCTACATAACAAAACAAAAAATTGTAATTCATTAAATATTTGTTTAAACAAAATAATGGATATAAAATTTCATGAAGAAAATGGTAATGAAGCAAATTATATAGGAACTAACCATGCTCCATTGAATTTGAAAGAGGAAGGGCGTTTGATGAGACCAAAACCCAAGATTTCTTCATAAAACCTCATAGAGTCCAACACTGATCTGCACAATATGGACACATGATTCAGTGAGAGAAGGGGTAGTGGTGCTTCATAGCTGCCAATTTCCTCAATCCCCATTTTCCAATATTTTCCCTTAGGACACTTCACTCAGCTAAACTTTTTTTTTTACGTGTTAGCTTGGAAGTGAATTTCATTTGCTAGGTTGTTTCCTATTTATATTAGAAATTTCATGAGGAAATATTTTCTTGTCCTTGTGAGTAGGAGTTTTCCTGGAAGGTTCTTTAATTAGAATTTTCGTGAAAGGAAGCATAGTTGCTGGTGCAGTTCATACGGGATAAAAAAACAACCATGTGTGGAATAAAGTAAAATAAATCACCAATTTCTTTCTTAAAGTATCATTTTCTCTCAAATTCAATTCTTAAAATATATAAATATTATATTTAAAGTATATGGAATACATCAATTAAGTATTTTTATTTTTTTTAAGTAGGTTAGTGGATAAAATTTCAAGTGGGGATTCCGGGCTTCGAACTTTAGCCTCTATACATTACAAATTACAATACATTGTTCCTACCAACTAAGTTACGTTAAAGATACAAGTTCTCTACTCCCCAAGTATATGAATTTTTTCATGTTATTAGTCTCTAACATCTTAATAGCAGAGATAAATTGATGGATTTTATAAATTTAGTGACTAAACTGAGGATTTATTGAATAAAATTCATGAGCAAACAACAATAATAATAATGAAAAATTGAGTAGTTCAAGTGATTTGATTTAAAGTTTAATTGAGTTTTAGGATCCAGATTTAAATTCTGAGGAATGAGAAAATATTAACCTAACATCTTATTACTAATATCGGCGGTTTCAAAAAGAAAAATTAATATTCCTTAAAAAAATAAAAAAAATATATCTGTCTTTTGAATGTATCTCTATGTAAATTTCTAAATTATAAAAGCATAACTGTTTCCTAAAAAAAACATAAAAAAAAAAGAGCATAACTATTTGTAGTTGCTGTAAATTTATGTTGAATATAACTAAGTTTGCGAGATTTTCTTTTTCACTTGTAAGATTTTCTAGAGTTTTTCAGGTTAGGATTTTAAATCATTGGTTTAACTAAGTTTGCGAAAATCAAAATCACTGTGGCGTAAGTCTAGAGGACTAACTAACAAAAAATAATGGGTTATTTAGTTTCTGACGCGCCCTATTTTTTTGACAAATATAATCCAAACTACATTTCGGCATATATAATATGCAACCTTTTATTGCTCAGAATTACATAACAACATTGTAGATGATATTAAGAACACATAATTGAAAATGACTAAAATTAAGAGACAAAAATGTAAAGAGACCAAAAAATGTGTAATACTCTCATTTTATTAGTAGATTGTATCTTTCATAGTATATTTACATTGTCATTGAAACTTATTACACAAATTAATTAAACACCTAAAGGTAAACCTGTGTACAAGAAGATGGAGGGGGAAGGAGAAAAAGATGGATGTCGAAGGAAGTTGGGGTAATGTTTGTTTCCTGTCTAGGGCGAAAGAGACTTTAAAGGTCAACCTTATGCCCAAAATGATCAACTTTACACCGAAACAAATGGTGCCATGTCTTTTGCCCATTCATACAATCCCTAAAATGCTAGAGTAACATTTTTATATGAAAGGCCAAAGATGGAAGCACGTTGTAGAAGAAAGGAGAAGGAGAGAAAGTGAGATGATGAAATGAGAAATTGTGAAGGATTAATAGGTATTTATAAGGAGGAATTTGGGTCACATGAATGCATAATGTGTAACGGACCATTAAATAGAGTCAAAAAAACATGGTAAACTGGTCTGACCAGTCAATGAAATTGGTATGACCACAAAAAAAAAACATGTTCAATGAGTAACTTTTCCTGAACAAGTAACCATCCAAACTCTGAGCTGGTTCAAATTATATGATCCGAACCCATCTTAGATATGTTTGGTTTATATAATCCGAACTAGTTCAAGACCGTGTTAAATTTGGTACTTTATAAGGTGATGAAGAGTTCAGATTATATAATCTAAATCAGTTCAATATATGATTTTTTTGTGATCCACATTAAAATAGCCTCCTTCTTTAGAGATCAGATTCTTAACACCAAAAAATTTGAGTGTCATTTATTTACCTTTTTTTTTTACCAAATTGTTCATTATGTGGTTCACATTACATGATTTTTTTTCTAATTGTTTATTTAAATATACTTAAAAGGTTGTTTATTTAACAACTTTTTAGTTATCAATTGCTAAAATACTCCTTCTAAAAAATAAGTGGGTGTATTATAGCAAATGTCCATAGGAGTTGTTAACATACACCCACTTAGTTTTTAGAAGGTGTGTTATAGCAACATACACCTTAAGGTGTATTTATCAACTTTTTAGTTATAACTTGCAAAAACACTCCCACATAAAAACTAGTGGGTGTGTTCTAGCAAATCCTTATATATATACATATCTTTAAATTCTAAACTTGAGTTAACCTGAGGCTTGGATTGTGTCTGACACCTCTAAAAAACTTTATGACACTATTAACAACTTAACATCCTCTCTCTTTTTTTGTTGTTGAAGGGAATATGCTTATAGCATTTCATTAGATATCAAATCGTTAATACATGTTGGAACATGATCAAAAATACGGAAGCTAGACTCGGAAATGGCTGCCTTTGCTAATTTATGGGCAACCCCATTCGCTTGCCTCCTAGAAAACTCAACATGAGAGTTTGGTAAACAAAGAGAACAATAATGTCTATTACTACCCATAATGACCCCAAATTCTGTGATATCACCATTGCCTCGGTTAAAATAGTCCGCTACACGCTTTGAATCTACCTCAAAATCCACATTTTGTAGTTGTAGCTCATGAACCCAACGAATAGCGTGATGCAGCCCCAATGCTTCTCCAATGTCAACTGAACATAACGGTGTGTGCCACATTGTTTTTGCACGAATAAAACATCCTTCTTCGTCCCTTATACACATACCTACACCCACTTTATCAGTGGAAGATGAGAACGAAGCGTCCTCGTTACATTTCAGCCGTCCAGGCATTGGTTTTTTCCACCTAAGTCTCTTCATTGCTTCCTGCCGTGACCTGTAGTGTATTTGGCAGCATGACTTTAAAGAATTGATTAATTCTCAGTTTTGTAACTATATAATTTATTTCTAATTGATTAGTCATTATTTACTCATTCACTTTAAATGGCATTGTGATTATTTCTCCCTTTAGTCGTGTACTATGATTCTTATTATAAACAATCTATATGTTACATTATTTTTGATAATAGTTGAAGTAATCAAAATGAGTTCTTATTATTATTAGTATATAAAAAAAAATGTGATTTTGTTTGATTAAAAAAATTATTGCTAAAAAAAATTATACATCTTATATATGAGCTAGAATTTTGGCGATGTGGCACCTCATAAAAAGTTTTACCTCCTCTTTTTTTTTTAACAATAGTTTTACCTATTCGATTCGTTAAAATCATAATGATGTGACACCTCTAAAATAATCTTCACGCCATCTTTTGATTTCTATCTAATAATATAATATATATCCTATCTAATCTAATAATAATTAAAATAATAATATAGTAATAGTTTCTTCTTCAAAAATAATAATAATATAGTAATAGTAATAATATAAATAAGTTTAAGTTAAATTTTTTTTAATAAACACATTGGACAAAAAAAAGAATAAACATGTTATATTTTCTCTCATTATATCTATATATCTCTTTAATAAATTTAAGTCGCAAAAACTTTTGTCCCTGTGAGTTTATCTCAGTTGATAAAGACAATGAATAATATATGTAAGGTCCGAAATGCGAACTCCAAACACCGAAAAAAAGTCACAAAAACTTTTCACATTTCTTACATCATATAATAACTCAACCGTTACTTACTTTATTAATGAATTACTTATAAGCACACTAGACAATTATATGTATATCTCTTTAATAAGTTTAGGTCACAAAACTTTTCACATTTCTTACATCATATAATAACTCAAGTATGCATTATATTACTTTCTTTATTAATTTTTTTTGAGCGATACTTTCTTTATTAATGAATTACCTATAATCGCACTAGACAAAAAATAAAAAAATAAAAATAACAAGCACATTACATTAATGAACATAAACATCATTGATTTACTATAGTCATATATAAAAAATTGTAAGGTTTTCATGCACCTAACAAATTATAAAAACACTTCCAATTTCTTATACTATCATCCTTGGATATTGAACGTGTCTCATAACAATCCTCTAAATATAACCAATAAAAAAAATTAATGTGTAATTTTTCATATACATTTCCACCCTTTTATAACCACAACTAATTCCATATTCATTTTCTACTCATTTCTATTTCTATATATCTGAAAGTTTCACATAGGCACTACTCATTTTTTTGTACTCACACATTGCATTATTGATTGATGAAAAAATAACAATTAGTAGATTGATCAGTTGTAATTTTTATTACGTATTATTGTCTTACTTTATTATCAACAAATATGAGAGAAAAAGAGACAACCACCAATAATATTGACAAGAAACATGAATGCCTCTAACTCTCACCGAAAAGAATAAATGATACAAAGATAAAAAGCAAAACAACTTGAGGACTATACAATTGTGATCCATAAAAAGAAAAATTCTTATATGATTACACCATTAAGATAAAATATGAATTATGATACACCTTCCTTCAAAAAAAAAAAAATAATTATGATACACCTCTTCAAACTTATGAATACTAATATGACCGATCAAAAAATATATTAATTTTCCTTAAAATATTTAAACAAATTTGACTTCTCATATAGTTCTAAACAACCTTATTATATTTAATATAACAATATCATGATATTTTAAAACATTATCAATCATTTAACTCATTTGAAATAATATTTCAAAGGCATATTCTAATCAAACTCGTATGCGTTATATATCTAGTTTTTTTTAGCGCGGTAGTTAAGCTTTGTTAGTTTGAAAATGATAATAAAAAAAAGTAAAAGCTGAAAATGAAAAATGGAGTGCAACTCAACTACCAACAAACCAAGAAGGAGACGCCATAACTCTCTTCACATTTTCAAAAACATCTCACAGACATTTCCACAAACATTTTCAATCACATTCTCTCTCTTTCCTTTTTTACTTTCTCTCTGCTTTTTTCTACACCTCCTCAACCTTTTTCAATTCTCATTTCCTTTCATCTTCTTGCATTCTTCTTCTACTTTTCCGTTTCAGATCGCATTTTCATAGGTGAATCTCCTCAATTATTCTCTATTTAACCTTAAATTATTATTATTGATTATTTATCATAATTTGAATTTGAATTTTGATCTAGATTATTAGCTTTATATGAAATATGAAAATGCCATTAATTTACTTGTGATTCATCGATAATAATAGATTGATAAGTTCGGATTTGAATTTGTGATCTTCGGTTTTGATTTTAACGGTTTCTTTCTAAACACGGTAAAATTCACTGTCACATTAAGGAATTTGCAATTTTAGCATATTTTTTTGGATTTTTTAGATATTTATTTTTCTGATTCATGTACTATTTTTGGAATTTGTGTTCATGAATTGTTTGGATTTTGTTTTACTTGCTAAATTAAGTTGAACTGAAATTACTCCAAAAATAAAAATATCACAGCTAGGATTTTTAGTAATATTATTACATCCATTCAATTATTTACCCATTTTGATAATCCATATTCAGAGTTTAGTTTCTGAATTTCTTACCACATTGAATTTGTTATGAATTTTCTTTGAAAAATTGAATCCCAAGTTTTTGTCACCGTGTAGGTATTTTTCTTGTACAAAACTTAATTTTATATATGTTGCATGTGAGGGAGAATTTGATAGGATGTTTCCTTGTCTTGGAGACTATCCCAGAAAATTCCAAATTTTATATTAGAATACAAAATGCACCGCATTTTGGATCAAAGTTATGGTGTATATATTATAAGAGTTTGTGAAGTTGGTCAATTTGAATATAAAATTGCATGAATGTTATCATTTTTTTGTTTTATTTGCTTTGTTTATGATGAGGTAACCTTATATGATTTTGTTTCTGCAGATAATGATTGGAGCTTAAAAGTTGAGGTGGCCCGCCATCCCAAGTTCCAACAAAAGAATAGTACAAGCTTTATGAAAGAACTTGAAATGTAATGAAATAATTGAATGCCGAATTGGTGAAGTTGGAATTGAAGGTTTAGAGAAAAGGGTTGAGAAGGAAGTGTGAAAATGGGGTCCAATTCAGGGGAGGAGGCAATGCAAGGTGCCACAGGCGGTGAGGAGAGAATTCTTGTTTCCGTTCGTGTGCGGCCACTGAATGATAAGGAGTTAGCGAAAAATGATCTGTCTGAATGGGAATGCATTAATGACAATACCATTATGTACAGGAGCAACCTTTCAGCTTCTGAAAGGTCTTTGTATCCAACAACCTATTCATTTGGTACGAAGAGGCTTTTGTTACAAATCCATCCTAGATTTATTTACTTGGTGCTTGTACTTTATATAAAAGCTTGTGATTGATCCAAAATTCCAAATGCTGATGGCTTTTGACTGGAAACCAACAATTTTTCTATTTAAAAACAGATTAACGAAAACATGCACTTATTTAATTTACTTCCTAGTTACATTGCCGCCTGAGTAACATATACTTTTACTTTTTTGAATGGTTTTTTTATTTATAAGATTAGGCTGAATTAACTTGGAGAATACAGTAGCAATCCACCATAATTGATGTTGAATCACAAAAGTTTCTGGAATCTTATGTGCTTCCGAGAAGGCCTTAAAATCTCGCCTGGATATTTGTTGTCTTGGATATTATGTAGTTGAGATTTTCTGCATTGAAGGAAATTATGTAATATCATAATCTTGTTGTATTAAACATGGAAGTAGAAGGTTGTGTAATGTTGTTTTGGTTAAGGAAGTTTAACAAGACCGTGTCTGGCTTTTATTTCATCAGATCTCAAAATTTTAGAAACTATATTTGCTTCCCTCTTTTGATCCACCTTCATTTCTTTTCACTGTAGACCGAGTTTTTAGGTCTGATTGCCCCACAAGGCAAGTGTACGAAGAAGCGGCTAAGGAGGTAGCTCTTTCTGTTCTCAATGGCATCAACTGTGAGTTTTCTTTCCTGCCTTAATCTTGCTTTCCTCCATCATATACATCCATATCAATCAACTTCTATATTAGCATCTTTCATGGTGCTTATCAAGTGTTTGGTTATCTATTTGATCAGCTAGCATATTTGCATATGGACAAACAAGCAGTGGAAAGACGTACACCATGAGTGGTACAACTGAGTATGCTGTAGCTGACATTTTTAATTACATAGAAAAGGTATATGAAACTGAACACATTTCTGCATCACCTTGTCATTTTGAAAACCTTGTTTTGATTAGATTTTTTTACAGCACAGAGAAAGGGAATTTGTCTTGAAATTTTCAGCGATGGAGATCTATAACGAATCTGTCAGGGACCTCCTTAGTACTGACACTACACCACTCAGACTACTTGATGATCCAGAGGTAAATATCTTTACCAGTTTTTCAAAAATGATAATGTGTATGAAAATTTGCTGACAGTTTGTCTTTTAAACAGAAAGGCACAGTTGTTGAGAGACTCACTGAGGAAACTTTGCGTGACTGGAACCATTTTACAGAACTTATTTCTTTCTGTGAAAGTAAGGACTGCGGATAGTTATAATCATTCTTGCTTCGACGGAATTTCACAGATTATCTTCGTTATATTATTTTTTTTCCCCTCCTTTACATTCCTTTGTCCACCTAGAGCTGACTGCATATACTTATCCGACAACTTTTTCAGCACAACGGCAGATAGGAGAGACATCCTTGAATGAAGTAAGCTCCAGATCACACCAAATTCTAAGACTGGTACGTGGGTTCCTAAGTTTGTTGAAGGGAGGTTAAATTTTTCGGTACTTAATTGCTTACATTGCCTAAATAATGTTGCTTTTCAGACGATTGAAAGTTCTGCGCGTGAATTTCTGGGAAATTACAAATCGAGCGCTCTTGCCGCTTCTGTGGTATGGCTGATTCACACATATAAAGGAAAATAATGAGAATCACTCTATTACGTTAAAGTACTTCAATTGAAAATCAAAGCAATAATACTTATTTTCCTGGATACAGAATTTTGTTGATCTTGCTGGAAGTGAGCGAGCATCACAAACTAATTCAGCTGGTACAAGGTTGAAAGAAGGATGCCACATCAACCGTAGTTTACTGACTCTAGGAACTGTCATCCGCAAACTCAGGTTAGCTTGAAATGGTTGCACTTCAAATGTGTTTACTCACACAAATGTATAATACTTGTCTCCATATTCTTTCAGTCTTACTCATAACTTTAACATACATGCAATTTTCCTTTGGAGACGTTTAAAAGAGCACAGAGACACATTTTTTATTTAATGATGGTGTTTCAAGATTGTTCTCTACTTTTGTCACAAAAAATTATAGGCAGCAAGTATCGAGTATTTGCAAGCATCAGAAGAATCTCTATGATATACCATAAATGCTCCAAAGTCTAGTGCTTTTCATTACCATGAACTCACATTCATCGAATCTTATTAGGCACTCATCCTTAGCCTACAGATTCTGTTACTAGTTACTTTATTAATTTCAAATAAAAATCAGATGAAACTCTTTCAGAGTTCAGACTATCATAAATGTATTGAATCTGCTGTTTGATGCATTAAGAATGTTATATACTTTTCATGAAATGTATCCTTTGTTTTTATCTAAAAAAGTAGAAAAAAATGATTTTGATCACAGCAAGGGGCGAAATGGACACATTCCTTTCAGAGATTCAAAGCTAACCCGCATACTGCAGTCTTCAATAGGAGGCAATGCTAGAACAGCAATCATCTGTACCATGAGTCCTGCACGGAGCTATGTTGAACAAACCAGAAACACTCTCTTATTTGCATGTTGCGCTAAAGAAGTGTCAACTAATGCAAAAGTCAATGTAGTGGTGTCTGATAAATTGTTGGTCAAACAATTGCAAAGAGAGTTGGCTAGGCTGGAAAGCGAGTTGAAAAAGTCAGGGTCAACCCAGCGTAAACCTGATTCTGCAGAATTGCTGCGGGAAAAAGACCTCCAAATTGAGATGGTAATCATCAAGATTTTTGCAACAGATTATATAAGTTATATGCTGTTCTCACTGGATTGTTGTTTCAACTATTTGTTACTAGTCTTGTAACGTCCTGAAACCCACATTTTCATTCACTATCTGCACTGAATTGCTCTTTCCTCATGAGTGAGCTGACCTGTTCAGTTCTATCTATCATACTAAGTGATTTTATTAAATTTGATAATTCACATGCTTTGTCATTTCATTTGAAATATTTTTCCCTATGCTGAAAATTTGATAGATTAAAACTTAAACTTTCGAATTTTATGACCGTCCTGTGGAAAGTAATAGTCATTCGATGCACTTTCAGTCACAAAAGATGTGAGCTTTAATTTGGTTTGTGGCAACCCCTTGATACTCATATTTGAGTTTAAATATTGGGGATTGTATAAATTTTCCTGGGGTGCTAGTCATTTTAGAATATGTTGACTTAATTTTATGTTATCCATGCTTCTATCTGCCATGAGACTTCAATATAAAGTATATACTTGAGATTATTTCTGACTTTTTTTATTTACAAAGTAATGTGTTGCACGCTCATTCTTAAACTAAGAGGACAATGTAGATAATCTTCTTCTGACTTTAAACATTTCAAAGTTGTCTTGTAATACCCTGCCTGAAAAGATTCAGTTCTTAGCCAATTACAGTTTGATATTTAAAAAAGAGGGAAAAAGATTTGGAGGACACAAGTGTTCTTTCTATTATGTATATTATAGTTACTGAATATTTTTGTGAAACGAGCACATCAGTTTTATGTAACAAGGAAAGATGAGACTAATTTACTTACTTTTGAGCATTGTGTTTTTGAGCTATAACTATGGACTACTATCTGCGCTTGCAGTTAAAGAAAGAGATCATGGATCTGGCAATGCAACGGGACCTTGCCCACTCTCAAATTAAGGACATGCTTCAAGTGGTTGGAGACAATATGTCCTCATGTGATTTGGTAAGTGTATTTGTGTACTCTAAAGCATTAAAATTAGCATTCATTTTCAATCTCATTTATGTTCAAACCCAATTTTCAGGAAAGTTTGGGTTCTCAGTATCCCAAACTACGTGTGCGAAGTTCAATGGACTTTGAAGATCAAACAGAGGAACCAAATTTATTAAATTTTGACGGCATAGAGAGTGTTAGATCTTTTGATGCTTCTCAATATTCAGATGGACATAGTGTTAGTTCCGAAGAGAACTATTTCCAGCTCCCTGATTTGGAAAAGAATCTTCCCATCAGGAATCCTTTTCAAGGGGTGTTGGTTGTAAGTCATGATGCTGTAGCTAATCATGTGGATCAGAAGATAGGCCAAGAACAGCCCGGTGATAAATTAGGCGACAGCTGTAGGGAAGCTAGGTGCATTGAGTCAGAAGATCAAGATACACACTCAAGTCCAGCAGCTTTGAGTCCAAATAATGACACAGACTCGAATGCATCATCTCCGGGGGCAAATATGGCGATCTCAGAATTGACAGAAGTTGATAACATAGACAAAGACAATAAAGATTTGTGCTCATCTCCAGGGACAAATACAGCTGTCTCAGGCTTGACAGAAGTTGAGAACATCGACAAAGAAAATCAAGACTTGTGCTCATTTCCAGGGACAAATACGACTGTCTCAGGATTGACAGAAGTTGAGAACATCGACAAAGAAAATCAAGACTGGTGCTCATCTCCTGGGGAAAATACGGTTGTCTCAGGATTGACAGAAGTTGATAACATCAACAAAGAAAATCAAAACGTGTGCTCATCTCCTGGGGCAAATACGGCTGTCTCAGGATTGACAGAAGTTGAGAAGATCGACAAAGAAAATCAAGACTGGTGCTCATCGCCTGGGGAAAATACGGTTGTCTCAGGTTTGACAGAAGTTGATAACATCGACAAAGAAAATCAAGACTTGTGCTCATCTCCTGGGGAAAATGCAGCTGTCTCAGGATTGACAGAAGTTGATAACATCGATAAAGAAAATCAAGACTTGTGCTCATATGAGTTAAAGGAAAACAAAAAACTGAATAGCTTGCACCAAGGTTTTGTTCTACCCTCTTCAGAGAAAATAAGCCCATTGCTGGTAGAAAAACGTGCATCTAGTTCTAGAATCTTGAAATTGACCAGAAGCAGAAGCTGTAAAGCAAGTCTCATGAAGGATTCATCTTCAGATTGGTTTGACCAGGATGAAATAATTCAGAATACCCCCCCAATAGGGATCCAAAAAGACTGCATTGGAAGACCTCAGGGATTTGAAAAGAGGACCTATACACTAAACTATAATCCCAATGATGAGAGGTTATCCTGGGCCGGTTATGGGAATTGTGTGAGATGTTCTACAGCTGACATACAGAACGTGAAATCATCATTTGAAATGGAAATTGACGATGATAGTGATTTATCTCCAGTAAGAAGGGAAAAGAAAGAACGTGGAAGTCCAAATCTACCGGCGAACCATGAGGTATGCTTCAATATTTCACCTCCTTTGTTTGTTTTTGTCTCTCTTACTGCTCTTATACTCATGTGTTGATGGCCAATATAAGCTATTTTATCTAATTTAAAATGTTTCTGATCATATATACATAGATTCATCTTTATTTTTTTGTTTAACCAAGTTACTGATGATGTTAACAGCTTGTATATATATTGTTATCAAAGCCCTTGTTACTATATTGAAATAATCCAGCAAGTGATTCTTTAAGTTGTTTTGCATGGCAGGTTCAGGAGGCAGGACGTGAGTCCACTGTTTCTTCCAAAAAGTTCAAAGATGTTGGGTTGAACACATTGCAATCTGATGAAGACAAACATTTGGTTTGGTCTTCCGAATTTAAGCTGCTGCAGAAAGAGATTGTTGAACTATGGCATTCTTGTAATGTTTCATTGGTCCACAGGACTTACTTTTTCCTTCTATTCAAAGGGGAACCATCAGATTCTATCTATATGGAGGTAGAACTGAGAAGACTGTCCTATCTCAAAGATAATCAAATTTTAGAAGATGGACGAACCCTTACCCCTGAATCAAGGTAATAATAATATTTCACGTATTGTGTTAACTTTTGATTTTTAATATTTTTAACTAAAGTTTACATTTTGTGTAATGCAAAACATATAATGTATTTCTTTTGCAAACAGCAAGAGATATCTCCGAAGAGAGAGACAAATGCTGAGCAGGCAAATGCAGAGGAAGTTATCAAAATCTGAAAGAGAGAACATGTATTTGAAGTGGGGTATAAGTATGAGTTCAAAGCATAGGAGGTTGCAATTGGCTCATCGCCTATGGTCCGAAACAGAAGATATAAACCATGTTAGAGAGAGTGCAACCATTGTTGCAAAGCTGGTTGGTACAGTTGAGCCAGATCAGGCTTTCAAGGAGATGTTTGGCCTAAACTTTGCGCCACGACGCAGAAGAAAGAAGTCGTTCGGTTGGACGTCCAGTATGAAACATATCTTGTGAAGGTGATTGTGTTGGAACAAGATTACTGTATAGGAAGTTTGATTGGACCATGTAAAAATTTCCCCTGGCTCCATTTTAACATAGGAACAATATGTCATCCCCCTTCTATAAACAATCTGATCTTTACTATATGTTTCTGACTCTAATTCCTATTTGACTGTAAAGAGGTTGAAGGGTGCAGATTGCAGAACCATCCCATGCATATAGAATATAGATGGAACTAGAAATCATGATATATTTATGTGAAGATAAGATGAAGATTCAAGAAGAAATGATATTTTCATGATTGAATATAATTTTTCTAGTAATTTTTTAGAATCATAATTCAAGAACCAAGAAAAAAAACTGAAAACATAATTATTCTTTTTTTTTTTAGAACTGAAAACATATAATTTTTATAAATTCAACAAAGTAGCAACTTTTTCGTCCATCTCTATTTGTAAAACGACCAGGAAAAAAAAGG
>Ga0228710_1000537_pt1 | contig 48914 bp, 19 predicted proteins | sample MedpolnodulmetaG_FD_177995 | JGI IMG/M metagenome (GOLD analysis project Ga0228710, IMG submission 177995) | Root nodule microbial communities from Medicago polymorpha collected in Santa Monica, California, United States - pink nodules | ecosystem: Host-associated > Plants > Roots > Nodule... | reverse complement strand
TCTTCCATTTGTGTTAGTCCAATACTGAATGATGGCAATGGCTCTAGCTCTTTAGTTTTTTTCACCTGCATGAGCAAAGAAAACCATTAAATACATCTAATGGTTTTGGAGTACAACTCACCAAAACCATTTCCACAACACAATGGTTTTAATGTTAAGAACATTGAATTAGTGGGTACATGTATCAATGAAATGAATTTCTTAGGAAATGGTTTCTTGTCAAAAGCAAAATGTATTTCTAAGTACAGAAACCATTTTCCAAGCAGAAAATAGTGCAAAGTTAAAAATATATTCATACTAATGTATTTCTTCAAAACCACATTCAATAAATCATCACATAGAAGTGCCTAGTTATACAAATCAATAATTTGCATTTTGTTTAGTTTTCTGCATATGACTAATGAAGAAATCGTTTAGGGACGTGCACACATACAGTCATAAGCATTGCTCAGTTGGAGTCGACATTGCAATATGCATTCATCGATGTTGAAACCAATACTATCTATCCACTTATTCATCTTAAGTGATGAGAATCTGAGAAAAGATGATAGTTTAAGGGTAAAGTAATGGATTAGTCTATTACTCCTTATTATTAGTATGCAGCCCAAAAGCACACACACTAGGATGGAAGTGAAGCAGCCTAATCATCAATGCTTAGTGATAAAGTAATAAACTAAAATAGGAATTGAAAAGAGAACCTGGTGTGACCATTATTACATCCAATCCAATTAAGTATAATAAAATTGAAAGCAATGGTGGACCATCATATAACAAAAGACAATGAAGACATAGAAAGTAGAACTCTGTCGTTGTCTATGTTGACTAAAACTCAAACAAAAACAAAAGAGAATTCAGTCTCATATGTGTCTTTATTATCACATCCCAAAGCTCTCAAACGCACGGCAGCAGTTGCTAAACGCCAATTCAAACACACACTTAGTCTTTTTTCCACCTAATCAAAAGAGCCAAATTGAATTCTACCAGAACTGAAGTCTCTCAATATCAAATTCAAAAAGTCAAAACCAGAATCTATCAAACTGAAACCTATCTAAATGATTTATCACCTAACATTTCATAAAAATGAATAAAACAAATCTCTAGTTTTTCCCATTTGCTGCTAAAAACATAAGAAACACTACAAGGTAAAAACAGAATAAAAGTTGTTCATACTCCCTCATTTGAATCAAAATCAGATTGAAACAAATACCAAAAACAAAAGTCTCACACATGTAACACCAACAATCTTTTACTACCCCTAATACCATGAACTAAGTGTCATACTGATTTTCAAAAATTGCAGCCAAACCAACTTTGCATTAATGTGGACTGCATTAAATTAAAAAGTAATGTAAATTTAGAGTGGAAAAACATCATACCTTTTCCAAAAACATTGATTCATTGTTGAAACCAGACTTATTCCAAAACCATTTTGTTGTGGAAATGGTTTTTGTGAGTTGTACTCCAAAACCATTAGATGTACTTAATGGTTTTGGCATAATTTTTACTCAAAACTCACAGAAACCATTTCCCCAATTCGAAATTAAACTGTCAATTTAGGGTTACACACATGCAAACACTTTCAAAGCACAAGATAATTCAAACCTGTTTTGTTTTCATCATTTTGCTATTTGTTGAGTTTGAATGAAGATGATGATGATGATGAAATGACAGTGAGTTTGAATGACGGTTGATGATGAGATTGCTTCTCCGGTGGTGATGATGAAGAACGATGGTGATGGAAGCGGTGATGGAAGCAGTGATGAATGACGGTGATGAAGCGGTGATGGAAGCAGTGATGAATGACGGTGATGAAGCGGTGATGACGGTGATGAACTTATGGCGGTGATGGCTCAAATTCGTGTTTTTCTTCTCCAGTGGTGATTTTCACGTTTTTTTTGGTATAGGAGAAGGAATTATGTTGGGCCCCCACTGCTTAATGGGCTGGACTTATGCACCCTGCATAAGGAATCCTTATGCATGATAACCACACCCGTTAGCACGGTACTTCTTAAGATAATGGAAGGGTTAACATAAAAAAAGATATTTAGAGAGTTGAAAAATGTAGTGATTAATACAGATAATAGTGAGCAATAGTATCTTCTTCCACTTATCCATCCATTTTTGTTGAAAATATTCACACACAAAACACAAGATCAATGGACGTAGCACAAAACACAAAATCAATGGACGTAGCCATGCTTTCCCATTCCATCTCCAACATCCTACAATGGATGAACTCCCTAAAACCCCTTGCAAATAAGCTATCAAGAATTGACATCAAACAGCTTGAAAACATTATTAAGGAGATCAATGACAAAGTCCACTCCGAGAGCCTTCTTTTTCCTCAACCTTGGCTTCAAAAGGTTAAAGAAGTACTCATCGATTTGAATGATTTGGTGGAGGATCTCCGTCAAAAGGAGAGTATTGGTGGCTTAAACGTAAAGGATCGTTTCAAAGCCACCCTCCAAGTGAAGAAAGCAACAGACGAACTCAAACACTTGCTGAATGATGAAGATGCAAAGGGATCAGCAGCAGCAGCAGTTAATACAGATGGTAGAAGAAAGTTTGCATACGAAGACTTTGTAGCTGTTGGAAGAGAAAATGAGAAGAAGGAGATTATAGATCAACTGCTGAACCTGAAGAGCGCTGATGTTGATGCCGCTGTTCCTGTTGTTATTGCTATTGTTGGTGTTACTGGAATTGGGAATACAAAACTTGCTCGTCTCGTTTGTGATGATGAGCAAGTTAAAGTGAATTCTGGGTTCCTACCTATTTGGATCACTGGTCTTCATCACCGATTTGATGTTGAATCCATAGTAAAATGCGTTACTGATCAGTGTGATCATAAGAAACGTGTCTTACTTGTTATAGATGATTTGCGAATTGAGATTGAGAATGATGATTTAAAGAAGTTGCAGAAGAAATTAACGGAGACGGTTGGTTGTACTGATACCGCGATACTCGTTACTACACGTAGCAACCATATCGCAGACAAGATTGCTTCAAGACATGTTTTGAAGTTGCAGAAGCTTAATCAAGAGGAATCTTGGTCATTGTTTCAGCAGATTCATGGACCAATTACTTCAACCAAAAAAGCACAAAGAACCATCGAACCCGAATCCAAACCCGAATCTGAGCAAGGCTGGGAGATTATGAGGGATTGTGGTGGGGTCCCTCTTTTGATAGTGATCGTTGCAACGGTGATGAAGAAGCATAGTGGTGGTGGTGGTGATGAATGGATTCGGGAAGCTCTAGAAAAGCTGAAGCTTATCTATTACGACGATCTTCCCACTTATCAGAAGTTATGCTTTGCATATTGTTCATTGTTTCCAGAAGATTATTTGATTGATGCTGAAAGATTGATTCAAGTCTGGACTGCTGAAGGGTTTCTTATCAATCCAGAACAACAATTTGGTCAAGCTTGTTTCGAATACTTTGTTCCATTGGTTTTCCATCAAGCGGAAGAAGAAAGTGACCACCAGCGGTACTACGGTGTTGTGAGGAACAACATGAACAACTACTTATATAGAATGAATCGGTTAATGCATAAACTCGCAAGACAAGAAATCGCTGGTGACGAAAACATCACCGTGGATGTGATGGGGGAGAGAGTTCGTGACGGAACACTGCGAGTTTCGTTCAATTTTGCTTTAGATCTTTCATGTGAGATCCCTGATTCGGTGTTTCAGACAGCAAAGAAACTAAGGACCATTCTTTTGCCATACAACATTAACAACCCTCGTCTTCCGCACGAGGTAAAGATGACAACGTCAACTTGTGATAAGATCTTCGACACCTTCAAGTACTCACTACGTGTGTTGGATCTACATGATTTGGGGATCAAGACAGTTCCAAGCTCTATTGAGGATGTGAAGTACCTGAGGTATCTAGATCTTTCCCATAACAACATGGAGAAGCTTCCTAGTTGCATAACAAATCTTATCCACTTGCAAACGTTGAAACTATCTCGATGTCATGTCCTCAAGGAATTGCCAAAAGACATGGATGATTTGAGTTGCCTGAACCATCTTGACTTAGATGGATGCTTAGATCTAACTCAAATGCCAAGTGGAATAAGTAAGCTCACTTCTTTGCAAACATTATCACTTTTCGTTGCCAGCAAGAAACAAGTCACGGGAGGACTAAGATCACTCACAGATCTTAACAATCTGAGAGGCCACTTGGAAATTACGCATCTGGAACAAATCAAGTTCTCTCCATCAAAAGAAGCTGCTAAAGATGATTTTTTGAAAAATAAACAACACCTTGAGTTCTTGACTCTAAGATGGGATCACGATGAGGAAGAGGAAGAAAGCAATGTCGAGAAAGATAAGAAATCGCTTGAATGTCTCCAGCCACATCCGAATCTGCAAGTGCTATTAGTTGTTGGGTATAACGGTCACACTTTGTCTAACTGGCTCGCTTCACTTCAATTCCTTGTTAAGTTTACCTTGAACGACTGTCCCAAATGCGAATTTCTCCCACCAATGGATAAGCTTCCACATCTCAAGGTTCTCCAACTTCGGAGATTGGACTCTTTGAAATTCATTGCAAAGAACAATCAAGCTGATACACCAATATTCTTTCCATCCTTGAAGGAACTAACAATCTCAGATTGTCTTAAACTAAAAGGTTGGTGGGAAAATGACATAGGGGAAAATGATAGACCATCTTTCAGTTGTATTTCAAAGCTAAATATCCAATATTGTCCTCAATTAGATTGCATGCCACTCTATCCCGGTCTTGATGATGAGCTTGTTCTGGTGGAGTCGAACGTAAGATCAATGAGGGATACAATGCATTATGCTGACAGTACTGAAACTTCTAGTTCACAATCACAACCCTTCTCGAAATTGAAGTCCATGGTAATTGAGCGTATTGACCAATCTCCACCAGAGAGTTGGCTTAAAAACTTCATTTCACTTAAGGAACTTCACATTAGAGATTGTTTTAATCTAACTTCTCTGCCACAAGGTTTCAAGTCTTTGAGTTCACTCACATCACTTTCTATTGAAAGATGTGAACAACTTGTTCTTGACATTGACAAATCCGCAGGAACTAAATGGGACGGTCTGACTGAATGGGATGGTCTAAAAAACCTTCGTTCTCTTACATTAAGGAGTATTCCAAAACTCAAGTCCCTTCCATGGGGAGTTGAAAACGTGAACACTTTGAAAGACTTAAGGATTTATGATTGCCATGGTTTAACTTCTTTACCAGAAAGTATAGGTAACCTCACTTCACTTGAAAGACTGGCTCTTTCTGAATGCAGAAATTTAGATTCTCTGCCTAAGGGAATGGAAATGCTACGGTCTCTAAATACTTTGATTATTATGGATTGCCCTTTGTTATTGCCAAGGTGTCAACCAGACACAGGTGATGATTGGCCACAAATTGCTCATATCAAAAACAAACTGGTGAAGGAAACTCCTCAAGACTTGATGGATCACTTGTGATCAAGACTTGAATTCTACTTTTATTTGATTCTTCTTTCATGATTTATTTCTTTTGATGTTAAGTTATTTATTAGTATTGATTTTCAGAAAGAGCTAGACAACAGAATTAGAGGATGAAATTATATTAGTATGTTTACTATTTTTGAAAACACCATCCAATAGCTGATGAAGGATGGGTTCATTAAATTGAACTCTATTTTTGAAATATATGTTGGTGAGAAATGATATTTGTACAATCGGATAAATTTTAGACAACTAACTGATAAGGTGAAAACCTTATGCAAGTCTTAAAAGCTGTCATATATGTCCACAAACTTTTTAAACCAATCCTTCCTAAAAGAAGCCACTATTTTCTCAAGAATTTGTTTTAATCGACGATTTGACACTTGTACTTACAATTACATTAGACAACCTGTTGCAACAGAACATGGGCACTACATTTGTCCTTCATTACATCTTTTTTTCTTTTCTTGTGTCTCTGTCTTTGTGATTCCAATATTACAACACTGAAACACAAGACATTTTTTTATCAAATTAAGGCAGCCTTCCTACATTTGTCTTCCAACTTTTATCCCGATAAGCCAAATCTCAACTTGGTTATTCGAATAAATTAGAATGAAGAGTTTAACGCACAAATTCATTAACTCTATATAGAGAATATATGCAGGAGGTAAAGTTTTCATAAAACATATTATTAAAGAAACTACACTCAATATTTTATCATATATAAATGAGTAATTTGTGAAGTACTGCATTAATACTATTAGATTAATCCCATAAAAAACAAATACTATAAGAATAATGAAACATGACAGAAAAATACAGTAAGAAAAAAGACTTGCATTGCTCTCAAAATTAATCCTTGAAGAGAGCACTCTTTATATCTTCCAAGTAAAGTAAATAAGCATAAAAAAATAATTCAGAGTACCCTTTATATCTACCAAATACCAATACTACATGAAAAAAAAACTTAATATATGAAAACGTAGTAAACTATCTCATTAGACAACAATAAAACTCATAATCAACAGCAATCTACGAAACAAAAAATACCATAAGGATAACAAAACATAACATTACCTTCAAACTGTGAAAGCCCAATGACAGATTTTTGTGTCCTAAGAGCAGTCTCTATCCAATGTCAAGAGTCAGAGTTTTTCACGAAATTTTTAATGCTTAGAAAGAAGAATAAATGAAAGAAAGTATTAACGTAGAAAAAAAAATACAAAAGAAGGATATTACCTTATATCCAAACATGAAGATAGTGTTGATGATATATATATTTTGGAGCGTAGACATATAAAAATCTGTGTTAAATGGTGCCCAAACCTAAAGTAAAGACTATGAGTAAGTCTTGGCATTTTTAACCATATAAAGGCATATGAGTATAATGAGAAACAAAGTTTAATAGACAAAAACATATATGTTTGAAACACAATTACACAAAATAAAATGGAAGAGAAGGGAAATTGTTGATGAGATCAATAATTACATTTTTTCAGGGGAGATCAATAATTACACGTTGCCGGTGATTTTAGGTGAATAAATGACATATTTGAGTTTTAATTCTCCATATTCAAAAAACTCGTATTACTACAATAATGATATTTAGTAACACAACGATGGTAATATGAGTAAAAGTGTAACTAAATAACCATTATTCGTAACAATAGTTGAAAAATGTGACAGCGGGGACACTACTTTTAATTTATACCATGTATAAAGAGAATACATGATTTTGGGTGGTTTTTTCACTTTCAATTATGCCCTTAAATAAATTAGCTTATAACAATACGATATCATTGGTGTCATTCAAAAAGATAAGAATTTATATTATATTTTTTATATTGTTGGTGTAATTGAAAAAGATAAATTTAGTTTGATTCAATATGAAAGTGCAAAATATCTATACCTATAATTTTAATTAAAATTTTCATAAAAATTACTGCTTATAATTTATACGCATTAACTCAATAAAAAATGTGGATAAACTAGCACGAAGTACCCGTCTTAACGCTAGTATTTTATAATATTTTTGGGGTCAACATAACACTATCTTTTGGTTCAACATACTCCATATTTTACATCACCATGCCTCTTTCACTCGTTAACTTCGCTTCTCATTCCCTTAGAGAATTTTCGTTCTCGACCAATGAATCATAAAATGTGACAGTGGTAACACACTAATTTCAAATGGAATCTACGCCTCTTATTCTCTCACGAATATTCAATCTCGCTGGCCCATGGTTTTGTGCTCAATCATTGTTTATGATTGTTATCTTGAATTTGAGTTTGAAAAATTTGATCTTCATTTCTAATCTCGATTAGTTTCAACTGATTCACCTTTATTATTCATCTTTGATTAGGTTTCAATGGATTCATGATTTCAAGTTTTATTTGGTTTCAATTTATTAGCTTAAAATTTTGATAAGGTTTCATTGATTTTTGATATCTTCGTCGTTGCTTGCAGAAAAAGCATCGTGAATCGTCGTACTTGCGGTTGTATGTACTTCCTTTTCGAAGTTCGTATTTCAATTTTATACATAACCTATTGTTTGCCGTAACACATCAAAATTGTTACTGAAACTCTTTAGTAAAATGGCCTTTACCCGACAATTATTTTAATGTTACTAGATATAATAATAACATTTTTCATGATTTAGTTACATTTTTCAAATGTTACTAAATCTCAATTATGATCTAGTTTGAACACGAGATTTGAGCATATATGTATGTCTCTTCTGCTTTCTCCACGACATGCACTAGGCCGTGCTCTGCCACGACCAAAATTCCTGCAACCATAGTTTTCCATCTCCTAAAAATTCTAATGTAAACATAGCTAAAAACATCAGAAAAATAGATGAACGAGATAAGAATATATAACGCGATAAAAAAGGGAATGCAGACAAGTACAAATTTAACGGCGCAGATAAGTACATACCAAACATACTATATTTCCATATCCCATGCACCTTGACTGTATGTTGTGATCACATTATCTCGTTGGATTCATCGATCCTACTAAGCCATCATACTTATTCAAACATATACTTAGCTAGTATATTCATCAAGTCATATATGTATATGATAGCAGGCTCCATCAACAGTTAACATACTAACATAACAATTAACATACCAATATATGTCGCTCTAAAAAAAATACTAACATTTCTCTTTAAAAAAAAGCTTTTATACTAATTGGTCATCTTCAGATATCCTCTCTTCGCCTTGTTTATTTTGCAAATTTTACAAGAAATAAATCTGAAACTTTACTTATAAAAGTTCAGTTTTTCCGAACCAGCCTAAACTATTATAATCAATTTAAATTTCATAAATATGTTTCTTTGTCTAATAGGCCAGGATGATAGCTGCACCAAAAATATGGGAATATATAAAAGCTTTTGTGCAGAACACTGGTCAATGGTTCATTACAAGACCTCTCTTTATTCTTCCATCGATGGAACCTATAATATTTGTGAGCGAACAATGCAAAAACAGATGTTATTGTTCATAATTTTCTGCATAAATTCTATCAGATTCCACAGTTCTCTTACCACAATATTTGCATCAAATTCCACATGCAACTAGTTGATAGTACTTATGGTATTCTAAAGCATATTAATTGGTGTCTAACAAAAATACTCTAGAGAATTAATTAGCACTTGCATGCTATCATATACATATATGACTTGATGAATGCTTAGTCATAATTAGTAATAACCAGTAAGTTTCATTTGGACAATACTGTAGACTTGAAAATCTCAATGAAGAGTCGCAACTGTGAAGGTACAAGAACAATCACTGGAATACTTGCGAACGACATAGCTGTTATTATGACTCCTTCATGTCCCTTTAAGAGCATAGCAAGTGAAGCACAAAAGGACACCATCATGGACACCACGGAGAAAAAAAGCATAATGAGAGCGAAAAGTAACTTAAGCGGCAAAGACTTTAGGAAATCCTTTTCTGCATAACGCGCCGTTAGAATTCCAATGAAGAGTAGGATTGAAGTTGAGGAAGTGAAAAGAGATATTGCATCTGCTATTATAAACACATTAAATGTTTTGTCCTTCAAGAAGAGGGGAATTCCACTGTCTTGATTGTTTCCACCAGGGACAGTGAAAGCTGCAGCAAACATGATGGTTGTGATGAGTGTAGCAACAAGAGTAAATGAACCAGCTGTATCTTTTGCCCATTTTTCTCCTGCTTTCACTAGCTCCTTGTGGCTTTCTGTAAATATCTCACGAGGCTTCTTATCTTCTACATTTTTTGCTTCCTTACACTTGGGGTGCACGATTTTCTCCACTTCCTGCAATGATCCATTTCATAAAATATAGTTAGTTTTATGATGCAGCCAGCTACTGAAATCCATTTTGCTATAATAAAGTATATATGTTTGGATAAATAGTTTAATTAAATGTTTATAACATAAGTTTGTATCATATAGGCACTTTGTATAAACTATGGTCATGTCTATATAAACAATTTATTTTGCAATTCTGAACATAAACGCTTATCATGATAAGTGTTTATGTATAAACCATTTTTATAACAAAAGATAAAATAAAGTTAAATTGTTTTCGTTTAAGTGATAACCTATTTTTATAGGTTAAACTAGAAAGCTTAAAGAAATAAGGCGAAAACGGCTTGTGATATTTCATTGGTTGTTTCTGTTAATTTCCTCAAATAGTCTCACTACTTATGTCAATAAATAAGCTAAAATAAGTCAATCTAAACATATCATATTTCTATAATACAAGATAAAATCATGTCAAACGGTTTTCACAATAAACTGTTTTCATAAGAAATTTATAGACACGTGTCATGAATGCCGTTGTAATAAAAAAAAGACACATGTCATAAACCGTTTCTACAAGCTCTCTCAAACTGTCTCATAAAGAATTATATAAATAGATAAATTTAACCAAGTCAATACAAGCAGCCAAGGGAGGATCTTGTCCATTTGAGTAGGTTCAGATGACCCCTGTGAACTAAAAATAAAAAAGCATGTATACTCCTATATTTTTTTTTTTTGGAAGGATGTATACTCCTATTTATTTTGCATTTTGAGACTTATGATATTAATTTTGCACCAATATAGCCAAGAAGTTCAAGAACTCAAAAGTTTGAAACTCTAAACTAAGGTCATAGATACGCCACTGCAAGAAGATCTTATACATCAGCTATTAAAGCACGTATAAGACTCAAACTACCCTATTTTTGTGTGCATGTCCAATGGAGTGAGAAAATATATACTATGAGACATGTATTACTTACCTGAAACCATAAAATCTCTCTTTGCATTTGGAGAGCAGGACCAGATCTACGGTGAAGATCAAAGGAGGGCCCTAAATTTCCAGCAAGATGTAAGAGAGTATTATCAAATGCATCTACACGACATCTAACAATTTCCTTTCGTCCATTTACACTTGCATCATGTATGAGTTGGAAGACTTCTTTTCTACGGTTCAAAATTGCATGCGAAAATATGCCTCTTTTATTTTTATCAATAGACCATAAGAGGTCAGGGTTAGCTTTTCTCATTGCAACTATGAACTCAATATTTCCATGCTTAGCTGCTTTCAACATTGCATCGTATGCTGAAGCCTCTCTCAGTTCAGATTCCTTAAATTCTTGAATTTTTTGGGACAAGCAATTCAATATTTCAAGCACTAGACGATGCGTCATTTTCTGATCGTATATTTCTTTTATCGCTGGTCATCATAGAATTGGAGAGGGAATTAATTAGTGATCAACTCAATATATTTTAATTAATACAACAACACCAAAGTAAATATAGACTACTTTGTTCCCGTTAGTATAACTTAAATGATAAAAGACTACAAAATACTTGATATGTTGGGGCTGGATTAAAACCCGCGGATTTCTACTTCTCTACAACTTAGATGGTAAAAGCACTTAATTTTTGTTGCATACGAAACTTGCTAGCATGAGCGGGAAAAATACTTGATGTGTTGTCTTAACACAACATGCGTGAAACCCAGGTCACGCACCATAGCCATTATTAAGACAACACATCACTATACTATTCTTATACTAACTAAATTTAATAATTTTTCAATTATTAACTAATTTTTCTATATGAATAATTTCCAATAGCCACATAAGAAAGAAAGGAAAAAAATGTTTTCAATTTCGGCTGACTTACCAGACAACTTTAATATTACTAAATCCTGAAATGACATGTGAATATTAATAAGTATTCGACCTGAAAAAGAAGTCATCAAAATTGAAAAAGACAGATATGATCAATATATATAAAGACTTCGTTATCTATGAATGAACCAAGACCAACACAGGGTGTATTCACCCTCATATTTGTGGAAGTGAAAATACCTACCTAAGAGATGTACTTGCGGAATTTTCAAAATACTGAACATCCATCCAAAGATCCTTCCTAAAGAACAAAGAGACAATAAGATTTTGAACATTTCATTCAAGTATATATAGAAAATGAGAAAAGGGTTAGACTAGGGCTCCTCTTAGTTTGGCATGTTGTTCTGTGGTCCATAGGGATCTCGCGGCTCTCGCAATGATTCAATCTTTGCTTGAGTTGACGCTCCTGTTAAACCTTTGGTGGTTACGAAGAAGTTTTTTACTTGGAAATGATTCTTGGCTAAATGCCATGCGAGCTCTTGCTCGTACTATGATTGGGATGTGCAGCCTCTCATGTATGGTGACTCTCTCTCCCTCCCTCCCTCCCTCCCTCCCTCTCTCTCTCTCTGGTATATACAGTCGAGGTGTGTTTGGGTTCTTGTTACCTGTTTTGATTTTCTTCTCACTATCCGGGGTGAGTGTCTGCCAGGACCTATCGGTCTTGATGGTGTTTGTATCTATTCTTATCCTTTATCTATTTATAACATTACTTTGCAATTAAAAAAGCATAAATTTAATAAATTATTTGTCATCAACTTAGATAAGTTGTGCAATCCGTACCTATGGAAGATGTTTTGAGTTGTTTTTCCGGTAGAACACCATTTGTTACAATGAGGCACATACCATATAAGTTTTGCACTTTTTGTAATCTCAAAACTGAAAACAAAATGGATTAGTCATGATTCTCCATGAACTTTAAATATATATTAAATACATCCAACCGGTTCAGAAAACACTTTAGTATAATTTTTCATACATAAATTGATGTAATAATAATAGTCAAACAAATATTCCCTCTAAAATAATAGTCAACCAAATATACAAAAGCAATAAAATATAGGGATAATGATAAAATGCGCGACAGAATTTTTCGTGCATGTTGCACGACAACATATTTCTCTCTCTTATTTGATGATAGTGTTGTGCTAGATTGCTAGTGTTGTACCAGCATATACATATCTCTTGTGAAGTTGTGATAGTATTTTGCTACTCCATATCAATCTCATAATATAATATATTTAAATAAACTCTGATGGTTTATACTTTATAATACTGAAGAAAACACTGCTTTAATTTCGACTGTAGTGATAAGACCATGACAATAACTATAACTACATTGTGGTAGCAACTAATGGTGGTTTGAGCTGCGACAATGGCAAAGGTGATGATGAAGACAACAACAAATGGAAATGTCAACGGCGATGGTGAACGCAACTACATTGGAAGACAACAAAGAAGACGGTGACGGCAAGAGACAACAAAGAGTTGTTTAGACGGCGAGTGCATGGCAGTCATTATTAAAAAAGTGTAGATGGCAACTGTTGCAGCATATAGAAAAGGATATTAGGTGTGGGAAAAGCTTTAAAAAGCGTCCGTGCAAGAGTCGTGCATTTGGCTCTCGTGCCATTTAGCACTACTCAAAATATAGTGCTCGCGACCGCAAGGACATAATTGGTAACATTGTCAATCAACAAATCTTTTTTTTTAAGTAATCAACAAATGGTTTTAGTTGTCAATATTTTTTATTTTGCATTTATGGTAATAGTCAATACACCGATAATAAGAAAAAAAACTATTGACTTACTTTTGTAAAGAAATCTTCTTATGAATCCATATTTGTTGCCACTTGGGAACACAGACGGCATGCGTGCTAATGCGTACAAGGGTTGCACGCCATCTGATTCTGACTTTGATTCTGATCTGTGGGTAAGTGGCAATTGCGGGAATCGTTGGAGTAAACTCAAAGCCACATCTAGTATGACAACATATTAGTATTCCGTAAAAAAAATCCATTAACATTAACATAACTTTAATTTAATCCAAGATATGTCACCATTTACCGAATATTTCTGCATTGATACAACGTGTTAGAAGCAAAACACCATTGTGAAAATCTTCATCTGTCATTTCTTCCAAATGAGTTTTAGGAACAAGATAACTAGTCATTTCTTTGTGTCCCTTAGCTGCAGCAAGAAGAACTGGAATTTCACCATTGTTGGTCTTCATAGATAACAGGTCCTGATCAATAACCTGCCCTCCCTTCTTTTCTACCATACACTTTGCTATTTTGGTGTTTCCAGTCAACTCAGCAACAAGAGCTAGGGCTGTGTATCCACGATTGTCTTTCATTTTCACTAACTTATCTTTCCCTTCCTTCACCAATTTCTTCACAATTTCTTTGTGACCAGCAATCGCTGCAACATGAAGAATACTCCTTCCCGATGAAGACGTGGAAAACATAGATGTTTCATCCCTTTTTATGAATAATTTTGCATCATTCCAATTACCGCTCTCAATAAACCTATGGAGTGGTCTATAGTGATGGAGACTATCATCTACCACACCTGCAAATTAACATGTATTTTAAGCTGCAATCATGTGGTCCATGGACCGGCCCGAACCAACCCATTTTTATTTTATTTATTCACCATTTTTTTGTCTTTTTTATATATTAGTTCTTCACAATTATGTATTTGCTCAAATATGATTGGATGACATAGAATTGTAAAAGTCTACACAATTTTCAATATAAAATTGTTACTTTTGCATGCTTAAACAGTACAATAAAGATACTTGTTAGCATTTTCCATATTATAAAATGAACAAATAATTTAAGACAAAAAATTAAAAAAGAGAACACCAAATATAAGACGGAGGAGTATATAAAATATGTCAACTCATAAGCATACGTAAGTGGCGGATCTCTTCAGTAGCCCAAGTGGGCCACGGCTCCCCCTATACTTTGATATATATACTAAATATGCGACAAACATCTATTAGTTTGCTTCCCAACATAGTGGTAAATCATTGTCCAATCAACAACATGGTGGTGGGTTTGATCCCCACTGACTTATATTTTGTTTATCCATTTTTTTTCTTTTTTCTTGTGCTGGATTCAATAATAAACACGTAAACCATAAACAAATTGTTCAAACCATTCGGCACCCCCTAAGGTAAATTAATTACACCGATGAATTTTAATTTTTGGCACCCCTAGACTTTTTTTTTCAAGATCCGCCACTGCATACTTTCTTGAGAATTGAGATATTAAAGATTAAATTGACGGATTTTCACGTACCTTGCTCAATGTCCGTCTCGGCTTTCAATTCTGAGCCGTATAATGCACTAAAATAATTCCAAGCTTCTTTAGCAGTATGAAAACCTCTAATATGTGCAAGATTCTCTGATCCGCATGCTAGTTGAATAATATGCAAAACCTTAGCATTAACCTTGTTCCATGCTTCAACCTCTTCTTTAGATCCTACACCCATTTTAGAAACAGAAGTCACAACTCCCCACAGATCATGCCCCTCGAGATAGTTTCTCACCAAACAGCTCCAGTTATCGTAGTTGTCTTTTGTTAGTGGTTCAAGCACTATTGCATTTGCTGAAATGCTTGCCATTTTTTCTGATTCTGGATGATGAAATGAAAGACAAAAATGGAACAACAAATTATTATATTTTGGTCCCTTTGACCCTTTCAATTGGTGGACTCGTAATTTTATCTACTAGAAAATTTATGGATGACAATTCGAGTGTGTTCATAGTGCAAAGTTTGGTTTGTGCAAATACAAAGGAAGCAACTAATAATTATTACAGAGGAAATGACAAAAGGAAAAAAGTTAGAGAAAGTTAAGTACTTACAATGCGCAGATCTAACTTTAGAAAAGCATGCACAGCAAAATCGTAAGACACTGACGGATATTATATATTGTGTGTTGAGTATTGACTATGATCATGCAAAACTATCGATGCTGTAGACTAATAATCCATTATAGATCTTTTTACCTGGATCCATATTATAGTTGCTTTAAGTAGGCAATCTGGACGGTAGATTTACGATTCAATAGCTTCAATTATGCAGTGATGGATTGACAGTTTCACGTCGAGTTTGATCTTAAACATTTATTTTTTATCCCATGGTCGAAAATATTTACTGTGTCACAAACTAATTTGCGTCTTCATATTTATATTAAAAGGAAGGTTTCTTATTGAAGAAAGACCGGCATAAAAAGTAGATAGTACGTTCCAACACAGTGAATTCCACCATCATATAGGGATTTTCTTTCTTCTCTTCCCCTTCCTTCATTTCACAGACACTAAAAAAGACCATCATAATTTTCATTTTTATCAATAAATAAAATCTCATTGAAACCAATCCAAGCAACACAAGTCCAGAAGAGACATAAAAAATATAATAAATAACAGAGAGCTAAGAGTAATATTTTGATCAAGTGCATCAAGGGATCATTTAAGTTTAAAATTTGTACTAGATTAATTTTTTAGTTTTTAGTTTCAAATTGATCAATTATGTTAATAAAATTGTGCACCTAGTCCTTTTAGTCGTAAAATATATGTACCATTACCCTCTTTTCATCAAACTCGGCTAAAAAATGTTAGAGTAATGATATTTGTATATTACAACCGATTTCTAAATACTTTTGAAACAACCTTCTTATTCTCCATTTTTATTGGTAAAAAACTGCAAATAGAGACAAATAAAACGAGAGAATAAGAACAAAATAAGAACATGAGAGGAAATTGTACAAAAGTTGTTACAAAATTATATGGGTTTTGTTAACAAGTGCCTCCGGAGCACTCCTTAAGCATTCTAAAATAAGCAATTATTCTTTAAAAATGTCAAATATTTCGATTTCCAATACATTGATTAAACATATTTTCATAAATACTTACTACATATAGTCCTTAAACAGTGCCCAAAACACTCACTAACATTTACCAAATTATATTTAATGTAAAAAAATACATAAATAGATTGTTGAGTGTGGTTGTTTACGGGGTATTAAAGCAAGTAAACGTGACTTGCTCATTTCATCAAGTTTGAATAAGATCAATATTTTTTTGGAGGTTTCAAATCTCATCCTTGCCAGTGTTCTTAGACAAAGGTAAATTTAAATTTATGTTCCATGAATGTTATGGTGTTATCTACCTACATAATCCCATTTCCCTAGTTTTTTATTTTATAAAAATATAAGATCAATATTTCCAGTCAAAAGAATATAATCAATACTAATCGATTTTTATTTCTCTTAGGAAATCAATATTTAATCCATGACTTGTGTATATCATGTTTTTGTTGTTGTTGTTAGTATTGTGGAAAATTAATAAGTAGGAAACCAACATGGGAACATGACACTTTGGCTTGGCCAGTTGACCTTATGGTCTTCGTAGGAAAAAACAACATTTTTGGTTGACATATACACACTGTTTAATGCCCAGACTAGTGAAAGGGATGTATATTAATATTTCCATCATATTCTCTTGATAGATATAGACATTTCACCTTATCGAAGATGAACATTGATTTGATTGTTTTTAAAAATAAGTTAACGAGTGATTCTAGTGCATTTTTTAAGCATTTTAAATTAAACAGTTATTCCTTAAAAAGTAAAATATTTTAATATCCAATACATTATTTATATGCATTTGCATAAACATTTACTACTTATGGATGTAACCAAAAAAACATTTACTACTTATGGTCATTAAAGAGTGCTCCGGAGACACCCGTTAACATTTTCCTTAAAATTATATCAATGACTCAATTTCAATATCTTATTTCATAATATATGGGAAGAAGGAAATGGTAAATAATATGATAGAAAAAAAAAATGATCATATAAATATTTTTTTGTGGTACCTTGCATATATTATGCATTATCCTTACCATGTGAGTTAAGCTCACGAGGACGATCATATTAATATATTGGTATTGTAAAATGATTTATCCCCGTGAGCTTATCTCAGTTGGTAAAGATATTACATTTCATATGCAGGGGCCAAGGTTCGAACCCCGAACACTCCACTTCTCCACAATTTAATTGTGTGAGCTCTAGCCATTAGGTTACATGACCCAAAAAAATGACTTTTAATTAAACACAATTTTTTTTTAAAAAAATTATTTATAAAAAAATATGAAGGGAGTAAATATTTATTGGAAAAATTTACTTCTTAAATGTTTGTGAAATAATTTGACACGGTTTGTAATACATAATTTTCATCTTTAATACATTATTCTCATAGTATCATTAAGAAGGTACATGTTAGCATTTTTCTTGTTTTAGATTGGTCCTAAAGTCATTGCGATTCGACTCACCTAAATTAGAAGAGAAATTTCATTACTGGAGCAACAAAGGAACTAAACCAACCGACCCATAATTTCAAAAGAATTAAATGAAGAAAAAAATATTGTTGCAGCTATAATGGTAGTAGTAATTGGCAAGAAACTTACTTAAATTTATGACATTGTAGCTACAGTATAATGTTAATAATTTCTGCAACATGTTTGCAGTATTGCTGATGCAGCTAGCTAGTGTACAGTAAATGATCAGTTTATTCATTGCATCTTTCTACTCTACTGGAGTAGTTTTATTGAGGCACATGCATGCAGTTGAACTCAAAAAAAAAAGTGCAAAAACCTAAGTAAAAAGTAAGGCAACTATCTCAACCAATATATAAATGCTCTCTTGAATGTATTAAATACATACTGTTCTTCACTTTCACATAGTAAGAAGTATAATTGTGGTTTTAGAAAAATATTAAACCGTGGCTCTTCAACGTAGATGCAGAACAAGGACAAAGCCATAAAGGGTCAATAGGTAGTAAGTAGTACAGTAGTACTTGTAGTAAATATCTTCAGAGTACAATCGCTTGAAGTAACTCTTCAATTCACAGGCTTTAATTGATGAGAAACCAGCCATTAATTTTATTATTGAGTACTAGATTTAAATACAGGTTTAGTAGTCACTTATTTTAACTCATTCACAATTTGTATCCCTGTTATAGAAATATTTAGGATTTTTATCCTTTAGTTTTTAAAATGTGGGACAATATCCCTTAAAAAAATCGCAGATCTAACTTTAGAAAAGCTTGCACATCAAAATCGTAAGATACTCACGTATTATGAATATGTTGACTATGATCATGCAAAACTATAGATGTTATAGACTAATCTATTGTGGAAAATGTTAATAAATGTTTTTGGGACACTCTTTAAGAATCAATATATATATATATATATATGGATGCTTGAGTTCCTAAGTTTTCCTCAAACTATTATAAGATTTCGGTCGTTGTGTATAACTAAATCAATTTAGGAACGGTAAAAAACATTATTTATGTCATTTATCACTTTTGATGTATGTGAAATAAGAGTATAATTTGTTGACCATTGCATCTATATTTATTGAATAATGTTAATGTTCAAATATAAGTTGGGTTAACCCATCAAAATGCATAACCCATTAGTACTTACACTACAAGAATTCATCGTTTTAGCAGCCGCCATTTCCTGTGGATTTTAAGCCTACGCAAATTTGATGCAGGCATATATGCATTTGTGGTAGAAACAACCCCGCACAAATGTATTTCTGATAAAAATAAATATTAAAAACATTTGCGGCGGATTTATGGCTTTTTCGGGGACAAAAAAGCCCTCGCTAATATAATGCGGAAAAATATTTTGAATTTTGAGATTTGCGGCGGAAGAAGGCCCACGCAAATGCTGGGTTCGTTGCTGCGGAACCCGGCCCATGCAAATGTTGGGGCAAGTGTCTGAAGAATGAATTTTGTGTCGAATAATGGTTGTTGCTAACCAATAATGGCTATATTATTTTTAATGTTGATATTTGCGTCGGATAAAAGCCGCCGCAAATCTTACCTATCAAAATGTGTTGCGGTGGAAACAGACTCACACAAATGCACGTTCAGGTTTTATTTCCTAAATATATTTCTCTTCTTCCTCTTTCATTCACTCTTACACTACTACTCTCTACAACTTCTCTACCATCACTCTACAACTTTTATACTTCAACTTTTTTATCAATTTCTCTACCTTTTTTCTACAACTTTTTTATTTTGGTAAGTTTTATTTTTATTCTTAATTATTTAATTAATATTTAATATTTTTTATTTTGGTAAGTTTTATTTTTATGTTCAATTTTTTTGGTAACTTTGCGGCTAACTGTGAGTCTCACGCAAACGCCACTTTTTGTAAGCCTACAACTTGGCTTTTGTGGCGGCTGATTTCCCACGGAAATCCATATTGGCTTTTGTTGTGACCAATATCTGCCGCAGCATTTTGCGAGGGAGTTTTTTGCTACGGCCTTTTTCCACTGCAAAATGTTGTTTGTTTGGGCTTTTTTACCCTAGCGTGGGAATTTGTCCCACGGAAATTCCATACTTTTTTCCAACTTATGAGTTTCTCGCGCACCCTATTTTTTTTCAAGAATAACCTTTGTTCGGATTATGAAATACTAATGATTTTGTGGATTTTTAGGATTATATATAAAATCTGAAACGTGCCTAGATTTAAACAACATGCTTGCAATGATTTCACGTCTTTGTTTCTTCAACAAATTTCCATTATACATTTCAACTAATCTGTCCCAACATATATACTACAATCATCAAGTCCAAGGCTTTCATACTTTTCAATTTTGACTCCATCTATGACCTTGTTATGAGAATCAACCTTCTCTTCAGGGTCAACGTGTAAAAATTATCATCTCATATTACCTCATAACCCGCCGCTTGACTTAGTTCATTATAAGCAATCATCCTACCGACATATCTTTCATCCCATTTTTTTGCATCTTTTCGACAATGTTGTCTCCATAGCATGGAAATGGGAGGAATTGGACAACCATCCTTCAAATATACCATAATAAAATGTTGTCATTCATATGTTCTAGACACATAATTCGGTCTCTATACGAAGGTGCATCATGTAGAGGGAAAATGTTTCTGATTACCTTTTCTCGATGAACAGTAGTCTTGAACCAAAGTAGATTTTACACCAATGTCTCTAAGGTTTTGATGATAACATTGTATGAAAGAAAAATTTGGTACTATAATGTTTGTTCAAGTGTGAAGGACCGAATAATTAAAGTCTAACTTCAAGGTTAAGTTTTTAGTTTTGATACATCATGTTATGAGCACTAGGAAAACTTTATGGTACTAAAGAAAAGCATTGGAAACTACTGAAGACTTAGAAGATGATAGAGAAAAAGTCAAAGTTATGATCAGAAAATGTCTTGAAGACTTTAATCAGAACAAGCTCTGATGGATTCAACCTCTAAAGGAAACAAGTTTTGATGATATAAGCAGTCTAGGTGACTCTGACCAGTTTTGTCTTCTTCTTATGGAAGGTCACTTTCAAGCTCTAATAGTACAATTTGTCTTCTTTTGACCATGTGCAGAAACAAAGAAAGAAATTCAAAGGAAAAGATAATGTAACACCTCATTCTATAGGAAACAATGGATTTCTCAAAGTAATATTCAACAATATTATCCAATAAGGCAAAGTTTTCAAAATCTCGTCAATTTTCTCAATGATAAATTTGGTGAGTTGGCAATCTTCAATTAACGACTCTATTATTTCTCTACTATATAAGGACCTGAGGAGTTTGAAGAAATTAAGAGATTACGAATTATTACAATTGGGAAAACTCTGTCAAATTCAAAAGCACTAAAACACTTAAAAAAAATCTTACAAACTTAGTATCCTATAATTTCTTAAGTGTCGAAAGTTTCTTGTTCCTAAAGTTAGATTCCCATCCTTAGAGTTCTGAAAGTGTAAGCATATACAAATCTATTTGTAAACTCTAATTGTATAAGTCCTCTTGTATGAGGTAAGGAAGTCTCTGACTTGTGTGTTGGACCAATTCTAATCATGTGTGATTATAGTGAAAAATCCCTTTAAAGTGCAAGGGGGCTAGAAGTAACCTCTAATTGTGGTGTGAACCACGATAAATCTGCTTGTGCTCTCTCTCTCTCTCTCTCACTTTGATCTCTCTCTAATTATCTTTATGCATTGTTTTGTTTAAACTCTTAAAAATATTTTCATAAAAAGTCAACATAATTCAACCCCCCACTTTTTTGTGTTTTTCTCACCTTCAAGTATAACCACCGCATGCTTGTATCTCTGTGCAATGATGAAACTCATACCCGACATGATCATCCATTTATCCAATGGAGCGGGACCAACACCATCACCGTTCAGGGCATGTAAGACCTCTTAGAATCGTTTATCTGACCCAATCAATCGTCGATAACAATCATTATCTTCACCATTAAGTTATCTTAGGAGTTGATGACGGATCATTTGACAATCATCAACATACATATTCCCTACGCCCGCAACTTCACAGAATCAAAATTTATATATACATATTGCTCATTTAATTTATGGTAACAAATTTGAATAACTATTCATAATAGCTTATCAGACAAAATGGCATACTACCAAGTTACAACTTACAATCACTTCTACAACAGGGCATAATAAATCAGATTTTAACTTCTAATTTGTGGATCTTCAGCAAATAACACTTGGAGAAGCTACATTTTTCAATGATTTTGCATAACCATCACTTCACTTCATCAATATATGTAATCAACACATAATGATCAATATATAAAAAAGCAAAAATGCACTCAAATCACTCATCGTATTGTTAACCAGCGTTATTCATTGATGAAGTTATCCTCAACAATAGCGGGTGCACCAAAGCTATTATCAACATCAACAAAAGTGGAAAGTTCACGGGTTGTCAAGCTCTGTCAATAAGCTAATAAAATAATCTTATAAGCTCGTGAGAAAGAACTATTACCAAGATGAAAGATGTGTGGTTCAATGAGTTGATGATATGTTACACCGAGCGGGAGATATTTAAGTCACTTGATGATGTTGATATTATTCGAACATTCAGCGCAAAGAGGTCTATGAAAGGGCATTTACCTCCTAATTTTATTTAGCACACTATTGACAGGTTATGTTTCATATCTCTTATTTCAAATTCTACTTTCGTTGACAAAATGACGAGCCTCTTTCACAAAACGAATATATCTCTCTTATGTTTTACTAACCGAAAAGATCTACCAATATTTACTCTTTTGTGCTGACTAACTCAAAAAGATTGTATCGCACTTTATCAATAAAAGAAAAGATTGTACCGCGTGGTAAGTGTACTATTGGTGTTTAGTGAAAGATAATGACAGTGTTCTCGTTGTTGTTAGTTGTTTGAATGGCTTTTTATGACAGATTCATATATAGTACTCCCTCCGTTCAATATTAGATGACCTTATTTGACAATGTGCATTATTTACCTAACATACTTTGACAATATTTTTATACTAATATACAAAGATAAATAACATCATATGAGATGTTGTTGGATTCGTCTCGATAAATATTTTCAAAATACTAAATTTTCATAATTTTTACTAATAGATAATTAATAAAATTAAAAAATATATATACATTGGTATATGTGACAGAGTCAACTATGTTACTTAATATGAGACAGAGGAAGTATAAGTTTTAGTTATGTGAAATGGTTTGAAATTTGCAATAGACATATCTTTTTTGAATTTTACAATGGAATTAGATGTTTTTAATGTGATTATGACGCCATGTCAAACTGATTATTGAAGATTGTATTACTTTTGATGTCTGATTTCATACACAAGAAATTTAGTATTTTGCGACACATACTTTGCGACCCTTGCTTCAAAACTGCCTCAAATATACATTTGCAACAGTTTTTGCGACCCTTAAGCCCAACCGCTGCAGGGTTTTGAGAAATTGTTGCGACCCTTGAGCTATCCGTCGCAGATTTTTAGTTATATCATACACTTCCCCCACTTTACTCATTCCAGCTTTGTCTATTTCAATCTTTCGGTTCCCAGTTTCACTCTCCCGGTTGCCAAATTTCTAACCCTAAATCTCCACAATTTCACTCAATCTCAAAATCTTCATCTCACCCTCAATCACTTTCATTTCCTCTCACCCTCAATCTTTGAAACCCTAAAAAGCAATCTCCTTTCTCACACCCTCCGTTCTCCACCAGCCACACCGCCGTTCTTCTCCGCCAACTACATCGTCGAGCCTCAATCTCGTTCAACCGATCACCTTTCTCAAATACTCTACTTGTCTATTCAAACCTTTCATTCTAGGGTTCCCACTTCCCTTTCTTTCTATTCCTCACGACCAACCTTTCTCAGATCTATAATTAGCATTCAAACTTTTCAACTTTTCATTTTTCTTACTTGGTTTCTGCTTACTGCTGCTCTACTTCTTAAAGGGTGGTGTTTAACACCCAATGAAAGTTAGGGTTTAAGTTTTAATCTTTTTACTTTGAATCTTTATAAACTTGTGTTTTTTACAAACAAATATTTTCATTATGTTGTAGGTTCCTACTAACAATCATGTCACCTTTTGAAGATCAAAAGGTATGTTTTAATTTGGATAAGTTTCATGTTTTGAAGTGTTTTCTGATTCTAAAGCAACTACTAACTTTTCTTCTCCTTTGTGTTTGATTGTGGCTTGAAAAGCTTGAGGCAGAGGCAATAAATAAAGGGGCTTTGGCTGGAGAAGCTTTCGACACATGTAAGTCTTATGGTGATTAGTATTTTTTTTTTATTTTATGAAAATGTATTCAGTTATTTGTTATTTTGTGTGTTTAGGTTCATTATGTCTTCAATGTGTGTTAGTAATATAAATATTTTTCATAAAAGTATATGTATGTGTCTTCAATGCTTCTTCTAATTTATGCGTATGTGTATGTTCTGGATCAATTCAAATCACACTTGAGTGTATGTCTATGATATGCATGTTTTAAAATATCAAGTTTCGATATGTTTGATCTACCTATTTATGTCTATGTGTATGTGTATGTCGAAAGTATGTACTATATATGCATATGTATATGTGAGTTTGTATGTGAATTTGTATAGTGAATCATTATGTGTTATCTAAATGCTTATGCTTATGTGAATCATTTAGCTCTGACAACATAAGCAAACAATGCCACTTCTTAACTTATGTCTCAACACTTGAATTTTATTTGATTTTCTTCTATATACTTTGGTTATGTATATTCATGGCTTTATTGCTTTGTTACTGTGTTCATTTCCTTGAACTGATACATCAAGCAATAAAGTATCTTATAATAGTGGCCTTGGATCCAAAATGGTGTCTAAAATTTGCTCTGTACATGAATGTGTGTTGGCCTTGTACATGAATTTGTGTTGTGATTCTTCTAAGTTCTAATTTTATTTTTGTATTAATTTTGTTATGTTAAGTGAATCATGGCAAATGTGTTAAGTTATGAGAAAGAAGGGTTCTGTGCAAATGGGTTCTGTTAATATGCTTATTTTGTTCCGTTAATTGAATCATGTGAAATGGGTTATGAGAAAGAATGGTTGTGTACAATGCAAATTGATTCTATTAATATGCTTATTTTGTTCTGTTAATTGAATCATGAAAAATGGGTTCCACCGTCGGGTTTCCCACTTCTTAGCTATGTTATTGATCATGGCATGTGTGTCAATTTGCAAGCTGCAACCTGAATCATTTGCCTTTTGATTTTGTTAATTGATCTTTGAACTATATTAAATCACCACTAGTTTGGATTCTATACTGTGATTGAAAAACGAAAGACTATATGTCCAATTAAGTTTATTGTGCTCTTATACTGTGATTTTTCAGGTTGCTAAGACGATAAATCTTGTAAAGGAAAAAGGGGGAAAGGTTACGAGAGAACCGGAGCCTGTCAAAGATGGTTTTACAATAACTGCTTTTATTGAAGTTCGTAGTGGTTATAGGTTTGAGCTTTTGGGGAGAAGACCTACTCGCGAACCCTTATGCAAAGTGATGCTTCAGGTAGGGGACCTTGATCATGTCATAGCCTTCTATGAAAAAGTGAGTGTATTTATTTAATGTAATTATAATGATAGTTCCTTCAGCTTGCTTATATGCATGCACACACAAGTGACTAAATGTTTTTATTGTCTTTGTTAATTTCAAAGGCGGTTGGGATGAAACTTCTCCACAAGTTTCTTGTTTTTATATGTGCTCATGACATTACTCATTAGATTGATGTTTGTAATATCTGCAAAATAAAGATTATGATTATTCTCTTGCCATCGATTATGATTTTTTTTTTCAGTAGCCAAGTTGAGATATGGTCCTGAAGCTAATAGTCATGTTCTAGAACTGACATATAACTACGACGTCACTAATTATGACAAAGGAAATGGCTATGCACAGGTAGATTCTATATTTTTCTATTTTTAGGAGAGGTTTTATATGATTTTTACATGGTCCTCCACGAATGTATAATGCATGTCATTATAAGAATGTAATTATTGTGTTTGAACAGATTGCAATAGGCACTGATAATGTCTATAAGATTAACCATTTATATGATAAGTGTGTAGCTTATTTATTGGTTACTTATATTATGTGAGTTGTTATTCATGATGTGGGATTGAGTCTCCTGTTTTAGTGCCTTTATTTTTCAGATGGATGTTGTTAGGTGACTTTTGTCAATCTAGGTTTAGCTTACTTGTATATGTTGTTATAAAGTTGACATCTAAGTAGGTGATCGTAAGTTGCACAATGCATCTAGCTAGATAGGTATTCATCTGGTTAATCTGGTTTTTACATTTACAGGCCAATGCATTGATATGGCTGTAATATTTTAAATTCTAAGGCCGATGATAAATATACTCAACTCTCTATATAAGAAACTGTTATCATCTATCTTGTATTCTTCCCCTGCGATAATGTTGGTAATACACTTGTTCATGTAATACTATATAATCTTTGTGATTTCAGGGTGTTAGCATTGAAGGCAGCCATTGAGGGTTAAGGATTGGGACATGACACTGTTGGAATTCACTGCTGCAATGCTTCTGGACTACATACTTTATCCATTGCAATTGTTTTGAATGTCCACTCACTACAGTAGTGTTTTGGTTTTGAATGTTTAAACTATGTAATTTATCTATTGTTTTGATTGTTACTCCTGAAAGAATTATAGGAACGGGATTTAGATATTTAAGTTATATATTTTTGTATTTTAAGTAAGTATTTATTAATATATTTATTTAAATTGTCAACTAAAATTGCCCAATTCAATTATTATTTTTTTTAAAAAACTAAACAATTGCGACTGTTGTGAAGGGTCGCAAACCCAATTAAATTATATTAAAGAGCCTCATTTGCGACTGTTGGGAACTGCCGCAGTACCATTTGCGGCAGTTGGAGCGATTGTTCTATGAAGGGTCGCAAATGACTGTTGCGACCCCAACATTAACGACGGTTGAGGAACAGTCGCATATGTACATTTGCGACCCTTCTAGCAGTCGCAATCAGCAATTTTAAAAGTCGCAAAATGCGTTTTTTCTTGTAAGGGTTTTTCGACTATTAGGCGTAACATAAATCAAGTTGTCAATTATTTAGCTAGATATTCTATTCTTAATTCGGATTTTATATAGATTGAAGAGACTTCACATTTTTTGTCGTCTTATTTTTAATTTATAGAAAATGCTAACCAGTGTCCCCGGACACTGATTAAGTGTTAAAAAAGAAAATTATACAGTAATTATTGCATTGAAAACTATGTAGTTAATAATAAAAAAAGTAAAAAATGTTTCCTTTTTATGGTAATAATTTCCTTTTTTGACATTCTTAACCAGTGTCCTGAGGGCACCGATTAGCATGACCCTTAATTTATTGTTAGACTTTTGTTAATAAAATTCTATTTAATGTAAATTTTTTTTGCTAAATATGACTTTATGTAATTCGGATTTCATATGAATTGAAGAGACTTTATCTTATATTTATTGACAAAATCATATTTAACGTAAGAGAATATATAAATTGTAGCATGTGGTTTAGGCATGGCAACAAAACTCGTGCCCATGGGTACCCGCCCAAACCAACTCTGATTTGACGGGTTTTCCTCGATTTGATTTGGTTTGAATATGGGTTTGGGTTTTCCCCGATTTCATAATACGGGTACAGGACGGGTAACAGGGGTATATGTACCCACCCCGAACCCATACCCAAACCCTACCCGAATGTAGAAAGGTCATGTTTTTGTTTTTGTTGAGGGGGTTGATAATGATATGTTATGTTATTTGGTTTGATAACTATCATGATATAAGAGCTTTCATTGATGGTTAAAGGAGCAACCGAATTATTCGATAAGGAAATGTTAAAATGAGCGCAAATTCTTGGATAATGCATTACAATATTACCAATGAAGCTTAAAAAAAACTCTTTTTTCATTAAAAAAAAATTGATTCATTGCGGGGATGGGGCGGGAATACCGAAACCCATTGGGGACGGGGATGAGATTCAATTTCTCATCGCCGTTGGATATGGGTAGGGTAACAGATAAATATATTGAAGTAGGGAATGGGGATGGGGAAGGCAAAACCCGTTCCCACCCCGCCCCATTGCCATGCCTAATGTGGTTATTTATGGGGGTATTAACGCAAGTAAATGTGACTTTTGCATTTCATCAAGTTTGAATAAGATCAATATTTTTTAGATGTTTCACATCCCATCCATGCTGGTGTTCTTAGACAAAGCTATGTTCCTTGTTCTTAGACAAAGCATCGTTACTTTCATCCACCAAAAACATAATTTTAATTGGTTATCGAAAAACAATTATAGTGATTCATATCTTAAATTGAATCATACACATCTCCATTGAATTTTCACAACACAGTCTCATTTTTTTACACTTCATATTTTTCCAGGATACGTCTTTATGAAGTATCTTATAAGTATCTGTCGAGTATCTTATAAGTATCCGATAAAATATATATTTAAAATTAAAATAATTAATTCTGATACTCCGTGTGTACGTATCCATGAATAGCCACGGAGTATAGGTATCCGATATAGGTACGTCTTTATTTTGGAGTATCCAGACTTTATAGTATATACACACTATTTAATGCGGAGACTTGTGAAAGGCATGCATATTTTTTTTTTGGGTTGCAAAGGGATGTATATTAAAAAACCTCTTTATTTTATCATTTTTAATTATTTCCACTATATTCTCTCGATAGATATTTACACTTCACCTTACAAAAGTTGAATTGATCTGATTATTTTATAAAATAAGTGAAATGTTAACTTGTGCCCTTAGGACACATGTTAATGTATCAAAGATAGAAATTATGTGTTGAAAATTATGCCAATTTATTTTTCACAAGATTAAAATTTAATGTTTTTTTAATAAATATTTGTTCTTTATGGGAACCTTAACATGTGTTCTAAAGCACAAATTAGCATGACCTATAAAATAATATCAATGATTCAATTTCAATATCTCATTTCATAATGATAATACTATATGGTAAAGGTAGTAAATGGTAAAGGATATGATAGGTAAAAATCATTTATTGGTATTATAAAATGACTTATAATAATCTCTATGAGTTTAGCTCAGTTGATAGAGATATTGCATATTATATGCATGGGTCAGGGTTCGAACCCCAAACACTCCACTTCTTTACAATTAAATTGTGTGAGCTCTTGCCACTAGACAAAAAAAAATGACTTATAATAAATACAGTTTTTTTTTTCTTTTCAAAATGACTTATAATATAATAGAGCTTTTAACTCCAAATGTAATTTTTACATTTAAAATTATTGTTCAACTCAATTTAACGTGAATATTCACATTCAACTCAGTGTTAACTAAAAATAATTTTGTCGCGGTATTCGTAAGTGGCAAATTATACTTGTTTTAGCGGTCATTCTAACATGTGTGTCAAGGGCACATGATAAGATTCCATAAGTGGTAAGTGTTTATTAAAAAAATTAATTTTCAGAAATTTGTGAAATAAATTGACACAATTTTCTATACATAATTGTCATCTTTAATACCTTTCTTTAAAAAAAATGCATCTTTAATACCTTAATATGTGCCCAAACATTTTCCTTGTTTTAGATATGATCCAAAATAGTCATGGTGATTCAGTTCACCTAAATTTTCTAGAACACAAATTTCATTATTAGGGTAAGAAAGTCATAAAACCAGCCCACCCATAATTTTAAAAGAACTGACCAAAGAAAAGGCGGTAAGAAACTTATTGAAAGTAGCAATTTTACGATGTTCATTATTTATATAAGGCTTTTGTTAACAAGTGTCTTTGGAGAATTTTTTAACAATACCAAATTTAGAAAATATTCTTTAATGTCAAATGTTATAAATTCCAATGCATTAATTACACAATTTTTCATAAAAACTTACGTTCTTAAAAAGTTTCCAGGAGGCACTCGTTAACATCTCCTTTATATAATAACTTACTTTAACTTATTTTAAAATTAATGAATATCATGCAAATATCCAATTTTCATGTAAGATTTTGTTCGTGTTGTCTCAATGAATATCATGCAAATTTTAAATTTTCATAAATTTTTAGTATTGAAATATAAAAATATTGGTGGTCAAAGTTATGTATTGGCATGTGAGCAGTTGTTGACTACGGTTGACTACGATATGTATTTAGAAATGTGTGAAGTAAATGACAATGTATGTAGTTATAATGTTAGTAATTTCTGCAACAGTTTATTGTTGATGCAGCTAGTTTACAGTAAATGCTCAATTCATTCATTGCATCTTTCTACTCTACTGGAGTAGTTTTATTGAGGCACATGCATGCAGTTGAGCTCAAAAATAAAAGTGCAAAAACCTTGGTAAGGAGTAAACGCAACTATCTCAAGTACCAATATATAAATGCTCTCACAAATGCATTATATACACACTGTTCTCCACTTTCACACAGTAAGAAGTACTAGTACTCCATAGTTATGGTGGCAGAAAAATATTAAACCGTGGATTTTCAACGCAAATGCAGAACAAAACACAGCCATAAAGGGTCAACAGGTAGTAGTTACTAGTAGTAAATATCTTCAGAGTACAATCCCTTGAAGTATCTTCAATTCACAGGCTTTAATTGATGAGAAACCAACCATTAATTTTATCATTGGGTACTAGATTTAAATACAGATTTAGTAGTAACTTATTTTAACTCATTCACAATTTGTATCCCTATTATAACATTTAGGATTTTTATCCTTTAGTTTTTAAAATGTATGACAATTTCCTTTCAAAATAAATGTGACAATTTCAGAACAAAAAATAAATGTGTGACAATTTCGTTCTATTTATTTAGAGTTTTGGATGGTATTTGAGTCACTAGATTGTGTTGGGTTTGGTCAAGTTCATCGCCCAAGTCAATCATATTTCATCTGGTTGATTTTGGGTTAAAAACATAAATTTTTCCATGAGATCCAAACTGTCTAATCAATCTAATTTGGTGAAGAGTCGGTCTCTAGGGCATATATTAATATTTTTTTGTTAAAGACAATTAAACACAGTAAACAAATATGTTCCTTTTTCCTCTTTTTTTATTTATTTTTTATATTTTATCTCTCAAACAAAAACACATGTTCTTTTTTTCTACGAAGATCATAAGGCCAACTGGCCAAGCCAAAGTGTTTTGTTCCCATGTTGGTTTCCTACTTGTTGTTAATTTTCCACAAAACTAACAAATAAAAAAAAAGACCGGATTCTATCAGCCAAAATGCAAGTATTGTAACATTTGAAAATTATTAGGTTTTCTTGCTTGACTTTGCTATAGCCAGTGTGAAAGTAGTTGAAACCATCGATCAAGCTTTGTTGCCATATTGTTAATTAATCTTCATCAATTAATCAATTAATAAGTAATAAATCATAATCTATTGTTATACGTATTTCATTATTGATTAAATGGAAAGAGTTAAAACCAATCAACTGAGCTCAAGTATGGTTAATGAACTTCACCAAAAGACGAATAGTTTGGAACAATCCGAGTTTGGTGGAACAATTCGTCTCACACACGGATGAAGTTAGAAAGAAGACCAACATAAACCCTCAAGTTTCCAAGCTTAATTACAATAACTATTATTTAAATTGCATAACAACGGAAAATAAAGTATTGTTTTGTTTGCAATTTACAAAAGAATATTAATCCTTAACGAATATTAATTTATGATTCCTTGTTACAATTTTGCTAATTTTTTCTTTTTTTTTACTTATTGCATATGCAGTGTTATTTACGCACTCTCATACCAATCCTATCCCTTTCTTCCTCTCTCTCTTCTCTCCTCCTCAAACCCTAGTTGTCACCCCTTTCTTATTCTTCTTTTCAGAGGCGTGATTTAGGGTCAATTTTGACCCAAAAATCACCCCTCCGAATTGTTTTTCCTTCTATCCTAATTGAATAAGTGATTTCACATATTTTCTGTTTCCTTTCGTTTGTTTTTGTGATTTCTTCGTCTCTGAACGACTTTGTTTGTTTTGATTTCCCGTCTTTGTGCGGTGTGTTTTTGATTTCCCGTCTTAGTACGATGTTTATTTGATTCAGGTTGAAAGATTAGCTTTAGCAAGTGCAGATCCGATCAATGACAATGACTTTGGCGTCGTCAACGTTGCAGATCCGGAGACATGAGTACTCCAGAGATATAAATATAGTCATATTAGTCATATTTGTAGGCATAAGTACTTTGCCGTTTTATGCTATTAACATGGATGCTGTGAGTTTGTTCACAGATTCATCCTTTTTGTTTTTAGCGAATTTGGATGTGTATTGTATCGATGTACTCTATCAATTTGAATGAATGAATATCGTTTAGTTTTTTCAAAAAAAAAAATCTAGAATTCATCCTCTTACCTTTGCATTTTGTTGTATCATGTTTTCTTTCTTTACTATTCAAAAATCTTCTTTAGTCTCATCATATGATTTTTTAAATTTCTTGATTATATTATTCATAAAAAAAATTTGTTTTTTCATTATTAAGTTATACTCTTAAATTTGCTCCCCCTAAGTTAAATTTTGTCCCTTATCACAAGGCCGAACGCAAGATCAACACGCTCATTACTATGAAAATCGGAGGGTTATCATAATATAATATAGTCAAATATTTAGATTTCCAAAGTATTAATTACATGCATTTTCATAAATATTTACTGTTTATTAAAAATGTCATGGGGGCACTCGTTAATATTTTCCATTAAATCTTTCAAAAAACATTTCCGAATAAAATAAAATGTAGTGATCACTATACATACGAGATAATAGTGAGCAATAGTATCTTCTTCTTCCACCCTGATTATTACCAGAGCACTTTCCATCCAATTTTTTTGAAGATTTTCACACACAAACACAAAACACAAGAAAAATGGACGTAGCCATGCTTTCCCATTCCATCTCCAACATCCTACAATGTACAAGCTCCCTAACACCCCTACCAAGTCTTTTATCCGGAATTGACATCAAGCAGCTTGAAAACAATCTCAAACATATCAATGACAAAGTCCATGAACACAGCCACTCCGACTGGCTTCAAAAGGTTAAAGATGTAGTCATTGATTTGAACGATTTGATGGAGGATCTTCGTTACAAGGAGAGTATCACTGACTCATCAAAATCGCTTCTCAAAACGGGCTTAAACATAATAAATCGTTACCAATTCAAGAAAGCCATTGTCCAAGTCAACAAAGCTACCGAGGAACTCGAACTCCTGCTGAATGAAGAAAAAGCAGTTATTAGTAATATTAATGAGAAAAGAAAGTTGGCATGTAAAGATTTTGAGAAAAGTACTGAGCGTGTAGCTGTTGGCAGAGAAAGAGAGAAGAAGGAGATTATAGCTCAACTGCTGAAGATGAACAAGGCTGATGCTTTCCTGTTGTAGTTGCTATTGTTGGTGTTCCTGGAATTGGCAAAACAAAACTTGCTCGTCTCGTTTGTGAGGATGAGCAAGTTAAATCAAATTCTGGGTTCCAACCAATTTGGATCAATGGTCTTCATCACAGATTTGAAGTTGAAACCATAGTAAAATGCGTTACTGATCAGTCTGATCGTAAGAAACGCATCTTACTTGTTATAGATGATTTGCGAATTGAGATTAAGAATGATGATCTCAAGAAGTTGCAGAAGAAATTAATGGAGGCTGCTGGCGGAAGGACTGATACCGCGATACTTGTTACAACAACGCGAAGCAACCATGTTGCCAACAACATTGCTGCTAGACATGTTTTGAAGTTGCAGGGGCTTAATCAAGAGGAATCTTGGTCATTGTTTCGAAAGATTCATGGACCAATTACTTCAACCAAAAATGAACAAAGCACCACTGAACCCAAACCTGAACCTGAACGTAAGATCATGGAGGGTTGTGGTGGAGTTCCTCTTTTGATTGTGATCGTAGCGACGGTAATGAAGAAGCAAAGTGGTGGTGGTGGTCGTGGTGACAACTGGATTCCGAAAGCATTAGAAATGCTTAAGTTTATCTATTACGACAACCTTCCCACTTATCAGAAGTTATGCTTTGCATATTGTTCATTGTTTCCAGAAGATTATTTGATTGATGCCGAAAGATTAATTCAACTCTGGACTGCTGAGGGGTTTCTTATCAATCCAGAACTACAATTTGGTCAAGCTTGTTTCGAAGACTTTGCTCCTTTGGTTTTCCATCAAGTGGAAGAAGAAAGTGACTACCTTCGGTACTGCGGTGTTGTGAGGAACAACATGAACAACTGCTTGTATAGAATGAATCCGTTGATGCATAAACTCGCAAGGCAAGAAATCGTTGGTAACGAAAACATCACCGTGGATGTGATGGGGGAAAGAGTTCAAGATGGAATGCTGCGGGTTTCGTTCGATTTTGCTTTAGATCTTTCATGTGAGATCCCTGATTTGGTGTTTCAGAAAGCAAAGAAACTAAGGACCATTCTTTTGCCATACAACATTAACAACCCTCGGCTTCCGCACGAGGTAAAGCTGACAACATCAACTTGTGATAAGATCTTTGACACCTTCAAGTGCTCGCTACGCGTGTTGGATCTACATGATTTGGGGATCAAGATGGTTCCGAGCTCTATTGAGGATGTGAAGTACTTGAGGTATCTAGATCTTTCCCATAACAACATAGAGAAGCTTCCTAGTTGCATAACAAATCTTATCCACTTGCAAACGTTGAAACTGTCTCAATGTCATGTCCTCAAAGAATTGCCAAAAGACATGGATGATTTGAGTAGCCTCAACCATCTTGACTTAGAGGGATGCTTGGATCTAACTCAAATCCCGAGTGGGATAAATAAGCTCACTTCTTTGCAAACATTGTCACTTTTCGTAGCCAGCAAGAAACAAGTCACGGGAGGACTAAGATCACTCACAGATCTTAACAATCTGAGAGGCCACTTGGAAATTTCTCATCTTGAGCAAGTCAAGTTCTCTCCATCAAAGGAAGCTGCTAAAGATGATTTTTTGAAAAATAAGCAACACCTCGAGTTCTTGACTCTAAGATGGGATCATGACGAGGAGGAAGAAAGCAATGTCGACATAGATGATAAATTTATCGATTGTCTCGAGCCACATCAGAATCTGAAAGAGCTATTAGTTGTCGGGTACCATGGCCACATGTTATCTAATTGGCTCGCTTCACTTCAATTCCTTGGTAAATTTACCTTGAACGACTGTCCCAGTTGCGAATTTCTCCCACCAATGGATCAGCTTCCACATCTCAAGGTTCTCCAACTTCGGAGATTGGACTCTTTGATATTCATTGCAAAGAACAATCACACTAATACACCAAAATTCTTTCCATCCTTGAAGGAACTTGCAATCTCAGATTGTCCTAATCTAAAAAGTTGGTGGGAAAAAGACATATGGGAAAATGATAGACCATCTTTCAGTTGCATTTCAAAGCTAAATATCCAATATTGTCCTCAGTTAGCTTGCATGCCGCTATATCCCGGTCTTGATGATGAGCTCGTTGTGGTGGAGTCGAGCGTAACATCAATGAAGGATACAATGAAGTACACTGCTCCTGAAATCAAAACTTCTAATTCACAATTGAAACCCTTCTCCAAATTGAAGTCCATGGTAGTTGAGCGCATCGACCATTCTCCACCAGAAAGATGGCTCAAAAACTTCATTTCTCTTGAGGAACTTCACATTAGAGATTGTTTTAAGTTAGCGTCTCTACCACAAGGTTTCCGGTCTTTGAGTTCACTCCAAACACTCACTATTGAAAGATGTCAAGAACTTGATCTTGACAAATATCCAAATGAGTGGGAGGGTCTGAAAAACCTATGTTCTCTTACATTAAGGAGTATTCCAAAACTCAAGTCCCTTCCTTGGGGAGTTGAAAACGTGAAAACTTTGAAAGACTTGAGGATTTATGATTGTCATGGTTTAACTTCTTTACCAGAAAGTATAGGTAACCTCACTTCACTTGAAAGACTGGTTCTTTCTGAATGCAGAAATTTAGATTCTCTTCCCAAAGGAATAGAAATGCTCCAGTCTCTAAATACTTTGATTATTATGGATTGCCCTTTGTTATTGCCAAGGTGTCAACCAGACACAGGTGATGATTGGCCACAAATTGCTCATATCAAAAACAAACTGGTGAAGGAAACTCCTCAAGACTTAATGGATCACTTGTGATCAAGATTTGAATTCTACTTTAATTGATTCTTTTTTCATGATTTATTTCTTGTAATGTTTAAGTTATTTATTAGTGTTGATTTTCAGACAAAATGTAGTATCTCTTTCATTAGTTATTTCTTGTGATGAAAACTTGAATTCTACTTTTATTGATTCTACTTTTGTTGTCGAGTCTTTTTGACTGTGAGTGTAGTATCACTTTGTATAAATTCCCAAAATGTCAGTATAATACTTCTTGTACTTTTATCCATTTTCTATAAATATAATTTGCCGTTAAAAAAAAAGAATTTAGACATATCAAAAAAGAATTAACACAAGCACAGAACTAATGCAGGAAGAAATCCTCCACCATTGTTTGACAAAACAAAATTATGAATCACAATAACTCCTCTATAAACGATGATCCGGCCTGCCTCTTTGATATATCGCACCAGAAACTTACTAAAAACCAATCTGGGCAATAGATAAGATCAGCTAAACTGCAATTTAAATCGCAAAAACTATGATTTAAAACACAAACATGAAAAGTGATGATGAAGTTAATGGAGATAGAGTTGAAGATAAGTATGATTAAAAAAAAAGAATTTAAAACTGGTTTTCGATTCTTTATTTTAGATTTTTATTTTTGTAAAAATTGTAACATACTTTTTTTTAAGGGTGTTAGAAACAGATTAAACTTTCAAAAGTGATTATTTTAATAAACGAAAGGGATTTTTTAAGAAAAATATGTAACATATGCCCTTAATCGGTACATAAAATTATATACTCTTTTTGTCCCAAATTATATGTCATTCTAGCTAAAAAATATAAATAAATTCTCCCAAACTATATATGTCATTTTGTGATATCAATAAACTTTGCACTATTTTTCAAATTTTGTCCCATTATTATCCTAGTTCATCCACTCTATTTAGTGTGAGAGTAGTATACAACAAGTATAGTTCCTACCTATAAAAAAACCATAAAAATTTAAAGGTGTTCATGAGGAAATTAAATAAGAAATTCCAACTTGAGGTATAAAAGCTTATTTCAAGTCATTAGAGAAACTGTTTATGCTTTATTTATGATATTCTGAGACAAAACAAAAAAAGAAAAGAAAGAGAGTTTCCTCCATGATTCTTGAAAACCATTTATGTCTGGATTTATCCATTCTTAACACTTTTTTCCCCTGTCTAGATGGATTCAGAGGGATGTGGTTCTTAAGAAATCAGCGAGCTAAGAGATGTGGTTGAGTTAAGAGAATAAACGAGTTAATGCGTGGTTGTGTTAAGAGAATAAATGAGTTAAAAGTCATGTTGTTGAACCAATAGATTAAACGAGTTATAGTGTTAAAAGTCTAGGTTTCGAATCCTGGCAAAGGAGACAAATACTAACATAACAACAAACATATACCCCCTCCTTATGATGAGAAGCTATAAGCTTTAATATAAGCTAATTGAATTAGCTTATCAAAAATCGATATAAGCTATAAGTTAAAAAACAAGTCTTACCAAACATACTCTTTATAAGCTAAAATTATATTAAAGAGATTATTTTAGCACAAGTACTAAGAATAAAAAATAAGAGGTACAATCAAAGTATTACAGGTAATGAAAGAAAAAAGAAAAAAAAATACAAAGAGTGGATGGATTAATCAAAGACAGCATAAAGGATTAGACCACCAAACTTGAATTATCACAAGGTCTAAAATAAGAGATGAAGATGAATCTTTTCAGTCAAAAAGTCTATCGTTGCGCTCTTTCCAAATATTCTGAAAACATGCCAACCAAATGGCATTGAAGCATTCACGAAAGAAACAATAACATGCACCAATGCAAGTGTTCCCGTAAACAAGACAAGAAAAGAGTGTTCAATTGATAAATTGATAAATAAATAACATAACAAAAACGAAACAGTTATTTTTCTACTAACACAGGCTTGGTATTTAAACGAGCGATTACATCTTATAGTAATGAGCAGCACAGCGTAACAAATTGTTTAACAAAACATCAAAATTGCAGTAGATATATAAGAATCTATAACTGCCAATGAAGTTTATCAACTTACCATGATCTATTTAGGAAAGAGAACCTACAGATTTGATGAAAATTCTCCAGATTCTGCCATATCCGCATTCCATTACACGCCTTTGTGAGAAAACAAAACAAGATTATATTTATCTCTTTCTCTTCTTATTTCCAGCAGCAGAACCCTTACTGAATCCGCCAAAATCATTAGTTGTGTCGGCTGTATTCTGCTTCTTCGAACCCTTCCGGCCTCCAAAACCAAATTTGGCATTCTTAGTATCTCTTTTCTTTTGCGGCTTCTTTCCCTTTCCTATAGCTTGCTTTGCCTTACCTCCTGACCGATCTCCTGGAGATACTCCAGGCCTCTTTTTCTTTGATCTCTCGAACACTTTTCCATCCTCAAAGCTCAAAGACTTATCTGGAGCATCAGCGCCATCAGCAAACCCACTCTGTTGTCTCTGCTTCCTCCACTTCTTAACAGATTCAATGTCATCCTTTTTCTGCTTGGCCCTTTCTTTCAATTTCTGTGACTGAACCTCTTTAGACAATCTCTTCGCTTCCCTGGCCTTTCTTCTCTCTTCAGCCTCCTCCATCTTCCGCTTCTCATCTAATAGCCGACTTTTCACCTTTTCCATGTGGCTATCTCCCTTCACCATTTCTGCGTAATAGTCAGCAGGTCTCAGGAAAGGGAGTCCCATCGACTCCAGCTTCTCAAAGGCCTGTCTAGTTCCCTCCAATGCCTGCGTGTAAAACGATAGCTCACGTGCCAAGTCATCGTTCACATCTACTTCCTGTCCTTGATCAATATCAATGGAGAGTTTGTGCTTCCAATCCACATTCTCAGGCCAGCTTATGTCTCCAAGTTTATCTAATATAGCATCTCTGTTATTCACTGCAGTTTTAGATGGTTCAGCTAATTTGACATCTTCTTCTGAATCTGATTCAAACGGTGACATTTCCTCATCAAAATCTTCAGTTTCACCATCAATCATTGGATCACCATTAATCAAAGGAACCTCCATCTGATCTATACAAATATCAAATAAAAAAACAAATCATTTTAGAACAAAACAATGCAATCTAGCATACAAAACAAAGATTTTCCTCGTTATTTTACAGGATAAACAGAAAAGTAAAAACATCAGAGGGGAGAAGATTCCCCAGCTAGTAGGTGGAGAAAAGGCATCACATTCAAAACAAAGTCTTCAGATACAGGATTAAATAAACCATTGTATGGATACAGAACACAAAAATGCACATCTATTTTCGTGAATGTATTAAGTTTACAATTAACGCAAATGATTGAAGGGACTCCACCGGCATTGCCGATGACTAATCTTCGTCGAAAAATCTGGCTAACTAACTATAGTGGAGTATCCTCCCTCAATCATATTTTCCCATCAACAAGGAGACCTTGCTTAAGAGATCGAGTCCAGGTCACTCGGATCAATGTAATGTCAGCACAAAGTATGAAAATCTATAGAACTAAAATACAAGCATAATAACAAATATTTAATAAATGATAAAATATAAATCAAATCTACAAAGTATAATATAAAACTGCAATTTCAATTATTCCAAATTACTGAAACCTAGCACCTCGAAACATAACACCATTTCCAGTCATTCGTTACACAAATAATGAAAACCAAACAATAACAAAAGTTCATCTATAAACACGATGAGAATCTCTAAATGTTAAAAAGGAATAAGAGTAAGTGAAATTCCAATAATAAAACGCAATTGAAATAAATAATGGTGAAGATTCAAAATAGAATAAAACCCAATATTTTCAACTAAGAAACCCATTCAGAACAAATAAAAAAGCAGCTAAAAACTCAATATAAGCTTAAAATCTCAGAACAAAACAAAAACATGAATTAACGCGAAAATACGAAGTACAAAAGGAAAATAAAGCGTGTGCAAGGACTCACCGTGTTCTACGTTGGAACAATTGCGAAAAATCAGTAGATAAATTTTTAGGGTTTAGACAGAGGTTTAAGGAGGCAGAGATGGAAGAGACAACGTTTGTATGTTTTGTTTTTGTCACCGTTTTTTTCTTTCTCTCTCTGGGCCTTCAAAATCAAACTCTACTAGAAAGTTGCTATATAAGCCCCTTTAAATGCTCACAGACCCCTGAAAAAAATCCATTAAACAATTTGAAAATATTTTACTGCTAAATAAAACATTATTATAAAAAAAAAAATGTTCAACTAAAATAGGTAATTATATTTTGTTAATCTTGAGTTTTTATGATTAGAATATATTTTAGAACAATTGATATTGTGATGTGTTTTCTTTCTTGTATAGAATATTTTAGTCCTCAGAGAAAATGTTGAAACTGTGAGTGAGCAGATTGGTGAAGTTTGCAAAAGCTTTCTAATTTTGTAGTGTTATGAAAATTTGAATTTGGAGATTTGAGTTGTATTGTTTAGGGTTATGACCGTATTTGTTGTGTGGTTTTGTTCATTACAGGTGGAAAGTCAAGTAAGTAAATTGTATTGTGTGAGTAGGGCTGATCCTGTTTTACCCTTCCAAATTGAGGATGCTTCTAGAAGTGTAGCTGAATATGACAGGGCCAGTCAGGTACGTTACACCGACTGTTCATCGTTAGTTGTGGCAAGCAATAACTATATTCCGGATCAATAATTTAAAATCATACTGATTAAGATTTGTGTTCTTTTATGTTTGTCGTAAATAGATTCAGTTTATCTTTTTTGTACATGTTATTTTGTGTTCATTTTGATATTTCCATTTATGTGAATGATGATGTTGTTTTGTGATGAACGCAGGCTGGCGAACAACTTGTTCGCGTGAATCAGGATACACGATTGAATTTTAGAGTAATTGATTTGCGAACACCAGCTAATCAAGGAATTTTCTGTACTGCGGATAATGTTGAAGATGTAAAGCATTTTAATTCAATTTCAATTGCCAATGTTATTCTGATGAGTTTGTTTCTTTACTTGTTTATTTACTGCTCAGTCATGTTTATTATATTTTCTGGAATAAACGCGTACAGAGAAACTTGCTTAAGAAATGTATTTTGTGTGTGATGCTATGCTGAATCATCTCGATAACTTTTGATTGTATTTTCGGGCAGGCATTCAGACAATTTCTAGTGAGGGTGGAGCTTCTGTTTTTAAACTGGATTACAAAGGGCGTCCTGCATGCCTGGCTCAGTCACCTCAACTTCACAAGCAAATGGCAATATGTGGTGATTTTAACGGCAAAACCAACTGGAAATTGGTTAGGCTCCTAGTGTTCTGTCCTAGGGTGTGACTAGGAGCTGATCCTCCAAAGTCTTCTAGTCTTCATTTTCTCCTATGGATAATTCTAGGTGTAAAGTTTTTTGTTTAATCATTTGAGACTCAGAAAAGAACTTATTTTAACTATGATCTATAAGGCTGATAGAAATTTACTGTATGCTTGTCTTGCATCTATTAATGATTTTGCTTTGCAGGAAGTTGGAGTAGAAATTGAGCCTTTTGCTGACTTGAATACTGAAACTGAAAGGAAACTAGGCCAATTAGTTTTAGAAAAGTAATTCCCTTAATATTTTACTACTAAATATTATTTATTTATTGTTATGAGCTATTATGTAAAATTGATTTTGCATTTCAATTCTATTTATAGGTATGACACAGAGTTCTTTATCCTTCACCGATACCCGTTGGCTGTAAGGCCGTTCTATACAATGCCTTGCTCTGATGATCAAAACTACAGTAACTCATTTGATGTCTTTATCCATGGTAAGAACACACAACAAGTTATTTATCTATGCAATGCTTTGATATGACACTCTGGTGGTGGTGTCATGTCTTGTTCAACCGTCATGCTTCTCCAAATGTATTAGGACTTCCATTAAATCTCGAGCTTCCTGTTATTTTTGTTTGATTTGAACTTCTATATATTCGTTGTCCCTTAGGTGAGGAGATAATTTCAGGCGCTCAGCGTATTCACGAACCAAAATTGTTAGAAGAACGTGCACAGGCTTGTGATATCAATGTCGATACCATATCTTATTACATTGAAGCTTTCAGGTATTATTTATCATCACATCTCCCTGTAGCATTGAGTGTCGCTTATACCTATGTTTAGGATGTCTCTACTACTGAACCCTGGTTATTGTTGGTATTATTTTCTGGTGAAAAATTGTCTATCAGATAACTAAATGTGTGATCATTTCCAGATATGGTGCACCACTGCATGGTGGCTTTGGCGCAGGCTTGGAGCGTGTCGTAATGCTCTTCTGTGGCCTCGATAATATTCACATGACATCACTCTTTCCACGTGACCCAAAAAGGATTACACCGTGACAATATTATGTATCTAAACAATAACTCAGATATTGAGTCTTTTATTTTTGTTATTGCTGGATGTTCTTCTGTAGATTCATGAAGATATAATTTTCATTGGAAATCTTGGAGCTGATTTTGAGCAATTTTATTCTCTAAATGAAAAATCACAGAGAAAGGAGTTTCTCATGGAAGATTCATGAAACAATAGAAGGAAATACTAGAAAATTTTCTCTAATTGCTGGAATCTCGATCATTCTCATGCGTAATGAACTTATGTCGAAGCAAACATCATTTCAAGCACATACATCTTTCCAATGCAAAGTTAACTACTATTTTGTCAAAACAAAATTATTCTATGTTACAACAACTTAAAAAGTGTATTTTAACACAAACAACTTAAAAGCTAAATAGCATTTTCTGCTCATACTTGAGTACAATAACTAGAAGAACTACTAGTATTTGTAGAGTTCGGATTTCAAGTGTAAGTCTGGTTTCCACCACTGGTGAATCTCGTGATCTTCTTTGAAATTTCCAGTAGGACTATAGTTAACTGTCAAAGTAGCTGAAGGAATGAGATGTAGAGGTTCAGAATCTTCAGGTTCCTTACCAAACGCATTCATCATTAGAGAAACTAGCGAGGTTTGGGTTGCTAGCTGCTCAATGATTCCAGCACCAATATCCTCCATTTTTCCTCTATGTTCAAAGTATCCGACATACTCCAAACAGATTTTGTCACATGGATTTACAAATAAGCATGGAACCCAAGCAGACAAAGCAGTAAAAGAATCAAAGGACAATTTTTTGATATCCATTGTAGCAACTGCGAGTCCGGCTGTTAACATGCTACCAGCGACTCGAAGCCTTTCTTTCCACTTTTTATTTTTAATTCTTTCAATTGGAGCAGATGGAAATGGAGGGTTGAAAAGAAAAGACTCAATGAATATGTCATTCTTAGCCATAGCTTTCCCTCCAAGCAATGCAATTCCTGATCCTAAGGAGTGACCAGCCAACCATATTTTCGAACCACCTACACTAGCCACCATGTTTCTGACAGCTTCGATGGCTATTTTTGGCCGTGAAGTTCGATGAAGTCCATTTCTACAATATTCAAAATCCAAATAGAAATCGCGTATTAATGTGTCTGGTTCTTTTATAGTCCCTCGAAAGGCAATTACATAACGCGGACTTCTATGTAAGGTGTCATTGGACATTGATGATGGAGGCTTGAACTCATAAATTGCACCAAATATGGAGTGATCAACATCATCAATTAGTGTATGATGCAGATGAAAATGGAAGAATGTCCACCAAGGAAGTGCTAGAGCATTGGGACCTTTTCGTTGTACTTGCCGATCCTTTTCCAGAATGTAAACACCTTGGACCAAACTAGCAGCAACTGACTTTCGATTACAAGCATCATCCCTGAATGTATAATTAAGATTAAGATGAAATCTTATTTTGTAATATTAAATTTATATGTAAATTCTAAGAAGCAAAAAAACATTTCAATTTTAAATGCAATTTTTAGAATTCAAACTATTCCTAGTCACGCAAGTCAACTAGTATACCAATATTGAAAATTTATATACTATGATCCTCGCAAATAACAAGCGTATTGGTTTTTGTCGAGTATACTCTATTGGTTCTTAAATACACATCGCAATCTATTATTTTACACATGTCAACAACTTTGACCATTAATATCTTTAATTTATCTATAATAAAAAATTATAAAAGTTTATATTAATGGGATAACACCTATGGTAGAAAATATTGTAAAAAAAAAGGCTTAGGTGGTTTGAACATTTAGGGAGAAAATATGTAGACGTTATAGTACATAGAGTAGATCAGATGAAAGAGAGTCAAATCGAAAGAGTTAGAGGAAGACCTATAAAAAACTATAAAAGAAACTATTAGAAAATATTTATAGGTTAATGAGTTTGATCCAAATATAAAAAGACCTATAAAAACTATTAGAAACTATTAGAAAAGATTAGTGGGATAACATCTATAGTAAAAAAGATTGTAGAAAATAGGCTTAGGTGGATTAGACATTTGTAGATGATGTAGTACGGAGAGTAGATCAAATAGAGGAGAGTCGAATTAAAAGAATTAGAGGAAGACCTATAAAAAAAAACTATAAGAGAAACTATTAGAAAAGATTTAGAGGTCAATGCGTTTGATCCAAATATAGATTTATGATATAACATTATGCCATAATTTGATCCATTTAGCTGTCCCCACTTACTGAGGTAAGGCTAGGTTGTTGTTGTTATGTTAAAAATAGGCTTAATTGCATGTTTGATCTCTTATGTTTATTTTAGGTTTCAAGTTGGTACTTTATGTTTTAAAAGTTTCAAGTTGATTCCTTACGTTTTAAAGGTTTCAAGTTGGTTCAAAACGTTACTCATGTTGGAATAAGTTAGTCCCTTCCTCAACATGATATTAAGTTTAATAAAACAAAAAAAAATTCAAAAATGTTTTAAAAGTGTTTTTTAAATAAGTTAAATTTCATCGCCCATATTGTCAGCTCGAATCTTTAAACGGTCAAGTGACAAAAGGAACTAAGTTATTCTAATGTAAGTAACGTATTGAACTAACTTGAAACTTTTAAAACATAAGAGGCCAACTTAAAAACTAAAATAAACATAAAGGACCAAACATGCAATTAAGCCTTAAAAATATTCATTGAGATAAATCAAACAACATCTTATATACTATCATTTGTTTTTATATATTAGTAGAAAAATATGATGAAAGTAAATTATGTGAATAATGTTTATGATTAAACAACTACATATATTTTGGAATGGAGAGATGGTTTAAATCTAAGACTGTTATGGTTTACAACCGGTATAAATATGGTGAAAAGAAAAATTAATGTGGAAGATTTTTCTGATAGATCTTACCAGTTGACATAAGTTAGATGTATGGGTCCAGAGATCTCAAAACAGTCTCTCTCAAAGGCCATGCCCATTACTTCCCTTACTGCCTTCCTATCTACGGGAAAAAACAAAATGGATCATACGTCAGACGAGCCATTACATATAGACAAGAAAAATAAAAACACAAAGAAAAATAAAAAATGCTTGCAATGAAGATTAAAAATAGAAATGGAGAAGTAAAGATGAAAAACAAAGATATTTAACCCGAAAATCGAATTTACTGCATAAACTCATGTTGACTACAAGCAAAAAAATTCACAACTAATTAAAGTTAACTAACTCCATCACTGGTGGATAAATTCACAACCAAAGTTTACCTAGTTAGTGAATTGTTTTACTTACTAGCTAGTGTTTCTGTTGTTTTGTATTGTTGGTGCAGGTTTGGTATATTTTATTTTAGCTTTTTCAAAAAAAAATTAACTCCATCAAACAAAGTATTCATTTTTAAAAAATGTTGACAATTACAAAAAAAAGTATATATAGAAGCATCGGATATAATATAAGGATCATTTTTTAGTATCGAGTAGTGTAAACAAAACAAACAGCAAGTAGCATTCAACAATGGAAATTCTACAATTTAATTAGCTGAAATTGAATTACTTAGTATGAACAAAAATAAAGGGGGTCCCACCTAGTAGAAGTACAAGAAATAAACAAGAGAGAGGAGATCTCCAAACTAGAGAATACGAATTGAGTGAGATAAAACTCCAAGACCAAAGGTGACCCACAACTTTAAAGGAAAAGTGAGACTGACTTCGGATGCTCTCCTCCCTCTCCTTCCTCTATGCTTCCTCTCATACACAAAAAGACAAACTCAATGGTTCGTAAGGTTTAACTCAACTGATAATGTCGATATTGTTAGGCCGTACACCTTCATCTGAATACAAACCAACAACATCACAATTGTGTATGAGTTTCTCGTGATGCTTGTCACTTCGTGTCCAAAAAACAAGGAAAAGTGAGTTAAATAGAAAATGGCTAGATATAAAAAGGATGTATTGAATAATTGGAAAGACAATCTATATCCATAATTACATTAATCATCCTCTTTACTTTTGTAAACATGTAAATATACATATTTTACCTTTAATATCTTTAATTACGTATTGCCAAAAATTTTAAAAATTTGATATTTTGACAAAATTCATCGAGACAAATCCAATAACATCTTATTTTTTATCATTTGTCTTTATATAATAGTAGAAAAATATGATCAAAGCATTTTATGTGAATAATGCATATAGTCAAACTACGACCTTAGTTTTCTCTCTCTAGATTCTCTCTTCCATTTTCTTTATTCAGGGGTGGTTTTGGGTAATTTTTTACGCAAAATCACTCTTTTTTTTTTATCTCTCTAAGTGCACTTTTCGTTCCCTAAGTTTCAAAGTATTGCGATTTTGGTTCCTCTATTAAAAAAAATAAAATTTGACCCCTTAATTTTACAAAATGTTGCAAAGCTAATGAGAAAACGCCACGTGTCCGAAAATAGGGGATCAAAATTGCAACTTTTTGTAGAAATAAAGGGTCAAAAGAGTTTATTTTCCCAAAAATAGAGGGTTAAAAGAGCATATTTTCATAAAGTTAGGGGGTCAAAAGAGCATATTTCTCTAAAGATAAAAGGCAAAATTTTCATTCTTTTTAATAGGGTGCCAAAATTGCAACATTTTGAAATTTAGGAGGCGAAAAGTGCACTTTAGCCTTCAATATAAATAAGTGATTTTCAGATATATCTAGGTGTTTTTATTTGTGATTTCGTTGTCTAAGTGCGATATTGAGTTATCAGTCGTCTTGTGTGATGTGTTTTGATTTTTTGTCTTGTTGCGATGTTCATTTGATTCCTATTGAAAGATCAACTATTCAATATATGATTTGAGTGTCAACGTTGCAGATTCGAAGACATAGGTATTCTGATCACTTCAATTTTATCATATTATTTGTAGACATTTTTCCATTTTATGTCATTAACTTGTATGTTGTGAGTTTGTTCACCAATTCATCCTTTACGTTTTTAGCGATGTTTAGTGATGTACTATATCAATTTGAATGAATGTATTTTATTTTGTTTTTGTAAAAAAAAATGCATATAGTCAAACTAGGTCACTTATTTTAGACGGATGGAACAATAGCTTTTCTATAAAGAGTTTTTGTTTTATTTATTTGTGATTCTCAAAGTTTAACATTATTTATTATTTTATGGACGATAGATTTAATTTTTTTTTTGTTAACCCTCCGTATGAACGATACATTTAACTTTTTTTTTGTTAACCCTCTGTATGAACAAACATTTAACTTTTTTTGTTAACCCTTCGATTACTAGGGAAAAGATGTCCTAAAAATTTATAGTTTGGATGTGTAATAAGAAAAGTTTAACCAAGAATTGTTTCCATTAGGAATAGATTAAAAGCAAATGAAAGAGAGATAATTTTTAAATAATAATATATTAAAGGCAAATGCTAAGTAGTCTTGTAAAGGTGTTTGTTAAGAAGTTAAAATAAAATTATCTTAGAATTTATATATTCAACATATTAAAACTTTAATAAACAACTTACTGTATATTAAACTTATAAAATTATTTCTGTTTTAAAATCTCTAACAAATACTTTAGGGGATTTGTTACATGCCTCTGTATTAAGAAAACTGATATGTTGACACCCCCTGGTGTACACTCTCGTTTACCACTTGTCATAATAAAGCAAAAAAAAAAAGAACCAGCTCAACAAAAAAATGTCTTCTTCTCTCTCGATATGTTTCCTCTTCTCTCTCTCTCTCTCTCTCAACAGACCTCACCACCATCACCGTCGTCGCTGACCTCCACCACCGCCAGCGCCCACCAGTTGTAACCCATCACCAAATTGCAACCCCTACTTCTCTATCCCCTTCGTTCATCCATCACCACCAGGGGTTTGGTTTTTTTTTCTTCTTCAGATCTATGCCTCCGTCTATCCATCCTCACAACCATCGTCTTTGACCTTCAATCCCTTCGAATTTGAGGACGTCGTTGTCACCACTATCGCCGGAACATCCAAGGTTATGGATCCAAGTTGAGTAAGTGGAGTGAACAAGAAGTTGTAGATGAGAGATACATACCGGAGAGACAACGAAGACGATGCCGGAATTAGACATCGGTGGTCACCAGTGAGATGTCATAACGGTGGCCGTAAAGTGGATGGTGGCGCAGAAGGGAAGAGAAGAGAAAGAGAGAGAGATAAAAAACACAACAAAAAATTGTGTGTGAAGTTACTAAAATACCACTGCTGTAAGGTGATACACGAGTGGTACAAAAAAAGGTGTCAACCTATATTTTCCTATTGGAAAAATACATTCATCGCACAAAACAAAATTTATTAATCAATATAATTGATTACTGTGAAACAAACTAGATAACCTTAAAGTGATAATTCCTTTAAAAAATAAAAACTTTAAAGTGATAACTATAAAAAAAAAAAAAAAGAAAAGGGGAAAAAAAAAAATAAAAAAAAAAATTTGATA